>Ga0208361_1000002_pt1 | contig 164783 bp, 143 predicted proteins | sample LakMenEpi05Aug10_FD_150670 | JGI IMG/M metagenome (GOLD analysis project Ga0208361, IMG submission 150670) | Freshwater microbial communities from Lake Mendota, WI - 05AUG2010 deep hole epilimnion (SPAdes) | ecosystem: Environmental > Aquatic > Freshwater > Lake > Epilimnion/Euphotic zone ... | reverse complement strand
GGCGGGTTTCGGACTGTACGCTTCCCTGCAGTCGCTGCCCGCGAGCGCAGCGGCCCTGCTCTGGGTGTTGTGGCTGCGCCGAGCGCGGCTGCAACCGCGCGAATGGCTACAAGGGCTTGGCGGCCTCGTTCTGGGGGCTCTACCGCTGCTGCTCGCCGTCCAGCAGCTGGGGATGGCGGCCCTGCGTCCCGTGCAGGTCGATTCCGCCAGCGGACGGCTCTCCGACGGCCCGCTCGGCCTCGCTCAGGCGCTGCGGGAGTTCGCGCTGTGGGATTGGGCGGCCGTAGCCATGGCCGTGTGGGGCATGGGGTCGGGCCTCCGCCACTTCCCCGCGGTGCGTCTCGCCTGTCTGTACGGAGTGCTGTTCCTCTGTTCCTATCTGCTGAGCGGTCTGGCAACCGAGTACGCGTACTGGATGTTCTTCCTGCGCTTGTCGGCCCTGTGGTGGCTGGGGGTGTTGGGCGCCTGCGTCGTGCAGCAACTGGCGGCGAAGGGGTCGCGTAGCGCGCGGCTGCTAGCGCTCTTGGGAATCGGGCTGGTCTTCATCGGCAATCTGCTCGACTTTTCCCGGCTGGCACAGAGCGGACGCACGGGAGCCCTGGCTGCCAACTGGACCGTTCTGGCGCACACGAAGACGCTGGAGTACGACATCTACTTCGACAAACTGTTTGGCCGCATTCCCGGCGGAGATGCCCACAAGCTGCTGATCGCGCGCAGTTTCCGAGAGGACCCGCGCCTGACTCTGCCAGCAGCGGCGCACGCTTTCGCGGCGCAGGGTCGCGCTCTCGAGGAGTTGCTCGCCAAGCTCCGCGCCAATCTGGGCGCGGATCAGGTCGTGGCGGCGCGCGGGCTGGGTCTCGCCGTCGTGCCAGCCTTCGGCCACGACCTCGCGAGCGGTTTCGAGCGCATCGCGGCGCAGGAGCCGGGCCTGCGGCAACCTTTGGCCGAGGCGGCAGGCCGCGTCGCGCTCGGACTCAAGTTCGACGAAGCGAAGCTGCGTCTCGCCATCGCCGCCGAAGTTCCCTCCGAATGGCGCGAGTCCTTCCTGCGAGGGCTGGGCATGCGCCTGTACCGCCTGCACCGCTGGCGCGAGGATCTAGCTTTGGATTTCCTCGGCACCCTGCCCGCAAGAGACCGCGCCCCGCTCGAGCAGGGCTGGCGCGAAGCGCGCGAGATCTACACGCTGCGCTAGCTTTTCCGACGCGGGTAAAGGCCCCGCACCCGGTTCCAAAGAAGGTGCGCGATCTCGCCGAGCACGCGAAAGTAGCTCGAGAGTCGCACCGTACCTCCGCCGACGTGTCCGCAGCGAACCGCGACTTCGCGCGTATTCCATCCCAGGCGCCTGGCGAGGAACAGCAGCTCGAAATCGAAACCGAAGCCGTTGATGCGCTGACTGGCGGTGAGCTCGCGCGCAACGTCCGTGCGGTAGAGCTTGAAGCCGCACTGGGTATCGTGGAAGCCGGAGACGACCAGGAGAGCGATCAGACTCTGACCGATGCCGCCCAAAAACTTGCGCACGGGCGGATAGCGCAGCTCTCCGCCCGGCGCGCGCTTGGAGCCGATCACGATTTCGGCTTCGCCCGTGCGAACCCAGAGCTTCTCGAATTCCTCGATGGGTATCGAAAGGTCGGCGTCCGCGAAAAGCACCCAGGGCATGCGCGCGGCCTGAACGCCCGTTCGAATCGCCGCACCCTTGCCGCTGCGGCGGGCGTGCTGGAGCACCCGCACCGCGTCGCCGAAACGCTCCCGAATCACCTGCGCGGTGCCGTCGGTCGATCCGTCATCGACGACCAGCACCTCAAAGGCGTCGAGCTTCGCGCTTGCCCACGCCAGCAGGCGTTCGATCGTCGTGCCGATGCGGCGCGACTCGTTGTACGCGGGAACAAGAATGGTCAATTCGCGCTTCAATGGGGCGGGGAGTCTAGCGCAGGGCGCTCTCGATCCAGCGAAGCACTTCTCGGCCAGCTGCACGGGGATCACTGGAGTCGATTCGCAGCTGGTATTTTTTTCCGCGCTCGGCGTGCCGGTAGAGCGGGTCGTAGTGCCGCTGCAGAAGGATCTCCGTGACCTGATCGATCGCTCCGGCCAGCAGCTTTGCGGCGAGATCGCGCTCCTCCTCGGGCAGGTTGAGGCGCGGTTCGAGCCGCCGAATGGCCTCCGCGAGAGCCGGCAGATGTGCCGGAGTCGCGAGATAGTCCTCGCGCAGGATGCGCAGACGCTTCTCGAGCGGCGCATGTAGTTCGATCGCCGAACCCGATTCCAGCGCCGCGAAAATGTGTACTGGAATGATGCGGTCGCCGACCTTGCGGCTCTCACCTTCCATGACCACGCACGGTCCGCGCAGCTGCTCGAGGCGCTGAGCGAGCCGACTCTCAAAGCGCTTCTGGCTTACCGGCTGCAGGCCGATGGCGCCCAGCATCGAACTGCGATGTCCGGCGAGGGCTTCGAGATCCAGCGTCCAGCCGGGACGTTCCGCTTCGATCGCCCGCAGCACCAGCGATTTGCCGACGCCCGTCAGTCCGCGCAGAACGAAGATCGGCGGCGGTTCCCAGCGCTCGATGCGCTCCACCAGCACGCTGCGCCAGGCGCGGTAGCCGCCTTCAAGAACCACGGCCCTAGTGATGCCCAGCGAATTCAGGAGGGCCACCACGCTGCGCGAGCGCAGGCCGCCTCGCCAGCAGTGGATCACCAGCGGCTTGTGCGGCAGTGCCGGAACGCGCTGCAGTTCGAGCTGGCCTTCGAGGGCCGCCATCCCCTGTCGCGTGAGCGCTTCGAACACCGACAGCGGATCGCCCGCGGGCAGAGGTTCCCGGGCAAGGCTGCAGATCTCCTCGACTAGCCGCACGAGGCGCGGACGGACCAGTTCGATTCCGCGGAGGAAGGCGGCGTCGGGCGATTGGCTCTTGTAGAGCAGCCCCACCAGCGCCCGCTCTTCATCCCCGAACAGCGGCAGGTTGACCGATCCTGGGATCTGATCCTCCTCGTGTTCGCCCGGGCTGCGCAGGTCGATGACGACCCGCTCCTGCACTTGCAGCAGTTCCGCCGCGGTGACGCTGCCGATGCAGCCTCTCAACGCCCATTCTCCAGATGGAGCTTCGCTCATCGCTCAGCGCGCACGATAGTGGCGCCGAGCGCGGATTGCGAACGAGCCCCGCTCAGCGTTCGTCGCCGCCCCTGCGGCCCGGTCCGCGGCGCTCGGGACCGCCGGGCATGCGCTGGCGCAATTCCCGTTCGAGCTCCTCAGGGGCCAGGGCGTTGAGCCGGGCCGCTTCGGATGCGTCGATCAGGCCTTCATCGAGCAGTCGCTGCAACACCCGGGCGCCCACGCGCTGGCGGACGGCTCCGGCGCGAGTCTTTGGATCGAGGTCGGCGAAATCGATGATGTCGCCGGGCCGCGGATACCACGCATCGCGGATGCGGTGCATGTGCTGATGCTGCTCTTCGCTCCACGGCGCGCCATCCTGTCCTTCCAGCCGGCGTCCCGGCTCCGGACTCTTGCGCTCCGGCCAGCGATGATCATGTCGAGGGTTGCGCATTCCCGGGCCGCGTTCGAAACCCTCACGCCGTGATTCCGGTCGGCCCTCGGCGCGCTGCCGCTCCATGCGCGAGCGGAACTGCTCGCGAACGGCTTCCAAGAAGGCTTCTGGCTGCATGGCCTGCATTTGGGCCCAGCGCTCGGCGCTGAGGCCCTCGGGCAGGCCGCGCTCGCGCACGAGGTTCTCGATCAGGCTCTTCTTGGCCTCGGCAAAGATCTGCCGTCGCTGCTCGGGGCTCGCGTTGCGCATGCGCTCCACGATCTCCGCGGGCAACTTCTCCCGCATGCGCGAGCCAATGCTCTGCAGCATCTCGCGCATCAGTTCGCGCTTGCGCTCTTCCGGAAAACCGGCCCAGCGCGTGCGTTGTTCGGGCGTCAGGTTCTCTTCGATGCGATCGCGCATCCGCTGAAAAGCGCTCGCCTTCTCGGTCAGGATGCGGCGCTCTTCGGGGTTCAGTTCCTGAAAGCGCTTCCAGTTTTCCTGAAGGCGTTGCTTGTCGACCTCGGGCAGCGCGGACCAGCGCTCTCGCATGCGGTCCAGATGCGGCTCGCCGCGCTGGTAGGCAAAGGCCGCCGCGGCCATCAGGCAGAGTGCAACCAGCAGTTGGAGGAGTACAGAAGTGCGCAGCATGATGGATCAGCCTTTCTTGGGCTCGCCCCCCTGCTCGTTCGAGACGCCATTGTCAGCTTCGAGTTCCAGCAGGTACTCGTCACCGTCAGGCAGCGTGGAAAGCAGCAACTCAAGATCGCTGCCACGCAGCAGATCCCACTCCTCTAGCAGCATCAGGTTCTCCAGCATGCGCGGATCGGGCTGGTCATTCAGGGTCACGAGAAGCTCGGGCTTGGGTGTGCGCGGAGCGAGCGCATAGAGGCCCAGCAGCGCCACCAACACGGCGGCTGCCGCCATCCAGCGCCAGCGCAGCGCGAACCTCGGAACGGTGCGCGCGGGCTGCGCCGTTCCAATGGGCTGCGCCGTGCCAACGGGCTGCGCCGTGCCAACGGGCTGCGCCGTGCCAACGGGCTGCGCCGTGCGGTGGGACTCCAGCGCCCTGCATGTGCGCTGGGCCAGGCCGACGGGGATCTCGACTGCGCGAGCCCGCTCGAGCAACTCGTCCAGATCGGTAGCGCGATGGCGTACCAGCGCGCGGTCCTCCGCCAGATTCGCCAAGACGCGCTCCGCCAGTCCCGCTCGCGCGGCAGGCGCTCGATCCAGATCGAGCAGCGCGTCGAGATTCGCTTGTGGGGCAGCACCCGCCGCAAGCCGCGCTAGCACGCGCTTGGCGAGCCGCGGCGGCAACTGCGGTCGCGGCAGGCTTTCGAGCAGCGCGTCCAGCGCCTCCTCAGCGGCCAGCAAATCGCGGCACGCGGCGCAGTCGTGCATGTGCCGATGCCAGGCCAGATCGCGCCACTCGCCTGCGGTGCCCGGACGCTCCAACGCAGCGCGCAACTCGGAGTGGAAAGCTCTGCATTCCGGCTTCATGCCAGCTCCTCCTTCAGGAACGGGGCGAGACGCTCGCGAAGCGTCTCGCGCGCGCGGTGAACCAGAGACTTGACGGCCTTCTCGCTCGAGCCCAGCACCGCGGCGATTTCCACATAGGGCAGCTCCTCGTACTTGGCGAGGATCAGAGCCATGCGCTGATTTTCGGGCAGCGAGGCAATCGCTTGACGCACCGCCGCGACGACGTCGCTCTGTTCCAGTTTCTCTGACGGAGCCCCCACGCGCTCGTCTGCCAATTGGTGCATCGCGCCTTCGCTCGGCTCTCCTTCTCCGCTCGGCAGCGTGAATGGCTCGCGCGAAAGCACTCTCTGCGTGTGGTTGACCGCCAGATTGAAGACGATGCGGTAAAGGAAGGTCGAAAAGCGGGCGCTGGGCTCGTAGCGCTCCCGTTGCCGCAAGAGCCGCAGGAAGACTTCCTGCACGAGGTCTTCGCGGTTGTCTCGGGGTCCCAGAAAGCGGGTCAGGAGCGCGTAGACCTGCGGCGAATAGCGCTCGACCAGCTGGTCGAAGGCCTGCTCGTCACCGGCCTGCCAAGCCAGCATCCAGCGCACCCCGGCGTCCTCTTCGAAATGGCTTTCCATGCAACCTCGCCAGCGTGAACCCTCCAAGATCGGCCGGGTTCCGCAAGAACCCCTTGAGCAACCCTAGCGCGCAGCTTTTTCCAGCGGTTGAGGGGCCGGAAATTCCCGCCAGCGCTCCAAGGGCCACACGATGTGCGTCGGGTGACCCAGAATCGTCTCCAGCGGGGTGGGGCCCCATTCGCGCCCGTCCCGGCTAACAGCCGAATTGTCGCCCAGCAGGAAGCACTCCCCCATCCCCAGACGCAGGGCGGATTTGCGGGCGTACTCCCCGCGCTCGGTGTAGTAGAGATCGCGCGACAACTGGAACGAGCGCAGTAGCAGGCTGCCCTGCCGGACCCAGACTCGCACGCGGGGCTGAAGATGCTTGCCGGCACCCGTGACATCGTTCGGATCGAGCTTGTTTTCACCTCCGGCAATCACGCTGGCCTCGTGCTCGTCGATGCGCATGCACAGCGAGTCGTCGATGTTGAAAAAGCGCAGCCGCCGGCCCGACGGGTGCCGCTGCACGGCCAGAACGCCCTCGCCCTCGCGGATCAGCGAGCACTCGAGCTGTTCCGCGCCACGAGCGATCTCGACCCGGAACAGATCGCCTTGATCCGTCAGCTCGAAACCGGCCACCGCTCCCGGCGCGAGCTCGAACTCGGCATCGATCAGCAGATCGTTGACGCTCTGCTGGCCGCGCACCAGACCGCGTTGTTCATCGAAGAAGTCATCGTGCACGTCCCCGCGCAGCAGAAGTCGGGCAGCCTGTTCCCCGCTGGCCGTCAAGCGCAGCTCCGCGCCGGATCGCTGCAGCGATCCGGGGCTCTCCTCGAAGAAAGCCTCGCTCCAGGCTCCCGGACGCGTGTCCAGAACAGATATCGGTGCCGGGCGCGGGATCGAGATGCCCAGACGGCGGCCGTCGATTAGGAGATCGCCGCCCACGATCTGCACGCGCTCATTCGGCAGCCCGGCGGCGCGCTTGACCAGCGGCTTGCCCTCGCCCTGCCGCGTGACAACCACTGGATCGAAACGTCGAGGCACAAAGGCTCCGTAGTGAACCAGCACCCGCTCGCCGCCCTCGCGCGAGCCCATGATGGTCGGCTCCATCGAGGCGGAATCGACACGGTAAACGTCGAAGACAAAGTGCTTCAGCAGCAGGCCTCCCGCCAGTGCCGCCACTGCGCTCCACAGAAAGAGGCGCAGCCTGGCGCTCATTCCCGCGGCGCGCCCCCGATCGCGAGGGCGTTGGCCGCTCGCGTTGCCTGAATCGCGCCGTTGCGTCGCAGGAAAGCTCCATGCAGGGCCCGCACCGCGCGCTCCAGGTCGCCGACGCGAATCAGGAAAGCCTGGCTCAACTCGCGACTGCCCGTGTGCGCTTCCAGCACCTCCACCTGCGTTTCGGCGAGCACAGCCTGCGCGCGCATCACGAACTGCGACTCGTTGTGCGCATCGCGCCCAATCAGCGCGACCAGCGCAAGTTCCGTTTCGAGGCGCACAGACGCCCCCAGAGCCGCAGCCGCACGCTCCAGATTCGCGCTGGGGGCGACGGATGCGCTGATCCGATCGCGAGCCATGCGCACGGGTCCGATCTCCACCCGCTGATCCGCCAGAGCCCCGAACAGCGTCGCCGTGTAGACGCTGCGGTCTCCGCTGGGAGGTACAGGCATGGTCACCCGCGTGATGCGCTTGCGAGCCGCGATGCCGACCACGCCATGCTCACCCGCTCGCTCCTCGATCACCGTGCCCTCGGCCTCGGGATGGCGCACGTCCAGCACGCGCACGAGCACGCCCCCGCGCCGGGCGGGTGCCAGCGCCGCGGCGTGCAGGATTTCGGCGCCGTGGAAGGCGTACTCGGCGGCTTCGTCGAAGCCGAGCCGATCGATCACGCGTGCATCGGGCACCAGCTTGGGATCCGCGGTCATCATGCCACCCACGGTCTTCCACAGGTGCAGCTCGCCCGCGCCGACCGCCTCGGCGATCAGCGCGGCCGTGAGGTCCGAACCGTTGCGCCCCAGCGTGGTGAGGTTGCCGGAGCGATCCTTGCCCACGAAACCGGTCACCACGGGAATGCCCGTGATCTCTTCGAGCGAGCTCTTGACCGTGGTCAGCGACTCGAGGCTCGGGGCTGCGTTGCCGTAATTGGAGTCGGTGCTCAGGCCCAGATCGAAGGCGTCCACCGGCGTGGCGAGCGTGCCGCGCGCACGCAGCGCATGGGCCACGATCCGCGCGCTCATGCGCTCTCCATAGGAAAGCGCCAGATCGCGCTCTTCGGGGCTGACCTTGCGGCGCGCGCGAACGCCCTCGAGCAGCGCGAACAGCTCGGCGAGGTGGCGGTCGAGCAGATCGGGCTCGAGGCCGAGCTGCCGCAGCAGTGTGCGGTGCCGAATCCGGACACGGTCTCCTTCGATGTGGCCTTGGGCCGCGGCCCGCACAACAGTATCGAGCAGCTCCGTCACGCCCTGATGGGCGCTGACCACCACGATCGGGCGGCGGCCGCCGTGCTCGCGAACGAGGTCACAGGCGTGCTCGACGGCAGGGCCATCGGCAAGACCGGCCCCGCCAAACTTCAACACTCGCTCGAAAGGCATCCCTTCAGTGTAGATCAGGCGCAAACCCGGGAAACAAGCCCAAACACGGAGTTAACGCGCAGCATCCCGGATCGTCGCTCGCGACGGTGCCATCAAACCGATCACCAGGATGCACAGAAGCGGCAGACCGACCGCCCACCACGGAGCTCCGATCAGAAGGCTCACCGTCGCCATCAGGCCCGGGGATTCGACCAGTGCCGCGCTGATGATCGTCATCGAAAAGACGGGCGGCGCGACCAAGCCTTTCTCTGCATGCTCCCTGACCTCATCGGCTTGGCGCTGGATCGCGGCGCGGAAGCGGGATCGCACCAGAAACAGCGGCGTGAGGAGCATGACTGCGAGGCCGTGAGACACGTACGCGAGCAGCGTTCCGATGCTCGTCGGCTGCTCGACCTGCCCGGTGAGCCTCAGGACGCAGACGAAGCCGAGGAACAGGGCCAGCCCCCCGGCCAAGGCGATCACGGTGATGCGGGCAGCTCGCAGGGCTATGGGTCGAGGCGGCGTAGCAGGCGTTTGTGGCAACCAGGCGAACATGAGGGGAGTCTAGAAGGCAGCGCGTCCGGCTTCCATGTCTTACAATCTCTCCCCCCGCCATGCAGCAAGACGACCTGATCTACGACTGGAACGTGCCCGATGCGAAGGGCCCGAAGAAGATCCAATTCGACGATGAGACCCTGCGCGACGGGCTCCAAAGCCCCTCGGCCCGCGATCCCGAGCTCGATCAGAAGATTCGCCTGATTCATCTAATGGACGAGCTGGGCATCGACACGGCGGATGTCGGCCTGCCGGGCGCCGGCGCGCGCGCCAGGGAGCACATCACGGCGCTCGTCAAGGAGATGCAGGGCCTCAAGATCACGCCCAATGTCGCCTGCCGCACAGTCATCACGGACATCGCTCCCATCGTCGATGTGGTGCAGGCCACGGGCGTGCCGGTCGAGGTTTGCGCGTTCATCGGCTCCTCGCCCATCCGGCAGTATGCCGAAGGCTGGGAGCTGGCGCAGATGCTGAAGCTCTCCCGCGAGGCGGTCGAGTTTTCGGTCAAGCAGGGCTTGCCGACGATGTTCGTCACCGAGGACACGACGCGCGCCAAGCCCGAGGACGTGCGCGCGCTCTACACCACAGCGATCGAAGCGGGCGCGAAGCGTATCTGCGTCTGTGACACCTGCGGGCACGCAACCCCAAGCGGCGTGCGCTCGCTGATCCGCTTTGTGAAGAGCATCGTCGAAGATCTCAAGGTCGATGTGGGCATCGACTGGCACGGGCACCGGGATCGGGGGCTGGGCCTCGCCAATTCTCTCGCGGCGATCGAAGCGGGCGCCACGCGCGTGCACGCCACGGCGCTGGGCGTCGGCGAGCGCGCGGGGAACACCGAGATGGACCTCCTGCTCGTCAACCTCAAGCTCGCTGGCTTGATCGACAACGATCTGTCCAAGCTCGGGGATTACGTGCGGCTGGCGGGCGAGGCGGTCGGTCTGCCGATACCCGCCAACTACTCGGTTTTCGGCAAGGATGCCTTCGAAACCGGCACTGGCGTGCACGCAGCCGCCGTGATCAAGGCCTTCAAGAAGGGCGATCACTGGCTCGCCAACCGCGTCTACTCGGGCGTTCCGGCGGATCTCGTCGGCTTGGAGCAGGTGATCGCCGTCGGCCCGATGAGCGGCAAGAGCAACGTGACCTACTACCTCGAGAAGCGCGGCATCGCTCCGAGCGAAGAGCAGGTGCAGAAGGTGCTCGAGCTCGCCAAGCGCACGCCGCGGCTGCTCAACGAGACCGAAATCCTCGGCGCAGCTGGTTTCTCACGCTGAGCCTCGCTCAGCGTCGCCTTAGGCGCTCGGAGCACTGCTGCAAGGCCTGATGAGCGACCTTTGCCGGGTTGTAGCCGGCCGTGATGCGGGCGAGCGGCTTGTCATGCTCGTCGCAATGCCGCGCCACCTCGTTGAGGGCGTGGCGGATCCAGCGGATGTTGAGCAGCACGAGCGCCACCTCGCGCCGCTGGATGTAGTGCAGCAGGGCGCTGACATCCGGCGCGCTCTCACGGGTCACCGGCCAGTGAACGGCGGCTGAGCGCAGCGCCTGCTGGAGGTTCTCCCGGTGGTGTTCCCGGGGGTCCCCGCCGATCACCAGCACTTCCCGGCCGCGCAGCAACTGCGCCAGCTGCTCCAGGTCGCTGGGCTCGGCCGAAGCGGTCGGTTTCTTCGGCTGGGATTGAGCCGCCAGCGTCCGGGCCAGCTCACGCTGCAGGTACAGCAGGTTGGCGGGTAGGCGACGATCGATCAGGGCGGGCAGAGCCTCGGCCAGCAGCCTTTGGAAGGGACGGAGCGGAGCAGGAAGCTGGTCGGCGACCAAGGCCTGAGCCTCTTCGAGCACGGCCTCCCATTCCACGTTGCTGCTTGGGTCCGCTTGCAGCCGCTGCAGATGGAAGCGCAGCCGGTTCAGTCGGGAAGAGGCACGGGACACGCTGCCAGCCTAGCCGGGCAGTTGGCTTCGGAGGGGCCCGCAGGGGGCTGGTTCAGGAAACTGTGCCGTTGGAGGCCGTTTCCCTGGAGGTGCTGTCCTTGGGGGCGCCGTCCTTGGGGGTGGGCCGACCGTGTTTGGCCACCCAGGCGTTGTTGTATTGACAGGTCCAGCACTTGTGGTAACTGCCCCGCTGGCGGTCCTGGCATAGGGACGAACTGATCTTGTGAGCGAAGAGGGCGTGGTGTCCGTCGACGGGGGTCGGGCACAACTGCAAGCCGTTTTCTTCGTTCGCCATGCGGGGATCCTCAGAGTCCGTTGCGGGGAAGGGAACGGAAGCATTGTGCCGTACGTGCCCGGGGCTGGGCAAGCAGTCAACCCCACTGAAGCCCCTGCGTGGACACGGAACGGCCTAACCCCTTGCCCGGCAATGACCTAGGCTCCGCCCCTCAGGCGCTCTGGCCCGGCTTTCCCAAGTCCTTTACCAGCACAGGTTTAGGGAGCTCCGTGTCCAGCGAGAGGGAGCTGTCTCTCAGCCGGAGAGCGCCCCGCGCAGCGCCTCCAGTGCCGTGCGCGCCATCTCCGCGCCGCGGTAGCTATCGCGCGACAGCTCGACCGCCGCCATGCCGCCGTACCCGACTTCCCGGAGTGTCCTGAGCGTCATCCTCAGGTCCAGATCGCCTTCTCCAAACGGGCGGTGTTCGTGCAAGCCTCCCCGGATATCGTCGAGGTGGCAGTGCTCCAGATGGTCGCGAAGGACCCGGATCTGCTCCTCCACGGGCAGATCGGCGGTGACCAGCAAGTGCCCGACATCGAGCGTCAGGCCGAGTTCCCGGGCGCGGGGGCCCAGCCGGCGCAGCAGTTCCCGGTAGCCGGCCGGGCGTTCCACGAACATGCCCGGTTCCGGCTCGAAGCACAGCCGCACCCCCTGCCCGCCTGCATGGTCGAGGGCCTGATGGATCCCGTCGAGCAGCCGCTCCCAGAGCTCCTCCGACGCCGGAAGGGGACCATCCCCCACCTCCCCGCAGGGGCCCAACCCGGCCCAGATCGAGACCCGCGGTGCGCCCAGACTGACGGCAAGGTCGATCGAGCGCCGCAGGAAGTCGACTCGGAGCTGTCGCTCGGAGGCGGCATCCTCGAGCAGGCTGGGCCGGTGCTTGCGGCGGGGATCCAGCAGGTAGCGCGAACCGGTCTCGACCACGAGGCTGAGGTCGAGCTCTCGGGCGAGCTCGCGGACGGCCCGCACTTCCTCTGAGCGCAGCTGGTAGAGGTCTAGGGCTCCGACATCTGGCGTCAGCGCCACGCCCTGATAGCCCAGCTCGGCCAGCAGCGGCAGGGCATCGCTCAGGCGATGGTGCGCCAGCCCGTTGGTGTTGTAGCCCAGCCGCATGCAGAGGCGCTCAGGCGCCGGGGTTGTCAGCCGGGCGGGCCGCCTTCGGCGAGCCTTCCGCCGCGGAAGACGGCGGGGGCTCCCCCAGCTTCCAGGCGGGGGGAGGCTGGGCGTTGTCGAGCTCGGGATCGCTGCCGCCGTGCGCGATGGTGCCCGTCAGAGGATCTTCAGCCGCCGGCGGAGCGCTCACCGGAGCCTCGAGCGCTTCGTGCAGCTTGGGATCGAGCTCCTGCTTAGTCTCGTTGAGGCGCTGTTCGACCTTGGACTTGGCGGCGCGAGCGATTTCGGCGACCGAGAGATCGTGGCGCACGTCTTCCACGGTGCGCCGGAGCTTGCGCATCTCGTGATCCATGCCCGTCTCCTGCTTGATGTCCTGCAGCGAGCGGCGGAACTTGGCGATCTGGGCGCCCGCCTGCGCCGCCACCTCGGGCAAGCGCTTGCCGAAGAACAGCACGGAGAACACTCCGATCACCACCAGCTCGCTGAAGCCCAGATCTTCGAAGAGGAGGAACACGACCGCGGGATTCTAGCGCGAGCGAGCCCGTTCTTGGACTGGGGGCTTTTTCCGGCGCCGGTTTCCGGCGCTCTTGAGCGAATCCTGACCCGGCCTTCACTCGCTGCGGCCAAGCCAGCGATCGATGAGGCCCAGGCCCGAGGAGCGGTAAGCCAGATTGGGCAGGAACTTGACGCCGAAATTGGAGCCTTCGCCGACCTGGAAGCCCAACTCGATCTCGATCACAAAGTCGTGGCCGAGGCGGCGCAGCGTCAGGTTGTTGTCCAGACCGCGGTCATCGCTCAGCGAAAGCGTCTGGGATGCTTCCAGCTCCCACTTGCGCGTGGCCTTGAAGCGCACCGCAGCGGAAGCCGCTTCGTACAGCGGGACGCCGTCGACATCGAGGCCCTGATGGTAGCCGAATTCGATGCCCACATTGCTGATCGGGCGCAGGCCGAGGTACGTGCGTGAGTAGAGGGTGTCCCACTGTTCGACATCGAAGCGCATGTCGTGGGTCATGCCGACGGGCACCTCGGCGACGAAGGTCAGGAATTCGCCGAGGAGCTTGAGCGGCAGCAGTCCGTCCGGCCGGGTCTCCTGTCCGGATCCGTGCGTCAGCTGCAGATCGACATCCAGTCGCTGCTTGCTGCGCGGGTGCCACCAGCGAGCGCGCAGTCCGGCATCGACGAAGAATCCGGACTGGGGATCCTCGACGGAATCCAGCCGCAGCGGCGTCCCGCCGAAGGTCTCCTCGACGAGATCGCCATGCACACCCACGCGCGGGGTCAGGGTCGAGAAGGTCCCGCCTTCATAACTGCGCCACAGCGCCGTCGATGCTTCGAGGCCGGCCTTCGCGACCACGCGTGCGCTCGCGCCGTCTTCTTCCGTATCGTTGCTCCATGCCGTGCCGCGCCCGCTGGCATAGGGCGTCAGGCGCCAGGCGCTCTTGCCCAAACCGAAGGGCATCTCGATTCGATGCTCGGTGTCGATCCGGGCCACGTCGCGGTCGCCCAATCCATCCGGGTAGGTTCGATAGTAGTCCGGATTGCCTTCCTGGCGCCGGTAGTAACCAGCTTGAGCGCTGGCCGTGTAGAGCACTTCGTTGCGGCCGATCCAGCCGATCGGCATGCGGCCCTGATACCACATGCCGCCGGGCAGCTCCTCGATGTCGGTGCGATCCTCGAGCAGCACTTTGGCGCTGACGGCCCAATAGGTGTCGCCGATGGCGTTGCGGTAGTGGGCGTAGTTGTCCTTCTGTTCGTAGAACAGATATTCCTTCTGGAAGAACTCGGACTGAACGCCGGGGTCGGTCTGATAGGTGAGCGCAAGATCGATCCACTCCGTCGGACCGTAAAAGCGCCTGCCCCTCAGGCGGAACCACTGACGCAGGAAGTCGCGCTCGTCTTCGGGCACGCGCACCAAACCGCGGTCTTCATTGCTGTCGGGGATGACGCTGTAGTTCATCTCCAGCCGCAACTTGTCGCGGATACCGAATTCCAAGCCGCCGCCGAGCAGCACACCGCGGGAACCGAGGTAGCCGATGTCGAACTTCCAGCGTCCGTCGAGCTCCGTCACGGGAATGTTGAGTGCCCCCGCGAAGATCCGACCCACGCCGAAGCCGATGGTTCCGAGCGCGAGATTGACAGTGGCGCGAACCGAGGCGCCGAACTGCGAGCTGTTTCCGGCGAAGAAGTTGGTGAGGAAGAAGGGATTGCCCTTCTCATCCGTGGGCGTATTGATCGTCGGGAGCGGAACTGCGGCGCCGTCGCGACCGAAGCGCAGCGAGTTGTTGCGGGCCTCGAAGCTCCAACCCTTGCCGCCGGACCCCGGCTGAATGCGCAGGCGTCCGGTCTCGATCATGTAATGCGGCTCGTCGAACTCGCACGACGTGATCACCGCACGGTCGGCGGAGACGGTGCCGTCGCTGCGCACTCGCATCCAGTCAGCCTTGGCACGCAGCTTCTGCGGCAGGCCCCTTCCGCGGAAAGGCAGGTCGAGCACGACGTCCGCTTCCTGCAGCCAGCCGGCCTCTTGACGCAGGTCGAGATAGAAGGCCGCCGCGCGTGCGCGACGCAGGCTCTTGCGCGGATCCTTGGCATCGCGCTCGACCAGCTCGACCTCCCCCTCGAGGTAAAACTCGCTGAGGATCCGCGCGATGGGGTCTCTACGGAGACTTTCGAATTCCGATTGCCAAGTGCCGCGCTGCAGCGGAGCCTCGAGCGGTTCCGGAAGATCGACGTGCAGCTCGGCTCCGCGGACCTCGCGCTGAATCGCGCCGCCGCCACTCTGACGCCATTCCGCGCGGTCAATCCACAGCAGTGACCAGTTGGCGCGGATCTCGCGCATGCCTTGGCGCAGCACCGGATTGCGCAGCACCAGAATCGTGGTGTCCTGATCCTCGAAAGGCTGAAGCGAGTCGTAGTCGACGCTCCAGGCGAGGGGATTGCGCTGATCGCGCGCCCGGATCTGCCCGCGCCCGGTCGCGAGCATGAGCTTCTCCGGGTCGTACTCGATCCACGGAGCTTCCCAGACGGTGCCCGGGTCGCTGATCCGCGCAGGTTGCCCGTCGAGGCGCAGCTTGTTGGCGGATCCGACGAGATGGTCGCCGGTGAGCAGCAGATCCTCTCCCAGCTGGACTCGCACGTTGCCATGAGCTTCAGCCGCCTCCAGACCCTGCTCCATGCCCTCCCGGCGCTGGAACTGACCCGCGAGATCAATCGTGTCGGCATCGATGACCCAACGCGTGCCGGTGCGCGTGCGTCCCAGCGCATGTGCGCTTCCGTTAAGCTGCATCTTGGCCGGATCGACGCGCAGGCGCTCGGTCGCGAGCTCGACCAGCATCGCCTCGTCGTCAGTGCGCTTGGATTCCAGCAACGCGATGTTCGCGTTCTGCGCTTCGATCGAGTTCTCGTCGAACAGAATCCAGTCGGCGTCCAGCTGATAGGGAAGTTTGCCGCCGATTCTGCTTCCCACAGCTCGCACGCGGCCATCCTCGCGCGCGCGGACGCTGCCGGATTTCTTGGAATCGAGGTCCAGCACTTCGCCCTTGAGCGAGAGATCGCCCTCGGGACCGAGCCATTCCGCGCTGACGTTGCCTTCGGCGTGGAATTGCGCGTACTCGACTTCGGGTTGCTCCTTCAGCGGGCGCCCCTGTTGCAGCGCGTCCGTTTCCGGCGAAGCGGTCAGACGTCCCTGAATGTCGAGCAGCTGACAGGAGAGGCTCAGCGTATTCGCCGGTGATTCGCTACGGGCCTTGATGGAGCGCTCGGCACGCAGATGGAAATTGCGCGATTGCCGCAGGGGCACGCTGCCGTCGGGAACACGCTCGATCAGCAGATACTCACTTTCGACGCGATGGTAAGCGCTGGCCTCGGCTACGGTCGTCACGACCGAGCCGCTGGCCTCCACGCTGTGATCGCGGGCATGAATCTCGACGGCCTGCGCTGTGGCCTGCACCGCTCCGCTGTCTTCGTCCAGCGCCTCCCACTGCGCCGGATTGGTGGCGGTGCCGTAAAGCGAGTGGTGGCGGGGGCCACGCGCGAGCGCACGGTTGGCCTTGCCGCGTCCCGCAGGGTTCTCAAAGCGCACGTCGCCCTCGGCTTCAAAGGTCTGTGCCTTGGGGTCGAGGTCTCGCACCACCAACGCCTCGGCGAGGAAGCGCTCGGCGCCCGAGTCGCGTCGAACGCGCACGCCGCGGGCGAGCGGCAGCGTCAGATACTCCGCGATGGAACGGATCTCGAGTCCGTCCGAGGCATCCACGAGGATGTCTTCCTGCTCGGGCAAGCTGAGCGTCGCCTGCGTCGGCCCGGTCGCGATCGCGCCAATGATCTCCCCGCGCGGATCGGAGAGTGCATAGCGCACATCGAGCGTTCCGGTCTGAATCGTGCTGCCGCGCCAGGCCCCAAAGGCGTCGCCTTTGGCCAGAATGCGGCCGGTGCGCGAGACGCGGTCGACGTTGCCTTCCAGCTGGTTGGCTGCTGTCAGAACGAAGTCCAGTTCCTTGATTTCGACCCGCGCCGGTCCTTGCAGCATGAGATGGCTGGGCCCGATGAGCTGCCATTCGAGCGGGCCGTCTCCCGAAATCAGCGCCTGAGCTGCGGCGAGTTCGGGTTTGTCTGCCAGATCCAGCTTTCCAAGATCGAGCGTGCCGGCGGGACTGCCTGTCAGGACGGCGTTCGACATGCGCCCGTCCTCGGCGAAATCGAAGCGTGCCTCGCGGGCCGTGAATTCGCCTGCGGGGTCGATCAGCCTGACATTGCCCTGCAGGTCGGCGCGCACGAGCTGCCCGTTCGCATCCACGTTGAGCAATGCTTCGTCGGAGGCGAATGCCTGCTCGCCGCTGGTCGCACGCACGTTGCCGCGAGTCTTCGCTTCCAGCAGCACGAAGCGGCCCTGCGGCGTCCGGTACCCTGAGCACTCGACATCCGAACTGTCGAGGGTCAGCGTCGCAGCGCCTGGGCGTTCCAGTTCGATGCGCGCGCCTTTGCGCACGACGAGGCCGAGGGCGTCGCTGCCTTGCGGCGCCTGAGCCGGCGCTTCGGCGCGCGTCAGCGTCACTTCACCGGCGCCCGTGGCCTGGAGAATCGCTCGCGCGCCGCCTTCGAGTTCGAGCTCCACGCGACCCTGCTGCAACAGATCGATGCGCTGCTGAGTCCAGGAGGCGTCCAAACCGATCGAGCGCGCCTGAATCCCGCGGCCGGTGATCTCGACGTTTCTGGAGGTGTCGATGTTGCCGGACTTGGGCTGCCAGGCGAGTTCCGGCATGCTCAGCTTGAGTGGCGCGATGGCACCGCCTTCGAGCATGGTGACTTGTGCATCCGAGAACAGGACTTTCTCGTCGTCCGCAAGCAGCGGGCTGTTTTCGGCCACGGACAGCCGCACGCGGGTGCTCGGCGAAGCGAGCATCATGCGCAGTCTTCCGGTAGCCGGATCGTGGACGGCCAGATCGAGCTGCTTGGCCTCGTACATGTCCGCTTCGAGGAAGTCGACATCCTCGGCTTTCAGCGTGTACTCGATGCGGCGGGTGTCTCCCTCTCCGGCGCGCTTGATGATCTCGAGGGCCCCGTCGAGATGGAGCGCGGCGCCTTTCTGACTGGTGGCGGGCAGCTCGGTGAACTGCCCCGGCATGAATTCGACATGCCTTTGGGCCTCGCGCCGTGCCTGCTCGGCGCGCTCGTCCTTGCGCAGGTACAAAAGCACGGCCAGGCCGACGCCGAAGAAGGTCAGAAACAGCAGCAGCCGCTTCAACGAAGGCTCCGCTCGACGATGTCGTCCCACTCGCCACGGGCGCGCAGGATCGCCTCGGCCACCTCGCGCACCGCTCCGCTGCCTCCGCTCGCGCGCGTGCACAGCCGGGCCCGCTCCCGAACCTCGCGCACCGCGTTGGCGGGCGCGGCAAAGACTCCGGCGATTCCGAGCTGGCACAGATCAGGCAGGTCATCCCCCATCACGAGCGTCTCGGTGGCGTTCAAGTTCAGGCGCCGCTGCAGCGCCTCCAGGCAGGCACGCTTGTCCTTGACGCGAGCGTGGTATTCGGCGACGCCCAGCTCCCGGGCGCGATCCTTGGTCGCGCTGCAGCCGCGTCCGGTGATCCACGCCACGGTGATCCCGGCCTTGCGCAGCCATTCGATGGCGATGCCATCCTGAACATGGAAGGAAGGCCGTTCGTCGCTTCGTCCAGCGGGTCCGTATGTGATGCGCCCATCCGTCATCACGCCGTCGACATCCAGACTGACGAGCCGGATGCGGGCCAGACACGAGCGCAGGCTCCGGGTCTGTGGTTTTCGTTCGGCTTTCCGGCGCGTCACGGCGAGCTCAGAGGCGCACCTCGAGCAGATCCTGAACGTCCACAAGACCCACGGCGCGGCCCGCTTCGTCGATCACGGCGATCTGGTCGATGTGATGAAGGGTCATCAGCCGCATCGCGTCCTCGACGAGTTGCGCGGGCTGCACGCTCTTCGGCGATTTGCCCATGCGCTCACGAACCTTGGTGCCGCGGTCGATGCTGGAGTGCGATTCCAGCAGGCGAGCCAGATCTCCATGCGTGAAGATGCCCTTGAGAAGCCCCTGACCATCGACCACGAGCGCCGCGCCGGGTCTGCCGGGCGTACGATTCATCACGAGGATGGTCTCGGCCAGCGTCGCCTCGATTTCGACGAGCGGCAACTCGGCCCCCGAGCGCATCACTTCCGCGACGCGCATCAGTTTGCGCCCCAGCATGCCGCCGGGGTGGTAGAGCGCGTATTCCTCGCGACCGAAGCGGCGCTCCTGCGAGACCACCATCGCCAGAGCGTCACCGAGCGCCATCATGGCCGAGGTGCTGGCGGTGGGAGCGAGCTTCAGGGGGCAGGCCTCCTCGATCTCGCCCATCTCGAGCACGCAATCGGCCAAGCGCGCCAGCGTCGAGCTGCGGCCGGCCGTGATGGCGATGACCTGCACGCCCATGCGGCGCGCGGGCGCCACCATCTGATTCGTCTCGGCGGATTCGCCGGAGTTGGACAGCGCCAGCAAGACATCCCGCGAGCGCACACGTCCCAGATCCCCGTGCAGGGCTTCGGTCGGATGGAGGAACAGGGAGGGCGTGCCGGTGCTGGCGAAGGTCGCCGAGAGTTTCTGGCCCACGAGCCCCGCCTTGCCGACGCCCGCCACCACCAGATGACCCTGACAGGCCAGCACAAGATCGACGGCGCGCTCGAAATCGCTGCCGAGCAGGGCTTCGAGCCCGGCGATGGTGCTGGCTTCCAGCCGCAACACCTCCGCTGCGCGCTCCAATCGTTCGCTTCTCTGGCTCAAGGCACAGCCGACATCCACGGCCCTCGTTCCCGTACCCCTGCCGAGCGGAGAAACCCGTTGCCTCCCGCAGACCCGAAGGGAGTGCGGATTCTAGGGCTCGGGCTTTCGGCCGATCAAGGAAAGCGCGCTGTCTGTGCGCTAGACTCTCGCCTCATCGTGATCCGTCGCTTCCGTTCTCTGGCCCCCTCCTTCCATCGGGTGCAGTCCCTCGTCACCGAAGGCGCGCCGCTGATGGTCGCCGCTCCCGCCCTGCTGCCCATGGCGCGCACCGACATGGGCTGGATCGGGCTGACGCTTTCGCTCGTGCTGCTGGTGCTGTGCCTCAGCGTTCATGAGGCTGCCCACGCCTACATGGCTTGGAAGTGCGGCGATTCGACGGGCAAGGATCTGGGGCGGATGACGCTCAACCCGATCCCCCACATCGACCCGTTCATGACGGTGATCCTGCCGGGGGTCCTGTTCCTGATGACCAACGGTGCGATGATCTTCGGCGGAGCCAAGCCGGTGCCGGTCAACTTTCACCGCCTGCGCAGTCCCTGGCGGGACATGAGTTTCGTCGCCCTCGCTGGCCCGTTCTCGAACCTGCTGCTGGCCTGCCTGTTTCTGGCGGCGGCCCACTTCTTCGTGCAGACGGGTCTGTACAACGGAGCCGCGGAGTCGGTGTACCAGCGCCGCTACGACCTGCTCCCGGTCGTGCTGCACAGCGCGGTCTCCTTCAATCTGCTGCTCACCGTATTCAATCTGGTCCCGATCCCGCCGCTGGATGGATCGCGGGTGATGGCCTGGGTGCTGCCGGCCAATCTGCGGCCCGCCTACCTCTCGATCGAGAGCTTCGGCATCGTGATCGTCTTTCTGCTGTTCTACGTGGACGGCTTCCGGATGTTCATCAACACGACCATGCGCCACCTCGAATCGATCGTGCAGCAGGTGGTGACACTGGGGGGCCTGTGGTGAGCGCGACCCCCTACACCGTCCGCCTGGAAAAGGTCTTCCAAGGCCCGATGGACCTGCTGCTGCATCTGGTTCGCGAGCAGGAGGTCGAAATTCAGGAGATCGAAATCAGCCGGGTGATCGACGGATATCTGCAGTACCTGCGGAATCTCCGCGATCTGGACATCGAGGTCGCGGGAGACTTCCTCGTGATGGCCGCAACGCTGATGTCGATCAAGTCTCGTTCCCTGCTTCCCAACGAGGCGATCGATCTGGAGAAGGAACTCGATCCGCGCGACGAGCTGATTCAGCGCTTGATCGAGTACCGCCGGTTCAAGGAGGCCTCCGACGAGCTTGGCGAGCGTTACGAACTGCGCAACCGCTCCTTCGCACGCGGCAACGCCGGCGCGGAGGAGCCCTCCGTGGAGCCGGAACTGGATCTGGGCGAGCTGACAGCCTGGGATCTGCTCTCTGCTTTCTCTCGACTGATGCGCGAGACGCTGGGCAATCGACCGCACCAGGTGCTGCGCGATTCCCGGCCGCTGCGTTTCTACGTTCGTACGCTCGCGCACACGCTCCGCCAGCGCGACGGCATGAGCCTGCGCGATCTGGTGCTATCCATCGACGCCCAGCCTTCGCGCGAGTCGCTCATCGGATCGTTCTGTGCGCTGCTAGAGCTGGCCAAGCTGGGCTTGATCACGGTTTCACAGGCGCAGACGCAGGGCGAGATCGAGGTCAGCCTGCGTCCGGAACACGCCGAGGACGTCGATCTGGTCGTCGAGAACAGCGTGCTGGATGATGAACAGCCCGCGCAGGAGCAAGCTGGCGCATCCGAACCCGTCCCGCAGGCCTCGGAAGAGGAACCTGCCTAGCAGGGTCTGGAACTTTCCGCTTCGCCTTCCCATATTCCTCGTTCTCCGTTTTCCGAACTCCACGCAACTCCCCCGTACGCCTCCTTCAGGCCCCCGCGAACCCCCTCCCCCGCACGAACATGAGCAACGCAATGGATGTCACTGACAACAACTGGGATGCTGCTGTCCTCGCGAGCCCGATTCCTGTGCTCGTCGACTTCTGGGCGGAGTGGTGCGGGCCCTGCAAGGCGATGGGCCCGTCGGTCGATAAGCTGAGCGAGGAATTCAAGGGCAAGCTCAAGGTGGTCAAGCTGAACACCTCCGACAACACCGAGGTGCCTTCGCGCTACGGCATCCAGAGCATTCCGACCTTCATGGTGATCAAGAACGGTCAGGTCGTGCATCAGTTCGTGGGTTCCATGCCCTACGACCGCTTCAAGGCTCAGGTCGCTCCGCTGCTCTGATTCTCGACCGGCACAGTGCTTTCCGGCAGCCGACGTCTTGCGTCGGCTGTCTTGTTTTCGGAGTCTGCTCGACGTGCGCGTCGCTTTTCTTGGATCTCCTCCCTTCGCTGTGCCGATCTTCGAGGCGCTGCTCGACAGCTCTCACGAACTCGTGTCGCTCGTGACCCAGCCCGACCGGCCTCGCGGTCGCGGGATGAAGCTCGAAACCTCGCCGCTGGTGGAACTCGCGCGGCGGCGGTCGATCCCTGTCCTCCAGCCGCACACCACCCGAACACCCGAGTTCGTCGCGGCGCTGCGCGCTGTTCGGCCCGATGTTCTGCTGGTCGCGAGCTACGGCGAAATCCTGCGCCGGGAGGTGCTCGAGCTCGCGCCCCACGGCGCGCTCAACGTGCATGGTTCGCTGTTGCCCCGCTGGCGCGGCGCCGCTCCGATACAGGCGGCGATCCTCGCGGGGGATCCGACGAGCGGGGTCTCGATCCAGAGAATGGTGGCCAAGCTCGATGCGGGCGATGTCCTGCTCGAGCTTACGACCCCGATCGGTCCGACGGAGACCAGCGGCGATCTGTTTGCCCGATTGGCTCTGCTGGGTGCGCAGGCAACGCTTGAGGCTCTGCGTCTGGTCGAGTCCGGCAGCGCGCGCTTCACTCCGCAGGACGAGACACGAGTCACGCATGCGGGCAAGCTCGACAAGGCTCACGGCCGAGTGGACTGGTCGCGCTCCCGCGTCGAAATCGAGCGCATGGTGCGCGGCTTGAACCCCTGGCCGCTCGCGCGCTGCTCTGACGGCAAAGGTGGCGAACTGGCGATCCTCAAGGCGCGCCTCGCTCAAGCCGGCACAGATCAAGCCGGCGCAGGTCAGGCCGGCGACGTGGTGCTGCGCTCCGGAAGTCTGTGCGTGCTGTGCGGCGATGGCGCTCTGGAGCTGCTGGAGGTCAAGCCTGCGGGAAAGGCCGCGATGAAGGCGATTGCCTGGTGGCGCGGGGCGCGGCTTCCCGAAGGGACTTCGCTGGTGCTGCCGTGAGCCGCAACGCCCTGATCACCGGAGCCTCCTCCGGCATCGGCTTGGCGACCGCCTGCCTGCTGGCGGCCCAGGGTTATCGAGTGGCGCTGCTGGCCCGGCGCGAGGACAAGCTGCGGCGAATAGGCGAAGATCTGAAGCGGGCCGGCGCGCTCGAGCCGCTCGTCCTGCCTTGCGATCTGGCGCAGCCGCTCCAGATCGAGGATTCGATCGCTCGCCTGAAGGATGCGTGGGGATCGCTCGATTTGCTCGTCAACAATGCCGGCGTCGGCTACCGGGCACGCGTCGAAGAGCTGGAGCACGACAAGCTCGAGCATCTGTTCCGCGTCAACGTCTTCGGACCCATGCACACCTGCCGGCTGTGTCTGCCTCTGCTGCGCCGCAGCCAGGCGGCCTCCGTGGTCCTGGTGGCCTCGGTCGTCGGCCGCCGTGGCATTCCGGGGCAGTCGGCATACTCGGCGAGCAAGGCGGCGCTGGTCTCTCTGGGCGAGGCGCTGCGCATCGAGTGGGCCCGCGACAACATCGCTGTCTCCGTTCTGCAGCCCGCGTTGACGGCCACAGGCTTCTTCGAAGCGCAAGCCAATCCCTCCGGTCTGGCAACCCCCGACCTGTCCGGAGCGAGCGGCCCCGAAGAGGTCGCCGCCGCCATCCTGGAGCTCGATCAGCACCCGCGTCCCGAGCTTTCCATGCGCTGGAAGTGGCGCATGCTCAGCGTGCTGTCCATCCTGTCCCCGCGGTGGTCGGATCGCGTGCTGGCCAGGCGTCTGGGCGAACGCTGGATTGCTCCTCGGCGCTGAGCAGACGCTGCTCCCCGAGCCGACGTCCCCGGAAGGGGATCCGTATCCCTAGCTGTTCTCCTCAGGAACCTGCAGATCGTTCATCACAGCCTGGTCAGCCTGATCGAAGAGCGAGGTCCAAGCACCATCGCCTTCCTCCGCCGCGCTCGGGAGGGGTGCCGCGGGCTCCTGCTTGAGGTTCGCGGTGATCCACTGTCGATTGCTGTTGACGGAGCCGACCACCGGAAGCACCGTGAGGTCCGTCATCGCGGAGAGCTGACCGAGAATCTCCGCGGGCACCATCGCGGGCATGGCGATCGAGAGCACCTGACCATGGCGTGCGATCGGCACGAGGCAGTGCTCGTTGAGGAAGGCCGGGTCGATCCCCTCGAGAACCTTCGGGTCGATCTGCAGCAGTTCGACGGGCATGAAGGCCAGTCCGAAGATCTCGCAGACGATCCGCGAGAGCTCCCAGTCCGGCACGAGATTGGCCGTGACCAGCATCTCCGTGAACGGTCGCCGGGAATGCAACGCAAACTGCGCCGTTTCCTTGAGCACACGCGGCTCCACCAGGTGGCGTTCGGCCAAAGCCTGAGAGAGTCGGGTGTTGTCGAGGCGCTGAAGGGTCTTCACGGGGGATCGCTAGTAGTATCGACCGCTCCGCGGACCCGCCTGATGAGCTTGTGCCGGAAAATTGTTCCCGGCGCACCGAGTGGGCCTCAGACGTCCAGATTGGTGACCTCGGAGGCGTGCTGTTCGATGTATTGGCGGCGAGGATCGACCTCGTCGCTCATCAGCACGTCGAAAATCAGATCCGCCGCGATCGCGTCCTCCAGTTTGACCTGGTAGAGCTGGCGCTTGGAGGGGTCCATGGTCGACTCCCACAGCTGCTCTGGATCCATCTCACCGAGACCTTTGTAGCGCTGGATGTCGACATCCGACTGGGCCGCCGACCGAACGGCGGCCGCAAGCCCCACGAGCCCCCGAACCTCGCTCGGCTCCTTGCCTCCGCTGATCAGGAACTGGCCGCCGCCGCGGAAAGACAGCCCCTTGGATTCCAGATCCTGAAGCAGCAGAGCGAGATCCTCGCTGTGCGACAGGTGCGTGACCACCGCATGCGCATCCTCGCGCGTGAAGCTGACGTTGGGAGCGTTGTAGACACGCAGCTCCTCGCCGCGCAGCTTGCCGCGGATCAGCTCGAGCATGTCGTCGAGCTCGCTCTTGCGCTCGAAGAAGTGGTGCTTGCCCTCGATGCGCGCGTAGTGGAGCGGAAAATGCTGTCCATCGAAGGACTCGATGGCCTGCTGCAGCGGCACATGCGCCCAATGCGGAGCCGCCACGGCGAGCAGATCCTCGAGCCTGCGCAAGCTCTCCGCGATGCTGCGCAGCATGGGCCCGGACCAGCTCTTCTTGGCGATCCGGTCTTCGACGGTCAGGGACTCGACGCCCCTGTCGATCAGATACTGACGCAGGTCAGCATCGGTCGTGATGTAGCGCTCGTCGTTCTTGATGCGGATCTTGTAGAGCGGCGGCTGGGCGATGTAGAGGCGCCCAGCCTCGATCAGGACGCGCATGTGCCGGAAGAAGAAAGTCAGCAGCAGCGTGCGGATGTGGGATCCGTCCACATCGGCGTCCGTCATGATGATCGTCTTGCCGTAGCGCAGCCGGCCGATGTCGAAATCGTCTCCGATCCCCGTCCCCAGCGCGGAGATGATCACCTGAATTTCGGAGTGCGACAGCATCTTGTCGAGCCGCGCCCGCTGCACGTTCAGGATTTTTCCCTTGAGCGGAAGAATCGCCTGGAAACGCCGATCACGACCGGTCTTGGCCGAGCCGCCTGCAGAGTCACCCTCCACCAGATAGAGCTCGGACTCATCGAGATTCGAGGACTGGCAGTCCGCGAGTTTGCCCGGCAGGTTGCCGCTCGCCAGAGCGGACTTGCGGCGCACCAGATCGCGCGCCTTGCGGGCGGCCTCACGCGCTTCGCGGGCCCGCATCGCCTTGCTCAGCAGCGCTTTCGCGACGGCCGGGTGCTCCTCCAGGTACGTGTCGAAGTATTCGGAGACCGCGGATTCGACGACGCCCTGCGCTTCGCGGTTTCCGAGCTTGTCCTTGGTCTGGCCCTCGAACTGGGGCTCGGGCACCTTCAGCGAAAGAATGGCTGTCAGGCCTTCGCGGAAGTCATCACCGGAAGGCGCCTCCTCGGAATCCTTGAACGACTTACTGCGCTTGCCATAGGAAGTCAGCGCACGAGTCAGCGCCGAGCGCAGGCCCGAAAGATGCGTCCCTCCGCCGGGCGTGCTGATGTTGTTGACGAAGCTGTAGACCGTTTCCTGATATCCGTCGGTGTACTGCAGCGCGAGTTCGACCTCGTACTCGCGGTCCGGGTTCTCGGGCGATTTGACGCTCTTCGTGAAGTGCACGATCTCGGGGTGCAGTGCGGTGCGCGACTTGTTGAGGTGTCCCACGAAATCGCGCAGGCCGGCCGGAAACTCGTAGTGCTCCTTGGCACCGGTGCGCTCGTCCTCGAGGTCGATCACCACCCCGCGCGTGCCCATCAGGTAGCCCATCTCGCGCAGGCGCTTGGAGACGATTTCGAAATCGATCTCCGTGGTGCTGAAGATCTTCGCGTCGGGTTTGAAGGCAACCTGAGTGCCGCGCCGATCGGCCGCGCCGATCACCTCGAGCGCCTTGGTACGCGCACCGCGCGCGAAGCTCATGCGATGCGCTTTGCCCTGACGCCAGACCGTCACTTCGAGCCACTCGGACAGGGCATTGACGCAGGAGACGCCGACGCCGTGAAGGCCCCCTGAGACCTTGTAGGCGCTCTTGTTGAACTTGCCGCCCGCGTGGAGCTTCGTGAGCGCGACTTCGACCGCGGGAATGCCCTCGGTCGGGTGGATGTCGACGGGAATTCCCCGTCCGTCATCCTGCACGCAGACCGAACCGTCCTGCCGAATGGAGACCTTGCAGTGGCGCGCGTAGCCCGCGAGCGCCTCGTCCATCGAGTTGTCGACAACTTCCCAGATCAGATGGTGCAGACCGCGCACATCGGTGTCGCCGATATACATCGCGGGACGGACGCGCACGGCCTCCAGACCCTCGAGCACGGTGATCGAGGCTGCGTCGTAGCTCTGTGCTTGCTGTGTATCGCTCATGGTCAGCGCTTGAGATGGAAAGTCAGTCGACGCACCTCTTCCTTGCCGAGGTGCTCGTTGATGCGGGCTCGATATTCCTCACCCGTAAAGTTGGCCAGTTCGTGCATGTGAGCCGCGGAGTCGACTTCCACCAGCAGTTCGCCGCGGGCGAAACGCATGGCCCGTGCATGCCGCGCGAGCTCGGGCCCTGCAGCTTGATGCCAAGCGCGAAACACCGGCCAGTTGTAGAGCTTGCCGCCCAGCCCGCTTTCGCGCAGAAATCCCGCCAGCGCGTCCGACAGCGGAAGCGCTTCCCGGCGGCGGACTCTTCCCGGCGGCAGCGATCGTTGCGGCTGGCTCATGCGAGCACTGGGCTCAGCTTTCGACCGTGATCGGCATCACGATGTACACGTAGTTTTCGCCGAGCGTAAATTTGCCCGGGCTGGAGCGCTCGTTGAAGGACAGTCGCACGAGACCCGTTTCGCAGTTCTTCAGCCCCTCGAGCACGTAGTCGGGGTTGAAGGCGATCTCGGCCTGTGTTCCCTTGAAATCGACTTCCATCGCGGCACGGGCTTCGCCCCGTCCCACCGACTGACCAAAGAAATCCAGATGGCCCGGCGTCAGCTTGAGCTTGACCGCTCGCGCTTCCACGCCCGTGACGTTGGCGACCAGACGCAGCTTGCGGATCAGCGTCTCGGCATCGGCCTCCATCGCGTTCGTGGACTCGCGCGGGATCACCGCCGCGTAGCGCGGGAACTCGCCGTCGATCAGGCGCGAGAAGATCTCGGCAGACTTGGTCTTGAGACCGATCTGGTTCTCCGTGATGTGCAGGGTAACCTGCTCGAGCGGATCCTGAATGACCCGCGTGAACAACTGCAGGCCCTTGGTCGGAACGATCGCGGGTTTGCCGGGCCCGGAACCTTCCTCGATGGGCTGGGCGGCCAGAGCCAGGCGCCGGCCGTCGGTCGCCACCAGCTTGAGGCTGCCGTTTTCGATCTCGCACAGCACGCCGTGCATCGCGTAGCGGCCCGCCTCGCGGGCGGCGGCGAAGCTGACTCGTCCGACGAGCCGCGTGAAGTTGCCGCCCTGGATGGTGAAACTCTTCTCGGATCCAAAGCGCGAGACCACCGGGAACTCTTCGGGGTCCATGGTGACGAGGTCGCATGTGTCGGCGCCGCTCTCGATCACGCACTTGTTGTCCTGCGTGTGGAGCTTGACCTCGTCGCCGGAAAGGTCGCGCACGAAGTCCAGCGTGACACGGGCGGGGATCACGGCGGGACCGGGCTCTTCGACCTGTACGCCCTCGATGCGGTAGCGCACGGAGCTTTCGAGATCGGTGCCGAGCACCTCGAGGCTGTCGTCGGTCGCGACGAGGCAGATGTTCTCGAGGACAGGCTTGGTGCTCTTGGACGGCACGACCGTGTTGACCACGGCCAGAGCCTCGCGAAGTTTCTCTCGATTACAGATCACTCTCATGTCGTCATCTCAGTAAGCAGCGTGGATTTGTGGATCGTTGCTTGGCTCGCGGCCGCAAGTAGCGGTCGGCCAAGGGCTTGTGAGTCAGAGCCGACGCAGCGTGCCTGTGGATGATCCGGGATTGATGCCGGGCTTGTCCACGCGCACCCACAGGGTCGCGAGGTGGGCTCGCAGCGACTGTGGATCGACGTCGATAGGTGCAGGGGTTGTGAGCAGGTTTTCCACAGGTTGCGCAGGGCCGTTTTTCCGCGAAAAACCCGGATCCAAGGGTACGCAATCCCCCCCGGAAAGTCCACGCGCGCAGCCTCAGGAACGGGGCGACAGCAGCCGGTCGAGGAAGCCCTCGAACAGACGGGCCGTGGAGGGGTCATTGCGACGCAAATCCTCCATTTTTTCGACCGCATGGATCACCGTCGAGTGGTCCCGGCCGCCAAAAAACCCTCCGATCTCCTCCAGCGAATGCCGGGTGATCTGGCGGGCGAGGTACATCGCCACCTGCCGGGGATAGGCGATGGCGTTGGTGCGCTTCTTGGACTGCAGGTCGGAGAGCTTGACCCCGTAGTGCTCGGTGACGAGCGTGAGGATGTTCTCCATCGAGGGCTGGCCGCGGCGCGCCGTGAACAGCTCGCGCAGGGTCTCCCGCGCCAGATCGGTCGTGATCGGCAGCCCTGAGACCGAGGCGAAGCCGATCAGCTTCGTCACCGAGCCCTCAAGCTCGCGGATATTCGAGTCGATGCGCTCAGCCAGCAGGCTGGCGACCTCGTCGGTCAGCTCCCGGCCCTTTTCGCGGCTCTTGCGCTTTAGGATCGCCATGCGCGTCTCGAAGCAGGGCGGCTCGATCTCCGTCACCAGACCCCACTTGAAGCGCGAAACCAGGCGCTCCTGCAGGCTGGGAATGTCTTTGGGCGGGCTGTCGGAGGACAGCACGATCTGCTTGCTCGACTGGTAGAGCGTGTTGAACGTGTGGAAGAACTCTTCCTGCGTGCGGTCCTTGTTGGCCAGCAGGTGGATATCGTCCACGACGAGCACGTCGACGTTGCGGTACTTGTTGCGGAACTTCGCCAAATCGCCGTTTTCCAGCGCGTTGATGAAGTGGTTGACGAAGGTCTCGCAGGACAGGAACAGGATGCGAGCGTCGGGGTTGCGCTCCAGGATCGACCAGCACAAGGACTGCAGCAGGTGCGTCTTGCCCAAGCCGACGCTGCCGTGCAGGAAGAAGGGGTTGTAGTTGCGTCCGGGCGACTCGGCCGTCCCCATCGCCGCCGCGTGGGCAAAGCGATTGCAGGGCCCCACCACGAAGTTGTCGAAGGTGTACTTGGTGTTGAGCCCCACGTCGCTGGAGATCAACAGGCCCGGCGGGTTGGGATTGGCGCTCGACAGCGGGATCGCCAGCGCTCGCGAATCGCGCGCCAGGGCGGGTTCGGCCGGGCGGGCCGGGAGCGCCGAGCGCGCGGCGGGCAACTGAGCGAGAAAGCGCTCGGAGTCGACGACCACCTCGACCCGGGGCTCCTGGCCGGGGATCAGCTCGCCGGCGGCGCTGTGGAGGATCTCGTCGTAGTGCGTGCGCAGCCAGTTTCGGGAAAACTCGTTCTGCACCGCGAGCACGACGCGCTCGCCATCGGCGCTGACCAAAGCTGCGCGGTGGAACCAGACCGCGAACTGCTCCGGCTTGATGCGAGCGCGCAGCAGGTCTTGCAGGCGTTCCCACAGGTCCTTGAGGGAGTTCGAGGAGCCCACGGGGGTTGCGGGCAGCGGAGCATCGGAAGCACTCATGCAGTGGTGGCGGGGGGCGGTATTCAAGCACGGTGCCCAGCCGAGTCAACGATGACCCGCCCTTTCCTGCACAGGTTGTCCGCAAACAGGCGCGAGCGCGCGGGTTAGGGCCGCGCAAGCGCCGCTCTCCGCAAGATATCCACAGCCGTGTGGATATCTTGCGGGTTTGTGGATGCGCCGATCGACAGTCGCAGGCCGCCGCGCGCGCGCTCGGGCTCCAGGCCCAGGGCCAGCAGCACGGGAGAAACTTCGAGCGAGCCGCTGGCGCACGCCGATCCGCTGCTGGCTTCCAGGCCTTCGAGGTCCAGACGCGCGACCAGCAGCCGTCCGTCCCAGCCAGGCAGCTCGATGTTGAGCGTGTTGGGCAGCCGGTCGGGGTCCGCGGGTTCGGGCCCGAAGATTCTCAGACCCGGGACGGAGGATCGAAGCCCGTCCCACAGCAGTTGAATGTTGGAGCGCATCCTCTGGGCCGTTTCCGCCTGCTCCGCCACGGCCAGCTCGATCGCCAAGGCCGCGGCGGAGATCGCCGGCGCGTTCTCCGTGCCCGGTCGCAAACCGCCCTCCTGCGGTCCCCCGTAGCTGCGAGGTTCCAGCGCGAGGCCCTTGCGCTTGTAGAGCAGCCCGACGCCCTTGGGACCGCCCACCTTGTGGGCCGAGACCATCGCCAGATCGACGCCGTCGCGCTGCCACTGCAGCGGGATCCGACCGAGCGCCTGCACGGCGTCGACGAACAGCAGCGGGCGCGCTCCCGAGAGCTGCGCGAGCAGCTCGTCGGCCCGCAGCAACGAACCGATCTCGTTGTTCGCCGCCATCAGCGCCAACAGCTGGACGGACGCCGGGCGCAGCACAGCCAGCGCTGCGGCGACATCCAGCCGACCCTGCGCGTCGACCGGCAGCACGCTCAGGCGGACTCCTTGGCGCTGGAGCGCTTCCGCGGGGCCGCGCACGCAGGGGTGCTCGATCGCCGAGATTGCCAGCGAGCGATCCGGCTTGCCTTGGGGCAGCGCGCCGAACAAGGCCAGATTGGCGGCTTCGGTGCCGCCCGAGGTGAAGATCAGCTCGTCCTCGTGCACCTGCAGCGCGGCGGCGCAGCGCTCGCGCGCCAGATCGATCGCCATGCGGGCTGCACGACCAGAGGCGTGCACGCTCGAAGGGTTGGCCGTCAACCGCTCGAGTGCTTCGAGGTAATGCGCCCGAACGGAATCACGCAGCGGAGAGCTGGCGTTGTGGTCGAGGTAGACGCGTCGCATCACTGTCGCTTGAGGAGCTGTCTGTAGAGCGCCTCGTATCGGGCCACCACCGCATGCCGCTCGAACTCGTTCACCGCGCGCAGTCGGCCGGCCGAGCCGAGCCGCTGAGCCAGCGAGCGATCGGTCAGCAGCTGCCGAAGATGGCGCGCGAAGCCCTCGCGGTCGTCGACATCGCACAACAATCCTTCACGCTCGTGTTCGAAGACCTCCGAGACCCCGCCGACGCGTGTTGCGACCACGGCCGTGCCGCAGGCCATCGCTTCCAGCGCCGAAAGACCGAAGGACTCCTCCGAACTCGACAGCGCGAAGACATCCGCTTCGGACAGCAACTGCGGCAGCGCATCACGCTCGCCCAGAAAGATGACGCGCTCGCCCAAGCCGCACTCGCGCACCTTGGCGCGCGCAGCCGGCATCTGCGGACCGTCGCCCACCAGCACGAGCCGTGCTTCGATGTCTCTGGCTGCCTGCGCGAAACACTCGATCAGCCACGGGACGCGCTTGACGGGCCGGAAGTTCGAGACATGCACCACGGTTGGTGTGACGTGCGCGCGCTCCGGGTCGCTGGGACGGAAGGCGAGCGTGTCGACGAAGTTGTGGATCACGTGCACCTCTCGACGCAAGGCTGGAAAAGTCGCCTGCGTGCGCTGCGCCAGGTCGCGTGAAACGGCGGTGACGGCATCACTCTGTGCAATCACAAACTCCGTCAGGGGAGCGTAGGATGGATCGCTGCCGACCAGCGTGATGTCCGTGCCGTGCAGCGTGGTGACGAGTTTCGGAGCGCTGCGGGTCGTGTCGGATTGTGCAGCGGCGCGGGCCAGATAGCCCGAAACGGCATGCGGGATGGCGTAATGCGCGTGGAGCACGTCCAGACCGCTGGTGCGGTGTACGGTCAGTATCTCCGAAGTGATCGCGAGATCATGCGGAGGCGACTGAAACAGCGGATAGGGAAAGCCCTGCGCCACGTGCATCTCGACCGGGCCGCTGGCCCGAGCCAGACGCGGAGGAACATTCTGCGAAAACAGGTGCACACAGTGACCGCGTTCCGCCAGAGTCAGCGCCAGCTCGCTCGCCACCACTCCGGAACCGCCGTAGGTCGGGTGGCAGACGATGCCGATGCGCAGTCCGCTGGCCGAACTCTCGCACGGGCGCGAGCCGTCCTGCGGCACGAGCCCGGGGAACTTCATGACGCTCCTCCATCCGGCAGCATGTACTCCAGAGCTTCCGGCGGCAGCGGCGGCAGATCGAGGCCGCTCGCCGGCGGGTGGGCAAGCGCGGGCGCGGCCGGCGCTTGCGAAGCCGGAGCCTGTGCCGGTGCCGCCGCGGGCGGTGGCGCAGCCGGTGTGCTGACCACGGGTGTGACCGCTGGAGCTACCACCGCCTCAACCGGAGCCGCGCGCGGCTTGCGCGGCGGCGGCGCGCGGCGCGGCGCGGGCTTGAGCTCATCCTTCGGCGTGAGGCTCGCGACATCCATGCGGAAGGCCGGCAGGTGGGCGAGTTCCGGATCACGGCTTTCCTGGGCCAACAGCTCGCGTGCGGCGAGCAGGTAGTCCTTCGTGCCGTGCGAGCCCGGCGCGTACTCGAAGATCGTCTTGCCGTAGCTGGGCGCCTCAGCCAGCTTCACGTTGGAGCGGATCGGGTTGGGCAGCACCTGACCGGGGAAATAACGCCGAATCTCGCCCAGCACCTCGCGCGCGAGCTTCAGTCGGCTGTCGTAGAGACAAGGCAGGATCCCGCACACGGAAAGCTCGGGGTTGAGACGCTTTTGGAGCAGCTGAACCACGCCGACCAGCTTGCTCATGCCCTGCAGGGCGAGGAACTCCGTCTGCAGCGTGATCAGCACCTCGCCGGCGGCGGCCAGCGCGTTGATCGAGAGCAGACCGAGGCTCGGCGGGCAATCGAACAGCACATAATCGACCGGCGCGCGCCCGGTCCGGCGGCACTCGGCCTCGGCCCAGGCCTTGATCGCATCGCGCAGCAGGAACTCGCGCCCGATCGCGCTGGCGAGTTCCAGCTCCGCCCCCGACAGATCGATGTTGGCCGGCACGATGGAGAGACCCGGAACGCTGGTGGGGCGAATGGCAGCGGCGATTGGCGTTTCGCCGATCAGCACGGTGTAGCTGGTCGGCGTGCTGCTGGGAGCTTCGACATTGAGGGCCAGGGACAGGTTGGCCTGCGCGTCCATGTCGATGACGAGCACGCGGCGGCCCTGCAGGGCCAGTGCCGCTCCAAGATTAGCCGTGGTGGTCGTCTTGCCGACGCCCCCCTTCTGATTGATGATCGCGATGCGACGCATGAGGTGCGCGGGATTCTAGCGGATTCCCGCTCAGGCAAAACCTAGAGATCGAGCAGATCCTTGACCGGCAGCGGCCCGAGTCCGAGCAGCGGCTCGCCGTAGCGCGCGCCGACGCGCTCGCCCCAAAAGCGCGCGCGGGTCTCCATGCGCTGCAGGATGTCGGCGCCGAACAGGAAGTGCTGGCCCTTGTCGGCCTCGCCTTCGGGATTCAGCTGGCTAGCGTAGCAGCGCACCAGTTCGCGCTTGGCCTCGAATACCGGACCGATGTCGACCACCAAAGTCGGGTCGAAGGGCAGGTGGCCCATGTAATGGAAGAAGCGCCGGGGTCGGTGTGCCGTTGTGCCCGCGCTCAGCTTGGCCAGTCCCGCGAGATACCAGGCCTCGCGCGCGAGCAGCCCCGTCATCGCGTGGTCGGGATGCAGGTCGCGCTCGTGTTGCGCCAGGACGCAGTCGGGCCGATGCGTGCGGATCAGCTCCGCCAGCCGCTCGCGCGCCTCGATGCCGTGCGCGACGCGTCCATCGGGGAGACCCAGATTGTGGCGCACGTCGAGCTGAAGGCGCGCATTGGCCGCGGCTACCTCGCGCTCGCGATCCACAGCCGTGCCGCGCGTGCCCATTTCGCCGCGCGTGAGGTCGATGATGCCGATGCTTCGGCCGCGCGCCTTGGCCGCAAGCAGGATTCCGCCCACGCATATCTCGGCGTCGTCGGGGTGTGCCGCAATGACCAGCAGATCGAGCTTCATTCGTCCAGTTCCTCCGCTTCCGACGGCTGGTCATCCGAACCGAGATGGATCACCAGATGCTCCAGCATCAGGGGATCGTGTTCGCGGGCCAAAAGATCGATCCAGTCCGTTCCAAAGCGTGCGATCCAAGGCAGCGGGCCGAGCACGCGTTCCTGCGGCTGGCCGCGAGGCATCAGCAGGTTCGCCACGCGGCGCTCATGCCTGCGTCCCTTGCCCGAGCGATTGTGGTGGGCGCGCGCGGCCTTGTCCGCCAGCGTCGTGATCAGGTCCTCGATCTGGGCCGCGCTCTTCTTGAGCTGCACCACCAGCGAGGGTTCGACCGCGTGCAGAGCATCCTTGTGCGCGAGCAGCGCGCGCGCCTGCGCCTTGGCGAGCTCGCGCAGATCCAGCGAGAGCTGCGGGTCGGCCGCCGCGCCCTCGGCGCCGGCTTCTCCGCGGCCCGCGAGCACCTTCTGCACGTCCGTGTGCAGGAGCTCGAGCGAGAGGCGCACGGCCGGATCGGTCAGGGTCGCGGAAAGGCGGGGAGCGAAGCACAGGGGGCCAAGACCCATCTGCTCGCGCAGCAGCGGCAGTTGCGCATGGTAAGCGAGCTCTCCAAAACCGCCGATGTAAACGAGCGTCGGGAGTACCAGGTCCTGCACGATCGGTCGCAGCAGTGCTCCAGCGGACCAATCGAGCGGATCCTGCAGGATCTGTGCGACTAGCTCCTCGCGCGAGCGCGAGCCATCCTCGCCGTCGTAACGATAGCCATCCTCCGCCGAACGCAGTGCCCGACGCTGCGGCTGGCTGTTGCGGCGTTCGTGATGGAACAGCAAGGCCGCGTGCTCGGGCGGCAGCGCGATCGGATGACCGGCGGCGGCGAGCCGCGCGCTCTGCGCGCCGAGCGCCTGCTCCGGTCCCGCGCCGACCACTCGAGCGAGGGCGCGCGACAGCTCAGGCCGGATCCATTCCGGCTCAATGACGATCAGGCCGTGTTCGCCGAGCAGTTCGAGCAGCGAGCGGGTGCTGGCGGAGGCCAGCGTCTCGCCCGCGCGTGGGAAACACGCTCTCAGCGCGCGCTCGAGATGCGGCGTGCCGCGCAGGCTCTGTTCGAACACGGCCTGCAGCGCGCTGAGACGGGCCTTGTCCTCGTCGAGCACGACATGCGAGAGCGGAGTGCGACCGGAGGAGAGCCCGGGCAGCGCCACCTTCTGCAGATCGAGGTTGGCGTTGACGATGTGCGTGTGATGCGCTTCGGCGATGTCGTGGTCATCGGCATGGTTCCAGAAAATCGGAACCACGCGCAGCTCCAGCCGCTGGGAAAGCACGCGCGCGAGCCGGATGGCGCTGATCGCCTTGTACAGCGTGTACAGCGGCGAGTTGGTGAAGCCCGGCTGCTGGCCCGTCAGGATCGCGAAACAGCGCGGATGCGCGAGCGCTCGGGCGCTGTCGAGCACGCGCACATGCGGCGAGTGGTACGAGAGCTCGCGCACGAGTCGCTCGCTCAGCAGAGCCCGCGCTTCCGATTCGAGCGGATCCGCGCCAGCGCTGATCTGGCCGGCATGGCGCGGAACGCGAATCCCCAACGACTCCAGATCGCCGCGCAGCGCGGCACGCGACAGCTCGGACAGTCCGAGGATGTCCGCCGGGAGATGCTCGATCCGCAGCATCGAATCAGCGTCCGAGCGCGCCGATCTCGGCGATCATGGCGTCGAGAGCCGCGCGCGAGGCGTCCTTCCAGTGCATTCCGGCGTAGCGCGGCTGCTTGTAGGCAAACAGGATGCCGCGCGAGGAGTTGACCAGCGCGCCGCGCCCCTGCGGCAGGAAGCCGCCGGCGATCTCCGCCGCACCCGCCCCCTGCGCGCCGTAGCCCGGAATCAGGAAGGGCGTCGACGGCATGCGGGCCCGCAGGGCGGCGAGTTCCGCGGGATGCGTTGCGCCCACGACCGCGCCGATGCTCGAGAGTCCACACTTGCCCATCACTCCGGCGCCCCATTCCCCGACCATCTCGGCCACGCGTTCGTACAGTCGCGGACTGCCGTGGTCCTGAAACAACGCGCTGTGCTTGTTGGAGGTGCGCACGAGCACGTAGATGCCCGCTGAGTGCTGGCGGGCTGCGTCGAGGAAGGGCTGCACGGCATCCCCGCCGAGGTAGGGATTGACCGTGATCGCGTCGCAGACCGCTTCCCCGGCCGTGGCGGGATCGAGGAAGGCGCGCGCGTAGGCCGCCGCGGTGCTGTCGATGTCGCCGCGCTTGACGTCGCCGATCACGAGCAGCCCGGCGGAGCGCGAAGTCGCCACCACGCGCTCCCAGGCGTGGATACCATCCGCCCCATGGAGCTCGAAGAAGGCTGACTGCGGCTTGACGGCCGGCACCTTGCCGGCGGCGAGCTCGACCACCGCACACAGAAAGTCCGCGCAAGCCTGCGCCTTCTCGCGGCGCGAGGCCTGCGGGTCGCGCGCCGCGGCGAATTCCGGCGGCAGCGAGTCGGCATGCGGGTCGAGTCCGACGAGGGCGGCATTGGAGGTCCGGGCGATGGCGGCTTCGAGTCGGTCGGCGTAGCTCATGAAGGGCAGGATCCTACTCGCTGGGAGAGCGCCAGGAACTGCCGGGCCACGTAGTCCGCCAACGGCAGACCCGCGGCGCTGAGCCGCCAGCGTTCCTCACCGCCGAGTTCGAGCAGACCCTGCTGTTGGAGCTGCAAGGCAAGCCGGGCGAAGTCCTCGTCAGGCCCCGCGTGTCCCGCGCGCTCGCGGGCCTCGCGGGCGCTGAGGCCTTCGGAAAGCCGCAGGCCCAGCCACCAGGTTTCGGCCAGACGGGCTCGGGAGGACGGCTCCTCGGACCAGGCGCAGGCCTGGGCCTGCTCCTCCATCCGGCGCGTGTAACCTTGGATGCCCTTGTGGTTGCCACGCCGCTGCTGTCCGACCTTGCTGACCGCGGACGGTCCCAGCCCGGCATATTCGCCGTTGTGCCAGTAGTTCAGGTTATGTTGACATTGATATCCATTCAGAGAGAAATTGGATATCTCATAGGCATCCAATCTAGCTTGGGACAGTCGCTCGCGGGTGGCCTGAAAGAAGCTTAGCTCGCGCTCCTCGGGCAGCCGCTCAAGGCGTCCTTCTTCCAACCATTTGCGGAACAGCGTTTCCTCTTCGAAGGTCAGGTTGTAGGCCGAGAGGTGCTCGGGCTGGAGTGCCAGCACGCGCTCGAGATCGCGGAGCCAGTCCTCGAGGCGCTGGTTGGGAACGGCGTAGATCAGATCCACGTTGAGCGCGCGCACCCCGGCCCGGCGCGCCGCATCAAAGGCGGCGAAGCTGGTCTCGACCTCGTGCACCCGGCCGAACAGCCGCAGCGTATCTGGGTCGAGGCTCTGGAAGCCGATCGAAAGCCGCGTGATGCCCAGCTCCACAAGTGCTGCGGCCTTGGCCTCGTCGAGGCTCTCCGGGTTGCATTCGGCCGTGCGCTCGAGGGCCGAGCTGCGCCAACCCGTGCGTTCGTCGAGCCCGTCGAGCAGTCTTTTCAGCTCCTCGGCGCTCAGCAGCGACGGCGTCCCACCGCCCAGAAACAGCGTGCGCGGCGAGCGCGGAGCCCAGTGGTCGGCCTCCCGCAGGATCGCCTCGATCATCGCGCCGCGGTCATGGCCCTCGGCTGGCACCGAGAAGAAATCACAGTAGTGGCACTTGGCCGCGCAGAAAGGCAGATGCACATAGAGCGGCGTGCCCTCGCGCGGACGCGGAAAAGGCTGAGAGGAGGTTGTGGACACCTCCTCTCAGCTTAGCGAACCAAACCGGAAAACCTTCTCTTCTGGCCTAGCCGACCTCTCGCTTGGGCGGGTTGTCCCCCAGCGACCGGAACTGGGCCTCCGCTCCCTCGGCGTTCATCACGCCGTGGAGTTTTCGCAGCGCGTCCTGTTCGATCTGGCGCACGCGCTCGCGCGTCAGACCGACGACCTTGCCGATCTCTTTGAGGGTCATCTGCTCGCCGTTCTCATTGCCGAGTCCGTAGCGCAGCCTCAGGATCATCGCTTCGCGCTCGTCGATGATCTGCAGCAGCTCGCTGAGCCGCTTGAGCAGGTCCGTGTTGAGCAGCTCCTCATCGGGCGTCAGCGTGCGCGCATCTTCGACCGTGTCCTGGCCTTGCGTTAGGATGTCCAGCGACACCTGCGGACCCATCCCGGACACGATGATCGTGCGCTTGAGCAGCGGCCAGTTGTCCTCCGGAATCCCGAGCTCTTCGGCCACTTCCTCGACGGTGGGCGCGCGGTGGAGCATGTAGGCGAGTTCCGCGCTCACGACTCTCCAGCGCGAGATGAGCTCGGACATGTAGCTCGGCACGCGGACGGACTTCACCGTGTTCGTCAGCGCCCTGCGGATCGACTGCTTGATCCACCAGGTTCCATAGGTCGAGAAGCGACAGCCCGCATCGGGATCGAATTTCTCGGCGGCCTTCATCAGACCGATGTTGCCCTCGGCGATCAGGTCCTGCAGCGTCAGGCCGCGGTCGGCGTACATCTTCGCCACGGAAACGACCAGCCGCAGGTTGGCGCGGATCATGTGCTCGCGCGCGCTGAGGTCACCCATCTGGATGCGGCGGCCGAGCTGGATCTCCTCGGCGGCGGAGAGCAGCGGCACCTCGTTGATTTCTTGGAGGTATGTCTCCAGACAGCGTTCAGCAGAAATGGTGGCTCTCCGTGGTGTGGTTCAATGGTTGTTGGGCGCGGGCGGGCCTGAGCCTGTCCGCGAAGGCACCGGGGTTGGCCTCCAAGCGGAAAATCGGCGCGCGGCCGAACGATTCTTGAGGTGCGTGCCCGGTTGACGCGCGCTCGCTACAATTCCTCGACGAACGCCATGCCCGAAAGCTCGATGGAAGAAATCCTTTCCGAGGACGCCTTCTCCAGGACTCTGGAGGAGCGCGTGCCGCCTTTCGTGGCTCTCTCGCTGGCTCTGCGCGAAGCCGCCGCCGGGGAGTGGACCCGCACGCACCACTTCCGCCTGGTGAGCGAATCCGACGCGCTCGAGTCGCTGCTCGATGAGCACGGCGCCCGCTACAACCGCCGCTACTCCGTGCTGCGCGAGCTGGTCGCCTCGCTGCGCTGCTTTGGACAGACGGGCTTCAGTCTGGTGCATCTCGTTCGTCGCATGGCCGGCTACGGCATCACCCTCTCCGAACGCGAGAGCGCGCAGTTCGCGGCGGCGTTGCAGGCCACGCGCGCATTCGTCGAGCGCTCGGAGATTGCCTTGCTGGATGCGGCGCTTCGCGAACTCAAGGCTCAGGGCATTGCCTGCAGCGTGGCCGCGGACAGGAGTCTCAGCGATGAGCTGGTCGGCCCTCGCCGCATGCTGCCGCGCAATCTGGGCCAGGAAGAGGTGGCGGACGACGAGAGCAAGGCCGCCGAGATCGCCTCGCGGTACCTGCAGGCCTGCGCGAAGCTCGACGAGCTGGGTGTGCATCGGATCGTCGATGAGAAAGAGCGCGACGAATGGCTGCGACGCCACTGCTCCGAAGAGAAAGCGCGCGTGTTCGAGGCTGCCATCCACAACCTGCAGTCGATGTACGACACGCACGTCAAGAACTCTCCCGCCGAGCTGGCGGATCCCAGACTCGGGCGATTGCGCGGCCACATTTCCGTCGTGCTGCATCTGCTGGAGTCCGTGACACAGCTGGTGCACTTCGTCGAGCGCCACGAGAGCGGGCAGCGCCATGCGGCGCTGGAGCAGCGCATCGCACAGCTGATCGGCCGTGACGAAGTGCGCGAGCACACGCTGAACCATCTCTTGTACTGGGCGTCGACGGTCCTGCGCCGTGGCCGGCCGGTTGCTGAGGATCTGCTGCCCGCCTACACCGATCTCGACTCGATCACGCTCGAATTGCCGAGAGACGTGGCGATCCATGCCCGGCCGGCGGCTCTGATCGTCGGAATCGTCCAGCACTACGGGATGCCGGTGGAGCTTGAGATCGAGGGCGTGCGCAGCAATGCCGCCTCGATACTGGAGCTGCTGCTGGCCGTCGGCTCGCGGCCCGATGCGCGCCGCTTCGTGTTCCACGGCGATGCGCGCCCGCTCGCGGACATCCGGATGCTCTTCCAGCACATGCTCGGCGAAGCGGGCATCGATCGACTGCCGGAGTCGCTGAGCTACCTCAAGCGACGCTCCTGAAGCGGATCACACACCGAGCCTGAGACGCTCGGCAAGCACAGCGGGCAGACCGGCGGCGAGGATGCGCTTGTGCTCGCGGTCGATATCGTAGGGAGCGCGCAGAATCCTGAGCAGACGCGTCTCGCTGTCGTACAGTGCGCACGCAGTTCGCGGATCGTCGTCGCGCGGCTGTCCCACGCTGCCCACATTGACCAGCGCGCGAAGCGATACCGAGAGGTCGACAGTCGTGTCGTTGCTGAAAGCGGTGTGCAGCGGATCTTCCTCGAGACGCAGCAGCGTGATCGGCACGTGCGTGTGTCCCACGAAGCAAACCGGCAATTCCAGCTCATCGAGAGACTCATCCGCGTCGTGTGGCCCGAGTACGTAGGTGAAGCGCTCCGGATGCGCGTAGGAGCTGTGCGCCAGCGCGCAGTGTTCGAAATGCTCCCGCATCGGCAAGGCCCGCAGCCAGGCGATTTCCTCGGGTGCCAGCTGTTCGCGGGTCCACTCGACCGCGGCGCGCGCATACTGGTTGAAGAAGCGCGGATCCAACTCACCGACGACTGCAGCGTCGTGATTGCCCTTGACGACGTGCACGCTCTCCGCGCGCAGCATGGCGATGCACGCGCGCGGGGCCGCGCCGTAGCCCACCACGTCGCCGACGCTGAGGAGTTTCTCCGCGCCGCCGGCACGCAACAGCTTCAGCGCTACCTCGAGCGCTGTCAGGTTGCTGTGGATGTCTCCGAGTACCCCGTAGATCATGGCGAGCTATGCTGCTGGCGGGATCGGCCGCAAGCGAGCCCGAGGTGTACCAGAAAGGGGCTCAGCCCGAGCGCTGTCCAGACCGCGGCACTCCCCTCCCCCAGCGCGTAGAGACTGCCCAACACGAAGAACAGGCCCCCGCCGAGAGCCGGCGCCCAGCGGAGTTCGCGCAGCGGCATCACCCACAGACAGGCCAAAGCCCACCAGCCGAGCGCCTTCCAGGAAGGGAGGGCCAGAAGCGCTGAAATAGTAATGGGTAGAAGAAACGTAGAAAGGTATATGATAAAGGTTGTGTGAGCTTCCGAAAAGCCGCGCACCCAACCCCGGAGTCGCAGCCCGTGGACGAGGAGAAACCCACCCATCAATGCACAGACTAGGAACGCCCATTGCTGTCGCAACAGCGGCGAGGAGTCTGGTCCCAAGGCCGTGAACCATGGGAGCGCCAGGCTCAGGACCCAGCCCAAGGCAAGGCAGCCGAGGGCGAGGACCCAGAAGTCGGCTCGGCGCAGCGGCATCCAGAACAAGGTCCACATTCCGTTCTTCATACGCCAAGCAGGGGACGGTTGCCAGCGGGTCCTCGCCACGAGATGGCGGCTCAGGGCATTCGGTGGAGTGGGGAGCGTTGAGGCGGAGCAGGGTGGCAACTTCTCGCTCGGGAGAGACTCAGGCGGCCTGATGTGCACGGAAGGCCAGCCCTAACCCTTGACACGCAAGCATGGGTGTCTAGCCTTTCCCTCAGCACCAGCCACAGTAGAAACGGGTCGTTTTGGGGAGGCTCCTATGGAACGCAGACTAGGTCGAGGATTGGGTTCACTGCTCTCGGGAAGCACTGCTGAGGAATCAGCGCCGGCCATCGTTCCGGCAGCAGCGCAGCCTGCGGGTCCTGCGTCGATCCCACTCGAGGCGATCGAGGTCAACCCCTTCCAGCCTCGACAGGTCTTTGACCCTGCCGGTGTGGAAGAGCTGGTGCAGAGCATCCGCGAGCACGGCCTGCTGCAACCGGTCGTCGTGCGTCCCTATGGCGCAGGCTATCAGCTGGTTTCGGGTGAGCGCCGCCTGCGCGCTTTCCGGATTCTAGGTCGGGCCACCATCCCCGCCATCATCCGCGAGGGGGTACGAGACCAGGAAATGCTCGAACTGGCTCTGGTCGAAAATGTCCAGCGCAAGGACCTCGACCCGATCGAGCGCGCGGTGGGCTTCCGCAACATGATGGAGCAGCTGAATCTGACCCAGGAGCAGGTGGCTGACAAGGTCGGACTGCAGCGCTCGACGGTTGCCAACCAGCTGCGCCTGCTGGAACTGCCCGAGAACGTTCGCCAGGCGCTGGCCAAGGGACTGATCCAGATGGGACACGCACGTGCTCTGCTGGGTGCCAAGACCTCGGACCAGCAGCTGGAGCTGTTGGAGCGAACCGTTCGGGAGGACCTCTCGGTGCGGAATGTGGAGGAAGCCGTCCGCCGGGCCCAGACGGCCGCTCCCAGCTCCGAGCCGGTCAAGACCGTCGTGCCGCCCGCGCCCTGGATCCGTGATCTGGAGGCTCGCATGCGCGAGCATCTGGGTACCAAGGTTCAGCTCAAAAACGGACCAGGCTATCGCGGTCAGATCGTGATCGAGTACTACCAGCGTGAAGATCTGGAGCGCCTCATCCAACACCTGGCGCCGAAGCCAACGCTCTGAAGCTCGCGGAGACGGGCCCAAACGGAGCGGGGTGTTCCACGTGGAACACCCCGCTGCATTGGGCGGCTTGGGAGCTGTGCGTCAGAGCACTTCCGTGCTGAGCAGGACCACCGGCTTGGCCGGCCGATCCGAGCTGCCGCTTTCGATCTCGCCGCCCTCGATCTGCCGGACGATGTCCATGCCCTCGATGACCTTGCCGTAGACCACATGCTGCCCGTCGAGGCGGGTGCTGTCGGCGGTGGTGATGAAGAACTGGGAACCCGAGCTCTGCTCGTCGCTGGGCTTCTTGGCGGCGGACAGATAGCCAGGGAAGTGGTGGAGGTTGTTCTCCTCCTTGTCAATCTTGTAATCCGGACCGCCCTGGCCCCAGGTGGCCTTATCCTCACCGCGCGAGTTGGGATCGCCGCCTTGGATCATGAAGTCCTTCACCACGCGGTGGAAGCGAGTTCCATGGAAGTAGCCCTCCCGTGACAGCTTGAGGAAGTTCTCCACGTGCTTGGGCGCCTCGTTGGCATACAGAGCCACCACGATGTCGCCCAGATCGGTCTTGATACGCACCCTCGGCGAGCCTTCGGCCGGCGCGGGATTGTCAAACAGATTGGCCCGGCTCTCGCGCCAGGCTTTCTGCTCGCGGCAGCGCCGCTCGAGCTCGCTGACGAGGCTGACGGCAGCGCCCCCGTCCCGCACGGCGATCTGGTCGGTGACCAGCGGATGATTTGCGTGTTCCTTCTTGAGCGCCTCCAGCGCTGTCAAAGCCGCATCCCATTCGGAGCGCTCGGCCGCGTTCGTGGCGGCCGCCCAGAGGGCCCACGGTGCGGCGGGCAGACCCTTGAGCTTCTCGTGAGCGGTCATGAGGGCCGCCGGATCCGCCTCGATGGTCAGCGGGTTGGCAGGCTTGGCACTGGCGGCGGCGGCGAGCTGGGACCAGCTCTTATCCAGGTTCTTGACCTCCTGCATGGAGGTAAATGAACGGTAGATAGCGTACGAAGCGATCCCGAGAATGATCACGGCGGCCGGCTTCCAGGCCACCTCGACGAAGCGCTGGAAAGCGTTCTTGTCGTCGGAAGTGGCGAAGGTAACGGCGGTGGGGGCCTTGTGTTGGGCCATGGCAAGGGGTGGTGTCGGCGGGTGCGCCCCGCCAGAGCGGCCGCAGGCGATGCGGAGAGCCCAAAACGGGACTCTGGCGACCATCGGCTCGGCGAACCAAGCAGTCTAACGGGAACAACCCTACCTGTACAAGCCGCGCAGGAAACAGGCTCCGGGGCAGGTTACCATGCGACCGTCATGCTGAGTCTGCTCCTCGTCGTCCTGTCCGCGTCCCTGTCCACCCCGTCCCTGCCCGCCGCGTTCCCTGTCACCCAGACACCGGTACAGGGAACCAACCCGGATGTCGCGGAGTTCGAAAAGCGCCGCAAGGCCGCGGACAAGGACACGGACAAGCTCTGGGACCTCTATGAGTGGTGCCAGCAGAAGAAACTCGACAAGGAAGGCAAGAACTGCCTGCGGCGCATCGTGCAACTCAGCCCGAACGACGAGAAGGCCCAGAAGCTGCTCGGCAACGTCGCCTACGACGGCAAGTGGTTTCCCTCGGAGAAGAAGGTCGAGGAGTACAAGAAGGAGCAGGCGAGCAAGGCCGCCAAGGAAAAGGAGAAGGAGGCCAAGGAGAAAGGCCTCGTGAAGTGGAAGGACCAGTGGGTGCTGCCCGCGGACCTGCCCTACCTGCAAAAGGGCATGGTGCGTGACGAGAACGGCGCTTGGATCAACCCTGAAGTCGAGAAGAAGAAGAAAGAGGGCTGGGTGCTGCAGGACCTTGAGTGGATCCCGCCGGCCGAGAAGGACAACCTCACCAAGGGCCTGTGGAAGTGCGGCGACAAGTGGCTCGCCCTCGAGGAAGCCAATGAGTACCACTCGGAGTTCTTTCAGTGGTGGAAGATTCCCGAGAGCATCAAGGAACGCTACACGCTGCTGACCACCTGCGAGCGCAAGACCGCCGAGGCGATGATGCGCAACCTCAGCAACGCCTACGAGGATCTCGTCAAGTGCTACGGATACCAACCGGCGGAACCGGTCCGAGTCGTGATCCTGGGCTCGCAATCGCAGTACGAGGCCTTTGCCGCTGGCGATCCGGAGGAGGAACGCCCGGCGACGGAGACGCACGGCCTGTCCTCCGTCCACTATGCGTACTTCGCCGACGTTCTTGTGGACCCGGAGGCGCAGCAGATCATGCAGGTCGGCGTTTCGTACTGGGACACGCAGGGTGACGGCCCCAAGTGGGCGCTGCACTCCACCCGCCACGCGCTCGGACAATCCTTCGCCGAAGCGCTGGATCCAAGCCCCAAGATGCTCGGACAGATCATGAGCGGCGGACAGTACGAACCAAAGGAGTTCTGGGCCGAGAAACGCGTGCCGTTGTGGTTCCGTTATGGCGCGGCGGCCTACGCGGAGCGTTACTTCCGCGACCCCGACACGCTCGCGGGCGGCAACTCGGCCTGGGCCATCGAATGGTCCATCGCCAGTCTCGTCAAGCGCGGCGGGCTCTCGCCGCTGAAGCAGATCTTCGAGTTTCAGCCGGAAGTCGACAACTTCGACATGTCGCAGAAGTGGATCAACGAGGTCGGCATGCTGATGTACTTCATGGTCGACGGCAAATGCGCGCCGGTCACGGCGAAGCTGGAGGCCTTCCAGCAGGCTCTGAAGACCAACGCGGATCGCAAGAGTGTCAACGCGGCCGCGAAGGCACTGACGGACGAAATCATCAAGAACGAAACCGAGCTGCGCAAGTTCACCAAGCTCTGAGCAGCACATCATGATGCATCCCTGTCTGCTGTTGATGGCGCTGGCGGAACCGGCGCCGAGGGCCACCGATCTGATCGCGGCGTTGCATCCGGCCAAGGCGGATGTCTACCTGGAACTCACGGACCCGCAGGCGCTGCTGTCGGCATCGGAGCAGTTTCCATGGATGCGTCTGTTGCGCGATCCGGAGATGGAGAAGCTCTCCGCTCTGATGGCCGCGCTCGGCTTCGATCTCGGAGCCCAGATGTCGAGTCTGCTTCCAGTCGATCTGACCGGAGCAGGGAGCCCGCTGCGCACACTGCAGCGGATGAACGTCTCGATCAGCGGTCTCGACGAACGGGCGGCGCCGATCGAGATGTGGATGAGCATGCGCATGCAGAGCTCGGAGAGCGCGCAGGCGATGCAGGCTCTGATGGAGTCGGCGGGCGTGATGCAAGCGCTGCCCGGCGAGCCGCAGGCCATGCCCTTCGGCGAGCGCTCGCTGGCCGTGCGGCGCTATGCGCTCGATCTCTCCCGAATCCCGATGGCTGGTCAGGGTGGAATCGAGGTCGGCAAGCAGGGCCTGTGGCTCGTGCAGGATGGCGCTGATCTGGTGATGGGCATGGGGCTCGCCACGCCAGAGCAGCTGGCGCAGCGCGTCCGCGGCGAGCAACCTTCGCTGCCGGCTTCCGCCGAGCTGTTCCCGGATAGCTTGCCCTGGCCCAAGGGGAGCGGACTCAGCGTGTATCGGCTGATGGTCGATCTCGACGGTCAGGCCATGCTCGAAAGCCCGAGCTTCGCTCAGGCGCGGGAAACGCTGGGAACGGCGCTTTCCTGGGGCCTGCCCGCGCTGTTTCCGTACCTCGGCGCCAAAGGCGTATGGCGCGTGCAATGGAGCGGAACGCAGTTTGTCACGGATACCGTCCACACACGCTATCCGTCGATGAGCACGCAGGCGCTGGGCGCTGCACCCGTCGATCCCAAGGTAGCGCGGTTCGTGCCTGCGGAAGCGGTGGGGGCCTGGATCACGAGCATCGATCCCGTGCGCTTTGAGGCCGAGCTGCGCCAGCTGGTCGGCGTGGCGCTGCAGGGTTCGGATGAGCAGGCACCGCTGCTGGAGCCTCGGCAGCTGGCTCTGCTGCCGCCGCTGAATCAGGGACTGGGTCGACAGGCCGCGATGTTTCTGCTGCCGATCTCCAACATCCAGTCGATCGAACCGCGCGTCTTCGTGGCCATGGAGCTGGAAAACCGCGAAGCCTTCGAGGCGGCGCTCGATGCCTGGGCAGCGAAACTCGAGGAGATCGCTCCACAAGCGCGCGTCTCGAATCGACCGTACCGCAAGCACAAGCTGGTCAGCATCTCGGGAGCCAATCAAGCCGAGGAAGGCGAGGGACCCGGCGCTCAGGGACCGCTCGGTGGCCTGATGTCGCCGCCCTCCTTCAGCCCCACGATCGGTGTCCTCTCCGATCGCGTGCTGATCACGATCAAGAAGTCCTTCGCGCAAACGGAAATGCGCCGCGTGCTCGACGGCAAGGACGTCGCGCCGCATCCGATCGCCGCGCCGGGTGCGGTTCCGCCGGGAGTTTTCGAGAGCAGCTCGATGAATTGGCCGACCTACACGGGCAAGCTGCTCGACATCGCGGCGGGACTGCTGCCGATGGCCGCGAGCATGATGGGTGAGGAGGACACCAAGCTCGACCTCGCTGGCCTGCCCTCGACCGCGACGCTGCAGCGTTATTTCGCGTCCACGACCAGCTGGTCGCGCCGACTTGCCGACGGAAGCGTGCTCAGCAGCAGCACCAGCTCCTACGGTCCCGAAACGCCCGCCACGCTGGCGCTGCTGGCGATCGCCGGCACGCAGCTGATGAGCGCTCCCAGGCCCACGGGCGTCGAACCGAAGGAGCCAGCAGCACCACAACCCTCGAGGCCCGAGCCCACCGCGCCGCCCGGGCCCTCGGAGAGCGACGAGGAGTTGGCCACGCGCGCCGGGCTGCTCTCGATCCGTGCCGGAATTGCCGTGTATCGAGCGGATGCGGGAAAGATCCCCGCGGAACTGAAGCTTCTGACCCAGCCGACGGCGAACTTTCCCGAGGCCTTCCTCAGTGGCAAGCCGCTGCCGCAGGACGGCTGGAAGCGCGACTTCGTCTACAGGCCGGAACCCGACAACAGGAAATACGCGCTCTACTCGCTGGGGGCCAACGGCAAGGATGAGGGCGGCGAAGGCGATGATATCCGCCTGAAGTGAAGCAGCAGGACAACCAACACTGGCGCAGGCGCATCAAGGCTGTGCGCCGCGGCGCCGGACTGCGACTGATCGGCGTGCTGGGCCCGCTGTTCCTGCGAACGCTGCGCCTGCGCTGGAAAACGGAGCGGCTTCAGCAGCAGCATTGGGAGGCCGCAATCCACGACGGCAGTGGCGCACTGCTGGCGCTGTGGCACGGCCGCATGGTCTGCGGCATGGCGGATCACGCCGGCCGCGAATACACCGTGCTGGTTTCACGCAGCAGGGATGGTGACATCTCGGAGAAGCTGCTGCAGCGCTTTGGTTATCGCGTCATCCGCGGATCCTCGAGCCGTGGAGGCGCCAGCGCGGCGCGAGCGATGCTCGCCTCGCTGGGCAAAGGCTCCAAGCTGGTCGTGACTCCCGATGGTCCGCGCGGGCCGCGCCACTCGCTCAATCCGGGGCTTGTGTGGATGGCGCGCGAGACCGGCTTGCCGATCCTACCGCTGGGTTTCGCGGTGGACCGCGCGTGGCGGCTGGGCAGCTGGGACCGCTTCACGATTCCGAAGTGGGGGGCTCGCGTGGTGCTGGTGTACGGAGAGCCGCTGCGCGTTCCCGCGGAAACGGGCGAGGAGGAGTTGAGCGGACTCACGGAAGAGCTCGGGCGCCGGCTGATCGAGGCCGAGCGGCGCGGCTTTGAGCATCTGAAGGAGCCTGTCGATTGGTGATGCGGGTGGGTCCTGCCGGCTGGTCCTATCCCGATTGGGAGGGCCGCGTCTATCCCGCACACAAGCCGCCCGGCTTTCACCCGCTGTCGATGCTGGCGCGGCATTTCGATTGCATCGAAATCAACAGCTCGTTCTATGCGCTGCCGAGAGCGGAACACTCGCGGCGCTGGGCGGAACTGGTCCGCAACAACCCCGATCTGGTTTTCACGGCGAAGCTGCACCGCGATTTCACGCACAAGGACGCGCGCAGCTTCGAACAGGAACTGGCGAAGCTCGAGGAGCTCGCCGGCGCTTTCGTGGCGGGCATCGAGCCCCTGCGGGCCGCCCGACGGTTGCGCGCCCTGCTGGTGCAGTTCCCCGTCAGCTTCCTGCACGGCAAGGAGGAAGTGCGCCGACTGGGCCGGATCCGGACCTGGCTGGACGGGGTGCCTCTGGTGGTCGAGTTGCGCCACGAGTCCTGGTTCCAGCCGCCCGCACTGGCTTCCTTGCGCGGCCTGGGTTGTTCACTGGCCTATCTCGATCTTCCGACCGCCTGGAATCACCCGCCGCCTTGGCACGAGCCAACCGGCAGGATCGGCTACCTGCGGCTGCACGGGCGCAACGAGCAGGAGTGGTCTCGACCCGATGCCGGAAGGGACCAGCGCTACAACTATCTCTATCGCCGGCCTGAACTCAGCGCCATCGCCGAACGCGCGCGCCGAATCGAAACGGCACACGAGGAAAGCGTGCTGGTGACCAACAACCATTTCGGCGGGAAGGCGGTCGCGAACGCATTGGAACTGCTTTACCTGCTGCGCGGGGAGCGGCAATCGGTGCCCGAAGAGCTGCTGCAGACCTACCCCCGGCTGGCATCGATCGCCAGGGAAGGCGGGCAGGGAGGGCTCTTCCAGTAGGAGCTTGCAACAGGACATTGGAAGCCCGCAAAGGAAGCGCTAAACTTTGCGCCCGATTCCGTAGCGGATCCGCCCCCCCTTTGCAGTCCTTCCATTTGCTTGCCAGCCTGTACGCCGTCACCCTCGGCCTTCTGGCCGTCTACGGGCTGCACCGCGTGGGGATGCTGGCGCGATTCCGCTGGAAGAAGGACCGGCCGCTCCCCGAGTCCGCCTCCCGGACCACGCCCTTCGTCACCGTTCAGCTGCCGATTTTCAATGAGCGCACGGTCGCAAGCCGCCTGATTCAGGCCGCCGCGGCGCTCGACTATCCGCGCGAGCGCTTGGAGATTCAGGTTCTCGACGACTCCACCGACGATACCCGCGAACGCGTCGACCAGGAGGTGATGGCCCTCGCCGCGCAGGGACTCGACATCAAGGTGGTGCGCCGGGACAACCGCCGCGGCTTCAAGGCCGGCGCGCTCGATCACGGGCAACGCATCGCCAAGGGCGACCTGTTCTGCATTTTTGACGCAGACTTCATGCCCGCTTCCGACTTTCTGAAGCAGACCGTGCCGTACTTCGCCGATCCCCGCATCGGCATGGTGCAGGCGCGCTGGGAGCACGCCAACCGCGGCGACTCGATGCTGACGCGCGCGCAATCCGCGCTTCTCGACGGCCACTTCGTGATCGAGCACAAAGTTCGCCACGACAGCGGCGTGTTCTTCAACTTCAACGGAACCGCCGGCCTTTGGCGCCGCCAGACAATCGAAGACGGCGGCGGCTGGCAGCACGATACGCTCACGGAGGATCTCGACCTCAGCTACCGCGCTCAGCTTGCGGGCTGGCAGTTCGCCTATCTCCCGCGCGTGGTCGCGCCGGCGGAAATCCCGCCGGATATTTCCGCCTTCAAGTCACAGCAGCACCGCTGGGCCAAGGGCAGCGTGCAGGTCTTCAAGAAGCTCGGCTGGCGCATCCTGACGTCGGATCAGCCGCTGCGCGTGAAGCTCGAAGCCTTCTCCCACCTTACGGGCAACGTCGGCTATCCCTGCGTGCTGCTGCTGGCGTTCCTGCTGCCGCTGTCGCTGGGACTTTCCGATGTCTTCCCGCACTGGGTGCACCTGATTCTGTTCACCACCTGCACGCTCTCCGTGCTGGTGTTCTATGAAACCAGCCAGCGCGCGGTGGGACGCAGCCTGCGCCAGCGCCTCGTCGACACGATCGCGGCCATCGCGCTCGGCATCGGGATGTGCGTGTCGCAGACCCGCGCGGTGATCGAAGGACTGCTGCCGGGAACGGGTGTCTTCGTGCGCACGCCGAAGAAGGGCGACGCACCGAAGAGCGCGGGCTATCGCGTGAGCCTCATGGGCTGGCCCGGCGTCGAGTTGGTGCTCGCCGCCTGGTTCGGCTATGGCATCTGGCTGGCCATCGACAAGCAATTCTGGGGCTCGCTGCCGTTCCTGTTCCTGTTCTTCGCGAGCTTCGCGTGGGTCGGAACCTTGAGCCTCGCCGAGTGGTGGCAGAATTCGCGTGCGGTGCCCGTGCTGACGCCCGCAACGGCGATCAAGTCGGAACGCGGCTGAGCAGCGGCGCGCCGTTCGGAAACGACGGCGCGTCTCGCCGCGGAGGAAGTCTCAGCGCGGCTTGGCCGTGAGGTGGTCGACAAGGTCCATCTTGGTGATGAGGCCGATCAGCTGGCCGCTCTCGTCGACGACCAGTCCAGCCATGCCCTTTGAGAAGGTTTCGACCAGCTTGGAAGCCTCGTCGGACTCCTTGACGGTGCTCACCTTGCGGAACATCACCTCGGCCACGGCGCTGGAAAGGCTCGCTCGGCCCTCGACGAGCTTTCCAAGCACGTCGGACTCGGTCAGGATGCCGATCAGTCGTCCATCATCGAGCACCGGCAACTGGCTGATGCCGTGCTCCTTCATCACTAGAACCGCGTCCGCGATCGTGTCGCCGCTCGAAGCGGTGACCAGCTTGCGGCGCGGGAGCTTGCGCAGCAGATCGCCGATGCGCTCGCTCTCCCAAGCCGGCTCGGTGAAGTTGTTCTCCTTCATCCACTGCGGGTCCATGAACTTGGTCATGTAGTTGCGAACTCCGTCGGGCAGGATCACGACGAAGCGCTTGCCCGGGCCGTACTTCCTCGCCATCTCCAGAGCTGCCCAGACCGCGGAGCCCGAGCTGCCGCCGCACAACAGCCCCTCGCGCCGAATCAGCCTGCGCGCCATCAGGAAGCTCGGACGGTCCTCGCTCTTGACCCACTCGTCGACGAGCGATCGATCGAGCACATCCGGGATGAAGTCGTAGCCGATGCCCTCGACCTTGTAGGTGCCGATCGGGCCGGGGCCCGCGAGAATCGAGCCCACCGGGTCGACGCCGATGATCCTGACGCCCGCGACCTTCTCCTTGAGCTTTCTGGCGGTGCCGCTGATCGTGCCGCCGGTTCCCGCCGTCATCACCACGAAGTCGAGCTGGCCGTCGGTCTGCTGCAGGATCTCCTCTGCCGTGCCATGGTAGTGCGCGGCCGGGTTCTCCGGGTTGCCGTACTGATCGAGGATGTGCGCGTTGGGCAGGATGTCGCGCAGTTGCTTGGCGACGCCGATATGACTCTCGGGCGCATCCCAGGCGGCTTCGGTGGGCGTGCGGATGATCTCGGCGCCGAGAGCCTCGAGCACGACCTGCTTCTCGCGGCTCATCTTCTCCGGCATCGTGATCACCATGCGATAGCCGTAGACAGCCGCCGCCAAAGCCATCCCGATGCCCGTGTTTCCGCTGGTCGGTTCGATCAGCGTGTCACCCGGCTTGATGCGTCCGGATTTCTGAGCTTCCTCGACCATGCGCTTGCCGATGCGGTCCTTGATGGAGCCGCCGGCGTTGAGGAACTCGCACTTGGCCAGGAACTCGCAGCCGGTTTCGCGGCCGATGTGACGCAGTCGGACCATCGGCGTGCAGCCGATCGCTTCGAGAATGGATTCGTTGATCTTGCCCATGAGAGTCTGTGTTTTCGGAATCTAGGCCGGGCAGGATGGCAAAAAAACCGTGCAAAGTCGCCAGCCTTTGTTCCGAGGAACGACCCGCGATCAGCGCCGGGGCGGCTCCAGACCCAGCGTTCCGCGCTGCGTCAGGCGCACATCGAGCCGCTCCAAGCAGGGCTTGCCGCCGGTGATCAGGCCGACCGCGTCGACCCGCTTGCCGTCCCGCAGCGAGAAGCGCCATTGGTGCCAAGGGCAGGTGATCGTCTCCGCGCTCTGCGTGCCGTCGAACAAAGGTGCCTGCAGATGCGGACAGAAGCTCTGCACCGCGACGAACTCCTCGGCGATGCGAAACAGGGCGAAGGAGCCCCAAGGCGTCTCGAGCGGCTCTGGGCGCTCCCACTGGTCGGGGCGGATGCCGCTGTCCCAAGGTTCCTGCGTGGGCCCCATGCGCCGTTCAGTGTAGCGCCCGGGCCGGACGCAGGCCCACCGTGACGCTGCGTGTACCGGCCGCCAGTTCGTCGCGCGAACTCGAGCGCAGCTGGGGCGCGCTCGACAGGAAGGAGCCGCCACGGGCCACGCGCAGCGCTCCAGGCTCGCCAAGATGCTCGCCCGTCCCGGGCGCGAGCGCGCCGGCGTGGTTCGGAACGTAGGAATCCCGTGTCCACTCGGCGACGTTGCCGAGCACGTGCCACAGACCAGCCGGGTTGGGCCGGCCTCCGAGGGCCGCGACGCTGTCGGTGTTCGCGATCGAATCGACGCAGGCATAGTCGTTGCCGCACCACCACAGCGTGTCCGTGCCTGCGCGCGCGGCGCACTCCCACTGGGCCTCGGTCGGCAGAAGCCAGCCTTGCTGCGCGCACACGCGCTGCGCGTCCTCCCAGGAAAGGGTGTCCACCGGGTGCAGGGCCCGTGTAGCGCCGCTGTCCCGTTCCAGCGGCAGATAGCTGGGATTGGAGCCCGTGATCCGGAGCCATTGCCCCTGCGTCAGTTCGTGCTTGGCGATCAGGTAGGCCGCCAGCGCCACGCGGCGGCGAGGCAGCTCGTGGTCCCGAGCCCAGGGGTCGACCGTCTCATGAGCGGAGGGGAACGCAAAGGCCCCCGGCGATCCCATCCAGAATTCGCCGGCGGGAATCAGCACGAACACGACGCCGTGGCGCTCGTCGAGTTCCAGCAGACCTTGCGCATTGCGCGACGGCGCGGAACCGGAGCCCAGATCGGCAAATTCCTGCAGTCCGCTCGCCGGATCGGGACCGAGCGGAACCAGTCCGAACTGCGGCTTGAGCGCGCCGATCCGCGCATCCGCTGCCAGCCGATCCCACAGCGCTCGGGCGCGCACGAGGCTTTCCTCGCGCATCCACTCGCCGCGTGAGCGCAGTTCGCGCACCTGCGCCAGCGCACCGCCGTCGGGCAGGCTCAGGGCCGTCAGGCGCTCGGCGAGGGCGCTGAGCGCGCTCGCGCGCCAGCGGCTCTGCTCGTCGGCCGGCTCCACCAGCAGCGCTTCCAGATCGCGCTTGTGCTGGGGTAGCGAGGACAGCAGCGCTTCGGCGCGCGCGATCCACGCATCCATCTGCGCCATGCGCTCGGGAAGCGGTGGCTGGAAGCTCGCGCGCTCGGCCAGCAGCTCCTCGAGCACCTGCGCGTCAGCGAGCCGCGCCAGCTCGCGCCGCTCGTTGCGCTGATTCCATCCGTAGTAGGCGAGACCCGCCAGCACGCTGATCGTCAGCGCGCCGAGCGCGCCCGCCAAAGCCCGGTTGCGCGCGATCCACTTGCGCAACTCGACCCACGGTCCGCGCGCATGCGCCTGCACGACGCGGCCTTCCAGATGCGCGCGCAGATCGTGCGCCAGTCGCGACATGTCGGTATAGCGCTGGCGGGGCGAGCGCTGCATGGCTCGCTCGACGATCGCCGCGAGCTCCGCCGGAGCCTGCGGAGCGGATAGCGCCAGCGGTATCGGCGGCCCAGCCGTCACCGCCGCCAGCACGGCATCGCCATCCGAGCCCATTTCCGCGTAAGGAGCGCGACCAGAGAGCAATTCGTGCAGGATCGCTCCCGCCGAATAGACATCGCTGGTCGCCTCCAGCGTCGCGTTTTCTCCGCGCGCCTGTTCTGGGGACATGTAGGCTGGCGTTCCCACCCGGCCCCCGCTGCGCGTGGCGTGGGCGGGCGGATTGGCCTCGTCGGACCCCACGGCCGGCTCCAGCAGCCGCGCCAGCCCCCAATCGAGCACCTGCACGCCCCCGAACTCGCTGATCATGATGTTCGACGGCTTGAGATCGCGATGCAACACGCCGCGCGCATGCGCGTAGGCCACTGCATCGAGAGCCTGCAGCAGCGTGGACAAGAGATGTTCACGCGTCCATTCCGCTGAGCCGCGGCGGTGCAGATCGAAGGCTTGCGCCAGCGTGATGCCCCGCACCAAAGGCATCGTGAACCACGGTCGACCCTGTTCGTCGATGCCCGCATCGAGCACCCCGACGATGCCCGGATGGTTGAGCGAGGCGAGTAGCCGAGCCTCATCGATGAAGCGCAGCAGCGAGCCGCGATCGGCTCGCGCCAGGCGCTTCATCGCGACCTCGCGCCGGAGCACGGCGTCCCGCACTCGCAGCACGATGCCCATGCCGCCTCGTCCGAGGCTGCCGATGCGTTGGTAGCGCGGACCCGAAGATTCACCCGGGCCGAAGCCCGCTCCTTCGGCGCCGGCCACTTCAAGAAACTCGCCGCGCGCCTCGGCGCTCAGCGTTTCGAAGTCGTCGTGGTCGGGTCCCAGCGCGACGAGCGTCGTCTGCAGGCGCTGATAGCGTTCCCACAGACGCTTCAGAGCGGAGGCATGTTCCGGGGCCGATGCGAACAGCGCCTGTGCGTCCAGCGGCTCACCGGCTTCCTGACGCGCCAGCCACTCGGCGAAAATCCGCCGCGCCGCGCCGCGCTCCTCGGCAGCATCGGGATCGCTGTTCATTCGCGGCGCATTGTAGCCCGACGACGAAGAAGCGTTCGGCAACTTGCTGGGGAGCGCAGGGTCGGAGCACAATCAAGGCATGGCGGCACAGGGCGAAGGGCTGGGGCGGGAGGAGTTTCAGCAACTCCTCGAGGCCAACCTTCAGAGTCTGCGCACCTACATCCATCTGCGCGCGAGCCCCGAGCTGCAGCGCCATGAGCCAGTTTCCGACGTGCTGCAGTCGGCGGTGCGCGAGATCTGGGAGAGTCAGGAAACGTACCGCCACGTCGATGAAGTCAGCTTCCGCGCCTTCCTGTTCCGGGTGGCGACCCACCAGTTGATCCAGAAAGCGCGCTACTGGCAGGCTGAGAAGCGCAGACCTCAGGTACTTGAGCCGCTTTCGAACGCGCTCTGGGAGCTGCCCGAATCTCAAGGCAGCCACGCCTCGCGCAGTCCGGTGGGCAGCGCGATCCGCGCGGAGGACATCGCCCGCCTCAAGCACGAGTTCAGCCAGCTGGATGAACAGGATCAGCGGCTGCTCGCGCTGCGCCGCGTCTTCGACGTGCCTGTCCGCGAGATCGCCGTTGAGCTTGGCATTGCCGAGTCGACCGTGCGCTGGCGTCTGGCGCTGATCGAAACGGAACTGGCGGACAAGCTGGGCTAGGCGAGGTCCGGCTTGTATCCGCCGGACAGCAGGCGACAATCGGCCCATGGCTCAGGAAACCCTCGTGGTACAGGTCGATCCGCGCAAGGCTGGCGAGCTGCGCTCGCAGCTCAGCGCCGCGGGCTACGCCATCGAGGGGGCGCCGCACGCCGCCTTCCGCGCGCGCGCGAAGGGACTCGTGGCGACGCTCTACCTTTCGGGCAAGCTGGTCGTTCAGGGCGAGGAGGCCGCGCTGTTCATCGAGCGCTTTACGCAAGCGAAGCCGCTTGAGCGGCCGATCGCCGCCGCCACGGACAACCACGCCGACCTGCTCGATCGGGAGATCGTCGGCAGCGACGAATGCGGCAAGGGCGACTATTTCGGCCCGCTCGTGGTTGCCAGCGTGCGCCTCAAGCCCGAACAGATGCAAGAGCTGAAGCAGAGTCAGGTGCGCGACAGCAAGACGCTCAGCGACGAGCAGTGCCTGCGGCTGGGTGCGGCCCTGCGCGCCCGCTATCCATACGCCATCGAGGCGCTCGAACCCGAGCACTACAACACGACGTACCAGCGCCCCGGACAGCTCAACCAGATGCTCGCCGACCTGCATGCCAAGGCGGTCGGCCGTCTGTGCCAACCGGGAATGCGCGTGCTGATCGACAAGTTCGCCGACGAGAGGATGCTGAAGGAGCGGCTCGCTTCCGCACATGTCGAACTTCACCAGCGCGTGCGCTCCGAGTCGCATCCCGCTGTCGCCGCCGCCAGCATCATCGCGCGCGAGCACTTCCTCACACGCCTCGGCGAACTTGGCGAGGAGAACGGTTGTGATCTCGCCAAGGGCGCGGGCGCGCCGGCCGATCAGGCGGCGCGGCGCTTCGTGCAGCTGCACGGTCGTGCCGGCCTCGCCCGCGTCGCCAAGCTGCACTTCAAGAACACGGGCAAGATCGGTCCTGCGACGCGGCGCGGAGGCTCATGAGGATCGACTACACGCTGTGTTCCGGCGCGGGCAATCGCTTCGTGGCGATCGACCTGTTCCGCCAGCCGGCGCCCGAGCGCCCGGCGGATTTGGCGCGCATGCTGTGCGCCGGTCCAAAGGCCGGTGGACTCGATCCGAGGCCAGATGGCCTGCTGCTGATTGCGCCGCCCGTGCGCGGAGGCGATGCGGCGATGATCCTCTACAACGCTGACGGATCGCGCGCGGAGACCTGCGGCAACGGACTGCGCTGCGTCGCCAAGCTGGTGGCCGATCGCGGTCATGTGGCTAGCGATCGCTTCGTGCTCGAAGCCGATGCGGGGCTGTGTCCGACTTCCGTCGAGCGTCAGGATGGCCGCGTGGTACGGGTCCGCGTGGCGATGGGAGCGCCGCGCACGGCGCTCTCCGCCGAGCGCCTGGTCCTGAGCGACGGTAGCAGTGTTACTGCGGTGCTCGTCGACATGGGCAATCCTCACTGTGTGCTGTTCGTGCCCGACGAGCGCACCGCTCCGGTTGCGACGCGCGGTGCCGAACTGGAGCGTCACGAGCGCTTTCCGCGGGGCACAAACGTCGAGTTTCTCGCGCTGCGCGCCGAGGGAGCTTTTCTGCGCGTGTTCGAGCGCGGTGTCGGCGAGACCGCCGCCTGCGGCAGCGGAGCGTGCGCGGCGGCGGCCGCGGCGGAATGGTCGCAAGCGGCGAGCTTGCCGCTGACGCTGCACCTGCCGGGCGGCGAGCTGACGATTTCGAGGGACGCGAACGGAGGTCTGGAACTCACCGGGCCCGCGCAGGTGGACGGCGAAGGCACGCTTGCGTGGGCGCACGCCTGAAGCGATGCCCGCCCTGCTGCCCCTGCTGCTCGCCTTCCTGACCCTCGGGGTGTCCGAGGAGGGCTGGCGCGTCGAGCAAGAAGCGCTCTACGCACTGCCGCTGCTGTTGGCGTTGCCGCATCTGCTCGGCTGGCGGGCCCGGAAACTGCTGATTTCGGGCCGTTTCCGGCGCGCCCGGCTGCTGCTGCGCCTGCTGACCCATGCCCCGGTGCTCGGGCATGCGGCGGCGATGCTGCTGCTGGGCTACGGGCCGGCGCTCGAGCGTTGGATGGGCCGTTCGCTCGACATGACCTGGTGGCCGGATCTGTGGGTGGTGGTCGCGATCGCGCCTTGGCTGATCCTGGAGCTGCTCGCGATCGATGCGCGCGCCCGGCTTCAGTACCGCGATCCGGACTACATCCGCCGCACGCGCCGCTGGCAGCTGCGCTCACTCAGCGGACTGCTCGCGCCGCTGCTGCTGTTCCTGCTGATCTCGGCCGCGGTCGGTACCAGCGAGGGCGCGCGCGTGCGTATCGAGACCGTCGGCCTGTTCGCGAGCCTCTACAGCACCGCGCTGATCCTGCTCTTCGTCGCCTTACTGCCCTGGGTGCTGACCAAGGCGTGGGACACGCGGCCTCTGCCAGCCGGGCCTCTGCGCGAAATCTTCGAACGCGTCGCGCAGCACGCAGATTTTCGCGCGCGCGAGATCTACGCCTGGAACACGGAAGGCAGCATGGCGAACGCGGCGATCGTGGGGATCGGTTCGCGCCTGCGCGTGGTGCTGTTCAGCGATGCCCTGCTGAGCCAGCTCAACGGCCGCGAGCTTGCAGCGGTGTACGCCCACGAGATCGCGCACGCCAAACGCGGCCATGTGCTGCTGTTCGGACTGTGGGCCGTGGGCGCGTTTCTCGCCGGGGATCTGGCCGCACGCCACTGGTTCGCGGAGGACCCGCTGCTCCAGACCGTGTGCGTGCTCGGCGCGCTGCTGCTGTGGTTCCTGTTCTTCGGCTGGCTGTCGCGACGCTGCGAGCTGGAAGCTGATTTGTTCGCCATGCGCCTGTTCGGATCCCATGAACCGATCGCCTCGGCGCTGGAGCGCGTGGGCGGCCGCCTGCGCGATGTCGCCGGCTGGCGCCACTTCAGCATCGCGCAGCGGGTGCAGTTTCTCGAGCGCGCCGCGCAGGACCCGGAGCTCGGCCGGCGACTCGAACGCGGCTTGAGCGTGTGGTTTGCGCTCGGACTGGTTCTCGCGCTCAGCATGGGGGGACTCCATGGCTGGCACGAGCTCCAACGGTTGCCCGGGGAACAGCTCGAAGCGGATCTCAAATTGGGCCTCTACGGCCAGGCCGTCGAGCGCGTGGACGCCGGCACCCCCGTCGATGCCCGGCAGGCGGCGCTGGTGGAGATCGCGCGCACCCTGCCCGCGGACCGGCTGGCGGCGGCAGAGTTCGAGGAGCTGGCGCTCGCCGCCTGGGTGCGAGGAGCGGAACGCGAGCGTGTCGAGGGTCTGCTGGTGCTCGGCGCGTACCGCGGCGATTGGATGCTGGTGGAGCTGGCAGCCGCGCTCTCACAGCCCGAAAAGTCTCTGCCGGAGCGTTTCGAGGCCCGCTGGGGGCCGCTGCGCCGTCTTTCGAGAGATCAGTAACCCAAGCCGTTCCGGCGCAGATGCACTAGAGGCTCGCCTTCGCGCAGCATGGCTCCGGCGCGGACCTCGCCGAAGAGGACCACATGGTCAGCCAGCGGATGCTCGCCGCTCAGCTCGCACTCGAGCCAGGCGAGTGCTCCGGAGAGATAGGGCAGGCCGGTCTCGCTGTGGCCGAGTTCGAGACCCTCGAAGGGGCTCTTGCCGGGTGGCTGGCGCTTGAGAAAGGCCGCCATCAGCCCGCGCGAGGGTGCATCGAGCAGCGAAAGTGTGAAGCGACGCTCCGCGCGCAGCGCGTCGAGGATCGAGCGTTCCTGACCGACAGCGAGGGCCAGCGTCGGCGGCTGCAGACCGACCTGCTGGACGAACGAGGCCAGAAAGCCGATGGCGCCTGCCGGTGTGCGGCTGGAGACCACGTACAGGCCGGAGGGAATTCGGCCGAGGGCTGGGGCGAAGGGCGGCAGTTCGCGGCTCATCGCCTGACTATATAAATAAGGGGTCCACGCTGGAATCGAGCGGCTGTGCTTGGGACAATCTCCGGCCGGCAAATCTCGGCAGTTTCGACGCATTTCCTGCCCGCATGTCCAGCCCGTACACCTACCTGTGGATTCAGGACGGGATCCCCGTTCACCGCTTCCTCGACGAGGGGCCGCTGACGCTGGAAGAGCGCCTCGCGCCGCTGGTCGGCAACCCAGCGGGGAACAGCGAGGAGCTCACCCGCGCCGTCGCCAGCCAGTGCCTCGCCTGGCTCCAAGCAGGGCGCGAAGCTCCGCCCGCGGAGCTCGGTCTGGCCTGGGAGCGCGGTGTCGCGGCCTTGGAGCTGCAGCATGGCTGGCGCGGACCGCTGGCCTTGCTCCTGGATGCGCTGCGCGGAGCCTTTCACGCCGAGGAAACCGGCCTGCCCGTCCAAGAACGCCTGCGACGCGAGGCTCAGGCCTGGCTGAGTGATTCGGAGGGCGAGTGGGACGGGCTGCCGCTGAGCCCCGGTGCTCGCCTGCCGCAACTCGCGGCCCTGGCGGAGGCGGCGACGCGCCACCTGCAAACCGGCGACACGCTGCTCGTTCAGGGCTGGTGCGCGGCCACGCGCGCCGCGCTGGAGCTCGCCGCCACGCGCTGCCGGAGACTGCACGTGCTCGCCACGGAGGGGCTGCCGCTGTTCGACGGGCGCCAGCTCGCGCTCCATTTCGCCCATCACCCCGGTCTGTCGATCGAGCTGGCCTTCGACGCCGCGCTGACGGACCTGTGCCTCGAGGCGGATCGGGTGTGGATCGCCAGCGAGTCGCTGGGAGCCTCCAGCCTGCTCGCGCGCATCGGCAGCACCCGCCTCGCGGCCGAATGCGAGGCCGAGGACGTGCCGCTCGACTGGCTGGCCTGCGCGAGCGCGCTGCTGCCGGGCGGCGAGTTGCCGGACCGCATGCATCCGCAGGACTCGCTCCTGTGGGTCGGCGCGCCCGGCAGGATCCGTCTGCGCACGCAGTGGCTCGAGGAACTGTCCCTGCCGCCCCGCTCCCTGCTGTGCACCGACGCGGGCGTCGAGAGCTTCGCGGATCTCGCGACCCGCGCGCTGCGACTCGAGCGCGCGCCGCGCTGCGCGCCCGTCGAGCATTCCGATTCGATCACACCCCTCGCCGCCCCAGCACGCAAGCCGCTCCTGTGGCGCCGCGACGAAACCAGCCTTCCTCATCCGAGTATCCGATGACCGCCACCGATCCCAAGAAACCGCCCCACTACGCAGGCATCGTCACCCCGCGCTCGATCGAGCGCGAGATGAAGGAGAGCTACCTCACCTACGCGCTCTCCGTGATCCACTCGCGGGCACTGCCGGATGTGCGCGACGGACTCAAACCGTCGCAGCGCCGCATTCTCGTGGCAATGAACGACCTCAACCTTGGTCCGCGTGCGAAGTACCGCAAGTGCGCGAAGATCGCGGGCGACACGAGCGGCAACTATCACCCGCACGGCGAAGCGGTGATCTATCCGACGCTGGTGCGCATGGCGCAGGACTTTTCGCTGCGCTACCCGCTGATCGACGGCCAGGGCAACTTCGGTTCGATCGATGACGATCCGCCCGCGGCCATGCGTTACACCGAAGCGCGCATGTCCGGCATCGCGGTCGAGCTGATGGCGGATCTCGACAAGGAGACCGTCGACCTCGAGCCCAACTACGACAACACCCGCATGCAGCCGATCGTGCTGCCCAGTCGCTTCCCGAACCTGCTGTGCAACGGTTCGGAAGGCATCGCGGTGGGCATGGCGACCTCGCTGCCGCCGCACAACCTGCGCGAAATCTGCGCGGCGCTGCGCATCGTGCTCGACCGTCCCTCGGTGGCGATCGGCGAGCTGTGCGAAATCGTCAAGGGTCCGGATTTCCCCACCGGCGGCATCGTGATGGGCAGGAGCGGCATTCTGCAGGCCTATCTGCATGGCCGCGGCCTGGTGCGGGTGCGCTCGAAGTACCACGTCGAGGACCTGCGCACCAAGCAGGCCATCATCGTCACCGAGATTCCGTATCAGGTGCGCAAGTCGGCGATCATCGAGAAGATCGTCGAGGTCGTGAAGGATGACCGCATCACGGGAATCTCCGACATTCGCGACGAATCCGACCGCGACGGCATGCGGCTGGTGATCGAGCTGAAGAAGGGCGAGGACCCGGAAGTCATCGTCAAGCAGCTCTTCCAGTACACGCCGATGCAGACCACCTTCAGCATCATCAATCTGGCGATCGACGATCGCCAGCCGAAGACGCTGAACCTGCGCGGGCTCCTCGACGCCTACATCCGTCACCGCAAGGAAGTCATCCGCCGCCGGACGGCCTTCCTGCTGCGCAAGGCCGAGGAGCGCAAGCACATCGTCGAGGGCTTGCGAATCGCGGTCGATCGCATCGACGAGGTGATAGCGATCATCCGTCGCTCCAAGGACCGCGATGAAGCCAGAAGCGCGCTGATGAGCGCATTCAGCCTCTCGCAGCGCCAGTCGCAGGCCATCGTCGACATGCGCCTAGGCGCACTGACCGGTCTGGAGCGCGAGAAGCTCGAAGAGGAATTCAACCAGCTGCTGGCCGAGATCGCCGACCTGAAGGACATCCTCGCCCGCGATGCGCGCGTCGTAGCGATCATCAAGACGGACCTCGACGAGATCGAGCAGCGCTACGGCGACGAACGCCGCACCGAGATCTCCGCGGAGGAGATCGACAGCTCCTTCGACATGGAAGAGCTGATCCAGAAGGACATGATGGTCGTGACCGTCTCGCAGGACGGCTACATCAAGCGCACCGCGCTCGACACGTACCGTCAGCAGGGTCGCGGCGGCCGCGGCATCATCGGCTCCGAGGCCAAGGAGGGTGATGTGCTGAAGTCGCTCTTCGCCGCCGGCACGCACGATTATCTGCTGTGCTTCACCAACCGCGGTCAGGTGCACTGGCTCAAGGTCTATCAGGTGCCCGAGGCCGCGCGGACGAGCAAGGGCCGCGCGATCAACAACCTCCTGCCGCTCGAGCAGGGCGAGATCGTCACGAACGTTCTGCGCGTGCCCGAGTTCGACAAGGAAAGCTCCGTGTTCTTCGCCACGCGCAAGGGCACGATCAAGAAGACGAGGCTCGAGGCCTACTCGCGGCCCAAGAAGGGCGGCATCCGCGCCATCCTGCTGGAGGAAGGCGACGCCGTGGTCGCCGTGGGACTCAGCAGGCCCGGGGACACACTGGTGCTGTGCACGGCCGACGGCCAGGCCATCCGCTTCGATGAGGCGGCCGCGCGCTCGATGGGCCGCACTTCCTTCGGGGTGCGCGGCATCCGCCTGCTCAACGACGACCTTGTCATCGGTCTCGTCGTGGCGACCGGGGACAACGGCACGATCATCACGGCCTGCGAGCAGGGTTACGGCAAGCGCACCCCGCTGGCGGAGTATCCGATCAAGGGCCGCGGCGGTCAGGGTGTCATCAACATCAAGACCACGGAGCGCAATGGTCGGGTGATCGGCGTGGCGCTCGCCAAGGAGGGCGACGACATCCTGTTCATCACGCAGACCGGCATGCTGGTGCGCACACCCTGCAAGGAGGTCAGCGAGATCGGGCGCAACACGCAAGGTGTCACGCTGATCAACCTCAAGGACGCTGACAGGCTGGTGGCGATCGAAGTGGTCTCCGAGGACGATCTGGAACGCTACGCGCGCGAGGCCGCCAATCGGCCTCTGCCGGCCGTCGTGATGGAGTCGGGCAGCGACGAGGACTCCAGCGACCCCGAAGAGGAATCGGACGAACCGGAAGCCGACATGCCCGAAGACGATCTGCCCGGACCGGAAAACGACGAGGAGTGAACACCATGAGCCTCAAAGCCAAGCTGGAAGCCGATCTCAAGCAGGCCATGCTCGCCAAGCACGAGCTGGTGCGCGATGTGCTGCGTCTGATCCTCGCGGAGTTCAAGCGCCTCGAGCTGCAGGAAGGCAAGACAATCACGCCGGAGATCGAGCAGGACGTACTGCTCAAGGCCGTGAAGACCCGGCAGCAGTCGATCGACGAATACACCAAGGCAGGCCGCACCGATCTGGCCGACAAGGAGAAGGCCGAGCAGGTCATCGTCCAGACCTACCTGCCCAAGGCGCTGAGCGACGAGGAAACCCGCGCGATCATCCAGACCATGATCGCGGAGTTGAAGATCGCCTCGAAGAAGGATATCGGCATGCTGATGAAGCCGCTCCTCGCCCGCTACAAGGGGCAGATCGACGGCAAAACCGTGCAGCGCATCGCCGGCGAACTGCTGCCCTGAGCTTGCGCGCCCCGCAATGAGCGCCCCGCCGCCGGTCACTGTCTCGCGGCATCGCAAGCTCTTCTCGCGCACGCTGCTGGTCTCGTCGCTGACGCTCCTGTCGCGGATCGTGGGCTTTGTCCGCGAAAGCATGGCCGCTTCCGTGTTCGGCCATGCCTCCGCGATCAACGACGCCTTCGTCACCGCCTGGCGCGTGCCCAACCTGTTCCGCGGACTGCTGGCCGAGGGGGCGATGACCACCTCGCTGCAGACCGCGCTGACACGCGAGGATGCCGAACGCGGGGAAGCGGCCGGGAATCGCCTGTTCTGGGCGCTGCTGCGCTTCGTCCTGCTCGCGAGCGTGCTCGTCACGGCCGGCGTGATGTTGCTGGCCTGGTTGATGCCCGACGCCATGCCGCTGACCGGGTGGGAGTGGCTTGGGGATCATCCCGAACCCGTGCGCGAGCTGCTGCTGCGCATGATGCCTTTTGTCGTCTTCGTCGCGCTCGCCGCGGTGATCGGGGGGGCACTGCAAGTGCGCGGGCACTTCGCGAGCACCGCCTTCGCGCCCGTCCTGATGAATCTGTGGTGGATCGCGGCGCTGTTCCTCGTGATCACGCGTCATCCTTCCGGGGAGCCGGCGGGTGAGTACGCGAGGCAGTTCGACATGGCGCGCGAGCTGGCGTGGTACCTGCTCGTGGCGGGAGCGTTGCTGGTGGCGGTTCAACTGCCCGGCCTGTTGCGCACGGGCTTGTGGCGGCGCGAGCCAAGCGCGAAGGAACCGACGCTGAATGCCCGCGTGCGCGCGGTCTGGACCGGAGCCCTGCCGCTGGCCTTCGGCGCCGCCGTGTACCAGATCAACGTGATGATCGGGGGTCTGATGGCCGAGGGCCTGCTGGCGGATGGCGGGCCCTCGCTGCTGTACTACGCCACACGCCTGCAGCAGCTTCCGCTCTCGCTGGTCGCGGTCGCGGCCACCAGCGCCGTGTTTCCGGCCTTCGCGGCGCTGGGACAGGCCGGGCGGCGCGAGGAGCTGCGCAAACTGCACGCCGACACCCAGCTGGCGGTCGCCTTCGTGGCGCTGCCTGCCGCGATCGGATTGTTCGTGTTCGCCGAACCGGTGATGGCCGTCTGTTTCGAGCATGGCGCCTTCGGCGCCGAGGGGGTCGAGCGCGGGGCGCAGGCCCTGCGCGGCCTGGCTGTGGCGGTGCTGCCGGCCGGCGCGGTCGGCCTGATGGCGCGCTGCTGCTACTCTGTGGGCGACCTCGGCGGCCCGGTGCGAGCGTCGGTGCTGGTCCTGGCGGTCGGCGTGGGGCTCAACTGGCTGTTTGTCCCCGTGATGGGCCTCGATGTGCTTGGAATCGCGCTCTCGAGCGCGCTCGGCGCCTGGTTGAACCTGCTGCTTCTGCTGCCGATCCTGCACGGGCATCTGGGCGCGAGCACGAGGCTCGCGCAGCGCGTGTGGCGGATCGCCCGCATGGCGGGCTGCGCAGCACTGGCTGTCGGGCTCGGCCATCTCGTTTGGGATTTCCTGACGGAGGACCGCCGTTCGACCCTCGCGCTTACGTCAGGGATCGGTGCGGCGATGGTCAGCTACGGCTGCCTGACCTGGGCGGTGCGCCTGCCCGAGGCCCACTCGGTCCTCCAGCGGATCACCGCCTGGCGGCATCCAAGGGAGGGGAGCACAGGCTAACGCAATTACTAGTGGCGTTGTAAGTCGTGTATCCACAACAGCTAGTAGGTTCACAAAGAGGTTTTTTTGAAAAGGGGTTCCGTGCTACCTTGAATCCCACCTTGCGCGAGCGTGCCGGTGCCGAAGCCTGCGCCGTTCGTGAGCCCCGTCTCTAACCCTATTCCAGCCAAGACTTTACAGCAGAAGACCCCAGCGCCTGTAGCGCTGCCGGCCCGCTTTTCTCCCGTCATCCGAACCCCGATCCAACCCCGCATTCCCGGATAATGAAGCCCACCGCTCCGACGATGACCAAGTCCCACCCGACGGCTCAGCCCTACAGCGCCATGGATGCCATGGCGGAGCTTGAGGCCATTGCGCCGCCGGCCGACCTGCCCGATCCGATGCTGACCTCGAATGCGGTGACGGTGCTCGAGCGCCGCTACCTGAAGAAGGACAGCAACACCGGCAAGGTCTGTGAGACCCCGCGCGAGATGTTCTGGCGGGTGGCGACGCACATCGCCAAGGGCGAGCTGAAGTTCCCGGGCGGCACGCCGCCCCGCGCCCTGTCCGTGGCGCGCGAGTTCTACGAGCTGATGGCCAAGGTCCAGTTCATGCCCAACAGCCCGACGCTGATGAACGCTGGCCGCGAGATGGGCATGCTCTCGGCCTGCTTCGTGCTGCCGGTAGAAGACTCGATCGAAGGCATCTTCGATTCGATCAAGGCCACGGCGCTGATCCAGAAGGCGGGCGGCGGCACGGGCTTCAGTTTCTCGCGCCTGCGCCCGGCAGGCGATCTCGTGCGCAGCTCCGGCGGCACCACCGAAGGTCCGCTGTCCTTCATTCAGGTCTTCTCGAAGGCTACCGACGCCATCCAGCAGGGCGCGTTCCGCCGCGGCGCCAACATGGGCATCCTGCGCGTCGATCACCCCGATGTCGTCCAGTTCATCACGATGAAGGACAACCTCGGGATGCTGACCAACTACAACATCTCGATCACGGTCACCAACCGCTTCCTCAACGAGCTGCGCAACAAGCCCGAGACCCCGCACCAGGTGCAGAACCCCCGCACCAAGCAGTGGTCCAAGCTCGAGAAGCGCAATGAGAAGGGCGAGGCCACGGGCGAGTTCTGGTCCGTCGGCGAAGTCTGGAACATGATCATCCAGCACGCCTGGCAGACGGGCGAGCCGGGTGTCGTCTTCATCGACCGCGTCAACGAGCGCAACCCGATCAAGAACGTCGGCCTGATCGAAGCCACCAACCCCTGCGGCGAGCAGCCGCTACACCCCTACGACTCGTGCAACCTCGGCTCGATCAACCTCGGCGTGCTGGTGCGCGGCGAAGGCGCCCACGCGCGCTTCGACTGGGATGAGTACAAGTCGATCATCCACACCACCACGCGCTTCCTCGACAACGTCATCGAGGTCAACAAGTACCCGCTGCCGCAGATCGACAGCATGTCGAAGACCACGCGCCGCATCGGCCTGGGGGTGATGGGCTTCGCGGATGCGCTCTACAAGCTGGGCATCGCCTACAACTCGGCGGAGGGCTGCGCCTTCGGCGAGAAGATCATGCAGGTCATGAACGACGAGTCGCACAATGCGAGCGAACTGCTCGCCGAAGAGCGCGGCGTGTTCCCGGCCTGGGAAGGCTCGGACTGGGAAAAGCAGGGCCGCCGTCTGCGCAACTCCTACACCACGACCGTGGCTCCGACCGGCACGATCTCGATCATCGCCAACTGCTCGGGCGGTATCGAGCCGATGTTCAGCCTGGCCTTCATCCGTCAGGTGATGAAGGACAACCAGGGCAAGCCGACGATCATGCGCGAAGTCAACTATGTCTTCGATCAGGTCTCGAAGCAGCAGGGCTTCTACTCCGACTCGATGATCGACGACATCGTCGAGCACGGCTCGCTGCAGCACCGCCCCGAGATTCCCGAAAACCTGCGCCGCGTGTTCGTCACCGCGCACGACATCTCGCCGTTCTGGCACATGAAGATGCAGTCGGCCTTCCAGCGCCACTGCGACTCTTCGATCTCCAAGACGATCAACTTCCCGCACGAAGCGAGCGTCGAGGATGTGCGCCAGATCTTCGAGCTGGCGATCGACGAGGATGTCAAGGGCGTCACGGTCTACCGCGACGGCTGCCGTGACATGCAGCCGATGGCTCTCAAGAACTCCAACCACGGCAAGAAGACCGAGGAAGCCAAGCAGGAGGAAACTCCGGCTCCGGCACCCGCACCGGTGATCGATACGCTGCGCATGTCGACCAACGATCAGGGTGAGCAGGAGCTCAGCCCGGTCAAGCTGCCGGAGATCATGAGCTGCCTGCGCATCCGTCAGATGACGCCCTTCGGCAACATGCACGTGAAGGTCACCGTCGATCCGATCTCGGGCCGCGAGCGCGAAGTCTTCGCGCAACTCGGCAAGGGCGGCGATGTCGCCAACTCGGACCTCGAGGCGATCTGCCGCATCCTCTCGCTGTGGCTGCGCTCGAACGGTTCGCTCAAGATGGCGATCAAGCAGCTGGAGGGCATCGGCTCTTCGCTCTCGGTCCCGACCAAGGACGGTCGCATCATGTCGCTGGCCGATGGCCTCGCCGTGGCGCTGACCCGTTACCTCCAGGCCAAGGAGCAGTCCGGCCTGCACGCGCTGCTGCTCGGCGGAGCGGCTCCCGACATGACCAAGACCAACTTCATGTCCCGCACCGAGCTGGGCGAAGCCTCCGCCGCCGAGACGGCTTCGATCAAGAAGCCCGTCAGCGCTCCGCGCAACACCAGCCAGTACAAGCTGAAGTGCCCGGCGTGCAGCGCGAACCTCTCCTTCGAAGAGGGCTGCGTGAAGTGCCACAGCTGCGGCTTCAGCCAGTGCTGAGACCCTGAAGCGGCGTCCGTGAAACAGGAGCCCTGCCTGTAGAAGGCGGGGCTCCTTGCTTTTGCGTAGTGCAGGCAGGCGGACGAAGTGCCTACTTCGGGGGCTCCTGCTTGTCCGGAATCACGCGGCCGTAAGCATCGCGCTCCTGGACCGAACCCATCACCATGCGCTGAAACGTCAGCTTCTGGCCCCTCGAGTGCGTGAGGATCAGCTTGTCGCCCAGCAGCTGAACGTCGTAGCGGTGCGTCGACCCGGGTGCGCGGAACTCGATGCGATTGGCCTTGCTCACGAACGGAGACCACAGCACGTTGGGATCCTCGGGGCGCAGGTACGAGCCGATGATCGAGGTCAGCATCAGGCGGTTGGCCTCAGCGATCTCGAAGCGCCACATGCCGGAGTCGAAGAGGGTCTGCTCGGTGCGCTGGTCCGGGCCCTTGACGATGATGTGGAACTCCATCGAGAGCACATCACCACTGACCAGACAGTACGCCACCGATTCCGTCGAGGCATCGCGCAGGAGCGGCCAATCCATCGAGGTCAGCTTCCACAAGCCCTGAAGGTCCTTCTCGATGCGCACCATTTCCTTCGCCTGACCCTTGGTAGGCGTCAAGGGCGGCATCGGAGGCTTTTGGGCCTTTGGTACAGGCAGCAGCAGCGCGGCCGAGAACAGGCACAGTGAGGCGGAAAGAACGGCGATCTGCATGGCGGGGGAGAGCATAGGGAACCGCTCCGGGGAGATCTGTACGGAATCCAAACCCTCGGAAAGCTCCGCCGACCGTACAGTATCGATCGGCTATTCTGGAGAACCCCTCGACGCATGAAGCGCTTCGCCACCCTTTGGTTGACCTGCCTCTTCGCTCTGATCTGGAGCAGTCTGGTCCATGCCCAGGACATGAAGGCCTCCTCCAGGCTCTACGCCCGGATGCAGGGCGAGGAACTGCGCGTCGCGATCGAGGTCACGGTCGAATTCGGCTGGCACCTGTACCACGGGCCCACCTCCCGGGAGATGGGGGACGAGGGCGCCACCGGTCTGCCGACGACCGTCGAATTCGACGCCGCTGGCTTTGATGTCGGACCGCTGATCTACCCCGAGCCGGTCAAGGTCGTGCAGGAGATCGGCGACGAGAAGTACACCATCTACGAGCACAAGGGCACGTTCACGCTCTACGCGCAGGGCACGCGCAAGTTGGCCGACGGGAAGGTCGAGGACCTCAGCGCCACGATCGCCGGACTGACCTGTCAGGATGACGGAGTCTGCATCCCGTACGAGGAGGAGCTGATCTACGGCGGCCAGGGCCCCGATGGGCTCTTCGCCGCTTTCCCGGCTGGGAAGGCGACACCGAAGCATGCCGAAGCGAACAAGCCGACGGAAGTCCAACCGGCCGAGCGCAAGCCGGCGGACGAGAAGCCCATTCAACCCCAGCAGGAGGATTTCAGCCTCGGCCTATTCCTGCTCTCCGCGATCGGATGGGGCATCTTCACGCTGCTGATGCCCTGCACCTATCCGATGATCCCGATCACGATCAGCTACTTCACGAAGCAGGCTGCGCAGCGCCAGTCCAGCACGCTGCCGCTTTCGATCGCTTACGGGATCGGCATTATCGGGACCTTCGTCCTGATCGGAGTCGTCGTCGGCCCGCCGATCATCGAGTTCGCGGCGCACCCGGTCACCAACATCGTGATCGGGGGCATGTTCCTGTATTTCGCGCTGACACTGTTTGGCGCGATCAACCTGCAGCCGCCGGCCTTCCTGATGAACATGGCGAGCAACGCCTCGCGCCGGGGCGGCATCGGGGGTGTGTTCCTGATGGGTGCGACGCTGGTGGTGACCTCGTTCACCTGCACGGCGCCCTTCGTGGGCACGCTGCTGTCGACTGGTGCCTCCAGCGGGGGGCTCGGCCGCGTGGCGCTCGGCATGGCGGTGTTCGGAGCCACGATGGCGATCCCCTTCGTGCTGCTTTCGATGTTGCCAGCCAAGGCCAAGAGCATCCCGCGGAGCGGCGAGTGGATGCACACGCTGAAGGTGGCGCTGGGCTTCATCGAGGTCGCTGCGGCGCTCAAGTTCTTCTCCAACGTCGACCTTGTCTGGGGCTGGAACTGGCTGTCGCGCGAGCTGTTCCTGATCCTGTGGGTCGGCATCTTCCTCGCGGGAGCGCTGTACCTCTTTGGAGTCTACCGTCTCAAGGACGAGAGCACGGAGCCCATCACGCCGGGCCGCATGGTCGGCGCATTGGCTTTCCTGCTGATCTCCGCGTACTGCCTCTACGGGGCGATGGGCAACCGCATGGATCGCATCATGACGGCGATCATCCCGCCCTACTCCAACCGGATCGCGGCCCTGAACGACGGACACGGAACAGCTGGCCCGAAATGGGCCATGGTGATCGACGACTACGAGGGAGCGCTCGCCAAGGGCAAGCAGGAGAACAAGCTCGTCCTGCTGAACCTGACGGGCTACACGTGAGTGAACTGTCGGCAAATGGAGGAAGAGATCTTCCCCAGACCGGCGGTCGCCGGTGAACTTGGCAAGCTGATTGAAGCCCGCCTTCACTACGATGGATCGAACAAAAAGGCTGTGCGGGAGCTGCAGAAGAACCTGCTGAAATCCTACGCGGCACCGATCTACTGCATCGTCGACCCCAAGACCGGCGCCATCCTGCGGCGCAACGACGGCATCATGGGCGAGAAAGACTTCCTGAAGTTCCTGACGGGAACCTGATTCAGCCCCAGCCCAGCGCGCGTCCGCCCTGATACACCGCAAAGCTCGCCACCCAGGCTAGGGCGGTCATGTAGCCGAACAAGAAGACCGGCCACTTGAGGCTTCGGGTTTCGCGGTACACAGCACCCAGCGTGCTCATGCACTGGCAAGCCAGCGCAAAGAACACCATCAAGGAAAGCCCCATCAGCGGCGTGTACAGCGGTGTTCCGTCGCTGCGCTTCTCGCTCTGAATCTTCTCGCGCAGCGTCGCCGACTCCTCGTCGACCTCCGCGCCGACGCCGTAGACGACTCCCATCGTGCTGACGAACACCTCACGGGCCGCGAAGGCCCCGATCAGGCCGACCCCAACCTTCCAATCGAAGCCCAGCGGTTCGATCAGCGGTTCGATGGCATGGCCCATCTGTCCGGCGAGGCTGGAGCGCAGCTCTTCGGCTCGCACCGCTTCTGCGCCTTGCTGCGCAAGCTCTGCCTGCGCCGGTGGAGCCCATGGCGAGCGAATCACGAGCAGCGCCCACAGCACGATCGAGCACACCAGAATGATGCCGCCTGCCTGTGACAGGAAGGCGCGGGAGCGCTGGAGCATCATGCGCAGGATCCCGCCCCAGTGCGGCAGCCTGTAGGCAGGCAGTTCGAGAATCAGAGGCAGGCTCTTGCCCTTGAGCACCGTTCGCGAGAGCACCGCCGCGGCGACAAGAGCCATCAGCGTGCTGAACAGGTACATCGCGACCATCAGTAGCCCCTGCACGGGCAGGAACCCGAGCACGACGCTGGCCGGAAAGAGTGTGGCGATGATCAGCGTGTAGACCGGCAGCCGCGCCGAGCAGGTCATCAGCGGGATGACCATCATGGTGAGGTAGCGATCGCGCGCGCGCTCCATGGTGCGCGTGGCAAGGATCGCCGGCACCGCGCAAGCGTAGCCCGAGAGCATCGGGACGAACGCGCGCCCGGAGAGTCCGAATAGACGCATGATGCGGTCCATCAGGAAGGCGACGCGTGCCATGTAGCCGGTGTCTTCCAGAATCCCGATGAACAGGAACAGCAGCAGGATCTGCGGCAAGAAGACGACGATGCTTCCCACGCCCGCGATCACCCCGCCGACCAGGAAGTCACGCACGACGCCTTCGGGCAGGACGCTCTCGCACCAGGCGCTCAGCGAAGCGAACAGGCCTTCGATCGCGCCGATCGCCGGGTCAGACCAGCTGAACAGCGACTGGAAAATCACGGCCATCATCAGCAGGAACAGCGCGAATCCCAGAGCTGGATTGAGCAGCACGGCGTCGACGCGCTCGGTCGGCGAGCGCTTGCCGGCCCGCTTCGCGGTCAGGAAACGCGGCAGCCGTTCGTCGATCCAGTCGTAGCGCGCCCGGATCAGCACTTCGTCCAGCTGGCCGGCCTCGCGCAGCCGCTCCGCCAGCGTGCGCAATTCGGAGGGAATGCCCGCCAGCTCGTCCCGCGCATCCAGCGAAAGCAGCGCCCAGCGCGACAAAGCCTGCGCGCGGGCAGGTGCGCCGGGATTCCAGATCGCGGGCAGGTGCGGGCGCAGTTGGTCCAGAGCGGCGACGACGGCAGGGGGATCCTGCAGGTTCGGGCGCGAGCCGGGCTGTTCATCGCGCAGGCAGCGATCCATGGCCGCGCACAGTTCGTCGAGGCCGCGGTTGCGGAGCGCGGAAATCGCGACCACCGGGACGCCGAGCTCCCGCTCCAAAGCTCGGACGTCGATCTCCAGACCGCGCTCGGCAAGCAGGTCGGTCATGTTGAGGGCGAGTACCACCCGCCCGGGCAGCTCCAGCACCTGCAGCGCCAGATAGAGGCTGCGGGCGAGCTGCGTGGCGTCGAGCACCAGAACGGTCAGGTCGGGCGCCGCGAAAGGCGGCAGTCCGGCGATGGCCTGGATCGCCAACTCCTCCTCTCGGCTGCGCGCCGCGAGCGAGTGACAGCCAGGAACGTCCAGAATCGTCACCGAGCCCGAACGCGGGAGCACGAAGGCGCCTTCCGCGATCTCCACGGTCACTCCGGAGTAGTTCGCGACCTTCTGGTCCGAGCCGGTCAGCCGGTTGAAGAGCGTTGTCTTGCCCGCGTTGGGATTCCCAGCCAGCGCGATGCGGGTCATGAGCGCACCACTTCCAGCGTATTCGCATCCTCGCGTCGCAGGCTGAGGAACATGCCGCGCACCTCCAGCTCCACGAGATCGCTGACGAGACTGCTGCGCACCACGCGCACCATCGTTCCGGGAAGCAGTCCCATCTCCATCAGCCGGCGGCGAAAGGAGCCTTGGGCGCGGATATTCAGCAGGCGCGCCGAATCTCCGGCGCGCAGCTCGGTGAGTGTCAGGTTCATTTTGAGACCGAATCTCAATATACACCCCCGATCGCCGCGCTTCCAGAGACCGTGTCCGCAAGGCAAGATGCGGCCATGAACGACCCCAAGAGCGTGGCCGGTCGAAAAGCAGCGGATCTGGTGCGCGAGGGCATGTGCCTTGGGCTCGGCACCGGTTCGACGGTGCACTTCGTGCTTCAGCGGCTGGCGGAGCGCATCCGTGAGGAGGGTCTCAGCGTGCGCGGGGTGCCCACCTCGCTCGAGACGGAGAGAAAATCGCTGGCGTGGGGCATCCCGCTGATCGAACTCGGCGCCGTGAAGCAACTCGATCTGGCGATCGATGGCGCGGACGAGATCGATCCGCAGTTTCGCATGATCAAGGGCGGCGGTGGCGCCTTGCTGCGCGAGAAGGTGGTGGCGAGCCTCGCCAGGCAAGTCGTCATCGTTGTGACGGAGAACAAGTGCGTGGAGCGGCTCGGCACGAGCTTCGCGCTGCCGGTTGAGGTTGTGCCCTTCGCCATGTCTAGCGTGGCGCGCCGGATCGGGGCGCTGGGCTGCGAGCCGGTCGAGAGGCGCGCGGGCGGCGGTTCCTTCCGGACGGACAATGGCAACGCGATACTCGACTGCCGCTTCGCGGAGGGGATCACCGACCCCGAAGCGCTGGACCGAGCCCTGCACTCGATCCCGGGCATCGTCGAGACCGGGCTCTTTCTGGGACTTGCCCACACGCGCATCGTCGGGAGGGCCGACGGCAGCGCGGAGTTGAGCACGCGAGCCTGAAAACAAGAAAGCGCCGCGGTTTGTTCCGCGGCGCTCTCCTATCAACCGCGCTTTGCGCGCGGTTGCTGGTTTCTCACAGCGACGAGATGTAGGCGAGGATCGCCTCGATGTCGTTGTCGATGTTGGTTCCGGAGACCAGCGTCACCTGAACCTTCGAAGCGCCCTGAACGAACTGTTCGTGTCCGCGCAGGTCGTGCACTTCGTTGAAGTGCTTCTGGACGCTGACGTAGGGAGCCTCGCCCAAGGCCGTGTAGGCCGGCGAGCCGTAGATCGGGCTCGAGACCTGCGCAGCGGGATCCAACAGGTGGCGCAGCGAGTAGCTGGTGTGATCGTGGAAGTACGGGGCCGTGCCCAGCACGCCCAGCTTCTGCGGAACGCTGAAGGCCTGCGGGGCGCGGGCGAACAGCATGAAGGGGTTCTGCGCATCGCAGTTGGGGTCGTTGACCGGATCGCAGGGGCAGAGGTAGCTGTTGCCGTCGTCACGACGGAAATCGTCGTGGCCGTCGGGGTACATCACGGCGTAGCTCTCGCGGTCATCGTAGCCGTCGTTGTTGCGGTCGATGTCCGGTCCGGGGATGCCGTCCTGATCGACGTCGGCGCCCGAGTTCACGTTGCGGATGTTGACCGCGACGATGTTCTCGCGCAGCGAGAAGCAGGAGGGGTCGACGTTGCCGAGGTTCTCGCCGTTGGTGAGGATCGGGTTGAGGAAGTCGACCGTGTAAAAGCGCGGGCCGGGGAAATTGAAGGCGTTGGTCTCGGCGTCGGGGTGGCAGGTCGCGCAACCGGCGTGGCGCAGCGTCGGGTTGAGACCCGTGTCGTTGTTGCCGAAGTAGAGGTCCTTGCCCAGAGCAGCGAGCGAAGTGTAGGTGCTGCCGATCGGGTTGAGGTTGGGGTTCAGCGGGAAGGGGATGATCTCGTGGTAAGCACGCAGACCAGCCTGCTCGGCGTCCGTGAAGTTGCCGTTGCCGCCGTTCTCTCCGTTGAACATCGGGCCCGTTTCGCCGAGGTTGAGGCGCACGCCCTTCCACAGGATCAGGCCCGTGCCGAGCGCGCCGCCGTAGACCGGCATCGTGCTGCGCGGACCAGCGGGACGCTGCCAGACGTTGCCGTCTTCGCCGCCATCAAAGTGGCAGGACGCGCAGGAGTTGTTGAAGTTGCCGGCCGTTTGGGGACGGGAGGCATCCTCGAACAGTTCCTGACCGATGCGCTGGTCGAGGGTCAGGGCGTCGGGGCCCTGGTGGGTGGGAACCTGATCCTTGAGCTTGTGGATGGTGCCGGTCGCCCAGTCCACGCGCAGCATCGAGAGGCTGCGCGAAACTTCGTTGATGATGTAGACGCGCGCGTCATCTTGCGGCGTGCTTAGATCCGGAACCACGGTCATGCTCAGCGGCAGATCGCCGATGCCGGTGGTCATGTCGAAGGGCGTGCGCGCCTGGAAGTTGTGGCGCGGCGGGTAGACGCACTGCAGCTCCATGTTGTTGCCCGCGGTCTTGTACAGGAAGAGATCCTCAGAGCCGCGGTTGAGCATGAGCACCTGATTGCCCGAGGGGCTGTAGGCGACCGTGCCGGGTTGACCCGCGCGGTGGCCCATCTTGTTGAGGCCGTAACCCTGAGTGCCCGTGACGAACTTGAGACCGGTGGAGAGCGCCTGTTCGCCGGTGAGCGGATCGGACACCAGCACCTGCGCGAGGCCCACGAAGTTCGTCAGCGACGCCGGAATGGTGTAGGTCGCCGTGTTGCCTGTCATGCGCACGCTGAGGCGCGGGGCCAGCAAGAGGGTTCCCGCGCTGCCCAAGTTGAGGCTCGTTTGTGTCTGCCCGAGCAGGAGCTTGGCGGTCTGACCCGGCAGCATGCCGGAGATGATGAAGGTGATCGGCTGGCCGGGGATCGGCGAGCCGGAGGCGCCCAGCGTCGGGATGTTGCCGCTGCTCATGCGCTTGCCGCGACCGAAGGGCACGAACTCAGCCGGAGTCTTGGTGTCCGAGAGCTCGTTGTGCAGGCGGCGCGAGTTGTCGCCGGTCTGACCGTAGCTGTTGGTGACCGTATCGAGCACGGTCAGCGCGGGGTAGACACGGTTGGCATAAGCCCCGTCGAGAGCCGGGCCGAAATTGTGGCCCACGTCGTGGTTGACGTTGTGCAGCACGTGCGGGATCACGGCTCGCGTCCCATCAGGCGAAAGCGCGATGTTCTCGAGGAAGCGCGGCTTGCCCTGGCTCTTCAGGATCTGGACTCTGGCGGGGTTGAGCACGGGGTCGAACGCATAGTCGTCCGTGTTGATCTTCTTGGTCAGCGTCGCGGCCGTCGGAAGTCCGCCGGCATTGAGCGTCAGGTCCACGACCGAGATGTAAGGAGACTTGTGGTGCGTCACGTACAGGCGCGTGTTGTCCGAACGAAGGACGAAGCCGCGCGGGTCACCCACATCGGCGAGGCCGTCGCGGTTGGCGTCCACATCGGCGATCGTGAAGGGCGCGGGGATCTTGTTGAGATCGCGCAGATACTGGAACGTGAACAGCGGGGCGAGCGTATTCGCGTCGTAGAACTTCAGCGTCGCGCTGCGAGTGCCGCAGACCACGAGGAACTTGCCGTTGGGCGAAACGGTCAGAGCGACCGGCTCGACGCCGACGTTTGAGAGCGTGCTCGTGACGCTCAGCGAGCCGACATCGATGACGCTGATCGTGCCCCGCAGCTCCGTGCCGTTGAACGGCGTGACGAAGTTGCGGTCGATCGGCACATTTCCACGCTGGTTGGCGACGAAGACCCGGTTGCCCGCCGCGTTGAAGGCGAGCGCGCGCGGGTGGACGCCGACCGGGATCTCCGCAACGATCAGCCCCGAGGACACGTCGATGACGGCCACGGTTCCGTTGTCCTTGTTGCAGACCCAGACGCGGTTGGGGTTGCCGGGTTGTTGAACAACGGCGGTGGTCTGGGCGTGCTGCGCGGCCGAGGAGCCAGCCAGCAGACCCAGCAGCAGGAACGAAGCGATGAGCTTGAGCAACTTCATGAAGTGGAATGCGTTCAGAGACGGTGGGGCGGGTGCCGGAGCGACCGGGACCGGACCGACGGATGGGGTGTTTGAAACCTGTCGCCGGATTTCCCGTCAGAAGACTACCCCGAAGCCCCCCGACTCGGGGTCACTAGGAATGCGCTTTCGAGGCTTTTTCCGTACAGGAATTCGCTGACACCCAGGGGACGAGGGGGGCGGTCCTTTTGTTCGCACCTGGAAGCAATCTCCCGGCGGAGTCAGGAAAAGGCTGCCCAGGGCGGCTCCAAGGCCCGCTAGCACCCGTGTCGTAAGTCCTTATTCCAAAGAGATTTAGTGTCAAACCGCGGGCTTGGCCAGCCGCTTGCTACAAGGCCGGCGATGGAGCACTCAGCGAGTCTCCGTTCCTTGGAAGCAAGTGGGCGGCCGTCCGGCACGGGACGGCCGTCCCTTTCCGCTCCCAGGAACGAAAATCAGACCACACCCCCGGGTGAGGGCTCGGAAGCCGCGTCGAAGGACTCGACCGCCTTCGACTCGCTAGTGCGCAACCAGTCACGCCGCCGGACCCAGCGGCAGGCACAAGGCAAGGAGAGCCAGCCAACGCAAGAGCCCGCGAATTCCACCGCCGCTCCCCGCCGCGAGACCTCCTCGGAGGTCGACGGGTCAGGTGGGGCGACGGTGAGCGATGAGGCAAGCGAGTCGGGCACGACCGCCAACCCGAGCCTCGATCTGCTGGTGCCGGTCCAGCTGCCCTTGGCTTCGCAGAACTCACCAAGCGCCGCTGGAGTAAGCGCCGCCGGAGCAAGCGCGGTCGAGCCGCACGCTCAGCAGAGCCAGCCCTTGTTGGCCCTTCCGCAAACCACGGAGCTCGCGGACGCGGCATCCTCCCCGACGGCAGATGTCAAGGCGGCCTTCGAGCCGCTGGTCGATCCGGAACTCGCGGACCCGCTTTTGGCAGCGAAGGTTGACGTGCAGCAGGTCGAAGCATCCGGGCGCGGTCTCGAGGCGCTCAGCGCCAAGGCCGAAAAGGCGCCCGAGACCAGCGCGGCCCGGACGGAAGCCGGCAGACAGCCGCAGCCCGAGCATCCGACGCCGAAACAGGAGCGCGCGGCTGACATCCTGCAACAGATGCGCGTGCATCTCCAAGCCAACACGCGCAGTGCCGTGATCCAGCTTTCGCCGCCGGAACTGGGGATGCTGATGATTCAGATCCGGATGGAGGAGGACAAGCTGCGCGCCGTTGTGCGTGCGGAGCGCCCGGAGGCGCTCGAAGCCCTCAACCGTCACCTGCCCGAACTGCGCGCCACGCTGCAGCAACAGGGCCTCCAGGCCAATGACATTCATCTGGAGCTGGGCCTCGGCAGCCGCGAGCAGGCGCGCGAGGAAGCGCTGCTGCAGGCACAGTCGCAAGGCTCGCGCCGCGACGCACGCTCCGGCAGCGCCTCCACGCAGAGCGCGCTGCTCGCCCGCATCCTCTCACCTCGCATCGGTGGAGTGGATCTCTACGCCTGAACAAGGAGTTCAACAGCCATGAACATCAACAGCCTCAGCAGTTCCGACACGGCAGCCCTCACCCAGTCGACCGCAGCCGGCCAGCAGGCGGCCTCGAACGTCGACAAGGACGCCTTCATGAAGCTGCTCGTCTCGCAGCTGCAGAATCAGGATCCGATGGCGCCCACGGACAATCAGCAGTTCATCGCTCAACTGGCGCAGTTCTCGAGTCTCGAGCAGATGCAGCAGCTCAACGAGAACATCCTCGGCCTTGCGGTGCTGCAGCAGTCCAACGCGCTCATGTCGCAGCTGACTCAGTCCAGCGCCCTGATCGGACAGCAGGTCAAGTACATCGATCCCACGACGGAAGAGGAGCTCACCGGCACGGTGAGTCAGGTCAAGATCAAGGACGGCATGGCGACGCTGCTGATCGACGGCGAGGACATACCGCTTGGCAACGTGACCACGATCCTCGGCGAAGCGCCAGAACCGGAGCCGCAGCCCGGCGGCTCAGGGTCGGACAACTCGAACACCAACTGATCAGCCCACTCGATTCACAAGGACATACGCAATGGCAAGCTCACTCTACACGGCACTCAGCGGACTTCAGGCCAACCAGACCTGGATCGACGTGATCGGTAACAACCTCGCGAACAGCAACACCTCGGGCTTCAAGGGCTCGCAGGCGGTGTTCAGCGACCAGTTCGCGCGCACGCTCAGCTACGCATCCGGCCCCAACGCTGGCCGCGGCGGACGCAATCCCTCGCAGATCGGGCAAGGCGTCCGCGTGGCGGGCACGGCGCGCAGCTTCACTCAAGGCGGCATCACGTCGACCGGCAGGGTCTTCGACGTCGCCCTGCAGGGCAACGGCTTCTTCGCCGTGCGCAACGGAACGCAGAACTTCTACACGCGTGCGGGCAGCTTCGGACTCGACGCCGCCAACAACCTCATCGATCAACGTACGGGCTCCTTCGTCTTGGATCCGACGGGTGCGCTGATCCAGCTCGACACCCAGAGCATGCTCAATCCACAGGCGACCAGCACGGCCAATGTGGTCGGCAACCTGCCCAAGGTCGTCACCGGGCCGTTGCCGGAAGTGCTGACGAGCGCGGATGCGTTCGCTCAGGGATCACCGGTGACTCTGACCACGACGGGCAGCGGCCCCTTTGCCATCCCGGTCGGTGAGACCTGGACGATGCGCCTCGCCGTCGATGGCGCCGCACCGCAGACGGTCAGCCTCACGAGCGTGACCGGCAGCGTGACCTCCGCAGACATCGCGACGGCCATCTCGGCCCTCGATGGCGTCAGCGCCTCGGTCAACGGAGCCGGACAGGTCGTGATCGTCAGCGATGGTGTCGGCGAAGACGTGACGCTGCAGGTGACGCCGGGTGCAACCGGCCGCGACCTCGCGTCCCTGATCGGCATCTCCACGGCGCTCGTCACGGGCACCCAGACCACGGTGAATGCCTCGACTGGCCTCAACAATATCCCGGGCAACACCACGGACTATGTCAACGGCGACACGATCTCCATCAGCGGGGTCGATACCGACGGCTCTCCGATCAACGCGACCTTCACCTACGGAGCAGCTCAGGATGGCACGACGATCGGGGATCTGGTGGCCTTCATCGATGCCGAATTCAGCGGAGCGACCGTGGAGCTGAACAGCGCGGGCAAGCTCGTCGTGACGGCCGATACGGGCGGCGAAGCAGACCTGCAGCTGACCATTTCCGATGACGCAGGCACGAGCGGGGAGACGGACTGGACTCGCTACTCCATGTCCGTCAGCACCGAAGGAACGGCCTCCGACACCGTGACGACGTCAATGGAAGTGTTCGATCGCGCCGGCGTCTCCCACATCGTGACGCTCACCTTCGAGCGCCAGTCGAACGGCACCTGGTCGATCATTCCGAGCGTTGACGACTCCGAGGGAAGCGTGACCTCCTCGACGATCACGGGTATCAACTTCAGCGACAACGGAGCACCTTCGGGTCTCAGCGGCGTCGATGCCACGATCACCATGCAGTTCAACGGCCAGACGGCGCCTCAGACGGTCACCCTCAACCTCGGGACCTCGGGGCAGTTCACCGGGCTGACCCAATTCGGCGGCGATGGGGAAGTCCTGATCGAGGAGCAGAATGGATACGGAGCGGGCCAGCTCTCCAGCATGTCCGTCGACGGTGACGGCGGAATCATCGGACTGTATTCCAACGGTCAGTCGCGCACGCTGGGCTCCATCGGCATAGCTACCTTCACGAACCCTGAGGGTCTCACCCAGTATGGCGACAACCTCTACACCGAGAGCATCAACAGCGGCAACGCGCTCTTCTCGGCCGGTGGAGTCGGTGCGGCCGGCTCCGTTGTGGGAGGCGCGCTCGAGGACTCGAACGTCGACACGGCCGAACAGTTCGTCAGGCTGATCGAAGCCCAGCGGGGCTTCCAGGCCAACTCGCGTGTCATCACCGTCCAGAACGAAGTGATGCGCGACATGGTCAACATCGTCTGATCCTGAATTCGGGGGCGGGAAAAAAAGGCCCGCAAGGCCCTTCCTGACCCGGAAAAGAACTCCACAGGCGCGGTCCTTCGTGACCGCGCCTGTATTTGTAAACCATTGTTTCGCAACGCTTTGCGTCGATCGCGGGCGCTTGGCAGACCGCTTGCTACACGTCCGGAGGACATGGACATCAGCCTCAGCAACGCAGTGCAGGCGATGAGCGCCGGCGAACGCCGCCTCGACGCCATCGCCACCAACCTGGCCAACCTTCAAGCGCCCGGTTTCAAGCGCTCGGCGACCTTCCAGCATGTGCTCCAGCGCGAGCGCGGCGGACGGCCGACGCGCGAGATCGTGGCGCAGGGCTCGATCGACTTCAGCCAAGGTCCGGTTCAGGACACCGGCAACACGCTCGACTTCGCGCTACTCGGCGACGGCTTCTTCGCCGTCGAAACAACCACGGGCGAAGCCTACACGCGCAACGGCCGCTTCCATCTCGATCCTCAGGGTGCGCTGCTCGACGCTTCCGGCAATCCGGTCGCTTGGGAAGGCGCACGCGGAACGATCAACCCCGTCGGCGAGGAAATCAGCGTCGATGGGGTCGGATTCGTTCGACAGGGAGTGAACACGCTCGGGCGACTGAAGCTCGTCGACTTCGCCGAGCGCGAGAACCTGAGCCTCGATGCACAGGGCTACTTCCGTGCACAGCCCAATCAGGAACAGCGCCCGGCGACAGCGGAAGTCAGGGCCAAGGCCATCGAGCGGGCCAACACGGACAGCATCGATGAGCTGGTCACGATGATCCGTGTGCAGCGCCACTACGACCTCGCCAGCAACATCATCCGCACGGTCGAACAGTCCTACAGCCGGCTCAATCAGCCGCGCTGATCTCTGAAACCACACAGCCTCTGGAGTCCACATGAATCGCGCACTGATGACCGCAGCCTCGGGCATGAAAGCCCAGCAGATGCAGGTCGACACCATCGCCAACAACATCGCGAACGCCAACACCAGCGGCTTCAAGAAGAGCGAGCTGTCCTTCCGCGCTCTCTTCTATCAGACCTATCGCGAGCCGGGCGCGGCAACCGCCGCCAACCAGCGCAACCCGATCGGCCTGCAGATCGGCAGCGGCACCGAAGTGGCCGGATCCTCCAAGATCTTCTCGCAAGGGGAGCTTGAACCGAGTTCGGGCACCTACTCGATCGCGCTCGTGGGCGAGGGCTTCTTCGGCGTTCGCATGCCTTCGGGCGAAATGCGCTACACGCGCGACGGGGACTTCCATCTCGACGGCAACGGAACCATCGTCACCAACGAAGGCTTCGTCCTCGATGGCGCTCCGGTGATCCCGCGTGAAGCCGTCAGCGTCACAATCAGCGACGACGGCCGGGTCGAGTACATGACCAGCAATGCCGGCACTCCTCAGGAAGCTGGCCGCATCCCCGTCTGGCGCTTCCCCAATGCCGGAGGACTCCGGGCCCAGGGCAGCAACCTGTTCAGCGAGACGCCCTCTTCCGGCACCGCAGTTGCCAGCGAAGCGGGCATCAACGGGACAGGGATTCTGCGCCAGGGGCAGCGCGAGCGCTCCAACGTGCAGGTGGTCGACGAACTCGTCGGCCTGATCGTGGCCCAGCGCAGCTACGAGGTGAACAGCCGCGCGATCCGCGCCAGCGACGAGATGCTCCAGCAAGTCAACCAGATGATGCGGTGAACCATGATGCTGCTGACCACCATCCTGTTGGGCGGCTTGACCGTCGTCCTGAACCCCCAAGCGACCGTCCGCGGAACCGAGCTGACTGTCGGCGAAATCGCCGAAGTCCGAGGCGAAGACACCGAGCTCGTCGAACGCATCAAGTCCCTCGAGTTGGGCTGGGCACCGGCTCCCGGCTACACCCGCACGCTCCAGCGCTGGCAGATCGAGCAAAAGCTGCAGTCCGGCTTTCCGGGAACCACTCTGCTGGTGGAGGGCGCGCGGGTCGTGCGGGTGACCCCGCTGACGCAGAAGATCACGGGCACGGAACTACGCGCCCGCGCGGAAGCGGAGCTGCGTGCGTTGTTCGGCTCGCGCGAGGCGATTCTGACGCCGACAGGCCAGCTGCAGGACGTGGAAATCCCAGCGGGAGAACGCGCTCCGGAGCTGCGCTGCATCCTCGACAAGCGCGAACAACGCCCGGGCGTTTGGTCGATCCCCGTGCAGATCTGGGTGGATGGAACACCCTTCAGCACGCAGTGGGTCACCTATCAGGTCGAATGGAACGCATTGGTGCCGATCCTGCTGCGCGATGTGAGGCGCGGCGAGATCCTGGGGCCTGAGCATTTCGATCTGCGCAAGGCCCGCGTCGGTCAAATGGGCGGGCTGGAGCCGCTGAGCGGACCCGCGCTGCTCGGAGCCGTGGCCCAGCTGGACCTGCCAGCGGGTTCCACGGTTACCTCTCGCGATGTCCAGCGGGCTCGGCTGGTCAAATCGGGAGACACGGTGCAGGTACAGGTCCGCAAGGGCGCGATCACAGCGCGCACGGCGGCCATAGCGAAGGCTGACGGCATGAGCGGGGACCGCATCAAGCTCACGTCCGTCGACAAGTCCCGCGAACTTTCCGGTGTGGTCATCGGGCGGGGTCTTGTGGAAGTCGAACTGGGCTCTTCGGGCAATTGAGGCGATCACACATGAACACAAGGAATCTAATGCTGACGACTCTCGCGGTCCTTTGCCTCCCGGCCTTGAGCGCGGATGCGGGCCCCGATCTGCGTCGCGGGTCGATCTACAACCCGTCGCAGGGCCCCGTCGGTCTGGTTGCCAACAAGACCGGATCGAAGATCGGTGACCTTGTCACGATCGTGATCAACGAAACACAGGATGTGAAGAACGAGGAATCCTCGGACTTGAGCAAGTCGACGAACCTCAATTACGAGCTCGCCAACTTCAACCTCAAGCCGAACGCCTTCGGAACGCTCCCGGCCCTCGAGGCGACATCGGACGACAGCCTGAAGGGGACCGCGAACTACAAGAAGAAGGGAACATTCAGCGCCCGCGTGACAGCGGTCGTTGTCGATGTCCTGCCCAATGGAAACCTGGTCGTGAACGCACGACGCGAAATCCGCATCGACAAGGAAACCAAGCTGATCGAGTTCTCAGGCATCGTGCGCCGCTACGACATCAGCGCGGACAACTCGGTGGCGAGCGAGCTCGTCGCCAATGCGGTCGTCTCCTACGTCGGATCGGGCCCGCTGACCGACAGCACCAACCGTAAGGGCCTCGGGGCCCTTGTTCACGACGCCATTGCCTGGATCTGGCCGTTCTGATCGCTGAAAAGGACAAGACACAATGCTCACCACTCTGCTGATGCTCGCGCTGGTTCAGGATGCGCCCAAGCCCGCGCCTACAAGCGTGGATCTCTATCCGCGAGGCGTCGAAGCTCCGGTCCAGCCCAATCGCGCCTCGAGCGCGATCGTGGTCACCGGAGCGCGCGAAACGCCGCAGAGCCCGGCCAGCGCGGGTCGAATCCTCACGACGCCCGTGCGCAGCCTCGTCAGCGTCCGCGGACAGGAAGACAACGTCGTCATGGGCATCGGTTTGGTCACCGGACTCGCAGGCACAGGCGATTCGATCAACGCCGCCAAACAACTGCTCTCCAACCTGCTGCTGACGCGCAACATCAAACTCGACCTGCAGAGCCTTGCGACGAAGAACATCGCGGTCGTTCAAGTGGAAGCCGTGTTGCCCTCGGGTGTGAAGCCCGGTCAACGGGTCGACGTGACGGTCTCGACGATCGGAGACGCAGCCAGCCTTCAGGGCGGGACCCTGACCCTCACCGAACTCACGGATATCACCGGCCGTGATGTGTGGGCCACGGCCTCCGGGCCGATCACCGTCGGCGGCTTCGCGGCCGAGGGCGCTTCGGCCAGCGCCAAGAAGAATCACACCACGGTGGGAACACTCCCAGATGGGGGCAAGGTGGAGCGCGAAGTGTCGACGACGCTCGCCAGCGAGCACGGCTTCATCTACCTCGATCTGCGCACGGGTCAGGACAGCTTGGGAAACCTGGTGCGTGTCGTCGAAGCAACCAACAAGCTCTTCCCGGGCAGCGCCAAGGCGCTGGCTGACGGCAAGTCGCTCAAGATTCAGGTGCCGGCGGATCTGCCCGACTACGAGCACGCCAGATACCTCGACGCGGTGCTTCGGCAGGAGATTCAGTCCGAGGCGATCGCCCGGGTGATCATCAACGAGCGCACGGGTGTGATCGTGATGGGTGGCGACGTGCGACTGCGTCCGGGCGCCATTGCGCAGGGCGGACTCACGGTGACCATCGCCGAGAGCCCACAGACCAGCCAGCCCGGCCCCTTTTCGAATGGCCAGACCACGACCAATCCTCGCACGGACCTGCGCGTCGACGAAGAGAACCGGGCGCTGGTGATGACGCCGGAAGCGGTGACGCTGGCTGAGGTCGTCGACGTGCTCAACGTGCTCGGCACCACGCCGCGCGATCTGATCAGCATCCTTCAGGCCATGGCTTCGGGCGGCATGCTCGTCGCCGAAATCCGGAGGATGTGAATCGTGAGAATCCCCGATTTCCAAACGCCGAATCTGGCCACTGGGGCCCTCGCGGGCCGCGATGAGGCCCGAATGCAGGAGCTGTCGCGCCGCGCGGACGACAAGGGGGGCAACGCGGCGGAAGTCGCCAAGCAGCTCGAGGCGGTGTTCGCCACGATGCTCGTCAAGGAGATGCGCAACGCCTCCCCGGGCAGCTTCTTCGGAGAGGACTCGGCTTCGGACGTCTATGGAGGCTGGTTCGACCAGCACGTGGGTGAGTCGATCGCCAATCAAGGCGGCTTGCACATCGGAGACTACGTGCAACGCCTGCTTCAGTCGCGTGAAGGAGAGCAATCATGAAGAACCAGCAGAGCCTGCTCAACGCTCTGGAAGGCTGGGCTCAGGAAGAGCTGGCCGGACAGCGCCGGATGATCGCAACGCTCCAGCGTCAGGAAGATGCGCTGGTCGCCAACCGCTCGGGTGAACTTCTGAGCGCTTGCCAGGAAATGGACAAGGAGCTGCAAGGCCAGTCCGAGCGCAATCGGCGCCGTGAACGACTGTTCCGAGACTTCGGCGAGCTTTTTGGCGTCGACGCCAAGGCGCTCTCGATGAGCAGCATTCTCGAGCGCTGCTCGCATCCCGCACGCTTGATCGCCCTGCGCGAGGAATTGCGCCGATCCACGGCACAGATCGTGCGCAGAAACCGTCGCTTCGCCGCGCTGGCAGGCGCTCAGCGCAAGCTCATCGACGAGTTGGTCGCGGAGCTGCTCCAGCAGGAAGATCCCACACAACTGAATCAGGGCGGCTCACTCATCAACGCAAAGGCCTGAACATGAGCGGAATCGGACTCAACATCGGTCTGAAGGCGCTGCTGGCTTCGCAGACGGCGCTCGAGAACATCGGGCACAACGTCAGCAATGCCAACACGCCCGGGTATTCGCGTCAGAATGTCAGTCTGGCCTCGGCTCCGGCTGTCATGGTTCGCGGCCTGGCGATCGGCAACGGTGTCAACGCCAGCAACATCCAGCGAACGGCGGATCTGCTGCTGCACCGCCGTCTCGTGACGCAGGAGAGCGCGCTCACGGGGCTGGATACGCGCCTTGGCGGCATGGCTCAGGTCGAGGCCCTGTTCGGCGAGCCCGGCGATCAGGGACTCAACAGCCTGATGCAGAGCTTCTACACGTCGCTGTCGTCTTTGTCCGCCAGCCCCGACGATCTGGTCCGTCGCACGGGCGCCATACAGAGTTCTCAGACGCTCAGCGGCCGATTCAACGAACTCAGCACGACGCTGATCGATACTCGCCGGGACACGGCCTCCCAGATCAAGGGACAGGTCGAGAAGGTCAACACGCTGGCCGAACAGATCGCCGGCTACAACCGCCAGATCGCCGGCTTCGAAAGCGGCAACATGACGGCCAACGATCTGCGCGACAAGCGCGATGAAGCGGTCAAGAGCCTCGGAAAGCTGATCAACATCACGTTCAACGAGGGCGCTGACGGAAATGTCACGGTCCAGACGAATGGGGCGCTGCTGGTGGGACAGACCAAGGCCTACGCCATGAGCGTTCAGGTTGACACGGAGGGAGCCGCGACGCTGAGGGTTCAGGGCAGCACGAACCCGATTCAGCCCAAGAGCGGCACGATCGGCGGCTTGCTGCAGATCAGCGGCCAATTCGTGCCCGAGCTGCTCCAGCGAATCGACCTCATGGCTCACGAGTTCATCCGCGAAGCCAACCGTGCGCACAGCACGGGCGTTCCCATGAGTGGCCCGTTCCAGACGCTGAGTGGAGCCTATCCCCTCCAGGATCTGGACTCCGACGGCGCCGTCAATGACGAGCTGCTCGCCAATGCCGGTCTGCCATTCGACATCACCACAGGTTCCCTGTACGTGAACGTGACCGATCGGGATACCGGCCAGTTCACGCGCTCGCGGGTCGACATCACGGCCGAAACGACCACGGTTCAGGATCTTCTGGACTCCCTTAACGCGATTCCCAACATGAATGCGAGCATCGACAGCTTCGGCCGCTTGCAGGTGCGATCCGACGAGGGCTACGGCTTCGACTTCAGCGCGCGCATGAATCCGCGGCCCGATGTCAACGGCACCTTCGGAAGCGCGCGGGCCTCGATCGGGTCGTTGACCGACGAACCCTTTGCGCTCGCCGGCGGCATGAGCTTGAACCTCAGCGGACCTGGCGGCGGCGCCACCGTCACGTTCAACAGCACCCAGTTCGCCGACATCACCCAGGCCACCGCCGAGGAAGTCGCGGCGGCCATCAACTCCAACCCGGCGGTCACGACCATCGGGATGAAGGCCGTTGCTCAGGGCGGCCACGTCTTCCTTCAGTCGCTGGGGGAGGGCTCCAGTGAGACGATCACGCTCTCCGGCGGCACCGCACTCGGTGCGCTGGGATGGACCGCCGGTCAAAGCGCGTCCGGTACCACCAACAGCGTCGCCGCCCAGATCAGCGGCGCGTACACCGGCAGCTCCAACGAGGTCTACACGCTTGTGCCGACTGGTGACGGGATTGTCGGCACGACGCCGGATCTCGAGGTCGAGGTCTACGACTCCAGCGGGGCGCTGGTGGCGACTTTGGACGTGGGAGCTGGCTACCAACCCGGCACACCGCTGTCCTTCGCCAACGGACTCAAGGTCAGCTTCGGACTCGGCGAACTCGCGGCGTCGGATGGTGATCGCCTGCAGATCGAAGCGCTGGCCGATTCCGACACCTCGGATGTGCTCGTGGGCCTGGGTCTCAACGCCTTGTACATCGGTGAAGGGGCTCAGGACATCGCCGTGCGCGCCGATCTGGCGGCCGATCCGCGGCTGTTCTCGGCCTCGGGTACGGGAGCGGTGAACGACAACGGCGCACTCAAGAACCTGCTCAGCCTGCGCGACATGAATGTCGGCGAGCTGTCGGGCACCAGCTTCGGCGAATACTACGGGGACTTGGTCGGCGGTCTGGCTTTCGATATCGAGTCGGCTGGCAACGCGCGCGTGGTCGAGCAATTCCTGACAGACACGCTGAATACCCGCCGGGAACAGATCAGCGGAGTCAACATCGACGAGGAGCTGGTCAACATGATCCAGTTTCAGCAGTCCTATTCCGCGGCTGCCCGCTACATCACGGTCGTCAACGCCACCAGCGAGGAAGTGCTGCGCCTGCTCTGAGGAGGCTTATGAACAATGAACATACGGCCCACGCAAAACACCAATTTCGCGCTCGTTCGCAACGGACTGGCGCTCAACCTGTCCAAGCTCATCACAGCACAGGAGCAAGTGTCCACGGGCAAGAAGCTCGTGCGTATTTCCGATGATCCGGTGGCGGCATCCTCCGTGCTGGCCTTGAAACGCCAGATCGGTGGCGTGAACCAGAATCAGGAGTCGATCGACGCCTCGAAGCCCTTGCTGCAGGCCGGCATGGCTTCGCTCAACGAGGCCGGCACGATTCTGTCCGAAGCTCGCTCCAAGGCGATCCTCGGTCTCAGCGGCACGCTGAGCGACGGTGATCGCCGGGCCGTGGCTTCGGAGCTGCGCATGCTCAAGACGAGGCTGCTCGAAATGGGCAACGCACGGCTGGGCGATCGATATCTGTTCAGCGGCACGGCCTCCACGACGCAGCCCTTCGCCGAACGCGAAGTCAGCGGGCTCGTGCGCGTGGAGTACGCCGGCAACCAGGAGTCGCGTCAGGTCGAAATCGGCTCGGGTGTTTCGCTGCCGATGAACCTGTCGGGTTCGGAGGTGTTCGACCGCTTCGAGGTCAGCTCCGTCAGCCTCGGAAGCGTGACAGGTCTGGGCCTTGGCACGACAGCCAACCAAGGTTCTGGCTACGGATATGTCCACATCCGGCACGATGCCACTCTGGGCAGCCCCGGTTCGGGAGTGGCGCTCGCGTCGGGCGGTCTCCAGGACACCCTCGTGGGCGACCGCGTTCTGACCATCGACGCCGCTGCCGGAACAGTGCAACTCGGTACGGGCACTCCCGTCGCAATACCGAGCGCAAGCAATGCCGCAGTCACGAATTACGGCGTTGCAGACGAGAACGGAGCTGTCGTCTATCTCGACTTCACGGGCTTCGACTCGACCAGTTCCACGGTCACGCTGACGGGAGAAGCCTCGATCTCGCTCGACCAGACCAACTGGACCGCGCTCGATCTGAACCTGACCGATCTGGAGCTTTCGGATCCGGAGACGGGCACGATCCTCCATCTCGACACGCGGCGCGTGGTGCGAGCCACGAGCGAGCTCTACAACTTCGATGGGGGCGTCAACGCCTTTGATGCCATTCAGGGGATGATCGAGGATCTCGAGAACATCCACGATCTGACGACTCCCGAGCTGCAGGCGCGCTTGACGTCGCGTTTGAGCGATCTGGACCGCAATTTCGAGAACGTGCAAAGCGCACAAGGCACGCTCGGCTCGCGGGCGCAGCGCCTGGAATCGGGTGCTGAGCGGCTGAGCGACTTCGAGATCACCCTGAGAGGCCTGGTTTCGGATCGCGAAGACGCGGACCTCGCTTCCGTGATTCTCGAAATGACCAAGGCTGAGCAGACGCTGCAGGTGGCTCAGGCCTCAGGAACACGCCTTCTCCAAACGACACTTCTGGACTATCTCCGTTGAGCGCCATGATCGATCCCTATCTCAAGCTGCCGGGCACGGAGCTCTCCTCCGCGCAGACGCGATCAGCGACGGCCGCGAACCCGCTTTCGTCAACATCCGGCGTGGCCTTCCACGCTCTCCTCGAGCGGCTCGACGGGCAAGCCCGCGATCTGCGTCAAGAGGCTGGCCGTGTCGAGAACACGGGCGACCTGCAGGAGGCCGTCGATCGCGCCAACGAGTCTCTGCGCGATGCGCTGGACATCACTGCCCGCATCGTCGAGTCCTACCGCGAAGCTCTGGCTCGCCATTCCGGCGCGAAGGACGGGAAACAGGCATGAGCCTGCGTTTGTGTCGCGAATCTCGTTCGGCGCGCGCCCTGATGGGCCGTGTGCTGCGCGATGGTCGCGACCTCGGCAGCGAGTATCCGCTCGTCTTTGGCGAGCAGAGCGCCGCGACCATCGTCGTGGATGAGCAGGACGGTGCCGTGCGATCGACATGCGCGATACTGCCGCGCACGCTCATCGCTGGCCGCGAACGCATCCTGATCGGAATGATCGGATCCGTGGCCACGGACCCGCATTGGCGCAACCGCGGTCTCGCCGGCCGCGTCCTGAGCGCCGCGGAGCGCGAGCTGCAGGCTCGGGGAGCGGTACTGGCCATCCTCTGGGCTGATGACGCACGCTTCTATGAGCGTCGCGGATGGCGCTTCTTCGGCTGCGAAGTGGATGCGGTCCTCAAACCCGGAATCATGCCGAATCTGCCTGCCGCCAAGGGTGTGCGGCCGATGCAGCCGCACGATGCCGCTGCGGTGCACGAACTGTACCTGCAGCACAGGGCCCGCGTGGACCGCAGCCTCGAAGAGACGCGGCTCCTGCTCGCCTGTCCGGGCATGGAAGTGCTGATCTGCGAAGATGGCGTCGATGTGCTTGCTTACGCCTGCCTCGGACGCGGCGGCGACATGGAAAACGTCGTGCACGAGTGGGGAGGCGATCCGCGGGCCGTCGGCATGATCCTGAGACGCCTGATCGAGCTGCGCCGCACCTGCGGAATCGAAGACGATCTGTATGTCATGCTGCCTTGCGCGACGGATGGCCTGCTGCGCCTGCTCTTCGACGCCGGTGCGACTCTCGCCAAGGGGGTGCTCGGCATGGGCAAGATCCTCGATGAAGCAGCGGCGCGCGCGGCTCTCGCCAGAGCTCTAGGCACGGATCAGGATGTGATGCTGTCCGGTGCGGAGCTGCTCGACGCGTGGTTGCCGCCGAGAGGCGACAAGGCCGTGCGACAGCGACTGGCTCAGCAACTCGGCCTGACCGAGGCTTCGTCGGCCCCTGCGCCCTTCATCTGGGGCCTCGACTCGATCTGAGCGTCTTCAGGCGTAGTTCCCCGGATACATCCGCCGCTCCACTGCTTCAATGGCAATGTGGAGCACCTTGATGTGGATTTCCTGAATGCGATCGGAAGTGGTCGCGAGCGGAACGATGATCGGAATGTCGACCAACTCCCGGACCTTGCCGCCACCCTTGCCGAGCAGTCCAACGGTGGTGATGCCCTTGGCGCGGGCCTTTTCGACCGCCTTGAGGATATTGGGGCTGCCGCCGGAAGTGCTGATGGCGACGAGCAGGTCGCCGGGCTTGCCGTAAGCCTCGACGGAGCGCGCGAACACCTCGTCGTAGCCGAAATCATTGGCGATGCAGGTGAGTTGGCTTGGATCGCTGAACGCCATCGCAGGCAGTGCGGCGCGGTCTCGGCGGAAGCGACCGGTCCATTCTTCGGCGAAGTGCATGGCATCGCACATCGAACCTCCGTTGCCGCAGGACATCAGCAGCCCGCCCCGGCTCAGAGTTGCGTGCGCCGCTTCGACGAACTGCTGCACGCCCGTGAGGCAGGCTGGATCCCCAAGAAAGGCGTCCAGCGTGGCGCGAGCATCCAGAAAGGCCTTGTGAACGGGATCGGTCTGCATGGAGGGAATTGTGCGCGCGGATCAGTTGGGAGCGCAACACAGTTTCAGGTTAGGCGATCGCGGCAAAGGCCCGCTCAGCCCCGCGAATGGCGTGGTCCAGCGCATCGTCGTCGTGAGCCGCCGACAGAAACCAGGCTTCGAAAGGCGAGGGCGGGACATGCACGCCGGCCTCCAGCAGGCTGTGGAAGAAGCGTGCCCAGCGCGCGCGATCGGTCTGCAGCGCGGCGGCCAGGGTGTGGACAGGCTGCTCGGAAAGATAGGGACAGAGCATCGAGCCTTGACGGCCCACCGTCAGAGCGACGCCATGCCTGCGTGCGGCCTGCTCAAGACCGGCCTGCAGCCGAGCGCTCTGGCGCTCGAGATATTCGTAGAACCCGGGTGCGTCGCAGGCTCGCAGCGTCGTCAGTCCCGCAGAGACCGCGACCGGATTGCCCGACAGCGTGCCAGCCTGATAGACATCCCCCGCCGGCGAGATGCGCTGCATCAGATCCTTGCGCCCGCCGTAGGCGCCGATAGGCATGCCGCCGCCGATGACTTTGCCCATCGTGATCAAGTCCGGTCGCACGCCGCACAACTCCTGATAGCCGCCTCGCGCCACCCGGAAGCCCGTCATCACCTCGTCATAGATCAGCAGCGCGCCGTGGGCATCGCAGAGCCTGCGCAGGCCCGCGAGAAAGCCGTCCACGGGCCTGACGAGCCCGATATTTCCCGCGACCGGCTCGACGATCACGCCCGCAATCGACGAGCCGTGCTGGGAGAAGACAGCTTCGACGCTTTGGAGGTTGTTGTACTCCGCCACCAGCGTCAGGGACGCCAGTGATGCGGGCACGCCGGGAGAATCGGGAGCTCCGTGCGTCAAGGCGCCCGATCCGGCCTTCACCAAAAAGGAATCGCCATGCCCGTGATAGCAGCCGTCGAACTTGAGGATGTCGTCGCGTCCGGTCGCCGCGCGCGCCAAGCGCAGGGCCGCCATGGTCGCTTCCGTACCGGAGTTGACGAGGCGCACCATCTCCACTGGCCGCACGCGCTCGACGATCGTGCGCGCCATGTCCAGTTCGAGTTCCGTGGGCGCACCAAAGCACGTGCCGCGGGCAGCTGATTCCTGTATGGCCGCAAGGATCCGCCCGTCGGCGTGTCCGTGGATCAGCGGTCCATAGCTCATCACGAAGTCGACATAGCGATTGCCGTCGACATCCGTGATCCAGGCACCTTTGCCGCTGGCCACGTGCACGGGCGTGCCGCCTACGGAGCGATAAGCGCGCACGGGCGAGTTGACACCTCCCGGAATGAGCTCCCGGGCGGCTTCGAAAATGGATTCAGAGCGGGTGAGCTTGGGCATCGCCGTCGATGGGTTAGGGACGCAAGAGGCGCGCAGCCTCGCGAGCGTAATACGAGAGGATCATGTCGGCGCCAGCACGCTTCATGCAGGTCAAAGACTCCATCATCACGCGCTGCTCATCGATCCAGCCGTTCGCGCCAGCGGCCTTGATCATCGCGTATTCGCCGGAGACCTGATAGGCGGCGAGGGGCATGTCGAATTCCTCGCGCAGCCGCCGCAGGATGTCGAGGTAGGGCAGACCAGGCTTCACCATGAGCATGTCCGCTCCCTGTTCGATGTCCAGCCGGGCTTCGCGCAGCGCCTCGTTCGCGTTGGCGGGGTCCATCTGGTACGTCGCGCGATCGCCGAATGCGGGCGCTGAATCCGCGGCGTCCCGAAACGGACCGTAGAACCCGCTGGCGTACTTGACCGCGTAGGAGAGGATCGACACCTGCGTGTGTCCGACCTCGTCGAGCGCATTGCGCACCGAGGCCACCGCTCCATCCATCATCCCGCTGGGCGCGATGATCTGAGCGCCGGCATCCGCCAAAGAGGTGGCCTGCAGCTCGAGATTGGGCAGGGTGAGGTCGTTGTCGACCTCGCCATGTTCGGTCAGCACGCCGCAGTGCCCGTGATGGGTGTACTCGCAGAAGCACAAATCCGCGATGCGCAGCACGGAGGGCGCCGCGTGGGCGATGGCTTCCAGAGCGCGCTGCACGATGCCGTCGGGGGCCCAGGCGATGCGCCCCTCGGCGTCCTTCTGGGAGCGATCGGGAACGCCGAACAGGATCAGGGCCGGAATGCCCATCTGCTCGGCGGCTCTTGCACTCTCGGCGATGCGATCAATCGACTCGCGGTACACGCCGGGCATCGAAGAGACCTCGGTGCGAACGCGGTTGCCCTCGCAGACGAACAGCGGCAGGATCAGATCGTCGCGCGACAGGACGGTTTCGCGCACCAGCCGCCGCAGAGCCGGATGCGAGCGCAGTCGGCGCGGCCGCTTCACGAGGTACTCCGGAGGCAGGGGAGGCATGTCGCCGGGATGAAAGTGTTCTCCTTGGGTGTAGCTCATGAGGGTCTGTCCCTGGCCAAGGCGAGCAGGCAGCTGTGGAGCGCCTCCACCGATGGCTGAGGGAGCGGGATGATAGCCGAGAAGCGCTCTCGCGCCGTCTCCCGCAGCCTTTGAAGCGTGGTTTCCCCGATGGCGATGGCGCCAAGGCCTCTGCGCTCGTCCAGCGCCAGCCATCGATCGACGGCACTGGGGCTGGCGAAAAAAACCCACTCGCAGGCAGGCAGGCCGGCCACGGGCAGTGATCGATTCGCGTAGGCGATCCTGTCGAGGACCTGAAGTCCGGCGAGCCGCAACTGCCGCGCGAGCTCGTCGCTCACGTCACCTCGGAGCCAGAGCACCCGGCTCTCCCGAGCCAGCGCCCCGCGCAGTGCCTGAGCAAGTCGCGACGTATCGAAGGCCACGTGCACGGCTGATGGCAGTCCGGCTTCGCCAAGCGCGGAGTTCGTGCGCGCGCCCACGACCCACAGCGGCGCAGCGCGCAGTTCAGGCTGACTTGCGAGCAGCTCCAGCAGAAACGGAATCGCGTGGCTGCTGGTCAGCACGATGGCGTGCGGCTCTCCAAATGCCGGCAGCGCACGCAGATCCTCCGGTTCCACGCTCCGCGGAACGAGTTCGATCAGCGGGCAGGCCACCGCCTCCCAGCCCGCGGTCCGAGCGGCGGCGCACCACTCCTCAAGGGAGCCGACAGGCCCCGTGATCGCGATGCAAGCCATGCTTCAGGATCCCGCGCGAGCCTTTGCGATCCACTCCCGTGCTCCCTTGGCGATCAGGCGCTCGGAGAGCTGTCGGCCCAGCAGCACCGCGTCCGTCGCGAGCCCGTGAATGCGATCTTCGATCACATGGCGGCCATCCAGCGACAGCACGCAGGCTTGCAGGCTCAGCGCACTCTCCACGACGCGGGCGCGGGCGCCAACGGGTGCGTTGCAGCCCCCGTGAAGCGCCGCGAGCAGCGCGCGCTCCGCCAGGGCTTCGGCGTAGGCTTCCTCATCGCCGATGCCGGCGAGGCGGCGCTGTGTGGCCGCATCCTCGCTCGAGCAGACCATGCCCACGATCCCCTGGCCGACGGCGGGCAGGAACATGGACAGCGGAAGAATCTCGGAGATCTGCTGTGTGAGCCCCAGCCGCAAAAGCCCCGCATGCGCCATCAGCAGCGCTTCCGCTTCACCGCGCGCCAGCTTGGCCAGCCGTGTCTCCACATTGCCGCGGATCGGCACGACCACGAGATCGGGGCGCGCGCGCCGGAGCATCGCCGAGCGTCGCACCGAGCCGGTGGCGACCCTTGCTCCGCGAGGCAGATCCGCCAGCTTCCGGCCGTCCATGGTGACCAATACGTCTTCCACGGGTCCGCGGGCAAGCGCCGAAGCCAGCATCAGGCCCGCAGGCAGCGTTGTCGTCATGTCCTTCAGGCTGTGCACACCGCAGTGCGCCGCTCGGCTCAAGACAGCCCCGTCCACTTCCGCGGTGAAGATGCCGGTGCGGCCGAAGCGCCCGAGCTCGCTCTTCTGGTCCTTGTCCCCGCTGGACTCGATGATGCGGATCTCGACGGGGGAGTCGGGCTGCGCAGCCAGCAGTCCGGAACGAACCTGATGGGCCTGCCACAGGGCCAGCTGGCTGCCGCGGGTCGCCAGTACGAGGGGCGCAGAGGAGCTCACAGATTCTCCAAGAAGCGACGATACTCGCGGTCCAGCGATTCCTCGGAACGCGAAGAGCGCGCGCCTTCCTTGAGCGAGTCCAGCGCCGTGTCCAGCAGCTTCTTGCTGAGCTCGTGCGCCAGTTGGATGTTCTCAGGCGTTGCCTTGCCGCCGGTCACGCGATCCAGCACTTCCTCACGCACCGACTGGAAGCGCTCCCGCATCGACGCGATCGCCGGGGTGAAACTGGCGTAGGTGCGCAGCGCCAGGAACTTGTGCAGTTCGGCGAGCAGGATCGAAGAGCTCGCATCGCCCGCGTCGGATCGCGACCGCAAATGCTCCTCGACCACCTTCTGGAGATCGTCCATGTCGTACAGCAGCAGGTTGTCCAGTTCGGAAACGCCGCCTGCCACCGAGCGCGGCACAGACAGATCGATCACCAGCATCGGCCGGTCGCGTCGACCCAGCATGCGTGCGTCGAAGCTCTCCACGTTAAGCAGCGGCGTTTCGGTTTCGACGCAGGAAACGACCAGATCCGACTGGCTGACCAGCCGCGGCAGGTCACTCAGCGGATGAGCGCTGCCGCCAAGCTGGGTGGCGATCTCCAGCGCACGCTCCAGCGTGCGGTTGGCAAAGCTCAGCTCGCGCACGCCCAGCTCCTGCAGATGCTTGGCGACCAACACGCCGGTTTCACCGGTGCCGACGATCAGTGCGCGCACGTTCTGCAGTCTTCCGAAGATCCGACCCGCCACGTCGATTCCCACGCGGGCGACCGAGAGCGTGCCGGTGCCCAGGGCCGTTTCGCTGCGAACGCGCTTGCCCACGTGGAGAGCCTGCTGCAGCAGCGGCTTCAGCACCGCCCCTAGCGTTCCGGCAGCCTGCGCATGCTCCATGCAGCGCTTCATCTGACCCAGAATCTCGCTTTCGCCGACCACCAGGCTGTCGAGCCCGGAAGCGACCCGAAACAGGTGGATCAGCGCGTGGACATCCTCGTAGGTGTAGATCTCCTCATCGCCTAGATTGCGGAAGAGCTGGGCGCGCACCTTGCCGGCGGCTTCGAATCCGTGATCGGAGACGACCAGCGCCTCGGTGCGGTTGCAGGTCGAGACCAGCCAGGCTTCGCGAATGCCTTCGGTCTGCGTCAGCACCCGCATGCATTCGCCCAGATCGGCCGTCTGAACCACATAGCGTTCCCGCACGGCGATCGGAGCCGTGCGATGCGAAATGCCCACCAGTGTCAGGCGCAGAGAGCCGTCCATCAGAGTGTCGCGTGGAAAACCACCTCAGGGAACAGGATCAGAACCGACGAGAGCAGCAGGATCGCCAAGCCGACGCTGGCGGCGAGCGAGGCGCGGCGCGCGCTGAAACCCTTGATGTGCTGAGAAAAGGCGATCGCGCCGAAGTGCAGCCAGAGCGCCATCGTCAGCAGCACTTCGCTCCGGCTGTAGCCAAAGCCTGGCAGCGCTTCACGGTGCGCCAGATAGATGCCCACGTTCATGCCGATTGTGATGCACACAAAGCCTGTGAGCGCTCCGCCGCGCATGATGCGCGCGAGCAGCTCGAGATCCGGAAGCTGGGCGAGCAGGCCGCCGAACTCGCGCCGCTTCATGCTGCGCAGCAGCAGCAAGTAAAGTGAGCCGTGCACGCCGGAGACGAGTACTGCGGCCAACGCCAGCACCATCGTCACGATGTGCAGGATCTGAGGATTGCCCAGAGGGATGGCCCGCGGCTTGGGATTCATGGTCCCCAGCGCCGAAGCCAGCAACTGCACGAGCAGCATCAGACCCAGGATGATCCCGCCTGAACCCGCATGCTGGACCGAGCGCGCCAGCGTCCCGTACAGGACCGCGCTGGCGAACACGACGCTCGAAGCGGTGCTGGCGAGATCGATCACGGGAAAGCCGTCCACCAACTGCGCGCGGGCCACAAACCACAGGCCGTGAAGCAGCACGGTTGCGCGCAGGCTCCACACGCGCAGCGCCTGCACCCGCTCGCCCGCAAAGGCCATCCCATGGAGGATCGCGCAGCCCAGATACAGGCTTGGCAGGAGCACGCAAAGCGCCTGAAACAGCGCGTTCAAGCCGGGCCTCCCTGCAGAATCCGGCCCGCGACCAGCCGGCCGCGGGCGATCACCTGCTCGACCGAGACACCTCCCACCCACGGACCGGCGAGGTGCAGGCCCGCCGCGCGAGAGCGCAGCAGCAGCTCAAGCGCTTCGACGCGGTCGCGGTGTCCTGGGGAGTAGCGGGGAATCACGGAGTTCCAGTTCCAGATGCGGGATGCCAGCGCTTGTGGGGGCCGCTTCCAACCTAGTCCCAAAGCCAGATCCCGGCCAGCTTGAGCGATTCGCTCTCCATCGTCCAGTCCTTCGAGGGCGGAGCGTGCATAGAAGCTCGCCGTCGAGTGCATGCCGCGCGGCGCTCGTCCCGCGAACAGGTTGGAGCTGAAAATCACGCCCAATGCCCGCGGCTGAGGCCCGCGTTCGCCCGGCGGCACGAGAAACCCGAAGCCCCGCGGCCAGCGCTCTCCTTCCGGCAGCGAAAAACCCTGCTGGACCAGAACGAGGTCCCCGTGGGCGATCTCCGGCATGTCGGCATGGGGCTCGAGCAGGGTGCGCGCCTGCGGTGCCGGCAGCGCGAGCACCAGTTCGCGCGCCTCGAGCTCGCCCTGCGTGGTGCGCACGCGCCATGCACCGCCGCTGCGCGCGATCGACAGCGCCGCGCGTTGCGTGTGGATCCGCTCGCCCAGAGCCCTTGTCAGCGCCCGCACAAGTTCGTCGAGGCCTTCGGGGAACGAGAGCAGCTCCATCCCGGCGACCTTGGGACCGGGCAGATCCTCGGCTACTTGACTGATGCTCGCCAGAGCACGCAGAAAACTGCGGTGCTGCACCAGCAGTTCATCCAGCCTGGGAAAGGCGCTGCGCACGCCCAGATCCGCGAGATCCGCAGCGTAGATCCCGCGCACGAAGGCTCCGGCGAGTTTGCGCGCGGCCTCCGCGCCGATGCGCTCCTCCAGCAGGCTCTGCATGTCGAGCTCTCCACCGTCCGAAGGGGCTTTCCACGGACGGAAACCCTCGCTGAGGATCGTCAGCTTCGCCTTCCAGGAAAGGATCGAGGTCGTCAGCAGTTGCCACGGCTTCTTCGGCAGCGCGCGCAGCCGGCCGTCGACCCACAGGTAGCGCTCGCGAACCGCGGGATGGGAGGCGATCAGCCGCTCGGCGATGCCCAGTTCGCCGCACAGCCGGCGGAATTCCCCGGAGCGCGCCTGCAGCGTGTGAGGTCCCATTTCGAACAGGAAGCCCTTGTCGCGCACGCTGCCCACCACGCCGCCGACGCGATCGGCCGCTTCGAGCACAATGCAGCCGCGACCGGCACGCGTCAGAGCATGCGCGCAGGCGAGCCCCGAGAGCCCCGCTCCGAGCACCGCGATCGGTGCCTGCGCGCTCATGCAAAGCGAATGTCGAGCGTGCGCATCCAGGTGTGCAGGCCCGCATCCTGAACGGGCAGCACGATCGCGGGAGTGTCGGTCTCATTGTGGTGGCTGTGCCACCAGCCCGGGGGCGTGACGAAGGCCGCGCCCGGCTTCCAGTCGCGCCGCACCGGCTGAACGATCCGTCCCTCAGCGTCCAGCTGCTCACCCATCAGCGTGTAGGTGCCCGCCTGCGCCGCGACGCACAGATCCAGCGCCACGGAATTGTGGCGGTGCGGGCGCTGCACGGTCTGCGCCGGCAACTCATTGAACAAGGACCACAGCACATGAGTCAGCGTCATGGTCTGCGGCGCAGCGGCGTTGGCGAGCAGCACGCCATTGCGATTGCGCTGCGGTGCGTCCGGGTCGCTGTTGACGCGGCGCAGCTCGGCGAGCATGCGCTCCGCGGTGTGGAGCGTCGGCCGGAACCGGGGAACACCCGGTTCGACGCCCAGATAGCTCAGCAAGGGCGCGTCGCTGACCGTGTAGATCGCCGTGTCCTGCTCGGCGGCATGCTCCACGCGCTCGCCTCCCGGCAGCACGAACAGATCGCCGACGCTCCAGTGGAGCGCCCCGAAGGACCCGCGGGTCACGCCGCCACCGCGCATCACGAAGTACATGCGCGAGGTGGCGCGCGCCCGTGTGGCCAGGCTTTCCCCAGCGCGGATCCGCAAGAACGAGGCCAGCAGATTGGGCGAGGTCGCCTCCCATTCCAGCTCCAGATGCCCCGAAAGATCCCAGACGATCTCGCGCGTCGCGCCTTGTTCGTGTTCTTTCGCCGGCAGCACCGACAGCGGAATCCCGCGGACCGCCGGGTCCGCGGCAGTGGTGTATTCGAAGAAGCGCGCATCTGCGCCCCAGTTCTGCTCGCGATCCTGCAACTTCATCGATCTCATGCTACTTCTTCTCGTTTCCCGAGGGAGCGGGCTCGGCTTCCGTGTAGCCCAGAAAGCCCAGCCGCTGTTGCATTTCGGCGGAGTAGCGATGCGGTTGCGGCGCGATGCCGAGCTTTTCCCGCAGGATCGCTCCATCCTCCAACAGCTCATCCATCCGGTGCAGTCGCTCTCCGAGCCAGGCTTCCTCGCGGCCTGCGGGCCGCCGCTCCCTGGCATCGCGAACCAGCTGGTATCCCGCTTCCCACGTGCCGTGCTCGAGCCGCGCCCGCATCACCTTGTCCTCGGCCGTTCGCAGCGCCCGCCAGTCGTTGCGGTCCACCAGCAGCTCCAGCAGATGGGCCGCCGGAGGCAGGATTCCGCCGTTCCAGACCGCGCTGAGATCGCGTCCCTGCGTGCGCCATCCCGACTCGGCGCCAGCGGCGTGCGCCAGCGTCGGAGCGATGTCGACGATGCTCGCCGGCAGCTTCGCCACGAACCCGCCCGGCAGCTTTCCTGGCCAGACCAGAATCAGCGGAATCCGCACCTGCTCCTCAAAGAGCGAACTCTGATGGCCCTTCTTGCCGTGTTCGAAAAACTCCTCGCCGTGATCGGCCGTGATCAGCAGCAGCGTCTCCCGTCCTGGAACGCCGCCGCCGAAAAGCTCCCACAGCCGCGCAACCTGCGCATCAACCGAACGGATCTCGGCGTCGTACAGCGCGATCAGGCGCTCGCGATCCCGCGGCGACATGTGTTCGTGGATCGCGGGGTTGGTGTCGAAGTTCGAGAAGTCGACGTTGCCCTCGTAGGACGGTGAGAACAACTCGAGCAGTTCCGCGGGGGGTCTGTAGTCGTAGTGCACATCCCACAAATGCACGAAGCAGAACAGCGGCCGGTCCGTGCGAGTCGCAAGGCGCCGCTCGACGGCGGCCAGCGTGCGGGGGCCTGTGACGTCGGCGTGCGAGTGCTCGCCCAGCGGGCTCATGCAGCTCTCGTAGTGGTCGAAGCCCTGCCCGAATCCGAAGACTGGGTCCAGATAAGGGCCGCCGAAAAAGCCGATGGTCTCGTAGCCGCGCAGGCGCAGGCGCTCGGCCAGCGTCTCGTGCGCCGGCGCCAGAGCCGTATTGTTGTTCGTGACGCCGTGCGTGGAATCGAACAGCCCTGTGAACAGCGCGGCATGCGCAGGCAAAGTCCATGAGGTGGTGCTGACGGCGGTCTCGAAGCGCACGCCCTCGGCGGCCAGCCGGTCGATCACCGGGCTCGTCGGCCTGGAGTAGCCATAGCAGCCCAGATGATCCGGCCGCAGCGAGTCGATCGAGATCAGCAGAATGTCCGGCGGCCGAACACCGCGGCCGGGCTGCCAGGCCTGCACAGCGACCTCTTCTCCGCAGCCCGCCAGCACAGGCAGGGCCAAGATCAGCTTGTGGCGCAGAACGCGCAACAGATGGGGCTGCATGGCCCCATCCTAGAGCATCCCTCTCACTGCACGAGCAGCGAATCGCGGTAGATGCGGCGCACCTTGCCGGGCACGCCGATCGCCACTTCGCCGCTGAACTTCGGATCGTGATTGACCACGTTGATGGTCACCCGTTCACCGTTCTCGTTGGTCAGCCACAGATCGCGCTCGGTGCCCTCGAAGGTCACGAGCTGCCCCGAACCGAAGCGCGCCCGCTGGCGCGGACCGTCCAGGAAGATGCTGTTGTCATGCAGAAAGCCGCGGAACGTGATCTCAGAGGCCGAGTCGCCGACGCGCAGTCCGGAAGCTGCATCGGCGGCGCCCGGCACGAGCGTATCGCCGATGTAGACGGGGAACAGGATCGGCTCGAGCGCGACGCGCACTTCCTCGAGGAAGCCGTCGAGCAGCACGGGATTGGTCACCTGCTCGCGCGTCTTCGTGGATGCGATCTCCAGCAAGGCGTCCTTCAGCTGAGCGATGTAGACCGCATCTTCGGAGCCGCCGCCGCTGAGACCCAGTCGGCCTTTCACGTAGTTCTCGTTGTAGGCGAGGTACTCAGCCTGCAGGGACAGCAGCAGATAGCGTTTGCCGCCCTCGCCCGCGAGGTTGACCTGAACATCGGTCTTCGAAAGGGGCGAGACAAAGGGCCCCTCGATGTGCGGCTTGGGTGCCTGCTTCGCGGGTATCGCCATCGATGCCATCAGGTAGCCGATGGCGATCATCGAAAGCGCACCGCCTCCAAGCACCAAGGGCAACTTGCTCTTCTTGGGCTGGGCCGCGTCCTTGCCTGCCGCCGGGGGTGTGTCCTTGGGTGTTTCGGCCATGGTGGCTCTCTGGATTTGCCTTTCGGCCCCGAGGTCGACCATTCCTGAACCAAAGACCAAGGAAATTGCAAAGCGGTACCGGGCGGGCGAGCGCGGGAAATTCCTTCCCGCTGGCGCGGAGGCTCAAAGCGTGCGGGAGAAGGTCTGCGCTCCGCCGCCAGCGGCCTTGCGGGCCGCGTAGTAGCGATCGAAGGGCAGGGCCACGTTGCGCAGGAACAACTGTCCAAGCTCCGTAACCACCAGCGCGCTGCTCTCGCGCCGCACCAGCCCGTCCGTTTCCAGCGGAAGAAGCTCGGCGAGTTCGCGCGCGAAGTGCTCCTCGAACAGGACCCCGTGGGAGCGTTCCACGGCACCGAAGTCGACGCGCCCATTGCACATCAGCGCCAGAATCACCTCGCGGCGCAGCTGATCCTCGGCGCTCAGCCGATGACCCCGGCCGGTGGCAAAGCCCCGTTCGCGGATCCGTGCCTTGTACTCGAGCTCTCTAGGCGAGTTCTGCACGAAGCAGCCGGAAACATCGCCGATCGACGACACACCGAGCGAGATCATGTCGTCGCCGCGCTTCGTCGTGTACCCCATGAAATTGCGGCCCAGCTTGTGCTCTCGATGGGCCACGGCCATCTCATCGTCTGGCAGCGCGAAGTGATCCAGGCCAATGTACTCATAACCTGCTCCGCGGAACTGCTCGATCGCACGCAGGAAGATCGAGAGCTTCACCTCGCTGGAAGGCATCGCCGCCGTGTCCATCACGTCCTGATGCTCCTTCATCCACGGCACGTGGGCATAATGGAACAGCGCCACGCGCTCGGGGCGGATGTCGAGGACGCGATCGACCGTGCGGGCGAAACCAGCCTCTGTCTGGTGCGGGAGGCCGTAGATCAGGTCGATATTGACCGAAGCCATGCCGTGCTCGCGGGCCGCGTCGACCACGGCGCGCGTCTCTGCTTCGCTCTGCACGCGACGGATCGCCTGCTGAACCTGCGGTTCGAAATCCTGAACGCCCAGCGAGATGCGATTGAAGCCCAACAAAGCCAGCAATCGGATCTGCTCGCGCGTCGTCACGCGCGGATCCACCTCCAGGCCGATCTCCGCATCCGGAGAAAAACGGAACCATCGCGAGAAGGCTCGCTGGACGCGCTCGATCTGCTCGAGATTCAGTTGCGTCGGCGTTCCGCCGCCCCAGTGATACTGCCGGACTTCGCGGCCGCCGATCCCGCTCCTGCCGACGGTTTCAAACTCCAGGTCCAAGCACTCGAGATAGTCGTCGATCCGGCTGACGTTCCGCGAGACCACCATGTTGCAGCCGCAGAACAGGCACAGCTCGGCGCAGAAGGGCAGGTGCACATACACCGACAGCGGCCCAGTGCGAGCCGCAGCCTGCGCCAGCAGCTCCGGGTAGGCCGAGCCCTCGAACTCCTTCGACCAGTCGACGGCCGTGGGGTACGAGGTGTAGCGCGGCGCGTTCGTCGCGTACTTTTCCAGCAGTTCGCGGGAGATCCGGGCCATGCGCGTGAACCGCAGTCTAGCCCATGCTGGCCTCAGCCACAGCGCGGAGAGCGCGCGGATCCGGCGTGAGCCCGCTCCTGACGCCCGCGCAGCACGCGGAAGAGCGCCTCCATGCTCTCCACCGGGGTGCCGGGCAGGATGCCGCTGCCCAGGTTGAAGATGTGGCCCTTCTGCCCGGCGAACTCATCCAGAACCCGGGTTGTCTCCCGGGCGACCGTTTCAGGCCCCGCGAACAGTACGCAGGGATCCAGATTGCCCTGCAGCGCGACGCGCGAGCCCACGCGGCGGATGGCGTCCGCGGCTTCCACTCGCCAGTCGATACCCAGCACATCGGCTCCCGTGTCGGCCATCACCTCCAGAAGCTGCGCAGCCCCGTTGACGTAGAGAATCACCGGCACGCCCAGGCCCTTGGCGCCCGCGACCAGACGACGCACATGGGGCAGCAAGGCCCGCCGCCACGTCGCCGCATCCAGCGCACCGCCCCAGCTATCGAAGATCTGCACGACATCGGCTCCCGCGCGCACCTGCATCCCCAGGTACGGCACGAGGTTGTCGACGATGCGCGTGCAAAGGGTGTCGAACAGCTCGGGATCGCCGTAAAGCAGCTGCTTCGTCCGCTCGAAGTTGCGGCTCGTCGAGCCCTCGACCATGTAGCTCGCGGTCGTCCAAGGCGCTCCGCAGAAGCCGATGATCGCGCGCTCCTTGCCGATCTCCTTGCGCGTCAGCCGAATGGCCTCGCCCAGAAAACCGGTCTGCGACTCCGCATCGAAGTCGACCAGCCGGGCCACGTCCTCCCGCGTGCGCACCGGCGGGGACAGGCGCGGCCCCTCGCCCTCCTCGAAGCGCACCTCGACGCCCATGGCCTGACAGGGGACGAGGATGTCGCTGAAGATCACGGCCGCATCCATCCCGAAGCGCCGGATCGGCTGACAGGTCACTTCCGCCGCCAGCTTGGGGTCATGCACCATCGTCAGGAAGTCATGCCTGCCCCGCACCTCGCGGTACTCGGGCAGGTATCGGCCAGCCTGTCGCATCACCCAAGCCGGCGGAACATCCAGAGGCTCACGGCGACAGGCGGCAAGAAAACGCTCACGACAGGTCAACTTGGGTTGCATGGCGATGACGGAGGTCAAGTCGCAGAGCTTACTCCGCGACCGCTTGCGCCGCTCACAGGCATGCGCGAGAATCTTGCCCCACATCATGTCCCCAAATCGCAAGCCGTCTGCGTCCACGAAGGCCAAGGCACGCGCACCGCGCACCTGGACCGAGAAGCTCGAACCCCAATCAGAGGCGCGCCTCGAAAAAGACGGCAGGGAACGCAGGCTCGTTCCCACGCCCATGCTCGTGGCCGAAGAGCTGGTGCGCGTGCGCATCGGACAGCTGATCACGCCCAGCGAACTGCGTGAGCGCCTAGCCGTACGCATGCGCGCGGATCTGACCTGCACGCGCACCACGACGCGCTGCCTCCAGGTGCTTGCGATGGCGAGCGAGGAAGCTCTGCGAGCGGGCCGGCGGGCGATTGCGCCGTGGTGGCGCGTCGTCGACGACAAGGGTACGTTGCACGACAAGAGCGAGCCCGGTGTCGAGCGCCAGCGCAAGTTCCTGCTCGCCGAAGGGCACGAGCTGGTGAAGAGCAAGGCGGGCAAGTGGCGTGTCGAGGGCTTTGATCCGGCGCGCGCGGCCAGCAAGCGCGAACCGATCCGGCGCTGAGCCAGCAGGCCGGGATCCCCACGATCAGTAGAACATGCTGCGCACGGCGCTCTTCCTGCTCAGCCTGCCGGCTCTGCCCCCGACTTTCGCCCCCTGGTTCCACACCGATTGGTGGCTTGTTGACCTGCTCGCCTGCTTTCCCGTTCAGGCCGGCATCGTCTGCCTGATCAGCACACTGCTGCTGGGTCTGTTCCTGCGCTCCTGGCTGGCGCTGCCCTTCCTCGTTGGCACGCTCTCGGCAGGCGTGCTAGTGCTCCCGGACATGCTTCTGAAGCATGAGCCGCGCCCATCCAGCGCCATCGAGGTGCGTGCGCTCACGATCAACCTGCTCCGCGAGAACACCGAGCATGCCCGCACGATCGAGGTGATCACCAAGCTCAACCCCGATCTTCTCTTTGTCAGTGAGTGCACGCCTGAGTGGGCAGCCAGGCTCGAGTCCGCCCTCAACTGGCTGCCGCACCGCAGCCTCCATCCGGATTCCGGGCACTTCGGCGTGGCGTTGTTTTCGCGCTGGCCGCTCGAGCAGGCGGCCGTTCTGCGATTGGGAGTCGACTGGGCCCCGGCCCTGCGCGCGGTCGTGAAAACGCCGGGCAGGCCGTTGGGCCTGATCGGAGTCCATCCCCCTGCGCCGATCCAGCCGAGTTGGCGCGTGTTCCGCGACCAGGCGTTGGCAGACCTGCGGGAATGCCTGTCCGCGCTGCCACCGGAGCGCATCGTGCTGGGAGATTTCAACGCGACTCCCTGGAATGCCGGTATGCGCAGGCTGCTCCGCGAGGCTCAGCTGACAAGCGCCACCAACGGCGGTTGGCATCCAACTTGGCCGACGGATCTGCCCGCATTCCTGCGGCTGCCGATCGACCATGTCCTCGTGGGCGGATCGATCGGCATGTTGTCGAGCGAGCTGGGTGAGTCGACCGGCAGCGATCACCTGCCACTGCTGGCATGCCTGCTGTTGCCTGCGCGTTTGTGAGCTACGCGCAGGCCCAGGCCACCAGGACCGCGCGCCCACTCCAGGCCAGCGTGCGGATCCAGTTGGTCGACACCAGCCGACGGATGACGGCCGCGTTGTAACCATTCAGCTCGAGCTTGCGATGCAGCGGCACCTGCAGTGCCGCCGTGGAGATCCAGATCACGAAGATCAGCCCCATTCCCACCCAGGCGAGCCAAGGTGGGGTGCCCGCCTCCGGCGTCAGGATCCACCACAAGCCCGTCGCGGTTTCCAAAAGCATCAGCGGACCGACGACGAAGGTGACGCGCTGGAGATGCCCGGCGTGCCAAGCCGGGAAGCGCTCGGGACCCACGGCGAGCATCAGGGGGTAGTGCGCCAACTGCACCAGCCAGATCACGCCGAACATCGCGGCCGTTGCCAGCGCGTGGATGGGGAGCAACAGGGGATTCAGAGCTTCCATGGGCTCCAGCAGGTTATGAGTCTGCGGCTCTCGATGACAGTCCCGGGCTCGAAGACTCCGATCTACGGAAGGTTCACACCTGCCGATCCCCGCAGGCACCGGGGTCGCAATCCACAAATACCTGTTCGAGTGTATGCCCTGGTGATTGTTTTTTTGTGGCATGGGGTCCCGAGGGCAAGCCGACCTGGTGGTATCGTCACTCGCGGACGGCACTCCTGCGAATTCCAATCATGCATGCCCTTCAACCCACCCTCATCGGAGCGCGCGTGACCCTGCGGCCGGTCCGTGTCGACGATCTTGAGGCCATGCATCAGGCTGCGAGCGACCCCGAGGTCTGGGCCCAGCATTCAGAGAAGAACCGCCACGAACGCGCGGTATTCGCTCGCTTCTTCAAGTCGGCACTCGAGTGCGGCGGCGGGTTGGTGATCGTCGACAACGCGACAGGCAACGTGATCGGCTCGAGCCGCTATTACGACTGGAACCCGGCCGACGAGTCGGTGGTGATCGGCTACACCTTCCTGGCGCGTGCGTACTGGGGTGGCGCCACCAACGGAGAGGTCAAGCAGCTGATGATCGAACACGCCTTCGGGTTCGCACGCACCGTGTGGTTTCACGTGAGTCCGGGCAACGTGCGTTCACAGCGCGCTCTGGAGCGGATCGGTGCGCGGCTCGACCGCCGCGAGCTCATCCCGGTCGGCGGCGTGCCGAGCGAGCGCATGATCTACCGCGTGGATCGGGAGTGAGCGAGACCCTGTTCCGCCGATGACCTTGGCCTGGCTTGGGTGAAGGACCACACCGGGCGGCCCGCTTCCAAGCTGATGCGATCCGCCAGTCGCCTCGTGCCCCGTGCTCTCAGCGCGTGCGCTCGAACTCGAAGCGCTGCGCGTCCTTTCCCTCGAGCTTCCTGCAGGCCTCGGCGGCCAGGCCTGCGTCAGGAGGGGTAATCCTCCAGTACCACCTGAAAACCGGCAGCGCGCCTCGCCTTGAACGCCGGTCGGCTCTCTCCGGGGGGGGAAAGGCCCTGGGCTTCCCATGGAAAATGGGTGGTTGCCGCGAAACCTTGAAGCCAGGCCCGACTAGAGCGTACCTCCAGCGCAGAGCGTCAGCCTCGAGTGCCATTCGGCATCGAGCAGCACGCCTCAAGCTCTAGCATGAGACTCGATTCACAGCACAAATATCGGAAACTTCGGCCGGGCTTGTTCAGGACTGTGTGCAGCACAGCACTCTTGGCCGTGGCTGTGGCAGACGAGCCTGTTCCGCTTCCTCCCCAGCGGGTAGCCGAGCCAGTGCCTCAACAGCCTGACTCCCCAACGTGCGCCCAAGACCTGACCAAGCCCCGGGAGCTGTTGGATATCCTCTCGAACGTGCTCATCCGCTCTGAAGGGAAGCCCGAGCCGGAAGTTCGTCAATACTTGGAGTTCAAGAACTTGGAGTTCAACAATGCGCAAGCGCCCAAGATTACGAGCGAGACACTGACCGTTGCCGTCGCAGAGCATTTCAAGATCGACGCGAAGCGGTTCGAGGCCTCGGTCGAACACTGGCGCCACGTCAACTGCCTTCATGGAGTGATCCCCGGCTACGTTGCGCCCGACTCAGCCCACCTCTTCACCCCCGTGCCCAGCTCTGATTTCGCCAGAGACGTCACTCTGCATGTTGTACTCCATGAACTCGCCCACGCGGTGATCCGCGAGTTCGACCTGATGGTCTTGGCGAACGAGGAGACGATGGCCGATGCCTTCGCCACGCACATGCTGACAGAGCACTTCCCTGACCAGGCAGTCCGTTCGATCTCTGCACGAGTAAAGTCCCTCATGATCGAGGCCAACGAGGAACCCCGCGTTGAGTGGACCGTTCACGGAGAGCACGACAACGATGCCCGTCGCGCGTACCAGATAGCCGCTCTGGCAGTCGCTGCAGATGAGATCAAGTATGCGGAAGTGGCGAAGTTCGTGGGGATGTCGGAACAAGACGTTGCGAGGGCGCGCGACTATGGCGCTGACATTCACCGGGCATGGCGCCGAACCTTGTCCCCACTGATGATGCCCGCGGGTTCGGTCTCGAAGGAGTTTCGCTTCCGTGCCGACGAGTTCACGCGAGCGTTTGTCAACACGGGTGAGCCGAGTATCGCCTCGACGATCGAGTCTGCGTTCAAGCGATTCGACTGGCATTCTCGTGTGAGCGTCGAATTCGTCGCGGGCAAGGGCCGGGCTGCTTGGAATCGCTCGAAACGAACCGTCACGGTGAAGACCGAATATCTTCTCCGCTTCGTCGCCCAGGGAGTGACAGCTGAAAAGCCGGCGCAGCTGGAGGATCCGGTCGCACGCTGAGTTTCATCGAGAACGGCCCGAAACCAAGTGACGCACGCGGTTTCGATGCCAGGAAAAGCAGGGAAGGCAGCCGCCGGTGCCTCGTGCTGGGCTTGTCCTGGTTGCCTTGCGTGCACCGGATCCTGCTCGATGACCCCCGAGCATCCGGGCGGGTGCACCGCCGACAGCGGCGGATCTCGCAAGGCCGGTTCAGCAGCCCGAGCAGCCCGAGCAGCCCAGGTAGCGCATCACATGCGAACACCGACTTCAGGCATGTAGACATGTTGTTTGTTTTTTTAGTTGGCAAAGTGCACGGAGCATCGTGCAGCCGTTGATGCTCCAGATCGCGCCATTCGTCACGAGAGTCGGCTTGACGAAATCCTTCACAGGCCTCAAGGCTCTTGGCACACGTCGCCGAGAGCTGCAGCGAGGCTCTTGCAGCCAATCGCGAATGTCTCAGCCCATGATCGACCGACCACCCGTGCGCTGCAGCCTCAAGATCGATGGCTGCGGGCTGAGCGCAGTCATCGCGCCCTACGTGTGCAACTACGGCTTTTGGCTGTCGGATGATGATCCCTGGGCGCGAGCACACTTCAGGCTGGGATTGACGCCCGAGACCCTGAGCGAGGTCCTGCGTAGGCAACCGGGACGCCCTGTCGAGGTCGATGGGGACCTTGGACCCTTCAGTCACGTGGACGAGAATCGCGGGTATTCAGCGGCCGATCTGGGACCATGTCGGCGTCCGGTCACCGCCCTGCGCCTGCGCCTGTCCCACCGTGAGGGAGCCACCACGTTTGGCTTCGAGGGCACCACCGGACCGATCGACCCCCAGACCGTCTTCGGTGCCGCCCGCCCAACCGACCGCGTTGGCTGGCGGTTCGAGGTCGAGTTCACGATCGCAGATGCGGACCTGCACCGCTATTTCGTCGATGAAGTTGCCCTGCGAGCTGTCCAAACCTATGCCAAATCATGGGGTGGGCGGAACGGCGCAGGCTGATCTATGCAGCGGGAATGCCGTCGAGGAGCGCCCGGCCACGAATCCTGTGTGGCGATGACTGAGAGCGATCGGCTGCTGGCGAGGAGGCGAGTACCCGAGCGGTTGAGATCCGCATCGACAGAGGTCCGCTTGCGCCACGAAAATAGTGCACCTCACCCAGGACCGCCAGCCGGTTCCGAGCGTTGAGCGCCAGCAGGTGCATCGGCCCCACGGACTCACCGCTGCTGTCGGGGTGACACTGGATTGTGGCCCGCTGTTCAGCACGCACAAGGCTCAACAAGGACGGTGTTTTGTGCGATGCGGCCCTCGCTTGCCTTCGACCGTTTCCCGGCGGACGTCAAGCAACTGTTGCCGCTGTGCACCGCTGCTTGACGTGCGCCGCTGCTTGACGCCTCCGCCTGCCGAGAATAGTGATCACTGCTGGCAAGCCGATGCTCCAGTTGTTCATCAAGCGAACAACCCGTCAAGCGAATTGTGTCCGGGCCCCGTGAAGTCCGAATCCGGCGAGCGATCAGTGGCCCAAGCGGGCTGCGCTGAAATCAAACCGAGCCGAGCGGGTGTGACCCGCCCAGCCTACGCTCACGGGTTCCAGGTCAAGTCCAGCTGTTGCGTGATGTTGAATGTACTCATCACGGCACAACCACCCAGAACCGTCGGGTCCCGGTAGTACACGCCGTAGTAGCGCCGCGCGCCGGTGGGAATGTTATCACCCAATGCAGCGGATCGGGCGGAGATCGAGGCGTCCGCGGCCTGAGGCGCGATGATGGCGCCCGCAACCGCGGTCTTGGTGTACAGGCGCTTCAATGAACCGCTGACACAGCGAATGCCCATGCCAAAAGCACTCCCGTTGGAGTTCAGTCCATCGCCCTGCAGCACGATGCTCGTTGCGGTCGGCTTCTCGCCCGAGGTTGTGAAAACGAGCGAATCGGTGGAGAGCGACGCGCTGCAGTTCTAGAAGAGGATCGCTCCGCCCGTCGTCGACGAGTTCTCGCAGCCATAACCCGGCAGCAGCGGGTGGTTCGCGCAAGGACAGGCCGTGACGCCCGACTGGCCGGGCCAGCAAATCGAAGCGATCGCTCCACCAGCATTGGCGGGCACGCTGGCAGGCACAACGACACTCGATCCGTTCTTGAAGATCGTCAGCGTGATGCTGCCGAGCACGGGAGGTGCATCGGCGTCGAATCGGTAATTGTAAGTTGAGCCCCGCGCAGTGCGTTGGCGTTAGGATTCGCGGAGAAGGTCTGTGTCGACCAGGTCACGGCTCCGGAGGCGTTGACGGCACTCCAGTCCGTGCCCGAGTACGGCTCGCCGGAGTGATAGGGAACGTCGCGGAAACCCGTGTTGCTGAGCGTCACGCTGTTGCTCACCGGCACCGAAACGGACTGGACGGAACCGTCGCAATTCATGTTGTAGAGCGCGTACTCGTAGTGGTACTGGCCACCTCCAAGGTTCGTGACCTTGTGGCCCAGGTATAGGCGCCCGTCACCTGGCACGTCGATCGGGGTGATCGTCACGCCCGGATCGGCAACGGCCCAGGCGTTGATCGCCGGCAGCTGCTGAACCGTTGTGCCGTTGAAGAGGATGTTTGAGCCCGGCGGCGTGTCACCCTGGGCTCCCAGCGCGACGGAACGGTAGGAGACATTGATGTACTTGTTGCCGTCCGGTTCGTCGGTGGCGACGTATTGCACCTCGCACCAGTACTGCGCGCCGATGTTTTGCGAGGGATCGATATCCGCGTTCGGGACTTGCAGGCGCTTGTAGATGGCGTCTCCCGTGAGACTCCAGTTGAGCACATACGGATAGGGGAACGCCCCTGTCCAAGCGTTGATCTCCGAACGCGGGCCAAGGCTGGGTTGTGACCCGTTCAACCCCGAGCCATAGGTGTCCGTGGCGAAAAAGCCCAGCCAGTCGCAGGAGCCGTTCGGCACGTAAGTCCCCGGGCAGGTAGTCCCGTTGTAAGCGTCTGCTGCGCAGAACCCATGCTTGAGCCAACTCATCCCGATCTGCTCGAACCGCGTCGAACCCGCGACCGTCTTGAGACGGTACATGTTCTGGCCGATCACGGGGTGTTGGTTGCAGCTGGTACCGCTCGTGCAATCGATCCAGATCGCGTTGGCCGTTCCGATATTGCACGAGACCGTAGTCACCGCGTAGCCGGTCGTGTTACCGACCGTGCCGTACTTCTGGATCGAAGAGCCGCTGGTATTGCCGACTGTGCTGACGATGATGTCGGGTCCGGGGACCAGGCTCGAGGTCGCGGGGCCGGAGGGCTGCGGAGCACCCGCCCTCACGGCATTCCCCGGGTGCGAGCTGCCCTGCAGCGTCAGGGCGCCCGCGATCGCGCCGGAGGCATGCGCGAGGCCGAGTTCCTGCGCGAAGGCGGGATCGAGCACCAGCTCGGCATGCAGTTGGAATTGATCGTTGGAGAGGAGGCGCAGCGTATCGTCGCTCGCCGCGGTGAAAAGCGGTTTGCCGAGCAGATCGCCCTCACCGCCGTGGATCGTCCAGTGCTTGCCGTCAGAAATCAGCACGAGGTTCGAGAGGTCGAGCGCGCCGTCTCCAGCACTGAGCGCGACGCGCGCACCATCAGCTATGAGGTCGTCGCTCGCCAGGCTCTGAAGCCCCGTCCCATCCATGCTTGCATGCGCGAAGCTGCGCACGGGCAGGCTGCGGCGCGGAGCATCGACGGAGATCTGCACTTCACCCGGAAGTTCAGAGATCCCGGCCGGGTAGAGCATCAACTCGCCTTCGAGCAGGAAAACGCGCGAGTTGCCGCTGCTGGCCTGGAATGCGAGGGAGTAGCCCATCGACAGGGCCAGGATGCTGAAGAGGGAGAGAGAGCACTTCATGGGGGGCCTCCAGCGCGAGATTGCGGATGGGCAGACACCATTGCCTGCCCACCTTCATGGAGGCTACACGGAATCTCAGAACATGTGCGCGAATCGGGCGGGCCGTGGAGCGAAGCCGACCCCGCGCGACTCACCACTCGAAGCGTCGCACCGAGAAGCCCTCGAAGGAGGTCACCGCGTCCGCCTTGGTCCACACACCCACTCCGCCAGCGTTCAGAATGGCCGTGTCCTCTACCTCGAGCTTGTACTTCCCATCGAGTGAGCAGCTGAGCTTGTCGCCGTGGTGCATGACACGGATCGTGTGCCAGCTTCCCACCGGCGACGGTTCGTACTTGACGGATGCCAGCTGACGGCGCACGCCGCCCACGACCTTGTACAGCCGGAAGTTCGACTCGAGCGGATTGACGCGGCAGATGTAGTAGTTGTCGCGATCCTGCACGCGCCAGATCGGCCCACCACCCTGATCGATCTCGCCTGAGCGTGCCTGCACGCGGACCTCGAGGGCGAGGTTGTTGAGCAGTGTCTTCGTGTTCCAGTAGAGGTTGTAGCTGTCCTCGTTGGCTGCGGGGATGCTGTCGACGCGCGGTGCCAAAGCCTTGCCTTCAGCGCCGCCGGTGCCAAAGCTCCAAATCGCAAGCGTGCCGCCGGATCCGCCGCGACCCGCGAGCGTTGTATCGGGCTTCCAGTCACATGCTTCGAGATGGATCGCGGCCGGGTCCTCGCTGAGCGGCCGGTTCGTGTCGACCTGCGAGGATGCGCCGCTGCGGCAGGCGCCGTTGAAAAGCACGAGGGATGCGGCGAGGGCCGCCAGGCAGGCGGTGCGAAGTGTGATCAGCATGCTGGCGATGATCGCCATTGCCGTGTCACAAGGGCAAGAGTCACCCGATGTGTTCCCGCAGGGGCCTGCAGGTGTGCTACTTGCTCAATGCCAGCGCATCCAGCCCCTGTTCATCCAGGTCCAGTTCATCCAAACCCAGCGCGATCGCGCCGCACAGGCCCGCATCGTCGCCGAGTGCGGGTGGCACCACGAATCGCTCGATGCCGCTCGTTCCGAGGCTGGGCGACTGGATGTAGCCGTTCAATTCCTTCCGGAGATGGGTGCGGACCAGCCGGAAGAAGCCCGTTTCGCCGAGGCCGCCCGCCTTGCGCACGCTGCCGCCGATCACGATGCGCCGCGGGGAGAGCACGCAGATGAGCGTCATCAGCGCGTGCGCCATGTATCGGGTCGTGATATCCCATGCCGCGTGATCCGCCGGCAGCTGCTCCGCTGGCAAGCCCGTGCGTTGCGCGATGGCCGGACCGGAACACAAGCCCTCCCAGCAGCGCCCGTGGAAGGGACAGGCGCCCTCGAAGTCGTCGCCGGGGAGGCGTGGCATCGCGATGTGGCCCATCTCGGGATGAACCAGGCCGTGCAAGAGCTGCCCACGCGCGAGTGCTCCGCCGCCGATACCCGTACCAACGGTGATGTAGAGGAAGTCATCGAGACTCTGCGCAGCGCCGAAGCGCTGCTCTCCGAGCGCCGCGCCGTTGACATCGGTGTCAAAGCCGATTGGTAGCGCGGGGAATGCGGCGCGCAGTGGGCCGAGCAGGTCGGTGTGGCTCCAGCCCGGCTTGGGCGTCGTGGTGATGAACCCGTATGTCGGTGAGCGTGGGTCGAGATCGACGGGCCCGAAGGACGCAACGCCCAGCGCGGCGAGCCGGCCGTACTGCCGCTCCTGGAGCAGGAGCCATTCACTGATGCTGCGCAGCAGGGCCTGCGGATCGTCACCCGTTTCGAACTGCTTGCGCGCCAGCAGGCCCGCAGCCGGTCCGGTTCCGACGGCGCAGATGAACTTGGTGCCCCCGGCTTCGATGGCGCCCACCAGCGGAGATGACGGCGAGCTCTGCATGTCGCGCGCGAACCGGACTCGCTAACGCTTCGCCGCGAGCAGCGCGTCGAGTTCCTGCTTGAGGCGCGGGAGGATCTCGTCGTAGCCGTAATTCCCCAGGCTCTCCTCGCCGCGCTTCAGGTTTACGGTCGTGGGGCCGCACCAAAGGCCCAGGTCCGCATCATCCGTTTCACCGGGACCGTTCACGCGGCAGCCCATCACGGCGATGGTGAGATCGTGCTCCTTGGCGTAGGCCGTGATCTCCTTCACGCGGGCCGCAAGCTCGATGAACTTCTCGTTCTCGACGCGCGAGCAGGACGGGCAGGAGATGATGTTGAGTCCGTTGAAGAAGTTGGGCGGCACGGAGCGGAAACGGCCGTTTTCGATGTCGCGGATCAGCTCGCGCCCGACGCTGATCTCCTGGCCCTTGTCATCGAAGGGCAGTGTCAGGGAGACGCGCAAGGTGTCACCGATGCCGCGCGAGAGCAGCTGTTCGAAGGCGATGCGTGTCTTGATGATGCCCTCGGGCGGCATGCCGGCCTCCGTTACGCCGAGGTGAATGGGCACATCGGGGCGGGCCTGTGCGAAGCGCGTGTTGGCCTCGATCACCAGGCGCGGGTCGGAGTCCTTGATCGAGACGAGGTAGTTCTGGAAGCCCAGGCTGTCGACGATGGCGCAGTGATCGACCGCGCATTGCACGATCGCGGAGACATGGTCGTCGCCGAAGCGCTCGTCGTACTCGGGTGCGATCGAGCCGGCATTGATACCGATGCGCAGCGCGAGGTCGTGGTGCTTGGCGATGTCGACGAGGTAGGCCACCTTCTCGCGCACGCTCTTGTGCTTCTCGTGGTGGTGGAGGTGACCGGGGTTGTAGCGGAGCTTGTCGACATAAGGAGCCACGAGCTCCGCCAGGCGGTAGCTCTCCTGCAGGTCTACCGACAGGATCGCGTTGGTCTGCGTGCGCAACTCGGCGAGCGCGGCGACGTCCTCTTTGCTGTCGACTGCAATGCGGATGACGTCGGCGCCGGCGGCTTCGAGCAGCCGGATCTGGCGCAGGGTGGCCTCGCGGTCGCGCGTGCGGGTCGCCGCCATGCTCTGCACGGCGATCGGGGCGGAGCCGCCGATCCGTAGGTCGCGGACGCGGATGGTGCGGGTCTGGCGGGGCGGGATCATTTTTGGATGGCTGAGTGTAGCACCACCAAGAGGGCTATCTGATGGTCATTTGGAGGTTGTTTGATACCATTTTACCGTTCCACGGTTCCGTTCGGCTCGGTTTTCCGCGCTGGCACATCTGTAGTCGTAGACTTTCTGTGTCCATAAATCCGCAAGCGGACAGTGAACTAAAAGGGCTCAGGTCTCGTCCTGATTCCTGCTGTCCGTCCTCTCTGGAAAACCTTTTCGATGCACCGACCTTCTTCGCTCCTTTCCTTCGCGCTGGTGCTCGGCGCGGTTTCCTGCCCCCGTCCGTCGCAGGCCTCTGACCTCAACCTCGCGCTGAAGAGTGGCTCTTCGAGCACGGTGATCGTCGGTCCGGGCCGGAACGCGCCCTACCAGATCGTCGGCACACTGAGCGACAACGCCAGCGCGGGCCTCGCCTACTTCAGCCTCGATCTCGCCTTCAGCGGCGGTCCGCTGCAGCCGGCCAGCAACCCGATCGGCGCGCCGATGAACCAGTTCGCTCTGCCGCTGGGCCTGACCAACCCGGCCGGTTTCGGGGGCACGCCCGTCGGCGGCCAGCTGAAGCAGGTGGGCGGGGCGATGAACACGATCCGAAACACGTTCGCTTCGGCGCCGATCGGCTCCGTGATCCCCAATCTGGCGTTGCCCGGCAGCTCGCAGGTGCTGGTGACGGGCAGCCTCACCGCTCCCTACGAGGTAGGCAGCTACACGCTCAGCGCCTCGAACCTGAAGGCCAATGTCCTGCGCACGGGCCAGACCGGCGTTCCCTTCTGGAAGGTCGACAAGGCGAGCGCGGGCACGGTTTCCAATCTCAACGTGAGCGTGCAGGCGATCATCGCGCGTCCCAGCGTCGTGCACGTGCAGCAGGCACAGCAGCACTACATGGCGATCGACGCGGGCCCCAACAATGCCGGCCGTCCGTACCTGTGCCTCGGTTCGATCAGCGGCACGAGCCCGGGCATCCCACTGCCGGGTGGTGAATTGCTGCCGCTCAACAACGACGGCTACTTCCAGTACACGCTCAACAACCCCAACTCGCCGATTCTGTCGGGCTCCTTCGGGGTGCTCGATGCCCAGGGTCGGGGTACGGTGACCTTCCGCCCGACGCGACGCTTCGTCGGGCGCACCGTTCATCACGCCTTCTATCTCACCGGTTCGACCGTCGACTTCGTCAGCGAAGCCGAGCCTGTCCAAGTCGTCAACTGAATCCCGCTCACGGCCCTTCGGAGCTACATTCCATGAAGAACTCGATCCGCTTCAGCCTGGTTCTCTGTCTCCTCGCCAGCCCCTCCGTGGCCCAGCTGGACAACAACTGGGCGACCTTCGCGCCGGGAACCGGCCGCATCAAGACCAGCACGGGGGCTGATGCCACCGCGATCCTGACCGACCCGCAGGAAAAGGATTTCGCCATGGGCGATCTCAACAACGACGGCTGGGTGGACCTTGTCATGGTCCGCAAGCAGCCGGTCACCACCTCGGGTCACTACCCCAACTTCCTGCTGATGAACGAGGGCGGAATTCTCGTGGATCGCAGCGGGCAGTACGCCAGCGAGGCCGATGTGGCCGGCGACATGGGCTTCCTGACGCCCACGAACGACCGCGACGTGGTGATCGTCGACGTCAACCTCGACGGCTGGCTCGATGTGGTCACGGCGACGACGCTCTCGACGCAGCCCAAGCACATCAGCCACCCGCGGGTCTACATCAACAAGGGCGCCATCAACGGCACATGGCAAGGCCTGCGCTACGAGGCCAATCGCATCCCGTTCCTCGGCACGGACCTGCGCTTTTGCGGGCTCGATGCAGGCGACGTCACGGGCGATGGCGCTCCGGATCTGTACTTCTCGGACTACGGCAATCTGGGCGATAAGCTGCTGATCAACGACGGCAACGGCAACTTCACCGACTCGGGCACCACGCGCATCGCCTTCTCGATGCTGGACGTGCTGTTCGGCTCGGCCGTGCGTATCCTCGACATGAACGGCGACGGCCTCAAGGACATCGTGCGCTCCTCGGGCGTGACCGGTTCCTCGGGCGTCGGTCCGACCGTCTCGCTGGCACAGAACAACCCCGGCCAGGTCGGCTTCTTCCCCACGCTGCTCTACACGCAATCGATCGGCAGCGGAGCCCCGTATCACGTCGATGCCGGCGACCTCAACCGCGACAACCGCCCAGACATCATCGTCAGCGATGACGGTCAGGACACCTTCCGCCTCAACACGGGCACGGACTCGCTCGGTCGCGTCACCTGGGGCCCGGTTAAGAGCTTCCAGTACGTCAGCGGCGGGGATGACGGCTTCGCCGGCACGAACCACATCGTCGATCTCGACGGTGACCAGTGGCCGGATGCGATCCTCGCGGATGTCGATGTTGACATCGGCGGCTGTGATCGCCGCACGCACATCTACCACAACCTCGGCGGCACGATCGGCGGCGACATCACGATGAAGGAAGAGGCCGGCAGCACGGCCAACGGCAACTGGCGCGGCGTCAAGGGCATGATCGCGAGCGATCTTTCGGGCACCTTCGATGTGGCCACGCTGGACATCGACCGCGACGGCGACATGGATATGGTCTTCGGCCGCTGCAACGGCACCTTCGTTTGGCTCAACCAGAAGTTCACGACGCCGACCGTGTTCACCTACAGCCACGGCGACACCAACCCCAACTCCACGGGTCAGAAGGCCCGCATCAGCGCGACCGGCATCCCCGGCGCGACCGCCAACAACTTCCAGTTGCGCGCGGAGGGCCTGCCCGGATTGAAGACCACGATCTTCCTCTACGGAGCGGGCCGCCTGTGGTCGCCGGCAGTGTTCGGCGACGGCCAGCGCTGGGTCAACGGCCCGATCCAGCGCTTCAGCGCGGTCACATCGGATGCCAGCGGTGTTGCGACCTTCAACTGCAACTTCAACGCTGCACCGATGAACACGATTCCGATCGGCGCTGAGCGTGGCGCTCAAGCCTGGTTCCGCGACCCGGCTGCGGGCGCGGGTCACAGCAACACCACCGACGCCGAGATGTTCTGGCGCGTCGACTGAGAGGGCCTCCGACCATGCGCACCAGCCTCCTTGTTCTCCACGCGATCCTCGCAGCGCCTCTGGCGCAAGCGCAGGAAATCCAGCCCCGACCCGGTGATCCCATGCCGGGTCTCAGCCTCACCCAACTGCAGCGCTTCAACCTCGGTCGTCAGGTCTTCGTCACACCGATCAGCCTCGGCGAGGGCCGGGGACCGGTTTTCAACGACGATTCCTGCATCGGCTGCCACTTCGGTCCGGCGGCCGGCGGCGGCAGCTCGATCTTCGTGACGCGCTTTGGCAAGGCCGCGGCGGGCGGCATGCCCTTCGATCCGCTCGACAGCCTAGGCGGATCGTTGTTGCAGGCGAACTCGATCAACTCGCCCAGCTGTGACGAGCAGATCCCCGCACAGGCCGATGTGACGGCGATGCGCGTGACGCCGCCGCTGTTTGGCTTTGGCCTGATCGATTCGATCCTCGATTCCGACATCCTCGTCAACGAAGTCTTCCCGCCGACGGGTGTCAGCGGCCGGGCCCATATGGTGCATGCTCTGGAGGATCCGATCGGCGCGCCGCCGCGCGTCGGCCGCTTCGGCTTCAAGGCCGGTGTGGCGACCGTCCTGTCCTTCTCGGCCGATGCGTCGATGAACGAGATGGGGCTCACCAACCGACTGCTGCCCGTGGAGAATGCTCCCAACGGCAACCAGGCGCAGTTGGCCATGTGCGACACGGTGGCGGACCCCGAGGATGTCACCGACGCGGGCGGCATGTTCAAAATCGACCGCATGACCGACTTCCAGCGCCTGCTGGCTCCGCCCCCGCAGACGCCCCGCAGCGGGATGAGCGGCGCAGCCATCTTCGATGCCGTGGGCTGCAACAAGTGCCACCTGAGCACCCCTTTCACGACGCCACCCACGGCGGAAGCGGGCCTCGCCAACATCAGCTTCCGGCCCTACAGCGACTTCCTCGTTCACGACATCGGCTCGACGGCTGACCAAATCGTTGACGGCACCGTGAGCGAGACGGAAATGCGCACCACGCCGCTGTGGGGGCTGCGCAACCGGGCCACGCTGGGGCTATGGCACGACATGCGGGCTAGCGGCGGAACCGCCGAGCAGAACATCGCCGCGGCGATCCAGTTGCACGAAGGCGAAGGCCTCGGCGCCCGCAGCGCGTTCAACGCGCTCTCGACGACGCAGAAGAATCAGCTGACCCAGTTCCTGCTCTCGCTCGGCCGCCTCGAGTTCGACTACGAAGGCAATAGCAACGTCGACGAGGTCGATTGGTTCTTCCTGAGGACTCTGGTCAGCGGACCCGCTCCCGCGAGCCCGATCCTGCCCGATGATGTCGGAGCCGTCGCGGACTTCGATCAGGATGGCGACTTCGACCTCGAGGACTTCGGAGCGCTGCAGCGGGCCTTCACGGGTCCTTGAAACGCCGCGCTCGTCGCGCGTTTCGGGGCTCTGACCCCTTCCTGATGGCTCATGAACAGTGCTAAGCTACTGTTCATGAGCCAGATCACTGCTTGGATTCGTGTCGGCGCTGTCGGTGCGCTGTTTTGCTCCGCCGTTCAGGCCCAGTTTGACAACAACTGGTTGACGTTTGCTCCCGGCGCGGGCCGCCTCAAGACCAACACGGGTGCCGACGCCACGGCGATCCTCACCGATCCGCAGGAGAAGGACTTCGCCTCCGGCGATGTCAACAACGACGGCTGGGTCGATGTGGTCATGGTGCGCAAGCTCCCGTTCACGGTCGCCGGGGGCTTCCCGAATTTCCTGCTGATGAACGAGGGCGGCATCCTCGTCGACCGCAGCGGCGAGTACGCCAGCGAGTCGAGTGTTGCCGGCGACAACGGTTTCCTGACGCCGACGAACGATCGTGATGTCGTGCTTTCGGACGTCAACCTCGACGGCTGGCTCGACATCATCACCTGCACCACGATGAGCGATGGTCTGCCCAAGCACATCAGCCACCCGCGCGTGTACATCAACAAGGGATCGGTCAACGGACAGTGGCAGGGATTCCGCTTCGAAGACGCCCGCATGCCCGCCTTCTCCATCGCCCCGCGCTTCTGCGGCGTCGATGCGGGCGATGTCACCGGCGACGGTGCGCCGGATCTGTATTTCGCCGACTACGGCGGCCTTGAAGACAAGCTGCTGATCAACGATGGCAACGGATTCTTCAGCGATTCGGGCACGACGCGCATGACCGCTTCGATGCTCTCCTCGGGCTTCGGAACAGCGGTCAACATCATGGACATGAACGGCGACGGTCTGATGGACATCGTTCGCGGCCAGTCCGGGTCCTGCCAGATCTCGTACAACAACCCGGCCCAGCCGGGCTTCTTCCCCTCGCTGCTGCACCAGTCGATGGGCAGCGGCGCGACGTACCATTCGGATACGGGCGACCTCAACCGGGACAACAAGCCGGATGTGATCATCAGTGACGACGGGTTGGACAACTTCCGTCTCAATCAAGGCAACGACAGCCTCGGCCGAGTCAACTGGGGGCCGTTCACCAACTTCCAGTTCGTCTCGGGCGGCGACGACGGCTTCGCGGGCTCCAACCACATTGTCGATCTCGATGGCGATCAGTGGCCGGAAGCCATCTTCGCTGACGTCGACGTGGACATCGGCGGCTGCGACCGTCGCACGCACATCTACCACAACCTGGGCGGTGCCATCGGCGGCTCGATCAACCTGCGTGAAGAGGCCGGCAGCGCCGCCAATGGCAACTGGCGCGGCGTCAAGGGCATGAGCTCCAGTGACCATGTCGGCACCTACGACATCGCCTTCCTCGACCTCGATCGCGACGGCGACGTGGACATGGTCTACGGCCGTTGCTCGGGCACCTTCGTGTGGATCAACCAGAAGGTGACGACGCCGTCTCCAGCGACCTATGCCTTCGGCGGGACCAACGCCAACTCCACCGGACAGAAGGCGCGCATCGGCGCGAGCGGCACGCCGGGGGCTAGCGTCAACAACTTCCAGCTGCGTGCGGAGGGTCTGCCGGGATTGAAGACGACGATCTTCCTCTACGGCGGCGGGCGTCTGTGGGCGCCGGCGGTGTTCGGCGACGGCCAGCGCTGGGTCAGCGGACCGATCCAGCGCTTCAGCGCGGTGACCTCGGACTCCAGTGGCGTCGCGACCTTCAACTGCAACTTCAATGCGGCTCCGATGAATACAATCCCGGTCGGAGCCGAACGGGGTGCTCAGGCCTGGTTCCGCGATCCGGCCGCAGGGGCCGGCCACAGCAACACCACCAACGCGGTGGCGTTCTGGCGCGTGGATTGATCGCTTCGGGGGGGGCCAAAGAGCCTTCGGCCGGACCAGCACCGGAGCCGGCCGGATTTTTCAGGATTTGCCACCCCTCCCGGCGGCGGCCTGCGGAAGCAGATACGGGAGTCGATCCTCGAAAGGCTCCGTCTGCGGCAGTGCTGCACGCGTAACCCCTCACGCGGTGCACCAACGCGGCCGGGGCTGATCCTCTCCCTCCAGTTCGGCCCCTTCCGACCGGCCCGCCGGTCGGAAGGGGCTGTTTTCATGCGCCACTTCGTGCACCCTCCTGAAAAGCGTTAGCATCAGCTCCTGCATGAAGGCCAAGGTCCTGATCGTCGGCGGCGGGGTGATGGGCGCGTCGATCGCCTGGCATCTCGCGACGCGTCTCGACCCGCACGAGGAGCCGGTCATGCTGCTCGAAAAGACCCGTCTGGGAGCGGGATCCTCGGGCAAGTCCGGAGCGATTCTGCGCCAGCAGTACAGCGAGCGCCGACTGGCGGCCATGGCTCGTGACAGCCTGCGCGTCTACGCCAACTTCGAGCGACTGACGGGCCGCTTCATCGGATTCCAGCGCACCGGCGTGTTGACGCTGGCTGGTGCCGATGATGAGCAGCAACAGGAGATGCTCGTGCGCAACGCCCGCATGCAGCGCGAACTCGGCATCCACGTCGATCTGCTGCGCGGTCGCGAAATCGAGCGCGTCGCACCCGGGATCGCGGTCGAGGAGCGCACGCTGGCAGCTTACGAGCCCGAGGGCGGTGGCGTCGATCCGGTGCGCACCGTGGAGGCCTTTGCGGCGCTGGCCCGCGAGCGCGGGGCAACGGTGCGCCAAGGCGTGCAAGTGCTCTCCATCCGGACACGCGACGGAGCCATTTGCGGAGTGGAAACCGACACCCACGCGATCGCGTGCGAGATTCTGATCCTCGCCGCGGGGCCCTGGTCCAGGCGCCTGCTGGAGCCGCTCGGCGTTCAGCTGCCCTTGCGCGTGGTGCGGCCGGAGCAGAATTTCCTCGCCACCCCGGATGCCGCGGAGGCTGCATCGCTGGAGGATCCGCTGGTCGATCCGAGGCTGCGCCTGCGCCCGCGGGAAATGCCCGCCGCGCTGCATCCGGTGCTGCTGGATCTGGAACACAACGCCTATTCGCGCTGCATCACGTTGGAAGGCCGCACGCGCATCGGTCGACTCGACTATCACGAGGATGAGGAAGTCGAGGACCCTGATCGGGTCTCCGACGAGGTCAGCGAGGACTTCCGCATCTGGTCGCGCAAGCAGCTGGAGGCGAGGGTCCCCGTCTACCGCTCCCAGCCCTCGGCCGGGACGCTCGCGGGCCTGTACACGATCACTCCGGATGCTCAGGCGCTGATCGGCCCCTGGCAGAGCATCCCCGGGCTTTATCTGGTCACCGGCTTCAGCGGACATGGCTTCAAGCTGGCGCCCAGCGTGGGCGAGGGCGTCGCCGAAATGGTGACGGGCCAGCCCGTCAGTGCCTTCGATACCGATTTCTTCGATCCGCATCGCTTCGAGAAGCGACCCGCAGCGGAAAGCAGGGCCTTCGGCCTTTGATCGACCTCAACAGACTTCCCCGAAATCTACATGGGTGAAAACACCATCACAAGCGAGTTGGACCACGTGCAGATGCGCGACTACGTGCGCGCGCTCCTCGAAGACGTGCACGCTCTCGAGCGCATGCTCGAGATGGGAAGGTTCGAGAAGGGCGTGCGGAGAATCGGGGCTGAACAGGAGCTGTTCCTGGTCGACTCCAACTTGCGTCCCAAGGCCTGCGTGCTGAAGGTCCTGGAGCACCTCAAGGACAAGCCCTTCACGACGGAGCTCGCCCAGTACAACCTCGAGACTAACCTGTCTCCGCAGCTGCTGGGAACCGACTGCCTCTCGAAGATGCACGCGGAGCTCGACGAGATGATCGCTCTGGCGCGCTCCGCAGCGGAGCACGAGGCTGCGCAGGTGCTGATGTGCGGAATTCTTCCGACTCTGGACAAGCAGCATCTCGGGCTCGAGTGGATGACGCCGATCCCGCGGTACTACCAGCTCAATCGGATGATGGTGGCGCTGCGAAATGGCCACTTCGACGCCGCCATCAAGGGCGTCGACGAGTTCTACCTGAGTCATGACAACGTGATGCTGGAAGCCTGCAACACGAGCTTTCAGGTGCATTGGCAGTGCGACCCGGAAGAGTACGCGCGCGTCTACAACATCGCGCAACTGATCACGGCTCCGCAGCTCGCCTGTGCGGTCAACTCGCCGATACTGATGGGCAAGCGTCTGTGGCATGAGACGCGCGTCGCGCTGTTCCAGCAGTCGGTCGACACCCGCTCCGAGGTCAAGGCCCAGCGAGGCAGCCGCTCGCGGGTCAATTTCGGCGATCGCTGGCTGGAGGACTCCATCATGGAGATCTTCCGCGAGGATGTCGCCCGCTTCCGCTCGCTGATCGCCAGTGCCCCGGAGGAGTCACCCATGGAGGTACTGGCGCGCGGGGGCATTCCCCAGCTGAAGGCGCTGCGGCTGCACAACGGCACTGTCTACCGCTGGAATCGACCCTGCTACGGAGTAATGGACGGACAGGCGCACCTGCGGATCGAGAACCGCATCATGCCGGCAGGTCCCAGCGTGATCGACGAGATGGCCAATGCTGCCTTCTTCTTCGGCCTGATGAACGCGCTGCCCCACGAGTATGGGGATGTGCGCTCGCAGATCGCGTTCGATGACGCGAAGAACAACCTTGTCACTGCCGCCCGCTACGGACTTCACAGCCGCCTGCGCTGGCTGCGCGGCAAGACCTGGAGCACGGAGCAGCTGGTCATGGATCATCTGCTCCCGCTGGCGCGACAGGGCCTGCAGGCCGCCAAGGTCAGCAGCTCGGACATCGAGCGCTACCTCGGCGTGCTCGAGGAGCGCGTCAAGAGCGGGCGCACGGGCGCCCAGTGGGCACTCGATTCCTTCGCGGCGATGGGCGAGCGCGGCAAGCGCGGCGAGCGCTGCCGTTCGCTGGCCGCGGCCATGAAGCGCAATCAGGAAGAAGGCCAGCCCGTCGCGCAGTGGGAACTGGCGGGCTTCGAGCCCGCTGGTGCCGATCCCGGCAGCTTCCAGACCGTCGAGCAGATCATGACCAGCGATGTGTTCACGGTGCACCCCGAGGATCTCGTCAACCTCGCGGCAAGCCTGATGGACTGGGAGCACTTGCGTTACATCCCGGTGGAGGATCAGAACGGGCATCTTCTGGGCCTGCTGTCGTTCCGCTCCCTGCTGCGCCTGATGGCTCGCGGCCAGACCCAGACCAGCGTGCCGGTGCGCGAGATCATGACGCGGGAACCGATCACGATCCGCCCGGAAGCTTCGATCTACGAGGCGATGAAGCTGATGCGCGAGCGCGACATCGGCTGTCTACCCGTGGTCAATGCCGAAGGACGCCTTGTGGGCATCCTGACCGAGCACGACTTCATGGACCTTTCCGCTGCCCTGCTCGAACGCTGGCTGCAGGAAGACTGAGGTCGGAGCCATGGTGGGCAAGGGTGCGAAGATCGGCGCGCTGGGGCGCAGGATCGGTTCCTACGACAGTGGCCGCAGCGGACCGCTGCTGCTGGTCACTGCCGCCATCCACGGCAACGAACCGGCGGGGGTGACGGCTCTGCAACGCGTGTTCGCCGCGCTCGAAAAGCACCAGCCCCGCATCGAGGGACGGATCGTCGGCTTGGTGGGAAACCTCGGCGCGCTGCAGCGTCAGGTGCGCTATCTCGACATCGACATGAACCGGCTATGGTCCCCGCGCGCCGTCAAGGCCCTGTTGGCGGCGGATCCTGCGCTCGACAACGCGGAACAGCGTGAACAGCGCGAACTGATCGCGGAAATGGAGCTTGAGCTGGCTCGCCCGGCCACCGAGGTTCTGCATCTCGATCTGCACTCAACTTCGGGCGCAGGCCCGCCCTTTACCGTTGTCGATGCTCGTCCCGACAACCAGCGCGCCGCTCAGGCTCTGCCGGTTCCCGCGATCCTCGGCCTGCTGAAGAATGTCGAGGGCACGGTGCTCGATTTCGCCGCCGCGCGCGAGTTCCCCTGCCTCGTGCTCGAAGGCGGGCAGAACGAAGCGTCGAGCACACCCGATCATCATGAAGCGGCCTTGTGGCTGCTGATGCACTCTCTCGGCATGTTCAAGGAGCTGCCGGGCATCGATCTGAACGGACTCAAGGCCCGCTTGGAGCAAAGCGTCAGCGGTTTGCCGGCTGCCGTCGAAATCTGCCTGCGCTACCACGTCGAGGAAGGCGAGCGCTTCACCATGCTGCCCGGTTTTCGCAGTTTTCAGCCCGTGCGGCAGGGTGAGTTGCTTGCGATGGGCGGCAAGAGCGGAGTGCGGGAGATCCGCTGTCCGCTGGGGTCGATCCTGCTGATGCCACGCTATCAGGGACAGGGCGCGGACGGCTTCTTCCTCGCGCGCGCCGTCGATCTGGCCGGCTGACCTTCCCATCCCCGGGAAACCACCAGGCGATATCCACGGATCCTGCCCCTTGGCATGATTCAGCATCGGAGTCACAAGATACGACATCATGGCGCTGACACAGGAACTCAAGGACACGCTTGTGCTGATCCTCGCGGGCGGGATGGGCGAGAGACTCAAACCGCTGACCATCAAGCGCTCCAAACCCGCAGTTCCCTTCGGCGGCGCCTACCGGATCATCGACTTCACGCTCTCCAACTGCATCCACTCCGGCCTGCGCCGCATCATGCTGCTGACCCAGTATCAGGCGCGCTCACTGGAAGAGCACATTCGCTTCGGGTGGAACTTCCTGCCGCGTCGGCTCGAGCAGTTCATCGGGGTGCTGCCGCCGCACCACCTCTCCGGCGAGTGGTACAAGGGGACAGCGGATGCGATCGCGCAGAATCTTCAATTGATCGAGGATGAGGCCCCCAAGCATGTGGTGATCCTCTCCGGAGACCACATCTACAAGATGGACTACTCCTGGATGCTGCGCGATCACCTGATCAAGCGCGCCAAGCTGACGATCGGCGCCGTGCGCATTCCGGCCGCGGAGTCTTCGCGCTTTGGCATCCTCGAGGTCGACGCGAAAAACCGCGTCACCGGGTTTGTCGAGAAGCCCAAGCAAGGCGCCAAGGAAATCCCCGGAGATCCGGGCTACTGCCTCGGATCCATGGGCATCTACATCTTCGAGACCGAGGAGCTGAAGCGGCGGCTGCTCAGCGACGAGTCGAATGCGGCGTCCAGCCACGACTTCGGCAAGGACATCATTCCCTCGATGATCAGCGAAGTCCCGGTGTACGCGCACAACTTCCGGCACAAGCCGGGCGAGGTGAATCCTTACTGGCGCGATGTGGGCACGATCGATGCCCTCTTCGACGCCAACATGGATCTGTGCAACGTGACTCCGCAGTTCAATCTGTACGACATGGACTGGCCGATCTACACGCTCTGGCACAACGATCCGCCCGCCAAGTGCGTGCTCGACGCGCATGTCAAGGATTCGCTGCTGTCGCCGGGCACCATCATCTCGGGCGCCAGCCTGCACCGCTCGATCCTCTCCAACCGCGTCCGTGTGCAGGAGGGAGCTCAGGTTGACGAGTCCATGCTGTTCCATGGGGTTGTCGTGAGACCGGGCGCGAAGCTGCGCAAGGTGATCGTCGACAAGTGGACGGAAATCCCTCCGGGATTCGACATCGGCTTTGACCGCGCCAAGGACGAGAAGCTCTTCACCGTGACGCCCTCGGGCATCACGGTCGTGCCCTCGCGATTCAAGTTCAGCTAGCCACCCCGCTGCGCTCCGGATCCGCTATCCTGCTGCAACAGAGGTATCCCCATGTCCAAGGCCAGCGAAAAGTGGCGCTCCGAGCGCCTGTCCAACGAAGAGGTCCTGCTTTGCCGCTGGGGCGAGGTGGGAACGCCGGTCTTGTTCTTCCCCACGGCGGCGGGCGATGCGGAGGAATGCGAGCGTTTCCTGATGATCAAGACCCTCGCCAGACAGCTCGAAGGCCAGCGCATCAAGCTATACTCGGTCGACTCCGTCGCTGGCCGGGCCTGGATTCAGGACAAGCGCGGCCCCGCCAACGCCGCCAGCGTTCAGAACCAGTATCTGTCCTTCATCCACAACGAGGTCGTGCCTGCGATTCGCAAGGACTGCCGCAACGACACGCAGGAAATCGTGGTCGCGGGTGCCTCGATCGGCGCATACAACGCGCTCGCGGCCATCTGCCGCTATCCGGACGTGTTTTCCAAGGCAATCTGCATGAGCGGTACCTACGACTTGTGGAAGAAGTTCGGTGAGGGTCAGAAGCCCGCCGACTGGCACTGGTCCTCGCCGCTCGAATTCCTGCCCAAGCTGGCCGAGGGTGAGCACCTCGATCGGCTGCGCTCGCGCTTCGTGCTGCTGACGCACGGCAAGGGCAAGTGGGAGGATCCGGAAGAGTCCTGGCGCGTGGCGGGAGCGCTCGGCGCACGGGGCATTCCCAATCGTGTCGACGAGTGGGGCACCGAGTGGAACCACGACTGGCCCACCTGGCGCAACATGATGCCCAAGTACATCGACGAGTTCCTGCCGACGGTCGGCTGATCAGCGCTTCTTCTTCGTCTTCGCCGCGGCCTTTTCGGCCTCGGTTCCGGCCAGCACGTGCTGGCGCACCTTCGGCTCGCGGGCCGCCTTGTCGTCCGCGCGCCAGTTCTGGATCGACTGGAAGAAGTGCTCGGTGAACGAATCCCACTCGTGCTTGGGGAAGATCATCTCGACCTTTTTTCTCACGGCGTCGCGGCAGGCTTCCGACCCAAACCAGTTCCAGGCCGCTTCGTCGAGGCCCGCCAGCTGCTTCTCGCAGAACTCGAGGAAGCGCTGTTCGTCGAAATGCGTGCGCGCGAGCTTGCCGTATTCGGCGATGCGCCTATCTGTATCCTTGTGCTGATCGCGGATCGCGTAGAAGGGCTCCCAATCCAGCGTCTTTCTCATCGGGCGCTTGGTCGCCGCGGTGAACAGCGCCCAGCGCAGCTTAGCCTTGACCAGCGTGGGGAAGTGGTAGTGCAGCGAGGTCACCTGGCTGTCCGGGCAGGGGTTGGCGAAATCGATCGGCCACCAAGTCCCGTTCTGGAGCAGTGCTTCGCAGCTGTTGAAGTCCCAGCCGAAGAAGGCGTTGATCGTCAGCGTGATGTCCTCGATGTGGCGGCGTTCCTCTGGCGAGACGAAGTCCTTGTCGAGGCAGTAGCGCTGGTGCAGCGGCGCGCTCGGGTCGTAGTTCATCAGCAGTGTCTGCGGGCCCAGGCCCACGCAGCGCACGAAGCGGTCGAAGGGGATCACGCCCTTCTGCACGTGCATCAGGCTCTTGCCGCTCTTTTCGTAGGCATCGCGCAGGCCAGCTTCGTCGTCGAGCTTGGTGACGCCCACCCAGCCGCCGCCGTCGTAGGGCTTCATGAAGCTGGGATAGTCGAGCTGCTTGCCGATGTCGGCCAGATCGAAGAGATCCGCATAGCGGTGCAGCGTCACCGAAAGATCCGCCTTGGGATCGTAGGACTTGGGCGGGACCATGAAGGTCTCAGGAATCGGAATCCCCAGCGCCATCATCGCTGCGTAGGCCGTGTGCTTCTGGTTCGACTCGATCGACCAGGGATTGTTCCACACGTAAGTGCCGTCCATCAGGATCGCCTTCTTGAGCCACTCACGCGTTGGCGCGTACCAGTAGGTCAGGCGATCGACGACGAGGTCGTACTCCACCTTGTCGCGCAGGTTGAAAGGCCGGATGCGCACCCGGTCGACTTCAAAGCGAACCTCATCCTTGCCGAGCCGGACGACAGGGTTGAGCTCCTTGAGGATGCCCTCAAAGCAAAGGGGCCAGCAGGTGTCAGCTCCGAGCGAAAGACCGATCTTGCGGGTAAGCGTTGCCATGGCGGGGGTGGCGAATGGGATGGGCTGGAAAAGACGAAGGGCCCTGCGGCGCCGACAGGCAGACCCAACAGGACCCCCTCACGAGTGAACGAAACGTTAGGAAGCGCGCTTCTTGGCGCCCGACTTCGGCAGGAGGCCGTTCTCCGAAAGCACCACGTAGGCGCCGCGGACGTCGACTTCCTTCATCGCACGCGTCGAGAGCTTGACGCGGACGAAGCGGCCGATTTCAGGAACCCACAGCCGCTTGGACTGCATGTTGACCTTGAACTTGCGCTTGGTGTTGCCGGTCGTCTTGAGACCGACGCCGCCGTCTTTCTTGGCGAGACCGCGCCGGGCGATCTGGCGGCCGACGGTGGTGCCGCTCTTGGTGATGGGACATCTGCGTGCCATAGGATTCCTCTTTGAGGGCGTGAGAGTGTAGCGGAGCGGGCGCCGTCCGTCGAGGGGAATGGGCGAAAGGCGGTCTTGGGCCCCGGGGATGCCTAGAATCGACCCGCGAGTGCCCCCCCCGGGCAGGCCGTTCAGGGGGGGAGGGCTAGGATTGGGGCATGCAAAGCAAGGCCAAGACCGTCGCCGAGTACCTCAAGAGCCTGCCCGAGGACCGCCGGCAGGTCCTGGAGGCCGTCCGCAAGGTGATCCTCGCCAACCTCGACAAGGATATCCGCGAGTGCATGCAGTACGGGATGATTGGGTATGCGATCCCGCACTCGGTCTATCCGCCGGGCTACCACTGCAAACCCGAGGAACCGCTGCCCTTCGCGGGACTGGCTTCACAGAAAGGGCACATGTCGCTCTACCTGATGGCGGTCTACATGGACCCCAAAGCCAAGCAGGCTTTCGAGGCGGCGTGGAAGCAGACGGGCAAGAAGTTCGACATGGGTGCCGCCTGCGTGCGCTTCAAGAAGCTCGAAGACCTGCCGCTGGAGGTCATCGCCAAGACCGTGCGCTCGTTACGCGCGAAAGACTACATCGCCCACTACGAAGCGACGCTAGGGGCCAAGCGGGTGTCCAAGGCCACCCCAAAGGCAAAGCCCACCAAAGCCGATACGATGAAGGTAGCCAAGAGAAAGAGCTCGACGCGTTCGTGATCTAGCGCGCTGCGGCCGCATTCATCGCCTGGTTGCGCGTGGCATCCGTGTAGTTGGCTGGGTTGCTCATGCCCGTGGTATGGCACCAGCCAAGGCTGTGTCCCATCGACACGCCACCGACCAGCTCACCGCGGGCTTTCTCCACCGTGCCATCCTCCGGATCAGCGAGCAGCAGCCCGGTGAGGAAGTTGCACGCCGAGCCAGAGTTCGAAGTGGTCCAGTAGCTGACCTCTGCCCGCGCCCAACTCGGAATACCGGCCAACCAAGTTGCGGAACCCGCCGGCGTCATGTTGTCGTTGACCCCACAAGCGAAGAAGCCCAAGGACGCGAGCGGTGTGCCTTGATAAGGAGAGGCCACGCTTTGGATGCGCCGCGGACCACTCGCGAAATCCAAGCCGCTGCTGTAGTAAGTCAAGAGATGCAGCGCTGCTGGTCCGCCTTGGCTGTGTCCCACGACGCCAAAGGAAGAGAGTTGCGCTGTTTGCGCCCGCGCGGCAATCAATTGGGCGAAGGCATCGTGCGTGCGATTGGCATTGGGGTCCAGGAACTCCAACTTAGGTTGTGTGAAGTGTGCAGCCGGCCAGATCGAGGCGCTGGAGCAATACCCGTGCACGAGCATCAAAGCAGGTTGTAGCAGTTGCGGCGTGGCCGGAGTGTGCGGGCCAGTGGGCATGCCCAAGGCCGCGAGCAGCGAGCTCGTGCTCAACCCGGCGAGTGCTTGGGGACGGCGCATCGCCAAGGCCGGCGCCTGCCAAGGCATTTGAGCAAGGTGATCGAGCAGAGCTTGCGTATCCGGATCTTGCACGCGCAGCTCGCGCAATTCGAACTCAACGCCCGCTTGGGCCAAATCGAGCCAACGTGTGTCGAAATCCAAATCGAGAACCCAGCGCGGGCCGTCGACGCGCGGCCATTGCATCCGCGCGAGCCAGCAAACGGGTACCCACTCCTGCCCTCGCTTGGACCACAGTTCCGCAGAGACTTGCAGTCGCCGTGGCGTATCCAAGGGCCAGGCTTCAATCGCCAGGGTCCATGTCGTGCCATCGCGCTGTTGAGCGTCGATCGATTCGCTCAAGCTCAAAGCAGGCTCGACCAAAGTGCAGGATAGCACAGCGGAGCGAATCAGCGGCTGACCAGCCCTGGAGAGCATCGACAACTCCACGCGTGCGCTGATCCGGCCCGCAAGCTCCGCCGGCAGCTCCCAACCAAACAGCCCATCCTGCGCCTCACCGTCGTTGTGCGCGCCATCATCGTGCATGGGGAACTCCTGCACAGCTCCGGCGACATCCACGAAAACCCGTGCTTGCACGATCGCGCCCAACTCGGCCCCGCGGGCTCGAGCCAAGACAGCCACTCCAGAGCCGCGCACCCACCGCGCCGAACTCCAATACGCTTCGGCGCGAACATCGCTCAGTCCAGATCCGATCAGCCAACCAGGTGCAGCACTCGATCGTTGAGGAGCTTCGACCCACAGTTCCCATTCGCCGCCAGGCAAGTTCCGCCAATCGCGACGAACCACGCTCCACCCCTGCAACTCTTCGCCCGCAAAACCAGCGCGTCGGCTGGAGGGAAAGTGTTCATCGAGATCCACGGGCTCGGAGCCGCGCGGTGCTCCCTTCACGCGCCACTCGGTTGCCGCCGGTCCAAGCAATGCGAGCGCCGCGCTGCCGTCGCGCTCGACAAGGAAACGGGTGCGGCAACGCCAGACATTGTCTTCGAGTTCGAAGCGCACCGGCGCGATTTGAGCGCGTGATTGGATGGCGCTGGAAGCTGCGGCGGGCAAACGCACGAGGCCAGAGAGTATGTCGCTGGGCGGGGCAACCACTTGGCGCGCGGTGGGGGGTTGGGAGTAAACAGCGCTCGCGAGCGCGAAAAGCGCACAAAAAGACCGAAGAATGGTGGTGGAGGGGAGCACGCCTCTCAGCCTAGCACAGCTCGGGCTAGGTTGGAGCTGTGTGGGGGCCTGGCAAGGTGGACGCCGGGAAAAAGAGAACCTCAAACTCACCGACGCAGTTGCGCAGCTTGGTGTACCGAAACCCGCAACTGCGACCTCGGCCAGCTGCCGTGTGAGCGGCCGATTTCGCATGCGTGAGCCAAAATGGTCAAGATGAATCAGCCTTCCACCTCTGCTCGACTGCCCGCAAGATGGCGCTGGTTTTTTTCACTCACACTGCTCTTGCTGCTGACGCTCGGCCTTTGGAAATGGCTGCCAGAAGGAAAGCACCCGAGCACACCGCTACCCGATGCAAGCTCCGCACCTTCGGAAGCGACGGCTGAGGTCCCTGCCCCCAGTTCGCAATCGAAGCCTACTCTCCAGCCTGAACAGGGATCCAATGCGCGAGTGGACGAAGCGGTTCCCGCAGACAAAGCAGCAAAGGCGCACGCGCCCCGCGAGTACCGCATTCGCGGCAGTATCCGCCCCTGGCAATCCGAATGGAGCTCAAGCGCGATCGTGGAAGCATGCGCAGCCGATGATTATCTGCGCACCGAGCGGCCGGGCATGCAGAGCACGGTAGATTCCAGCGCACGACGCGGCGGAACTAGCCCAAGTTGTTGAAATCGAACCGCTTTCCACGCTGCTCATCGAGTTGCGCACACCGTCCGGAGATCCAGTTCCTGGGCACATCGTCCGGTGTGTGGTGGAAGCTGGGGATCTGCTTTCGGACCTGCACCTGCCGGGCTTTACTCGGATCTCCATACCCAACGGGAGCACACCCGACCCGTTGACGGGTGAGCCCCGTGCCATCGTGGGTGGCTTGAAACCTCAGGAATGGAGCGGACAGTCCGACTCCCATGGCAACTCTCTTGATCGGTGTACCGAGCGAGATCCCGCTGCAGATCCTGGTCGAAACCGCGAGCGCTCAACTCGCAGCAAGAACCGTCATCGCCTTGGCTCGCGGTACTCCCTCGGAGGCCATTCGCATCACCGTTCCACTGCTTGGTTCTGTCCGCGGACAAGCCGTCGCGGGCAAAGACATGCCCGTAACGGAAAGAGATTGGGTGGCGATGCCTGCGCGGACGAGCGCAACCCATCTGTTGCTCTCCAACAGTGGTCCGGTCCAAGCGCAGGCGCGCAGCAACCTAGCCGGTGAGTTTCGCTTGGATGCACTTCCCGCAGGTGACTACTTTGTGGCACCGCGCTTGCGCTCCAACGATCCTTGGAAAGGCAGCCACCTGAGCTCCGTTGGCGCCAAAGTCACGGTGCGCGGTGGCGAAACCGCAGATCTAGGACTCATCGTCTGGGCTTCCATGCACGAATTCATGGTCAAGTACTCAGCGCGCAAGGCGAAGCGATCGCGGCTGCCAGAGTGTTCTTGCGCGTAGCAGACGGCCAAGAGTCCTGGAGTGTGGCCAGCGATTCCCAGGGCCGTTTCGAGTTCAGGCCGGTTCCTGCGGGGAGCTTTCAAGTCCAAGCGCTGTGCGCCCAGGGAAGCAGTTCGCTGAGCTGCGAGGGTGATGGCCGCTCGGCGACAGGCGTCACCTTGGTTCTCGAGGAACGGGGCCAACTTCAAGTTCGTTCCAGTGCGGATTATGGTGGCAAAACACCGATCCTTGCCTGCGTGCGCGTGGCGAGTCCGCAAACGGACCAACAATGGCTCTACCGTGGCGCTGACTCAAGTTGCACTTTGGGTGGGATTCCCGCGATCTCGGTGGAAGTGTTGGCCGAATGGGGTGATGGCCGGGTGGCGCGTCATAGCTTGCTCCCGATCCAGGCGGGCTCGACTACGGAAGTGACTCTCGTACCCGAAGAGTCCGCGTTGCTGGAGCTAGAGCATGTTGGCAGGCAAGGCGTGGTCTCCTTCGAAGTTCGGTCCTCTGCAGGATCTTGCATGATTCGAGAAACGCTTGGTCCTCGTCAGCGCCGAGCATGGAACCTGCCCGAGGGAGAAATCGCGGTGAGCGTTGCGGGCGTCAAGCCTGCGCAAGAGCTACTCACCCTTCGGCGTGGTATTCCCTCGCGGCTGAGCGTTGGTAGGTGAGCGATCTGCGTGGTGCGCGCCGCGCTGGACTCGCTCCCCGCGCCAAGCCTCACTCGTACACGAACCACAGCGGGCCTGGGAACAAGTACGACAGGCCCTCGCGCAGCCGGTCGCGCCAGTTCTCCCAGTTGTGTCCGTCGCGCGACTCGCTGAAGCGCACCTGCATGCCGGTCGACTGCAGCAGCGGGAACATCGAGCGGTTGTAGTAAATCAGCGACTCGTACTGTCCGCAGCTCATGAAGACGCGCTCGGCCGGGCGGCCGGGGTTGTCGCGGAATTCGTTCACGAAGCGCACCACATTGTCGAAGACCGGGCCGCGATCGTGGCTGCCGATGTCGGTGAAGACGAACGAGCCGGACTGCAGCATCAGGTTGCCGAAGAAGCCAGGAAAGCGCCACGCGGTCGAGAGGCTGGCTACGGCCCCGAAGGAAGCACCCATCAGTCCGCGGGCGGAGGGGATTCCCAGCAGGGGATAAGTGGATTCCAGATGCGGCACGAGTTCGCGCACGAGGAACTCGGCCTGGCGCGGATCGTCCGCGTATTCGCGCAGCCGATCGGAAGACTGCGTCAGCGCGACGAGCATCGAGGGGATCTCGAGCCGATGGATCATGTTGTCCAGCACCGTCTTGAGTGCTGAAAAACGCACGTAGTCGAGACCGTCGTGCACGACCAGCAGCGGGTAGCGCCGCATGGTGCGGTAGCGTGCGGGAAAATAGAGGCTGTAGTGGCGCGTGGCGCCGAAGGCTTGCGAGTGGAGGGAATGCTCCTCGATGTGTCCCTCCCGTGTCTCGGGGTCTTGCCGCGTCCAGCCCGGGACCTCATAACCTGCTCCGAAGACCACCGAGTTGCCGCCGAAAGGATCGTGACCCTGTGTGGGGTTGAGCGGATCGTGGATCAGCTGCTGCGCATGGCCGCGCACGATCTCGAGCTTGTATTCCATGCGCGAGTTCTCCGGCAGCTGCATGCTCATGTGCCACAGCAGCGAACCGGGGATGCGCGTGAAAGCCTGCGAGGTCGGCAGTCCGAAGATCCAGTGGCGCAGGTGAACGGAATCGGCAGGGCCGTGGAAGACGAAGGTCACGTTGCGACCATCGACGTGTGGCAGCTTGCGGCCACGCAGCCACTGGTCGATCGCGATCGGGCCGGTCTGCGCCTGCTGCTGGAGTTCCTGAACGAAGGCGCTCAAGTGGCGGGCTCCAGTTCGCGCAGCTCTCCGCCCGCATGCAGAAGGCGCGTGCCTGCCTGCGTCGTCCAGCGTCCGGCCTCGAAGTCGATTCGCGTTCGGGGCGGCAGCGCCACGCACAGATCGGGCGCAAAGCGCCTTGAATGCAGAGCCACCCGGCGGCGGTTGCCCAGATCCAGTCGCTTGTCCGCGTGCGGCAAGGGCACGATGCCTGCGGCCAGCCCCAGACCGGCCTCGTAGACCTCGGCGGAGCCCGAGCCCTGCGGCGGATCGTCGTGGAACAGCACCACGCGCTCGGAAACCGCCATGGCACCGGCCGACCAGGCGATCAGCGCCTGATCGCGGAGCAGGTGGGCGAAGCCAAACAGCCGCAGGCGCCGCAGCAGGATCGAGACATGCCCGCCGGCCACGCAAACGATGGCGCAGTCCGCGAGCACCCGCTTCAGTTCCTCCCGATGCCGTGCGACATGCTCGCGCTCGAAGGGCTTCCACCGCTCCTCGAACATCAGGTACTGATCCTGAATTCGCAGCAGGTGCTCGCGATCCAGCGTGCGCACGGCCTCGATCGCCGATTCGCATTCCTGCTGGTACATGCTCTGCAGCCCCGGCGGCAGTCCACGAGCGAGGATCGCTTCCGCCGCGCTCAAGAGGTGCCCCAGACGCAGCTGGTAGAGCTCCTGAAGCACGCGGAGCTTTTCGTTGCGCTCGCGAACAGCGGCGTGCAGTTCCTTGTCGCGACCATAGACATCCTCTCCGCGCTCCCAGATGCGCAGATTGACGGTGCGGCCGCCGAGGTGCGCCGAAAGCTCCTGATCTTCGCCTTCACGCTCTTCCCAGCCCGCCGTGACGGCGGCGATGCGGCCGTCGACCTTGAGCGAGTCGACGGCGTGAATCAGCGTCGGGTGCAGGCGCTGCGGACCAAGCAGGATCACGCGGCGGGTCGGCGCGACTCGCGCAGCCTTCGAGTTCGGCTTCATCCGTCGGCGATGACCTTCAATTCGGCAGCGATCCGATCGCCCATCTCCAGCGTGGCGCCGAGGTCGGGATGGCGAGCCACGATCCAGCCGTCGCCGACCACGACCTTGGTGAAATCCCTGCGCGCTTCTCCGATCGGGGTCAGGTCGACAACCGGCATGTGTCGGCCGTAGCGCATCAGCAGGTTCTCAAGACCCTCGTAGCGCGTGACCTTGCGACCACTCCCGATCGCACGCTTGAAGATGATCGCGCAGTTGTTCCGCTTGCGGAGATCCTGGCTGATTTTTCCGTGGCAGACGGCTTCAGCAGTGCCCGCGAACAGATCCGCGTCGCAGGAGTAGTTCATCGCATGGACGATGCGGCCTCCGGGTGCCCGTCCGCCGATCTCTCCGAAGACGGCCTCGCCCTTGGGCGTGCGGAACCACTCCATGTGAGTCATGCCGTCCTGAAAGCCGAGTGCGGTGATGACTTTTCGGCCGAGCTCGACGCCGACGCGCACTTCGGGAGCCTCAAGGTCGCGCAGCGCGATCGATTGGGGACTGATCCACTCGTTGAGGCGGCAAACGAGCGGCTTGGGTCGATACCAGGACACGTTTTCGAACAGAATGCGGCCGCCGGAGCAGACCGTGTCGTAGGTGTACTCCTCGCCCTCGATGTACTCCTCTACGCTGATTTCCGGCACATGCTGCGTCTTGCGCAGGGCCTCCTCCAGACTCTGCTCGTCGTCGGCGCGGTAGGTGTCCGCCGAACCAGCACCCGCGATCGGCTTCACGATCAGCGGATAGCCAATATGCTCGGCGGCTTCGCGTGCTTCCTTCGCGCTGCGGCAGCGGGCGTTGTGGGGCGTACGCAGGCCCGCGCGGGCGAGAACCTCCTTCATCCGCACCTTGTCGCGGAAGGGGATCGATTGTTCGACGTTGAGGCCAGGAACGCCGATCGACTCGCGCAGCTTGGCCGCAAGGATCATCACCGGTTCCCACAGGCAGACCACGCGGTCGATGTGCTTGCCGGCCAGCCAGTAATGCAGGTCGCGCACCACGGCCGTCTCGTCTTGCCAGTTGGCGATCTGGTGGTAGTCGGCCAGCTGCTTCTTCACGTACGGGTCGAGCGCGGCGCGCGGAGTGTCGCCCACACCGAAAATACGGGCGCCCACGTGGGCGAAGCCGTGCGTGAAGTACTTCATTTCCTCGGGAAAACCAGGCGAGAGGAACAAGACATTCATGGGGATCTGGGGAGGTGTCAGGCCAGTTCGACGCGAACCTTGGAGACGATGGCCGCGAGTGCGTCCGCAACCACCTGCGTGTCGGGATGGCGAATGAGGATGTGTCCCTCGCCATCGTAGCTGGTGCTGGCGGGCTGGCCGGGTTGGGGGATCTTGGCCTCGACGACCAGCGGCCCCAGATCGCGCTGGATTTGATCCCAGCCGTGCACCGCCTTGACCCTGCCGCGGCCCTGTCCGCGCAGGTAGGCGCCGCCCGCCGAGTAAAGCCGCTGAGGAGCCTGAAACTCCTCGAAGATGATCAGCCGCGCCCAGGCTGTGTAGAAATCGAGATCGTGAGCCCAGGAAAGCAGTGAAGTGAACTGGGCTCCGGGGGGCCTGGCGGCGACCTCGGAGATCGCGATGCCGCCGCCCGGTTTCCTGAACCATTCCATGTGCGTCAGGCCCGTGTAGATGCCGAGCACGTCGAGTGCGCGCGGACCGGCCTGCTTGATCGCGTCGAACTCGGGCCCGGATATGTCGCGCGGTAGCTGCACGGTCCACTGGATCCAGGGGTTCGCCATGACCTCGAGCGGACCGGGGCGATAGCGCGAAATCGAATGGAACAGGTGCTTGCCGTGAAGAGTGACGGTGTCGAAGGAATACTCCTCGCCTTGGATGAACTCTTCCAGCATCAGCGGCGCCTTGGGGCCGGGCGGCTGTTGAGCGAGATGCGCTTCCAGCTCCGCGCGGCTCTCGACCCGGAAGGTGTTGAGCGAGCCGGCTCCCGCGGGCGGCTTGACCACGAGCGGCAGACCGATGCGGTCCGCGAAGGCCAGCGCTTCGCGCGCGGTATTGGCCAGAACGCTGGCTGCGCAGGGCAGATCGTGCTCGCGCAGGCGTGCCTTCATCACCGACTTGTCGCGGAAGTGCATGGCCTCCGTCGCATCCATGCCGCGGATGCCCAGACGCTCGCGCACTTCGGCCAGAGGTCCCTGAAGCTGCTCGAGGATGCCCATCACGCGATCCACGCGTCCGTTCCACTCCCGGGCGATCGAGCGCACTCCTTTGATCAGGCCCTCCGTCTGCATGGCGTCCGGAACCTGCCGGAAGGCGCTGACGAGGCCTTGCAGGTCTTCCGGCAGGCGGCTGGCGGGGTCCTGCGAGAGGATCCCGATGCGAACTCCTGACAATCGCGCGGCAGCACGCGCGAAGCGCAGGCTCGACTCGAGCATGAAAGGGACGACGAAGATCACATGCACGGGCGGGGACATCGGGAATCAGGGTAGCGCGTCGGGGCACGCGGCGCCATGGCGGGTCGTAGCAGATAGAATGACGAGCACACATGAACTCACCGCTCAAGGTCTGCCTCATCTCTTCCGAGTGCACGCCCTTCGCCAAAACCGGCGGCCTTGCCGACGTCGTGGCAGCGCTCGGGCGATTTCTATCAAAGCGCGTCAACGATGTGCGCATCGTGATGCCGATGTATTCTCGGATCCGAAACGGCGGACATGAGTTCTATCCGGTGCCTGAGGCGCAGGACATACCGGTACGCCTCGGCGGACGAACGTACTGGTTCTCGATGTCCACCCTGCAGCTGCCGCGCTCCTCGGCGAAGATCTGGCTGGTGCGTTGCCCCGAGTTGTACGAGCGCGAAGGCATTTACACTCAGGAAGCCGACGAGCATCTGCGCTTCGCTCTGCTGTCCCGCGCGGCATTCCTGATGTGCCAGCACACGCAGTGGAGCCCGGACATCCTGCACTGCAACGACTGGCATACGGGTCTGGTTCCGATCTACCTGCGCACTCTGTATGCCTGGGACAAGCTCTTCGAGCACACCCGCACGGTGATGACCATCCACAATATCGGTTATCAGGGAACCTTCTCCGCGGAGACGATACCCGGCCTGGGGCTCGAGAATGACCGCTACCTGCTGTGGCAGGAGGATCTGCGCGACAATCGCGTCAACTTCCTCAAGACCGGTCTGGTGTACGCCAGCGCGATCACGACCGTATCGCGCACCTACGCGCAGGAAATCCAAGGCGAGGAGTTGGGCATGGGGCTGGCGGACGTGCTGCGCCAGCGGGCGGACTCGATCAGCGGCATCGTCAACGGCGTCGACTACGAAGACTGGAACCCGCGCGACGACGTTCTAATTCCCCACGCCTACACGCCCAATGACCTGTCGGGCAAGGCGCTCTGCAAGGAGGCGCTGATGAAGCGCTTCGGGCTGTCCTACGAGCCCACGACGCCGGTTTTCGGCATCGTTTCCCGCCTGACCTTCCAGAAGGGATTCGAACTCATGGCCGAGATCCTGACCGTGCTGCTCCAGCGCGAAAACATGCGTCTGGTGGTGCTCGGCAGCGGGGAAGAGAAGTACGAGAGCTACTTCACTTGGCTGCAGAACAGCTTCCCTCACAAGGTAGCCTACGATCGGGGCTACAAGGAGGATCTGGCACACCACATCGAGGCCGGCGCGGACATGTTCTTCATGCCCTCGCGCTACGAACCCTGCGGACTCAACCAGATGTACTCGCTCAAGTACGGGACCGTTCCGATCGTGCGGCGCACCGGCGGGCTGGCGGACACCGTCGAGCCGTGGGATCCCGCCAAACGCACCGGCACGGGCTTTCTGTTCGGGGATTTCAGCGCCGACGCACTGATGAACACCGTGCGCTTCGCCCTCGAATGCTGGAAGAATCAGGAGGGCTGGAAGGTCCTCCAGCGCAACGGCATGGAAAAGGACTTCTCTTGGGAGCGCCAAGGTGAAGAGTACATCGCCCTCTACCGCCGCCTGATGCCGCCGCGCGCGTCCGTGAGCATGCCGCGCGCAAGCACGACGCTGACACCGACTGCCAGCACGCGCAAGACGCCCGCGAAGGGGGCCTGAAATGCACGTTATCTTCGTCGAACCCGGCTTTCCTAAAAACCAGCGTGAATTCGTGCGCGCACTGCATCAGGTCGGTGCGCGAGTCACGGGAATCGGCGAGTCTCCGCAGGGCGCGCTCGACTCCGAACTAAAGGGCTGGCTGCATCGCTACGAGCAGGTGCGCTCGGTGGTGGACGAGCCGGCGCTGCTCGAGACCGTGCGCCGCATCCAGGCCCGCGAGTGGGTCGATCGGCTAGAATGCAGCGTCGAAGCCCACATCATGGCCACTGCCCGCGTGCGGGAAGCCTGCACGATACCCGGCACCAGCGTGCGCACGAGTTTTCTGTGCCGCGACAAGCCCGCGATGAAGGAAGCGCTGCGTGCCGCAGGCATCCCCTGCGCGCAGTCGATCGGCACAAGAGACATCAAGGAAGCCCGCGATTTCGTGCAGCGGATCGGCTACCCAGTGATTCTGAAGCCCCGCGATGCCGCAGGAGCCTCTGGAACCTTCAAGGCCTCCAACGATGCCGAGCTGGAGAACGCGCTGCGCGCCAGCGGGCTTTCAGCCGGCCGCGATGTGGCCATCGAGGAATTCATCGAGGGACACGAGGGCTTCTACGACACCTTGACCATCAACGGGAAGGTGGTGCACGACTTCGCCTGCCACTACTTCCCGAACGTGCTCGAGGCAATGCGCACGCGCTGGATTTCGCCGCAGATCATCTGCACGAACCGCATCGAGGCGGAGCCGTACCGGGAGCTGCGCGAAATGGGGCGCAAGGTGATCGAGGCGCTGGGCATCGAGACTTCTGCAACCCACATGGAGTGGTTCTTTGGCCCCAAAGGGCTCAAGTTCAGCGAAATCGGCTGCCGCCCTCCCGGCGTCCGCACCTGGGACCTCTACAGCGTCGCGAACGACTTCGATATCTACGTCGAATGGGCCAAGGCGATCGTGAAGGGTGGGACGGAGACGCGCCCGTCCCGACGCCTCTCGACGGGGCTGATCGCCTTGCGGCCGGACCGTGACGGACGCATTCGGCGCCATGAAGGCCTCGACGAGCTTCAGCGGCGCTTCGGCTCGGCGGTCATCGACAGCCATTTCCCCCCGCCGGGCACGCCGACTCAAGGCGTCGAGGCGGGCTTCATGGCCAATGCCTGGGTGCGCATGAAGCACCCCGACTACGACGAGCTGCGTAAGCTGCTCAACACCGTCGGCGAAACGATCAAAGTGCGCGCGGAGTAGAGCGGCGCGCGGGCAGAATCACGTTGGCGACCAGCAGACCCGCGGCGATCGAAGTGCCGACCAGCGCCACCTGAAAGGCGGCATCCACGCCGCTGACAACGTCGCGGTCGAGCATCGTGAAGAGTGATCGGAAACCGATGCTCCCGGGCACCAGCAGCAGTAGGCCGGGAACCAGCGGAATGGCCGCTGGGCGCAGCGTGAAGCGCGCATAGGCATTGCTGGCAAGGCACACCACGAAGCCGCCCACGGCCTCGCTGAACGGCGCCCCGACGAGGCTCTGCCCGAAACGGGCGCCGAGAAACGCGAGCGCGCTGGCGGCGACGATCCAGGCGAGATCTCGGCGCGGCGCCTTGAAGAGCACGCCGAAACACAGCGGGGCGAGCACGAGTGCAGCGTACAGCGCCCCTGGGGGCAGCAGGAAGTCGAGCGGCGCGGCGGCGAGTTGTGCGGGATCATTCAGCAGCACGCCGACGCGACCGCCGATCGCCGCGCCGAACAGCAGGGCGAGCAGCGTCATCATGCTGCCCACGAGTCGAGCGGTGCCGCTGGCGAGGTGTCCGACAGCCACCTCGCTTAGCGAGGTGGTCAGCGAGAGCCCCGGAAGCAGCGTGATCAACCCCGCCACGATCACCGAGACCTCTGGCTGCCGGCCCCACAGGCTCTCGATGGCGCCGGCCAGCGAGGCCCCGAGAAAGGCCGCTCCCGGCAGCAGCACGCGCGCAGCACGCTCCGAGCGCAGGGCCGCAAGATGGCAGCAGCCCACCATCAGGCCGATCAAGCCCGCCAGCAGTGTCTCGTGCAAGGTGGAGTTGAAGAAGACGGCGGCGCTGGCCGCACTGAGCGCAAAAGCGGCGACCGTCAGCTCCTTGGAGTAGGGAGCGGCGTCGTTCTCGACGGCCAGCAGCTGCTCGCGCGCTTTCTCCGGGCTCAGATCCCCGCGCTCGCTGGCGCGCACGATGGCTTCGATGCGAGCACGCCGCGCAAGATTGGTGGAGCCCGGCTCGACCCGCAGCAGAAGCGTGCGTGCGCTGGCGTAAGGTCGCTCGGGATCCTCCGGAAACGAAGCGAAGATCGAGGTGGGCGTGGCAAAGAACTGTCCTTGCAGACCGTGCTGCAGTGCGGCGCTTTCCATCGCTTGCTCGACGGCGGGCGCAGGTGCCCCGTGAACGTGCAGGGCGCGGCCCAGCGTGACGACGAATTCGATGGCGGAATCGCGTCTGCTCACGGCGCAGTGAAAATCAGGCCAAGGCGGCCGTGCGCCGGGATCGAGACCGACACGCGGGCTCTTCCTTGTTGGTCGATCCGGACCTCCATCGGAGGCACTACCTGAAAGCAGCTTTCCACCCGAGCGCGCTCCCGCAGGCCCGTGTAGTACAGCGGCAGCTCCAACTCGCGCTCGATCGCGGACCCTGTCGGGTTGTAAAGCATCGCAAGACCCCGCTCGCGTCCGTGCGGATCCACGTGCAGCCATCCGTCCCAGTCGCGCCCGTCCGCGCGCCGGAGGTGAATCACGTCGGAATCGAGGATGCGACGGTGCTCGAGGTAGAAATCCACCCAGCGCTTGACCAACGCCTTGGTTTCCTCGCTGTCGAACAGGCGCGGTCCGCGCCAGCAGGCCTGAACTCCGGCGCCGAAGTTGTTGGCCAGATGCGCCTCGTAAGCCTCAAGGTGTTCGCGCAGGGGTTCGATCGTGGCGGCGGCGCCACCACCCTGATACTCGGTGAGGGGCACGAACATCCAGCCCATACTCGGAGTCTTGTCCCATGTGCCGTCGTAGATGTTCTGTCGCCCGTGGAGGATCTGCTCCGCGCGCGGCAGAGACCAATTGGTCTCCCGATAGCCCATCGCGCACTTGTTGGCGCCGCCGAGGAAATACCAATCAGGAACGTTGAGATAGATTCCCCGTCCGCGGCAGCGCGCGTAGAAGTCCATGATCCCGCGCCATTGTCTCCACTGGGAGTCAGCCAGACCTGTGTGTCCGGGGTGCTGCTCGGAGGCACACACGTCTCCGGGGTAGGATCCGTCGTGCTCGAGCACCATCATCCCGGTCTCGGCGAGAAAGGACTCGATGCGCTGGAAATAAGCCTGTCCCCATGCGCTCATCAGGCAGGGAGAGTTGCCGAAAATCGCCTTGCCTCGAGCGTGCGTCCCCGCGGCCAAAACATCATCCTCGGCCGAGACCGCGCGGCTTGCAAGCAACGAGTAGCCGCCCAATTCCACCCCTTTGGCTCGTCCGTAATCGACCAGCTCGCGGATCCGGGCCCGGTAGGCGGGATCCGTGCTTTCCATGTCGAAACCGCTGCCGAAAGACAGGATCAGCATCTCGAAGCCCACCTCGGCACACTGGTCGATCGCCAGTCGCACGGCGTCGGGATCCGAATGGCGAGCGTGCATCAGAATCGGGTTCTCCGTGCTCCACGGAGCGATGGTGCGGTACATGCGCCTGCGCGAAAGGCCGCGGCGCTCGCGCTCGTGGGTGTCGAGCAGCAACTCGTACACGGTGGGCGCCGCCAGCACGGTCTGTCGCAGGGGATGGCGTTCATTCCACGGCCCCAACTCGACTCCCGGCCCCAGCGGCGGACCACAGACGAGCAGGCAGGGAGTCTTGAGCTCGTAGTTGACCTGAGTGGTGTAGGCGGGATCCTGCTCCCAGCGCACAGCCGGTCGGCCTGTCTGATTGGCCTGACCGAACATACCCATCTCGCTCTCGACATGCAGATTGGATTCCAGCCAGCGCCCGGGCTGCTCCACGGAGGACTGCGCCTCTACGATCGCGAGCCGCTCGCTCTCGATGCCCTGCAGGACAAAAGTCCCGCTCTGTGCGCCGGCATCGACCACCACGGTCTTCGCCAAGAGCGGCAGGCCCTCGTACAAGTCGTAGTGAACCAGCACGCGAAAGCGGTTTTTCGAGCCTTCGGCAGGACCGAAAATCAACGTCGCGCGCAGGCCTGCGGGAGGCCAGATCGAATTCGTGGACCAGCGTGGCTGCTTCCATGGCATGCGCGCGGGGATCGGACCGGTTTCGATGTCGAACAGAGGCATCGACGCGGGATCGGCCCTCAGTTGCTCGACATCGGGAGAACGCAGGAAAGCACGGTTGAGCTGTCCGGCGAGTCCTCCGACGAGGATGCGTTTACCCTCGATCTCGATGACGGCCTCGGGCTCGACGGCCCGGATGAACTCCTCGCTGGACGACAGATTGCGCATCGATGTCGTCCCAATCGCGCGCAGCCCATCCGCCGCGGGGTGCGGCCGCAGGGTGAAGGTGCGCTCCGCCAGACCATTGGACAGCACCAGCGTTGACCCGTCTGCAGACCAGCTCGCGGTGGCCGGTACATGGATCGCGTCCACGAGCCAATCTCCGGCGGATTCATCGACAGCTGCGGGTGGCGCCGAACGGCAGGCAGTCAGCAGCAGCGCGGACATCAGCAGGAACCGGAATCGCATGACGTTCAGACTAGCGCTCGATGGCTCACAAACGCAGGATGTTCTCTCCATGATGCTCATCGGAATGCTGTCCAACGCTGTTCTTCAGGCTCCGGCTCATGTCGATCTTTCAACGGAGACGGAACGGCAGGTGGTGGTCGACCGGGAGAAGGGGCAATATCTCGGACACGTATCCACCGTGACGCTGGGCAATGGCTCGATACTCGCCGCCTATCCCAAAGGCCACGGCAAGGGAGCGATCGTGCTCAAACGCTCGGACGACGGCGGCAAGAGCTGGTCCGAGCGTTTGCCCACGCCCGAGAACTGGACCACGAGCCTCGAAACGCCGACCTTGCATCGGGTCAGGGACCCGGGAACGGGCGCCATGCGTCTGTTGTGCTTTTCGGGGCTCTATCCGGCGCGACTCGCCACCAGCGAGGACGAAGGCGGGAGCTGGACGCCCCTGCAACCCGTGGGAAACTGGGGCGGCATCGTGGTTATGGGGGACCTGATCACGACCACCGGCGGCAACCTGCTCGCCTGCTTCCACGACGACGGACGCTTCTTTACCGCCAACGGCAAGCTGAGCAGCGAGATGAAACTCTATTCGACTGAATCCCGTGACGGGGGGCTCAGCTGGAGCACACCCAGAGAGTTCCACTCGTCCAGCGACGTCCATTTGTGCGAGCCGGGATGCGTCCGCTCACCAGACGGACGGCAGTTGACCATGCTGTTGCGGGAGAATCGCCGCGTCAAAGGTTCGCACGCGATGGTGTCGAAGGACGAAGGCGCCGTGTGGAGCGCACCCCGCGAGCTTCCCCGCTGGCTCAACGGAGACCGGCACACGGCTCGCTACGCACCCGACGGGCGGCTCGTGATCGCGTTTCGCTGCATGGATCCCAAGTCGCCGTTTCAGGGGGATTTCGTGGCCTGGTTGGGGACGCATGACGATCTCGCCAAAGGCGCGGGAGGCCAGTACCTCGTGCGACTCGCCGACAACAGACGTTCGGCCGATTGCGGCTATCCGGGTGTCGAGGTGCTCTCGGACGGCACGCTGGTCCTGATCACCTACGGGACTTGGACGGACGGCGAGTCTCCCTACATCCTCGCGGTCAGGATGAAGCTCGAGGAACTGGCCGCGAAAGCGGCGAAGGGCTGGTAGTTCCGCTCAGGATCCGCTGACCACGCTCGTGATCCTGACTCCGTACTGCTCGCCGATCGTCACGACCTCGCCGCGGGCAACCAGTTTTCCGCCGACGAACACATCGACAGGCTGATGTGCCGCGCGATCGAGTTCGATTAGGGATCCGGGGGTCAGCTTGATCAGCTCGCTGATGGTCATGCGCGAGCGACCCAGCTCCACGCGAACTCCCACGGGAACGCTCATCAGTCCCTCGACGCCCATCGCTTCGCCCTGGGGCGCGGCCGCATCCAGCTTGGGTGCACCGGCAATGCCCACCGCAACGGCCTGCGTGGCCTGATCGATGGTTCCTTCGAGGTTCGTTGAATTGTTCGCGTTGGTCATCGTAGTGGCCTCTGTCTACCTGTTCTTGTTCCATTCGCTGACACGCAGGGCCAGCCTCCCGTTGGTCTGGCCCCAGCGCCCCAGACCGCAGCACTCATCCTCGATCAGGATGCGAGCGAGCGACCCCCGCTGGGTGTCGAGCGGAATCACGTCGCCGGGCTCCAAGGCAAGCACGGCATCCAACGGCAGTTCCACGGAACCGAGTTCGACGCACAGATCGACTTCCAGATCCGCGAGCATGGGGGGGAGTGCGAGCTTCGCCTTGGCTGTGGGCGCTACAGCTGCGGGTTCGGCCACGGCCGGAGTCGCGCTCGTGTAGATGCGCATGCTCCCGATGCCGAAGGGCGTTTCGATCGAAATGAGCAGCATCACGCGTTGCGGATCAGCCTTGGTCGGCAGCTCCTGCGCAAGGTGCAATGCCTCACGATCTTGAACAAAGCGTGGGTTCTTGGGCTCGGTGCCGAGCACCTGCAGCAAGATCTGCGAACTGCGCGTGAGCAGCGAGCGCATCAAGCCGATTTCGACGCTCGACAGGCGCCGTACCGCGCTCGCGGCCTGCGGAGCGCCCAGCATTCGTTCCGCGTAGGCGATGGCAAAGCCCGAGTCGAGCACGGCCCACGATGTCTGTCCGTTGGTCTCGTAGATCAGCACCGAGAAGGGGTCTTGAAGCCCTTCCAGAATCTCCCCGACGCTCGCTTCGCCGATGGTGCTGATCTCCACCTTCGTCTTCCCGCGCGCGGCTGCCTGCAGGTAGGCCTCGAGCTGCAGTTGGGCGCGCTGCGCCACCCGCTTGATGCGCGCCGCATGCTCGGGGGACAGGCGCCGGGGATGACGGAAGTCCCGCGGCTCCACGGACGGAGCGGAACCGGCCTCCTTGGGGCCGGCCAAAGCCGCTCGTTCTTCGGGAGTGATCGCAGAGTCCATGCGGGGACGACCGTTGGTGCTCTCATCGGAAGAAAATCCCGATCCCTTGACTCCGCTGATCCGGGGTCAGGGGGGGCTTCGCAACGCCAATGCCGGAAATGGCCTTAAGTCTCTGGCATCCAAGCGGTTCCAGCCGCGAACCCAACCCGCATGGGCGCCTTTCTCCAATCCCTTCGACCGCACCTGAAAAAGCGCCCGGGCAATCGCCGCTGGCTCTACGTGGCCTACGACCAGCTCTCCCAGTCGATCGGGCCCCTCGCCACGGAAGATCCGCGCGAGCTGGGCATCGTGCTGATCGAAAGCGCGGACAAGGCCAGCCGACGGCCTTATCACCGCCAGAAACTGGCCCTTGTGCTCGCCAATATGCGGCACTTCGCGCTGGAGCAGGCCCTTCGCGGCGTCGCCGTGCACTACGAATTCACGGATCAGGATTACGGGACCGCACTGCGGCGGATCGTCGCCGAAACCGGGCCGCTGCAGGTCCTACGACCAGCTGAGCGCGAGCTGCGCTTCGAGCTTGGCCCGCTGTTCCGCGAGGGGTTGTTGAAGGAACTTCCTCATGACGGCTGGCTGACCCTGCCCGCCGACTTTCAGGCACTCGGCGAGGCCCCCTGGCGCATGGACGCCTTCTACCGGAAGGTCCGTCAGCGCACCGGCATCCTGATGGAGGGACAGAAGCCGGTCGGCGGTCAGTACAGTTTCGACGCCGAGAACCGCCGACCGTGGAAGGGAGCGCCGCCCGCTCCCACACCGCCGGGCTTCAAGCCTGACGAGATCACAACGGAGGTCTGCGAGCTCATCGAGCAGCGCTACTCGTCCCATCCCGGCGTGCTCAACCCGGAAACGCTGCCCGCTGCGGCAGCGGATGTCGAACGGCTGTGGGCATGGGCCCAACAGAGCTGTCTTCCGCACTTCGGACCCTACGAAGATGCGATGTCGACGCGTTCCACGGGACTCTTCCACACGCGCATCTCCCCACTGCTCAACCTCCAGCGCCTCTCCGCTTCGCGCGTGGTCAACGAGGTTCTGGAGCTCCCGATTCCGATCGCCAGCAAGGAAGGCTTCGTTCGCCAGATCCTGGGTTGGCGAGAGTTTGTGAGACATGTCCACGAGGCGACCGACGGCATGCGCACGCTCTCGGGACAGCCCCTGGAGAACAACGCGCTGCAGGCCGATCTGACCCTGCCGCCGGTTTTCTGGGGAGGAAAATCGGGATTGGCTTGTCTCGATCAGGTGCTGGAGGATGTGTGGAGCGAGGGCTACAGCCACCACATCACGCGTCTGATGGTGATCGGGAACATCGCCACGCTCCTCGGAATCGAACCTCGGCAGCTCAGCGACTGGTTCCGGGTTGCGTACACCGACGCATACGACTGGGTCGTGGAGCCCAATGTGCTGGCGATGGCGACCTACGGAACGGGTGCGCTAATGACGACCAAGCCCTATGTCGCCGGATCGGCGTACATCGACCGCATGAGCGACTACTGCAAGGGCTGCGTCTTTGATCCCAAGCGCAGCTGTCCGCTGACGGCGATGTACTGGGATTTCCTTGGCCGCAACTCGAAGAACCTGCAGGGGAATCAGCGCATCGCCATGCCGCTGCGGGCGCAGGCGCGCCGCTCAGCGCAGCAAAAGCGCCGGGATGCCCTGATCACCAAACAGGTGCGAGCGAGTCTGGAGCAGGGCAAGGCGCTCGGCGATCACTTGGGCTTCGAAGCCTGAGCGCGGTACGCGTTCAGATAGGTGAGGTACTTGTCGGCCGGCAGGGCGTTGACGATTTCGCTGGCGCGTTCGTCACCCAGCGACTGAAGGATCTTGACGGCATCCTCGGGCGGGAACCCGACCAGCTTGGCGGCCAGGTCGGTCGGATCGCCCTCCTCGAAGAACTTGGCCAGCTCCTTCCAGCTCTGCTTTTCGGCCGAGCGGCTCGATTCCAAGTCGCGCTTGGCTTCCTCTTCGCGCAGCGAAAGCTCGGTCTCCCGCTTCACGATCATCTCGCGCAGCTTGTTGAGCTCTTCCAGGCGCTGTTCGAGCGACTGTTCCCACTCCTCCAGTGCACGTTCCCGCGCCTCGATGCGCGAAGTCCGCTCGCGGAGCGATTTCTGACCTTCGAGCAGCTCCTTCTGCAAATCTTCGAGCTCCTGCGTGCTGAAGGGAGCGGGCAGCATGAACGCGCCCAGCGCGCCCATGCTGGCCGAAATGGCCTTGCCGCTGGGCTTGGGTTCACTCTCCTTTGGCGGCTCCGTCGGCGCCTGGGCGGTGCTGGTCGGAGCCGGCGCTGCGGGATCCTTGCCAGCGTCCTCCGGGGCCGCAACGAAGAGCTTGAAGAAAGCGACCTCGTGCATCGGAGCGCCGGAAAGCATGACGAAGGTCAGGAAAGAACCCAGCAGCAGTACGAGCGCGCCACAAACCATTAGGGCCATTTTGACAGTGTTGCTCATCGTGTATCACCTCACTCCATTGCCTGTTTCATCCGCGCCTGGCCGGATCCTCTGCGCATCCCGGCTCGATGACACCTCGTCCATGACGGCATTTTCGCGCTGCTGCTCGGCAGCTCCGTGCGCGGCTTTGTGGTTCTCCCGCAGTCGGTCCAGGCCCTCCACGCGCGCACGGTCCGCGATCCAGACTGCGTGAGCCTCGCCGACGGATTTCTGTGCCTCATGAAGCTGCTCTCGGCGCCGCTGCAGGAGTGCCTCGATTCCATCGAGGCTGGCTTCGAGAGCGATGCGCTCCAAAGGACGTCCCGACTTTTCAGACAGATCCTCGAGAGCGGTCTTCCTGACCGAGCGCGCACCGTCGAGCCGCGACTGCGCTTCCTGAGCATGACGCACGGCTTGCGCCCACGCTTCACGGGAGGCGTGCTCCTGAAGGTCTCGGACATGCAGAAGGCGCTCGAGCCGGAATCGGAAGCCTCTCACGACGCAGCCCCTCCGTGGATCATGCCGAGCAGTTCGCGGGTCTCGGAAAGCGCCGAATGCTCATGGACGTCCTGCCGCAGGAAGGTCTGGATGGCTTCCATGTGCGCGATCGCCGTGTCCAGCCGCGGATTGGTGCCGGGTCGATAGGCGCCGATCTCGACCAGATCCTTGCCTTCCTTCCATGCAGCGAGGCAGGAGCGGATGAACGAGGCGGAACGCTGGTCTTCGCGGCTCACGAGGCTTGGCATCAAGCGGGACAGGCTCTGCAGCACATCGACGGCGGGGAACACGCCACTTTGGGCGATGGATCGGGACAGATGGATGTGCCCGTCCAGCAAGCCTCGGAGAGTGTCCGAAACGGGCTCGTTGGGGTCATCTCCGTCGACGAGCACGGTGAGAAGCCCCGTGATGCTTCCGACCGTCGTGCGACCCATCCGCTCAACCAGCTTGGGAACCGTGGCGAAGAAACTGGGCGGGAATCCTCGGACGGTGGGCGGTTCTCCGGCAGCAAGACCAATCTCCCGAGCCGCCAGCGCGAAACGGGTGACCGAATCCATGACCAGCAGCACATTCAGGCCGGCGTCACGGAAATGCTCTGCGACCGTCATGGCGACGAAGGGCGCCATGTAGCGTTCAATGGGGGAGCGATCCGAGGTCGCGACGACCAGCACGGCCTTGTGCATGCCTTCATCGCCGAGGACTTCGTGAACGAAGCCACCCACCTCACGGCCCCGCTCGCCGACGAGACACACGACTGTCACGTCCGCGTCGGTTCCCCGAGTGATCTGTCCGAGCAGCGTGGACTTGCCCACGCCGGAGCCGGCGAAAATGCCGATACGCTGACCGCGGCCGATCGTATTGAGGCCGTCGATGACGCGCACTCCGGTCTGCAGCGGTTCCGTGATCGCGGGACGAGACAGTGGTGCCGGCGAGTCCGCCCGAACCGGCCGGATGTCCCGCAGATGAAGCGTGGGGCCGCCATCGATCGGTCGTCCAAGACCGTCGAGCGTGCGACCAAGCAACTCTGAGCCCACCGCGATGCTGAACGGCTTTCGCAGCGTGATGACTTCCTGAAGCGGAGCGATACCCTGCACGTCGCCATGAGGCATCAGCAGGGTTGTGCCGCCGCGAAAGCCAACGACCTCGGCTTCGATGGGCCCCAGACCGCCGCGCTGGATGCAGCACAGCTCGCCAACCGCGGCTGGAACGCCCACGGCTTCCACGAGCATCCCCGACACGATCGACACGCGGCCACGGAACAGCGGTCTTGCGGCCGCCTCCACCAAAGGCCGAAGGCGCTCGAGATCGAAAAGCTCCGTGCTCACGGGCAGAGTTCCCGGGAAAGGCGTTCACGCAGCGAACTCAGCGCTTCGTCGATCTCGCGGACCAGCACACCCTGCGCACATGTCACGTGCACATCGCCTTCGCGCAGGGCCGGATCCGCCTCGATCGTCGTGTTGACGCGGAATGGAATCTGGCTCAGGCGGGCTGCATCCGAGGGGTGTACATGCACCCGCGCTTCGCCGCGGCCGGCACCCGACAAGGTCAGCGACTCACGCACGATGCGCTCGATGTCATGCCGGCCTGCCCGGATCTCGCTGCGCGTCAATTCACGGGCGATCTCCACCGCCAGCAGGGCTGCGTCCTGCGCGAGCCGCAGACTGGCCTGCTCGCGCTGAGACGCAAGGTCCGCCAGCGCCTGTTCGACGAGGGCGCCCAGCTTCTGGAGCGTCTCCTCGCGGCCCTTCGCGCGACCGGCCTCGAAGCTCTGAGTGCTCGCCGCGCTGTTCCAGTGCGCGCGCAATCCGTTCTCGTCACCGAGGAATACTCGCGCCCCCGTAACGGGACCGGACACGGAGACTCGAAGCTCAGCTGACAAGCTCTTCTCCCGCCTTGGTCGGCTTGAATTCGCCCGCTTCCATCATCGAGCGAACGACGGTCATAATTTCGCCGCGAGCATCCTGAATCGTTCTCATCGGGAGCGCTCCAGCCAGCTCGCGCTCATCGGCAACCATGGTGCGAACGCGATCGGAGATGTTGCCGAGGATGTTGGCCTCAACCTTGGGATCGCATCCCTTCAAGGCGACCGCGAGAGTCTTGGTCTCGATGGAACCGAGGATCTTCTGCATGGCGCGTTTATCCACGGTCGAAAGATTGTCCCAGGTGAACATGGCTTCCTTCACCTGAACCGCCAGCGGTTCGTCCTTCTCGATCATTCCGCCGATGACGGACTTCTCGGTGTTTTCTCCGGTGAACGTCAGCATCTGAGCAACTGTCCTGATCGCGACGGTGCTGTCGGGTGCCTTGGGACGACGGGCAATTTCCTCGATGCGCTGGTGGACATCCGAGGCAATCGAAAGCAGGGTCTCGGTTGACGGCGGCTGCAGCGACGCCATGCGCAAGACGACATCGAGCGCGTTGTCGGGCTCCAGTGTTCCGAGCACCGTAGCCGAGCGCTCGGGCGCGCTGTGGGCCAGAACGACGGCCACGACGGCATTCGACTCCTCGCGCAGGGCGAGAGCCAGCAGATGCACCGGTTCTTCCTCGATCTGGGCAAACGGCCTTTCGATGCGGCGGCGCTCTTCGATCTGATTCAAAACGGTACGCGCCCCGTCCTTGCCGAGGCCTGCCTCAAGAATCGTCGCCAGCTGGTGCTCGTCCTGGGATCGAACGCCGACGCCAACATTGAGCTTGCGCGAAAGCTCACGATAGACATTGTCGATTTCCTTGCGCTCCGAGAGACGTTCGTCGAGATGCGTCATCGCACTCGCCACATCCGGAAGAATGTTGGCATCCATCAGCTTCAGAATCCTGGCGGAGGTCTGCTTATCGAGGCTCAGGAGGAACGCTGCGACCTTCTGTGTCGAGGCAAGCGGCGGCGGCGGATCTTGCTTGGCGCTCATGTCAGTTCCTGGAAGCCTTCATGTCTTCCGTAACCCAGCGGGACAGGATCAAGGACACGCGCTCGGGGTCGTTCTTGATGAGTTCGTCGATCTGGCGTCTCGCCACTAGTTCGCGGATGCGAGGATCCTCGATCTCCTCGAGCGAGGAGAAGTTCGGATCGACGGAACCGGAGCCCTGGCCCGCCAGCTGAGCCGTGACATCCGGCTTACGCTTGAGCGCTTTCATGAGCACGAAGAGGAAGATCAGTGCGGCGACGATTTCGACGCTGCGATCGATCATCATCTCGGTCAGGCGCGAGGGGCCCTCCACCGGCTCGACTGCCGGGGGGGGCAGGAGCTTGCCCTGCTCGTCACGCTTCAGGGTCGCGAAGGCGGCCGTCAGAGAGCTGATGGCATCGCGCTGATCGACGAAGCCAACCGCGGTCTTCACGACCTGCTCGAGTTCAGTACGCTTCGATTCGATGCTCGCGTCCAGGAACAGCGAAACGGTCAGACGCTTGAGCTCCGGAGTCTCTTCGCTGGTCAGGCTGGTTTCCTTGCCGACGACCGTGCTTTGAGTCACCTCCGAAGTGGTCGATGGAGCGACGGGTCCAGGTGCTTGTGCACCCGGTGCCGCATTGTCGAGGCCGAAACCGGAATTGCCCGCGCCCCCCGAAGGAGTCGGGGTGCTGGTCTTGCTCTCCGTTTTCGCCACGACGGCCTTGTTGGCGGGATCGACGACTTCCTTGATGCTCTCCCTGCGCGCATGGCTCCATTCGGAGTTGACCACGATGTGGGCTAGCCCCGCGCCGAATACCTGCGCCAGCACGGTGTTCGTGCGCTTGGCGATCTCGGCGTCGTAACGCGACTTGTGGTCGAAGAGCTCGTTGGCCGCGGCAGCCAGTTCGCTTTCCTGCGTTCCGTCGTAGAGGCTGCGGCCGTCCTGATCCGAGATGATCACGTTCTCGGCGGGAATGTTGAAGCGATACCGAACCAGCTTGGCGACGGTGTTGCACTGACCCCGTGTCAGTTCGCTCGCGTTGCGCAGCTGCAGCGTCACGGCGACGGTCAGCGGAGCGGACCGGCGCAGCGCGTTGGCCTCGGGGATCGAGGTGCTGACTCGGGCGCGTTGGACGAAGGCGAGTTCCTGCAGCTGCTTTTCCAGTTCTTGCCATTCGCGCTTCAGCGAGCTCTGCTGGCGTTCGCCGGCGGAAAGGAAGACGTCCGAGGCGCTCGACTGGTTGGCTTGAATCCCCTCGGGCGCGATTTCCATCGCACCCGCGAGCGCGACGAGGTTCTGGGCCTGGTAGTACTGCGCGGACTCGACCTGCACCACGAAGGGGCCGGGAGGCTGGCTGACCTCGTAGCGGATGCCACCCCCGGCGAGAGCCGACTGAACGGCAGCCACCTGCCGGCCGTCGAGGCCGGAGTACAGCAGCCTGAAGTGGGGGGAGTTTGCGTTGTAGGTGACGAGCCCGATTACCCCTGCCAGCATCAGCAAGGACAGGGCGAGGATCGCCTTCGTGGCGCCGCCCATGTTCCTGAGCTGTTCAAACAGGCCTTGGAGGTTGTCTTTCATAGGTGTAGGGCTTCAGGGCTCACACGCTCATGCGCATGACTTCCCGGTATGCATCGACGAATTTGTTTCTCACCTCGAGGGCAAACTTGAAGGCCAGCTCGGATTGTTTCAGTTGTGCAGTCGCCTCGGCGAAGTCGACGACCTTGCCCGTGACGACCTGCTCGGCCATGGTGTCCGCGGCCCGGACCTCCTGATTGACCTGCTGCACCAGCGTCGGCGACTGGCTGGCTTCGGCCTGCGGCTGTCCGGAGGCCGCCCCGGCGCTCAGCTGAGGGCTGAACTCGGCCCCGGGCTGCTGCAGGCGCTGGCGCATCTCCGCCTGGCGCTTGAGAGCTGCCTCGATGGCGGCTTTGGCCAGGGATCCTCCTCCTATGCGCTCTACCATGGGTTCATCCTCCTTTTTGGATGGCTATCGGGTCGCTCTGATCACTGGGCCATGCGCAGCGCGCGTTCCGCAGTCCGCACGAAGCCGTCCTGCACGTTGAGGTTGGCCTCGTAGGCCCGCATCGCGCCGATCAGGTCGGCCATCTCCTGCGTGACGTTCACGTTCGGCATGGTCACCTCGCCGCGCTCGTTGGCGTCGGGGTGCGAAGGGTCGTGAATCGTCAGCATGGGTGTTTCCAAGTCTGGGGTGATTCCACGGACGCGCACACCCACCGAGCCGGTCGGCGACTTCGAAGGATCCATGTAGGGGGCGAAGCTGACCACCTGGCGGCGGTAGGGTCCGCTGCCATCGGGCATCTGGGTGACCTCTGCGTGCGCGATGTTCTTCGAGATGACGTTGATTCGAACACGCTCGGCTGCGGTACCGGAAGCGGCGATCCTGAGCGTCGTGAACATGCTGCGGATGGAAGTCATGTGGTAGTCCTTTCAGAAATCAGCGGGATGATTCGATGGCACTCTGGATGATGCCCATGCGGCTCTGGAAGATCTGGGCGTACAGCTCGAACATGAGACGGTTTTCGCGGGCTGCGGCTGTCTCGACTTCCAGACTGACGTTGTTCCCATCAGGGCCGAGGGGAGTCAGCTTGTCGACCTCGACCTGCGGCTGGACGTCGAGCGGGTTCTTTCCCGAAACCATGGACTCGGTCAGCAACTCCTCGAAGCGCACGATCTGCCGTTGAAAACCAGGGGTGTTCTGGTTGGCGATGTTGTTCGCCAGCACTCGGCCTCGCAGCGAGCTCGCCTTCATCAGGTTGAGCAGCAACTTCGATTGTTCGCCACCGATATCCATGGTTCGTTCTCCTCGAGCGTCCCGAATTCGATCAGGCCACCAGGCCCGTCGAACGCCAAAGCTTCATCTTGTTGGACAGGGTCCGGGCAGTGACGCCGAGGCGGCGGGCTGCTTCCGTCTTGTTGCCCCGGGTGGAGCTCAGGGTTGCGAGAATCGCCACCCGTTCGATGTCCTCAATCGTCCGGTTGGCGAGAGCCGGGCCCAGATTCTCGATCGCAGTGACCGCCGCCGTGGCCAGCGTCACCGTGGCCGACTCTTCCGATCCGGTGGCGGGACCGAAGCTGAGGTCCGACAGATCGATCGTCGAGTGTCGAAGCATCACCACCGCCCGCTGGATGACGTTTTCGAGCTCGCGAACGTTGCCGGGCCAGTGCCAGGCCTGCAGGCATTCCATGGCCGTTTCGGTGAAGGCCGGGGTCTCGAGCCCAGCGTTGCGTGCATAGTGCTTCGCGAAATGGAGCGCCAGCGGCTGGATGTCCTCAACGCGCTCGCGCAGGGGGCGCAGATGAATCGGCAAGACGTGCAGGCGGTAGTAGAGGTCCTCGCGGAATCGACCAGCCTTGACTTCCGCGTGCAGATCGCGATTCGTGGTGGCGATCACGCGCACATCGACCTTGAGAGTGCTGGTACCGCCCACGCGCTCGAACTCCTCCTCTTCCAGAACCCGCAGCAGCTTGGCCTGCAGTGCAGGGGAGATCTCTCCGATCTCGTCCAGCAGCAGAGTTCCGCCATCCGCGAGTTCGAAACGGCCCTCGCGTGTCTTGTGAGCGCCCGTGAAGGCGCCGCGCTCGTGGCCGAAAAGTTCGCTCTCGAGCAGTTGCTCCGAAAGCGCGGCGCAGTTGACGCGGATGAACGGTCCGTTCGCGCGGGGGCTGTTCTGGTGGATGTACTGGGCGATCTTTTCCTTGCCGGTGCCGCTTTCGCCGGTGACCAGCACCGTGCCCTTCGACCGCGCGATGCGCGCCGCATTGCGCAGCGTGTCCGTCATCAAGGGGCTTTCGCCGATAATCGCCGGGGCGCCTTCGCCCACGATCTCGCTGCGCAGATACTGGTTCTCACGCATCAGGCGGGTCGTCCGCTCGATGCGCTCAAGAACGACCTCGATGGCCTCCGGAGTGCAGGGCTTGAGCAGGAAGTCCGCCGCGCCGTTGCGCATGGCCTGAACCGCCGACTCCAGCGTGCCCTGAGCCGTGACCAGCACCGCAGGCATCTCAGGATGCTGAGTGCGCATGGTCTTGAGCAGCTCGATGCCGTCGATGCCAGGCATGCGCAGATCCGTGATCATCAGATCCGGCGTGTGCTGGCGTGCCTTGTCGAGGGCTTCGGCGCCGCTCCGGGCTTCGATCGCCTTGTAACCGAGCTGAGTCACAGCTTCGATCAGGAATTCGCGGCTCAGCTTGTCATCATCAACGATCATGATGCTTTGAATCGACATCGTTCGGCTCACTTGCAGTTGTGGAAAGGGATTTGGAGAATCAGATGCGCTCCACCGCCCAGATGGCTGGGCGCGGGCGCGGGGGACACTTCGAGTCGACCGCCGTGCAATTCGGCGATCGTGTGCACTAGGGCAAGTCCGAGGCCTGCGCCTTCGGATCGCGTGGTGAAGAAGGGGTCGACAACTCGGCGGCGCAGTTGGGAGGGGATGCCCGGGCCTGCGTCACAGACTTCGAAGACGACCTCATCGGCGTGCAGACGGCACGCCACGTGGATGCTGCCGCCGTCCGGCTGAGCCTGAATCGCGTTGGCGATCAGGTTCCGCAGAGCCTGGCGGAGCTTGATTCGGTCACCGGTGAAATCCGGGCAGGCGACACTGGCCTGAATGGCCCAGGCATCCTGCCGAGTGCCTGCCGGGATGGAGCGCTGAGCCAAAGCGATGGCGCTGTCGACGAGTTCGGCGGCGCACACGCGGTCCCTGCGCAGCTTCTCGGGCGAGCCGAAGCTCAACATGTTGGAGATGATCGCGTCAGCTTCATCGACGCCCTCGCAGATATTGGCGGCCCAGCGTCCTTGGCGGCTGTCGGCGTCGAACTCGCGGCGGAAGAGCTCGGCATAGCCTCGCACCGCGTTCATGGGGTTGCGGATCTCGTGAGCGATGCCAGAGGCCATGCTGCCGAGGGCGGCGAGCTTGTCGATGCTGTGCAGGCGTTCAGTGAGGTGGGCAATCTCGGTTCGATCGTCAACCAGCTCGACCGATCCACTCAGGCCGTTGGGTGTCAGAAACTCCGACCAGCGCTGTTCGACGATGCGCGCGCGCCCGTCGGCGAGAACGATCTCGCGGGACTGGCCGAGAGCTTCGCGACCCAGCAGTTCGGGATGGCCGTTGTGTTCGTGAAGCTCCGGTTCCGTGGTCTCCAGAATCGCGCACAGCGCTGGGTTGGCGCGAACGATGCGACCCTGGCCGTCGCGGACAGCCACGCCCGTCGGCAGCGCGCCCAGCACGGCCTCGAGATGGGCGTGCATGGACTCCGTCTCGAGCACCTTGCGCTCAAGCTCGGCGTTCTTGGCTGCCAGCTCGATCTCGAGACGCTTGGCGCGTTCCGCGAGCAGTGCGTAGCTCTCGAGAAGGCTCTCCGAGATGGCGGACAGCGAGCTCAGCACGGCGTTGAGTTCGAAGTCGGCCTCGCTGGCGACGGTGGCGTCCAATTGCTTCACCGCGGCTCCTTCTGGCTGCCGTTGCCGGCCTTGAGCTTGAAGTCGCGCTTCCACTCGAGGAAATCGAGGTCCTGTTTCGCTCGGCGCGCGAGGACCGGATCGGTCGAGGCTGCTGCCAGCTTGTAGCCGTCGATGGCCTCCGGCCAGCGCTCGAGCTGCTCGAGTGCGCGGGCCCTCCACCACACCGCTTCCAGATTGGCGTTCTTGTTGTCGAGGAACAGCACGCAGTCGGCGTAGCGGCCGCTGCGGTAGAGCGTCTGAGCCTGACGAATCGAATCTGCTTCGGTGTACACAGGTACGGAGTTGGCGATCGGAGTCTGACCGGCCCCGATTGAGCCCGATTGCAGGGCTCCACGATCCTGGGGAGTGAGGCCTGTGCTGATGCTGAGTCGCTTGGCGTCCTCAGGTTTCGATTCGAGGAGTTGCGAGACCGTTTCCGACTGGGTGGCCGCGTCAGCCATGCGATCCGCCAAACCCTGAAGCCGGTTGACCTCGTCTCGAAGGGTGACCAGCTGGGCATCGCGGGCCTGGGGGTCGGGCAACGCCGATTCCGTCGCCTGCATGACGAGTGCGACCGAGTTGGGAGCGCCTTGTTCCACACCCTTGCGGATGCCCGCGAGCACTTCGAGCGCCCGCACGGTCTCCTTAAGCGACCGTTCCAGACCGCCGCCGGTTTCCTGAGTTGCAAAGGTCGGCACGAGCAGCAGCGCTCCGAAAGCGCCCGCCAGAACAGTTTGGTACTTCATCATCAGAGCTTTCCTCCGAAGGCCGCGAAGGCCTCTTCGTGCCGTCCGGCCGCTTCCAGCAGGCTTCCCGCCATGAAGCACAAGCGACCGAGCACGGCAGCGTCGGTCACGCCGCTGCCTTCCAGTCGCAGAGCGTCGAGTGCGCGATCGACCTGCTGATTGGCACCCAGAGCACGCGCGTACAGAAGGACCAGATCCAGACGCGCCTCGGGTTCGCGCTGCTCGCGCAGGGGATAGGCCTGCTCGAGGGCGGCGAGCGCCTTGCTCGGCTGGCCGCGCTCCATCGCGCGCCACGCAATCTCCAGCAGATCGCCGGCAGCACCGTCGCTGTGCTTGGAAAGTCCCAGGCGCTTGCGCGCCAGTTCCGCCATCGGCGCCAGGGCCGTCGCGGCCGTACTGTCCTTCGCGAGTCCCTGAATCATCAGCACACCGACCGCATCGCCGGCCAGCAGCGACTGGTCGGCAGCTTTGATCCAGGCCTGCGCCTGAGCTTCGCCGGTCGAGGTCTTGCCTGCCGCCAGCCAAGCCAAGGCCGCATCCCTGTTGCGACCGAAGTGCGCGAGCACCTCGGCGCGCAACTCGTGTGCCGTGCGGGCCCACTCCGGGCTTGCACCCGTGTTTTCGGCGCGCGCCAGTGCTTCGAGTGCTTCGGCTCGGCGCTCGGCCTTGAGGCAGGCCAGAGCACGCACGTACTCGCGCGTCTGCCGCTCGTCGTCGTTGGCGGCCGGAGACTGCTGATCCAGTGAATCCAGCAGGAAGAGAGCCTGGCGACCGTCTCCGTTGAGGGCGATGGCGCGCGTCAGCTGCAGTCTCGCTTCGGCCTGCTCCGCCCCGGTATGGGTATGGCCTACGACCCGCGTGAAGCACTCGATCGCTTGGACGTGTTGGCTGAGTCGAATGTGGGCAGCACCCGCGTGCATCAGAGCCTGCGGCGCCAGTTCCCCGTCGGGGTCGCGCTCCACGGCGGACTGGAAGTGCCCCAGCGCAGCTTGCACGTTGCCGCGGCGTTCCTCGATCGTACCGAGAGCCAGCTCGGCACGCGGAGCATCCGCATTCTGCCCGTCGTTGCGGAGCGCACGGAGGCAGGCGGCCTGCAGGCGGTTTTCGAGTTCGGATTCGCTCAGACGCGACAAGTCATCGACGCTCAGTTCGATTCGATCCGAGCGCAGTTGGACGTGCCAGCCAACGCTCCCGGCAACGGCCTGCGTCACCCACGACAAGGGCCTGTCGGTGAACGCCAGGGTGATCGGCAGCGTGGCCGGAAGGTGCTCGATGCCTACCAGCTTGCGGCCGGAGCGCGTGGCGATTTCGCCGAAGAGTTTGCGCGGATCGGCGCCGACGATGTCCGCGCTGATCAGGTACTGACCGTCCACTTCGCTCCAGCGCAGCCCGGAGGAATCGGTCTGCAGGGACAGCAGGAGAGCAAGGGCCATCATGGCTTGTTGGCCTGGCGCTGATTCAGCGCGGTTTCCAGCGCCTGCGCGCTGAGGTACAAGGCTTCCGCCTCAACGCCCGGACGCGACTGTGGGTCGACGCGGTCGATGACGGCCATCAGTTGTGACAGGCGCTTGCGAGCGGCAGCGGGGTTGCCGGTGCGAAGCTCTTCCCGGGCAAGACGCAGTGCGGCGACGTCAAAGGACTCGGGCGGAGTCAGGCGTACCGGAGCGGGCTGAGTCTCGGTCACGACGGTGGTGGTCGGCTCCAGCTCAGCCGCCTGCGTCGCCGCCATCGCCTCAAGGCGATCGACGCTCTCCTTCACCGCGCGGCTGGCGTTCCAGACAAATAGCAGTCCTGCGATGTTGATCGCAGCCAGCACCGCGATGGCGATCCATGCGCCCTTGAACAGGCGCGGAGGCGCGGCGACTGCCGGCGTGAAGGTCGCGGGCTGCGCGGGTGTCGATTCGCCGGCCGTGACGGGGGCTTTGGGGCTCGAGGATTTGGCAGCAGGTACCAGTTGCTCATCGGCTGCGCTGGACATCAACTCAGCTGAGGCTGATGCACCCGATGCGGAGGCTTGCGCCGCCGCCGCACTCGGGATGGCAGCCTTGGGCTCCGGCTCGCTTTCGAGCTGCATCTCGACCACGGGGAAGTCGAAGAGGTCTTCGTCTTCCGGAGATACACCAGGCTTCGTTCCTGTTTGCTGGGCGGCCATGTTCAGCTCCAAGCGTCCTTCCCGGTTTTCCGAGTCGACACATTGCTCGAAAGCAGGCGTCCGACAACGACGGCGAGAGCCGGCGGGAGCTCGAAGATCTGGTTGTGAGGATCGAGCGTGACTGCCTTGAGCACGCGCTCGGCCAGTTCCGGCGGGAAGAAATCGTGATCCGACAGATCGACCACAGAGCCGTCGTCGAAAGCGACTTGACTGGTCCGGAAAATCATCTCGACGCGCGTACCAACCCCTGGAGTGCTCTCGATGCCCAGTTCCTCGCTGAGGGCGCGCGCCCGGGCGATTCCGTAGGCGCTGGTGTCGTGCAGCTCGTGAGCGTCCAGGCCGGCGGCATCGAAGCCGCACCCCGCATCGCGAATTGTCACCAGCAGATCGGCGCGCTCGAATCGAGCCAGCAGCTGGATCGTGCCCTCACCTGTGGGATAGGCGTGCGTGCAGGCATTCTCGACGATTTCGGCGACAGCAGAGCCGATGCGAGCCCGCGCGGCAGGACCGGTTCCAGAGCGCAGCGCAAGGGCCATGACATCCCGCGCTGCCTGCGTCGATGCACCGGCGAAGGCGCGGTAGTTGCGCTCGAGTACGCCGGAACTGGATTGGCGGGGGAGCGGAGCCACCGGAGTTTCGATGGCCCGCACAAGGTCGGCGAGCCGGAACGGCTTGGCGAGCACCTCTCTTGCCCCCATGCTCGTTGCCTGACGGCAGTCGTCGCTGCTCGGCTGGTCAGCGATTAGGATGACCTCCGGGCTTAGGCCTTGTGCTCGCCATCCCGGCAGCGCCTGCAGAAAGATGCTGCGCTCGCAGACCATGAGCTCGGCATCGCCCTGCACCACATCGCCGAGCTGATCGGTGACCGACACCTGATGCCCGCGGCGACGCAGCGCGGTGGCGATGATCTGCATCGCGGCGCGGTCGGCATCAGCCAGCAGGATGCGGAGCGGTGAGGGAGCGGAGAGGGTCATGGTGGAACTTGATTCCATGGCCCATGTCGACACGAACCCGGAAAGCCTTTACCCCTCGGGTGGATTTCCGGAAGTTCTTTCCCAGTACGGGAAAACCGGGCCTGAGGCTTGCCCAGAAGGGGATACTGCTCCCCGAGCGGGGACAGAATCGGTATTGGGAAACTCGTTTTCCGCGCGAGCGTGAGACGGCGGTCCCGTCTCCATAGATGCCGGGGCGCATGTTCCCCCCCGGCACTGGAGACACCGATGCAGAAGTTCATCCCGCCGCATTGCCCCTATCCCGCCTGTCCCAAGAGCCCCTTTCTCT
>Ga0208361_1000001_pt1 | contig 171265 bp, 133 predicted proteins | sample LakMenEpi05Aug10_FD_150670 | JGI IMG/M metagenome (GOLD analysis project Ga0208361, IMG submission 150670) | Freshwater microbial communities from Lake Mendota, WI - 05AUG2010 deep hole epilimnion (SPAdes) | ecosystem: Environmental > Aquatic > Freshwater > Lake > Epilimnion/Euphotic zone ... | reverse complement strand
TGCGGAGCTGCTGTTCGACAAGGGCGCCGATCGGGCCGAGCAGTCGAACCTCTTCGAACAACGACCCGAGCGCGGTGCGCGATTGTCGGAACTGCTGCAGGAGGAGCTGTTCCACTCGCGGCGCCTCGCCAAGGACTACCAGCATCAGCGGCCCGGCGGGCTCTCGCCGGCCGAGGAGGCGCGGCTCTCGCAGTTGGGCTACAGCGGCGATGAAGCTTCCGGCGGCGTACCCAGGGAGAAGAAGTGAAGCCCACCGCGCCGCTTGCGCTGCTCCTGCTGCTCTGGGCCTGTGCTCCGAAAGCGCCACAGGAGCGCGAGGAGGTCCGCCGCACTTTCTATGGTGATGGCAAGCCGTGGTCGGAGCTCGTGTACTTTCGTGGCCTGCCCGATGGACCTGCCCGCACCTGGCACCCGGATGGCAAGCCAGCCTCGGAGGGCGAGTACCAGCTCGGCCGCAAGAGCGGCCGCTGGCGGCGCTGGTTTGAGGATGGGCAGGTCTCGCTCGATGCCAACTACCGCGATGGTTATCTGGATGGTCCTTTTCTCGAGTCCTGGCCGGACGGCAAGGTGAAAAGCCAGGGGCAACTGCGCATGGGGCGGCCGAGCGGGCACTGGATCGAGTGGCACCGCAACGGCAGCAAGCAACTGGAGGGCAGCTACCGCGACGGCGAGCGCGAGGGCGTCTGGACGGCTTGGTTTCCTGATGGCAGCCTGCGCGGTCGGGCGGTCTATGCGCGCGGCCAACTCGTCACCGACCCTTTGAAAAAGCAAGCCGCACTCGACGCCGAGCCGCTGCCCGCGCGCTGAATTCCGGGCAGGGACTCACGTTCGGGCGTAAACTCCACGGGGAAGCCTCTCTCTTTCTTCATCTCCGACACTCTTTTTCTCCGGATGCTGCCATGCACCTGTTTCGAATCCTGACTTCGCTGGTCTTGTCCCTGCCGGTCACCGCCCAAGGCGCCGATCTGTGCGCCAACGCGCAAGCGATCAGCGGCGTCGGCAACTTCGCCTTTGATCTGACGGCCGCAGGCACCGATGGCGTGGGCGACAATCTGTGCCTTGCCTTTGGTCAGAACAACATCAGCAGCGACGTGTGGTATGCGTGGGTCGCGCCGCAAAGCGCCAGCTTTCGGTTCCAAACCTGCTCGCTGACCTCCGTCGACACCAAGATCGCCGTGTACGACGGCTCCTGCGCGGGCGTCGTGATCGGCTGCAACGACGACAGCTGCGGCCTGCAGAGCAGCCTCGAGTTTCCTGCCGTCGCCGGCAACACCTACGTCTTGCGGGTGGGAACGTATCCTGGCGCCACCGTTGGCGTCGGGTCCTTCAGTCTCAACCTCGTGCCGCCGCCGGCAGTCCTCGCGACGGCGGTGAGCCCGATCAACGGCCACACCTATCACCTGATCGGCGGGGGCAGCTGGACGGCTGCCGAAAACGCGGCCATCGCGCTCGGCGGTCATCTCGCGACCCTGCGCAGCCAAGCGGAACACGACTGGATCCTGCAGACCTTTGCCAACTACCAGGGCAGCACCGTGGATCTGTGGATCGGCTTCAACGATGCCGCGGTGGAAGGCACTTTCGTCTGGTCGAGCGGCGAGCCGGTGGTCTACACCAACTGGGACGTGGGCGAGCCCAACAACGCCGGTGGCACCGAGGACTACGCCAACCTGCGCAAGAACAATCCTGCGGGCTACTGGAACGATCTGGCCAATGCTCCGACGGGCTACCACGCCAACCCCTTCGGCGTCGTGGAGTTGGCCGGCAACTACGCGGCCTTCTGCAAGGCCGATGGCACCGATCCGCTCGTGACCACGCCATGTCCCTGCGGCAACACGGGGGCCGCCGGTTCGGGCTGCGCGAACAGCGCTGGCCCCGGCGCGGTGCTGAGCGCCAGCGGTGCGACCAGCCCCGACACGCTGGTGTTCACCGTCTCGGGCGAACTGCCGACGGCGCTCTCGATCTTCCTGCAGGGCAACAGCACGATCGCGACCGGCGTGCCTTTCGGAGATGGCGTGCGTTGCGTGGGTGGAACCCTCAAGAGACTGTATGTCAAGAATGCGGTCGCGGGCGTGGTTTTGGCTCCGGGGGCCGGCGATCCCTCCGTGACGGCGCGCTCCGCCAGTCTCGGCGACACGATCCCCGGCGGCGCGCTGCGCTACTATCAGGTCTATTCGCGCGATCCGGATCTGAGCTTCTGCGCCGCTCCGCAGGGCTCGACCTACAACATCTCCAACGGCATCCGCGTTCAGTGGTGAGCTGAGGCTCGCTTCTGGGGGCGATTCGCGCCGGCCTGCCTCTGGCAGGCTGGCTGCGTTTGCGGCTACGATGAGCCTCGAGCATGAACCAACGGCTTTTCTGGATCGGAATGGCTTGGTGGACCGCGCTGAGTTCGTGCGCTCGCGTCAGCGAAACGCGGCTCGCGCTGTCCGTGCCGGAGTCGATCTCCTACGGTCGGGACATCCGACCGATCCTCTCCGACCGCTGCTTCACCTGTCACGGTCCGGATGCGGACAAGCGCAAGGCGGATCTGCGCCTCGATCTGCCGGAGCACGCGTTGGAGGATCTCGGCGGGTATGCGGCGATCGTTCCGGGCCGGCCGGAGGCGAGCGCGTTGTACCAGCGAATCGTCTCCGCGCACGCCGACGAGCGCATGCCGCCGGCCGGTTCCAACAAGCGGGCGTTGACGGACTCCGAGCAGGAGCTCTTGCGCCGCTGGATCGCCCAGGGGGCCGCTTACGAGCCGCATTGGGCCTTCGTGGCGCCAGCTCGCTCGTCGCTTCCCGCCGGCCCAGCCGACGCCGATCCGATCGACCGCTTCATCGACGCCAAGCTCGCCGAGCATGCGCTCAAGCCCAATCCGCGCGCCGACGAGGCGACGCTGCTGCGCCGCCTGTACCTCGATCTGACCGGACTGCCGCCCGCTCCCGAGGAAACGGCGCGTTATCTGGCGGACCTCGGACCCGATCGCTGGGATCGCGAGATCGAGCGGCTCTTCAGCGAGGAACCCTACGCCACGCGCCATGCCGAGCGCATGGCCGTGCCCTGGCTGGATGCGTCGCGCTACGCCGACACCTCCGGCATTCACATGGATGCGGGACGCTCGATCTGGCCCTGGCGCGACTGGGTGCTCGAGGCCTTCCGAAAGGGCATGCCCTTCGACCAGTTCGTGACGGAGCAACTGGCGGGGGATCTCCTGCCCCATGCCACCGCGGAGCAGAAGATCGCCAGCGGCTTTCATCGCAACCATGTCACGACCGATGAGGGCGGGGCGATCGCCGAGGAATACCTGCTCGAGTACGCCGTCGACCGCGCTTCGACGACCGGCTCGGTGCTGCTGGGGCTTACCGTGGGCTGCGCGCGCTGCCACGATCACAAGTACGACCCGATCCGTCAGCAGGATTTCTACTCGCTGATGGCCTTCTTCAACTCGATCGAGGAACCAGGGCTCTACGACCAGCGCCCCGATCCCACGCGGGCTTTCGAGCCCTTCCTCGAAGTTCCCAGCGCGGCGCAGTCGGCCGAGCGCACGGCGCTTCAGGAGCAGATGGCCAAGGCCAAGCGCGCCATCGACACGCCCCCCTCCGACGAGCGGCAGGCCTACGAAGGCTTCCTCTCGGACGTGCTGCGCGAGGTCGATCTGTGTTTCGCGCCCACGCGCTTTGTGCGCGGTTCGGCGCGCGGAGGCGCAAGCCTGATCGCGCAGCCGGACGGCTCGTACTTCGTCGAGGGCCCCAATCCCGACACCGATCGGCACGCAGTGGAGCTGGAGATCGAAGGCACCAACCTGCGCGTGCTGGCGCTGGAGGCGATTCGGGACGCGCGACTGCCGGAAGGCGAGGCCGGTCGCTACGTGCCCAACGGCAATGCGGTGCTGACCGATCTGGTGGTGCGGGCCACGAGCCTGCGGAATCCGGCCGAGACCCGGACCCTGCGCTTTGACTGGCTGTGGGCCGACTGGGAGCAGCCCGACGGCAATTTCCGGATCACGAACATCCTCGATTCCGACAAGGCCTCGGGCTGGGCGCTCGATGCGCACCGCCGCAACGACTCGCGTGCGGCGCTGCTCGTGACCGACGAGCCCTTCGGCTGGGAGGGCGGGACGCGCCTGGAGGTCGAGTTGGGCTACGAGTCGCCCTACGCCAAGCACACGCTCGGCCGCGTGCGCCTCACCGCGGGATCGATCGGTGGCGCGGGGCTGGATCGGCTGCCCTCCCACGCCGGCCTGTGGCACACGGCGGGTCCCTTCGAGGGCGAGGGGCTGGAGATGTACTCGACGAATTACGGCCCCGAGAGCGTCACCACGCTCGATCCCAAGGCCGAGTTCACGCACAGGGGCCGGCGGATGGGCTGGCGTCCCGTTCCCGAATTCCGCGATGGAGTCGCGCATGACCTCCCGGAAGGGGTCAATGTCCATTTCGTCGCGAAGGAGCTGTACGTGCCTTCGGCGCGCAGCTTCGACGTCGGCATCGGCAGCGACGATGGCGTCGAGGTGTTCATCGACGGCCGCAGCCAATTCAAGAACCAAGTCTACCGCGGTGTCGGGCTCGATCAGGATCGCATCCGCTTCGAACTTTCGGCTGGCCGGCACCTGATCGTGATGAAGATCATCAACACGGGCGGCCGCGCCGGCTTCGCGTGGAACCCGCGGGTCACGGAGCGCGAGCTTGCGAGTGAGCATCTGCTGGCGCTGATGCCCGTCAGCCGGGATCAGGAAGAGCGCCGCTCGCGCGGCCAAAGCGCCTGGAGGCTGCGCTTCTCGGAGGATTACCGCCGCCAGAAGCAGGCACTCGCCGATCTGGAGTCCTCGCTCGACAAGCTGGAGCGCTCGATCCCGCGCACGATGGTGATGAAGGAGCGCGACAAGCCGCGGGAGACCTTCGTGATGATGCGCGGGCAGTACGACAAGCCCGACAAGTCGCGCCCGGTCGCCCGCGCGGTGCCGGCGGCGCTGGGCCAACTGCCGGCCGGCGCGCCCGCCGATCGCCGCGGTCTCGCCCAGTGGCTGTTCGCGCCCGAGAACCCGCTGGTGGCTCGGGTTGCGGTCAATCGCCTGTGGGAGCAGATCTTCGGATACGGATTGGTGCGCACCAGCGAGGACTTCGGCCTGCAGGGCGAGTGGCCCACGCACCCGGAACTGCTGGACTGGCTCGCGGTCGAGTTCCGCGAGAGCGGTTGGGATCAGCGCCACATTCTGCGGCTGATCCTCTGCAGCGAGACCTACCGCCGATCGGCGCGCGTGGAGCCCGAACTCGCCGAGCAGGATCCGGACAACCGGCTTCTGGCGCGCTACCCGCGCCGGCGACTTGCGGCCGAGGAAATCCGCGACACGGCCCTGTACGTCGCGGGCTTGCTGGTGGAGCGGCGCGGCGGTCCTTCGGTGAAGCCCTACCAGCCTGAAGGCCTCTGGGAGGAGGTCGCGATGGTGGAGTCCAACACGCGCTTCTTCCGACGCGGCGAGGGCGAGGACCTGTGGCGACGCAGCTTGTACACCTACTGGAAGCGCGCCGCTCCGCCGCCCGCGATGCTGACCTTCGATGCGCCGACACGCGAGTTCTGCACGATCCGGCGCACCACGACCAATACGCCGCTGCAGGCGCTGGTCCTGTGGAACGACGAGCAGTTCCGCGAGGCAGCGCGCAAGCTGGCCGAACGCACGCTGCTGGAGCGGACGGACGATGGCGAGCGCCTCATGCGCATGCACCTGCGGGTGACGGGCAAGCCGGTGCAGGGGGCCGCGCTCGAGGCGCTGCGCGCCAGCCTGGAGCGCTACCGCGGCCGCTACGCTCTGGCGCCGCAGGCCGCGGAAAGCCTGCTGAAGGTCGGCATGAGCCCCCGCGATCCCCAGCTCGATCCCGGCGAACTCGCGGCCTGGACGATGGTCGCCAGCGCGCTCTTGAACCTCGATGCCACCCTGTGTCGGAGCTAGAGCATGGATCCCCGCGAGCTCTACCACCTCAACCTGACCCGCCGACGCTTCTGCGGCCTCACCGCGCGCACCGCGGGTTCGGCGCTGGGCCTGGCAGCCTTGTCCCAGCTGCTTGGAGCATCGGGTTCCTCAAACCCTGCCGCGCCGCTCGCGCTGCGTGTGCGCCCCAAAGCCAAGCGCGTGATCTACATGCACATGGAGGGTGCGCCGAGCCACCTCGATCTGTACGACCACAAGCCCGGGCTGCGCGCGCGCTTTGATCAGGATCTGCCGGATTCCGTGCGCAATGGTCAGCGGCTGACGGGCATGACCGCGGGCCAGTCGCGCTTTCCGGTCGCTCCCAGCATGTTCCGCTTCGCGCGGCATGCCAACCGCCAGAACGGAGTGTGGCTCTCCGAGCTGCTGCCGCACACCGGCTCGATGGCGAACGAGATCTGCTTCGTCCACTCGATGCACACCGAGGCGATCAACCACGAGCCGGGCATCACGTTCTTCCAGACCGGCAACCAGCAACCGGGCCGACCGAGCTTCGGCTCGTGGGTCAGCTACGGGCTGGGCAGTGGCAATCAGAACCTCCCGACCTTCGTGGTGATGATCACGCAGGGGCTGGGCAACATGCAGGCGCTCTCCGCGCGCTTTTGGGGCTCGGGATTCCTGCCGAGCGATCACCAAGGCTGCCACCTGCGGGCAGGCCAGAGCCCCGTCTTGTTCCTCAAGGACCCCGAGGGGCTCGAGCGCGCGGATCGTCGGGCGATGCTCGACCTCGTCGAGCGGCTCAACGAGCAGGAGTTCCGCGATACGCTCGATCCGGAGATCCGCGCCCGTCTGGCCCAGGCCGAGATGGCCTACCGCATGCAGATGTCTGTGCCGGAACTGGCCGACATCAGCGGCGAGGATGCGCGCACGCTCGCCATGTACGGACCCGACGTGCACAAGCCCGGTTCCTTCGCGGCCCATTGCCTGCAGGCGCGCCGGCTGGTCGAGCGCGGCGTGCGCTTCGTCCAGCTGTACATGCGCGGCTGGGACCAGCACGGCAGCCTGCCCAAGGAAATCCGGCTGCAGGCCGCGGCGGTCGACCAGCCTCAGGCCGCGTTGCTGCGCGATCTGCAGCAGCGCGGTCTGCTCGAGGACACGCTGGTGCTGTGGGCCGGCGAGTTCGGGCGCACGGTCTACAGCCAGGGCACGCTGACGCCGACGGACTACGGCCGCGACCACCACCCGCGCTGCTTCACGATCTGGATGGCGGGAGGCGGCATCCAGCCGGGAATCAGCTACGGCAGGACCGACGACTACGGCTACAACATCGTCGAGAAGCCCGTCGAGGTCCACGATCTGCACGCCACGCTGCTGCATCTGCTCGGCTTCGATCACGAGCAGCTGATCTACCGTCACCAGGGTCGCGATTTCCGCCTGACCGACGTCTCCGGCCGGGTGATGCGCGAGTGGCTGGCATGAGTCGGCTGCTTTCCGCACTGCTGCTGACGTTGTGTGCCTGTCATTCGGCGCGCGTGGAACCGCCGCCTTTCGCCGCGAAGACCGCGGTGCTCGGGCGCACGGAGATCATCGACCCGGAGCTTGGGACGCTGGGGCTCTCCTTCCTCGCCGAGGGCCAAAGCCTCGAGGATGAGCAGGCTCTCTGCGCCATCGAGCCGATCTCGGACAAGCTGGTCGAACTCAATCTGGCACGCACTCGCGTCGGTGCCCGCACGCTGGAGCGCGTGCGCGCTCTCGCCCGCCTGGAGCGCCTCGATCTCAGCTTCGCCGCGCTGCCGCCGGGCAGCCTCGCGGCGCTGGCGGGCCATCCCGCGCTGGGCGAACTGCTGCTCGTCGGCCTGGAACTTTCGCCACAGGATCTCGCCGCGCTCTCCAGCCTGCCGGCGCTGCGGCAGGTCTTCCTGCATCAGGCGCGTTTCGATGCCGCCGCGCTGCCCCGACTCGACTCGGTGGCGGTCCTGATCGACGCCCCGGTGGCTGCACCGCTGGAGACGGAAGCGGCCTTCACGCTCGCTTCGGACAAAGCTTCGGCCCTCAACACGATGTGTCCGCTGACGGGCGCGCCGATCGACGCGGCCGTCGTGGTGGACTTCGAGGGCCGGCGCATCGGCTTTTGCTGCACGAATTGCCGCGACCAGTTCCTCGCGGACCCTGCGAGCTACCGATCCAAGCTGCCCTGAGCGCGCACCCATGCGCGCTCGAGTCGCTCGTGGATTGGCGCAAGCCAGGCGGCGTGCTCGGGCTTCATCAACGCCGAGCGCAGACAGGTGACGGTCGGCTCGTCGAAGACCAGATCCTTCCAGCACGCGCCCGCCAGCCGCGCCTCGACGCGTGTCAGCGCCAGATGCAGTCCCTCGCGCGCGGCCTCCTCGAAGATCCGCCGCGAGAGCCGGGTGGTGGCGCTCGCGGTCGGGGCCCGAGGCGTGTACACGAGGATGTCGAGCGGTGGATCCAGCAGCACGCGCCAGCGCTCGGGCGCCTGTTCCAGAATCCCGCGCAGCCCGCGTGCGGCGGCGAGGCACTGCTCCAGCATCGACGCCAGGCGGCCGCCGCGCTCCAGCGGCAGCCATTCCAGCGTGGCGCGCAGCGCCACCGCTGCGGCGCCCGGACGGGAGCACTCCAGCGTGATCTCGCCCAGATGCAGTTGGGCGGAGCTGAAGTAGGTGTAGGGCGAATCGTGCCGGTAGTGCCGTCCCACGAGCGGATCGCGGAACAGCACGGCGCCGCAGCCGTAGGGCTGCAGCCCGTGCTTGTGCGGATCGATGGCGATGGAGTCGGCCTGCGGGAGGGCATCGAAAGCGCCGCGATCCGCCGAGGAAAGCGTGGAAGCGAGGGTGAAATAGCCTCCGTAGGCCGCGTCCACGTGCACCCGCACGCCGTGTCGGCGCGCCAGAGGCAGGATCTGATCCAGCGGATCGATCGATCCGATCGAAGTGGTGCCCAGCGTGGCGACGAGGCCTCCGACGCCGCCGCGCTCCAGCCGCGCTCTCAGCGCATGGACATCCATGCGCCCGCGGTCATCGGTCGGAATGCTCTCGTATTCCAGTCCCAGCACCGCGCTGATGCGCGGATGGGTGTAGTGAGCCAACTCGGAGCCCACGATGCAGCGGGCCGGCTGCTCGCGGCCACATACCCACAGTGCTTCGAGGTTGGCGAGCGTGCCGCCGCTCGTGAGGTGGCCCAGCGCCTGCGGCATGCCGAACAGCTCTCCCAGCGCCGCAACGCACTCGCGCTCCATCGCGGAGCTTGCGCGCCCGCCATCCAGCGCATGGTTGTTGGGATTGACCCACAGCGCGAGCTGGTAGGCCGCGCGCGCCAGCGGATGCGGCGGCTTCAGCATCTGTCCGGCATACAGCGGGTGCGCGTAGGGATAGTTGTCCTTGAGCCGCTCGGCGATGCCGAGCAGGATTTCCCGCGCGCGCTGCGCCTCCTCGGGAGCGAGTTCGCCGTCGAACGGGGGCAGCGCCTCGAAACCCTCCTCGAGGCGCGCCAGCGCGGCCTTGAGCCACTCGAGGCTCTGCTTTTCGAGCGTCATGGCAGCCCGAGCAGCGCGCGGGCATTGCGATGGAACACGCGTTCCTGCACCGCTGCGCTGGCGCCGGCCTGCAGCAGCGCCGCGCGCTGCTCCTCGTGGCGCGCGCGCTGCCAGCCGGTGGGGAAGGTGGTCGAGTCGGTCCCGAACAGCACGCGCTCCGGACCGAAGGCGGCGAGGGCGCTTTCGAAAACCTGCGCCAGCGTGGGGCGCGGGCACTGCGTCGCGAGCCAGCCGTGCGAGGAGGAACTGTCGGTGTAGATGTTCTTCGCCTGCGTGGCGGCCATCAGCGTTTCGCGCAGGAAGCCCGCGCCGAAGTGCGGGATGACGAAGCGGATGCGGGGATAGGCGCTGGCTGGCTTGATCAGGCGCAGGGGATCACCATGGCGCAGGTCCTTCGCACCGGGCAAACCGAGCAGGCTGCGCAAACGCACGCTGAACTGTCCGCAGTGGGCGTACACGATGCTCTCATGGCGCGCGAGCACCTCGTAGACCGGCGCCAACGCGGGATCATCGGGGGCATAGTCGTGCAAGGCGGGGAACAGCAGCACGCCCTTGTGGCCGTGGACACCGAGGATTTGCTCGAGCCGCTCGACGATGCCTGCGGCTTTGGGATGGATCAGCGTGAAGGCGCTCAGCCGTGCGGGCGCGCTGGCGGCGGCCTTGGCCACGATGTCCATTTCCTCGGGCAGGCTGGCGAAGGCGCACAGGTGCTCGACGCCATGGCGATCCATCTCCGACAGCCAGCGCGCCGTGTGCACGGCGGGGTCGGCGAGCGGGATCTCGATCCCGGCGCGGGTTCGCACGAATTCGAGCTTGTCCTCGACGCTGCCGGGCAGCGGGGACTGGGCCGCGAGCGTCTCGAAGAAAGTGCGCGAAAACCAGTGGGAGTGAAAATCGATCAGGGACATGGGCATCAATCCTCTCGTAGGCAGCGCCACGCGCTCTTGAGGCGCGCCGCGGTTCCCAGCACATGGAAGGCTCGCCCGCGCACCGCGTACAGATCCAGTCCTCCGCGCACCGGATCGCGGGCGAGCGCCTGACGCAGGATGCGCGCGGGCTTCATCGGGTACGGAGCGGCCGTGGCCTTGCCGACCCGAAAACCCTGCTGGTCGAGAAACTCGAGCAGCTGCTGCGGAGCAGCCCCGCGCAGCGCGTAAGGCCAGAACTCGATCAGCAGCGCGAGCGCGGGGCTCTGCTGGAGGGCCGCGCGGGCGCCCTGGAGGGCCAGCCATTCCGAACCCTGAGTGTCGATCTTGATCAGGTCGTAGCGGCCGGGCGCGCGGGCATCGACCGTATCGAGCTCGATATCGATGCGCGTTCCACCACCCATGTCGGCGGGGCGTTCCCGGCCCGCATCGAGCACGCGGTTGTCGCCACAGTTGCCGGCGCCCAGCGCAATCCAGGCCCGGCCCGGCGCAGCGCCGGCCGCAACGCGGTGCAGGCGCGCGCGCCCTGGCCCGCGCGCATTGGCGCGCTCGAGATTGCGCGCACACACCTCGGCGATGTGCGGCACCGGTTCGAAGGCTTCGACCTCGGCTCCGGCGAGCACCGCGAGGGAGCTGAACCAGCCGATGTTGGCTCCCAGATCGAGCACTCGGGCTCCGGGGAACAGGTGCGCGCGGAACAGCGCGCTCTCGTGCTCTTCCCAGGCGCCGCGTTCGATCGAAGGACCGATGATCGTGTCGTCGGCGAGGATCTCGAAATCCAGATCGAGTCCTACGGGGTGCACAAGTCGCGTCTGGGGCTGCATGGGGCGCGAAAAGCGTAACAGTCGGGCGTGACGTTCGCACCCGGCTCCTTTTTCCCGTACGCTGCAAGCCTCATGGAACGCTGGTCCATTGATCTCGCCAAGGAGAACTTCAAGTTCTCGGCCGCGCACTTTCTGATCTTTCCTGATGGCAGCGCCGAGCGGCTGCATGGCCACAATTACCGCGTCGCCTGCGAGATCGAAGGTCGCCTGACGGAGCACGGGCTGGTGCTGGACTTCAAGCTCGTGAAGCCGGTGGTCCGCGAGCTGTGCGACTGGCTGGACGAGCACTGGCTGGTGCCCGCCGAGCACCCGGTGCTGCGCGCGTCGGAGCGCGAGGACGGCATCATCGAGGTGCGCTATCTGGACCGCTACTACGCGGCTCCGCGCGAGGACGTGATCCTGCTGCCGATCAACAACACCTCCTCCGAGAATCTGGCCGCCTGGTTCGGCCGCGAACTGCGCCAGCGCCTGCAGCGCCACTTCCCCGAGGCGCAGCTGATCTGCCTGCGCCTCTCGGTGGAGGAGACCAGCGGCCAGCGCGGCGTCTACTACTGGCAGGCCGACGGGTAGCTGGCGCGTGGGCGAGATCGTCCTGAGCTGCTCCGGCCTCGAGAAAGTCTTCCAGACGCATCGGCGGGATCCCGGCCTGCGCGGGTGGCTGCGAACCCTCGTGGCGCGCGAAGTGATCGAGGTCCCGGCCCTGCGGGGGATCGACCTTTCGATCGAGGCCGGCGAATTCGTCGGGCTGATCGGCGCCAACGGGGCCGGGAAGACGACGCTCGTCAAGGTGCTGACGGGCATCGTGCCCGCCACGCGCGGAACGAGCGAGTTGTTCGGGGAACCGTCCTTCGAGCTTTCGGATGCCGCCAAGTCCCGCCTTTCGATCGTGATGGGCCAGCGCTCCCAGCTGTGGTGGGATCTGGCGCCGCTCGATTCCTTTCTGCTGCTGCGCCGGATCTACCGCGTGGAGCAGGCCGATTTCGATCAGAGGCTGGCGGCCCTGGCCCGGCGGCTCGCCGTTACCGATCAGCTGCGGATCCCGCTGCGCCATCTTTCGCTGGGTCAGCGCATGCGCATGGAGATCCTGGGCGCCTTCCTGCATGCGCCGGAGCTGGTGTTTCTGGATGAGCCCACCATCGGCCTTGATCTGGTTTCGCGCGAAGAGATACGCCGCATCTTGAGCGAGATCAACCGCGAGCAGGGTGCCACGGTCGTGCTCTCGAGCCACGACATGGAGGACATCGAGCACACCTGCCGGCGGCTGTTGATCCTCTCCGAGGGGCGCCTTCTGTACGATGGCGACCTCGTGCGCCTGCGCGAGCGCCTGTTCGGCCACCGGGCCATCGAACTGCACCTCGAGCCGCACCTGCCGGCGCCCGATCCGGCCGTGCTCGCCGAGCTGTGCCAGCCGGGCATCGAACTCCTGCGCCACAGCGGCGGGGCCTTGTCCTTCGCCGTGCCCGCCACGGCCGTGCAGCCCTTCCTCGCGCAGGTCTTCGCGCGGCTGTCCGTCCGCGATGTCGCCATCGAGCGCACGCCGCTGGATGTGCTGGTGCGCGAGCTGTTCCGAAGCGAAAGCGAGGCGTGAGCGATGCGCACCGCTGTGCCGGCCGCCTTGCTGCTTCAGGCGACCGTCTACGAGCTGAAGAAGGTCACGGCCTGGCGCGTGGGCTTTCTGGTGCGGGAAATCGCGCGTTCGCTGCTGCGCCCCCTGCTGACAATCTTCCTGTTTCAAGCAGTTTTTGCCGCACAGGGAGCCGAGCAGCTGGGCGGCCGCAATCTCGATGGCACCGTGCGCTATCTGATCGCGGTGGCGTGGATCGAGGGCTTGATCTTCCACGATCGCATGCTCGATCTCGCCGAGCAGATCTTTCAGGGCTATGTCACGAAGTACCTCGTGATGCCGGTGCGCTGCTTCACGCTGGCGCTGGCGCGCTTCCTGCAGTTCAGCGTGACCCAGACCGCCGTCGCCGCGCTGCTCGGTGCGGGCGGAGCACTCGCCTTTTCCGGCCTGTGGCCGCTACCCGTCTCGCCGCTGGCGCTGATCGTGAGCCTACTGCTGGCGCTGTGCGGCAGCTACTGCTTTCTGCTGCTGTACTTCACGATCAACGCGCTCGCATTTTGGCTGGAAGTGGTCTGGACCTTGCTGGTGATGACGCGCTTCGTGACGCTGTTCCTCGCCGGAGCGATGCTGCCGCTGTCTTGGATGCCCGCGGAGCTGGCGCGCGCCTTGGAATACGGTTTTCCCTACTGGTCGATCGCGGGACCGGCGCAGATCCTGCTGGGCGAGCGGCCCCTCAGCGACGCCTGGACCGGCTTCGCCGTGATCGGGGCGAGCATCCTCTTGCTCGAGCTCCTGCGTCGCGAGGTGTGGCGCCGTGGCTTGGCCAGGTACGGCGGGAGCGGCATGTGAAGGGGCGCTTTTCGCAGCATCTGGGCATACTTGGCGAGTATGCGCGCGCGGGCTTCGCGCGGCGAGCGGAGTTCCGGCTCGAGTTCGTCAATCAGGTCGTGATGGACTGCATCTTCTATCTGGTGCACATCCTGACCTTCGAGTTCCTCTACAACTCGGTCGACTCGATTCAGGGCTGGTCGCGCAGCGACATGCGCGTGTTCCTCGGCATGGTGTTCGTCTCGGACGCGTTCCACATGATCTGGCTGGGCGCTGCCTGGTTTTTCGGCGCGGAGCTCAAGGATGGCAAGCTCGACACGCTGCGGCTGCGACCCGCGCATCCGGTCATCGTGTACTTCTTCCAGCGCTTCAGCCCGGAAGCCTGCCTCAACATGGTGATCGCGGTCGGCTACCTCTCTTGGGCCTGGGTGCAGGGCGGCTATGCCACCGATCCCTTGACCGCGGCACTGTTCCTCTGGGCCCTGGGGCTCACTTGGCTCGGGCGGATCATGCTCGCCGTGCTGTTCTCGATGCTGGAATTCCGCTTCGTCAACAGCGATCTCTCGCGCTTGTTCCTGCTGCTTTCGACCGAGGCGGCGGATCGGCCTATCGACGTCTATCCGCGTCGCATGGCTCAATTCCTGCTTTGGCTGGTGCCCGTCGCCACTTGGAGCTGGTTTCCGGCCGCGCTGCTGCTCGGACGCGTCGAGCCCGGCTTCGCCGCGCTCTACACGCTGTTCGTGCTGGCGTTCAGCTGGTGGACGCTGCGCGCCTGGCGGCGCTCATTCCGCCACTACGAGTCGGCTCTTTCCTGAAGGGCCGCGCTGCCGCCCGCGCGTGCGCGGACGGCCCGGACGAACTCGGGCAGCGTGAGCAATTCCACGGCTGGGCCGGCCTGCGGGGCCGACAATTGCATGCTGGTTGCCTGCAGCAGCGACTCCAGCTCGGCTTCCCCGAGCAGCGGCTGGAGAAAGTCCACAAGGATCTCGGCCAGCAGCATCGGCTGCATGCGCACCAGTTCCGCGAGCTCGGCCTCTCCGAGGCCTTCGATCAGGGCCTGCTGCCAGCTCTCCTGCTCGGCCGACAGTCCGGCCGCGTCGAGCAGCCATTGGCGCGGAATCTCCGTCAGGCCCCGCTGGCTCGCGGTCTTTGCGATCCGGTGCAAGCCCTGGAATCCGCGGCGCTCGAGGATGCGGTCGATCACGAGATCCGCGCAGCCGTAGAGCGCCTTCTTGCGGCTCGTCGACAGGCGTGCCGAGCAGGAACCCGCCTTGGCATCGAAGACGCTCAGCGGATCGATGCTTTCCGATGTCTCTCCCTCGAAGCGCACGCGTGCGCTGAGTTCGCGCGCGATGCCGTCAGCACAGCCCGAGCCGTCGATGCGGATCACAAGATCCAGTCGCAGGCCGCCCATGCCGAAAGCCGCCGCGCAGTAGCGCCCCGCGCGCAGCCGGGCGCGGCTGTCCGGCACCAGTTCGGCGGACACCGCATCGCACAGGCCCTCCTCGATCGTGCCCGGCAGCACCGACCAGCTCGGTCCCAGCGCGGCGTGGGTCATCTCATGGGCCAGCGTCCGCTCGAGATCGGGGGCGTTTTCGCGCAGGTGGATGCGGCGATGATCAGGCGCATAGAAGCCGTCTGCCTCGGGCAGCGTGGTGCGCGGAAACTCATACAGCGTGGGGAGCTTTTGCACCCAGACCGAGAGCTTCGGCAGCCGGCTGTCGGGCAGCAGGGCCTCGAGGCGCGGCGCGAGCGTGGAGAAGGCCTCCGAGATGCGCTCGGCCTGCTCGCGCTCACCCGCCCGCACCTCGCAGCCGCTGGTCTCGACGCGCACGCGCGGCGCCGACTGGCAGGCTACCAGCAGGCTGGCGCAGGCAAAGAGGAGGAAAAAAACACACCGGCGGGACAAGCACACGAGCAGGAACCTCACGGAAACCTACCCCGACGGCGCCGCTGTGGTCGGAAGGTGGCCCGCCGCCGGCACATCTGGCACAATCGCGTGCTCCAGCACGCCATGAGCATCAGCCGTTTCACGTCTGCCGACCGAGCCCCCGAGGAACCGCGCGCGGAGGTCGCGCGCAAGGTGCACGTGGTGACCTTCGGCTGCCAGATGAACAAGTACGACTCGCTGCTGGCCGAAGGCCGCTTCCGGCGCGAGGGCTTCGCCATCACCTCCGAGCTCCACGAGGCCGACATCGTGCTGTTCAACACCTGCTCGGTGCGCGAGCACGCCGAGGACCGCACCTGGTCCTGGGTGGGGGAGCTCAAACGCGCCAAGGAGGCCCGCCCCGATCTGATCGTCGGGGTGATGGGCTGCATGGCGCAGCGCGTCGGCGACGAAATCTTCGATCGCGCGGGCCATGTGGACATCGTCGCGGGCACGCGTCAGTTCGCGCGGCTTCCGGCGCTGGTCGAGGAGGTGTTGCACCGCCGCCAGCAGGGACTTTCGCGGTCCGCCGCGCGCGTGCTCGCGCTCGAGATGGACGATCCGGTGGCGATCGATCGCAGCGACGAGCCTTGGGACGGCGGACTGCACGCCTATCTGACCGTGATGCGCGGCTGCGATCTCAACTGCACGTATTGCATCGTGCCGCGGGTGCGCGGGCGCGTGATCAGCTATCCGATCGCGCATCTGGTGCGCGAGGCCCGCGGCTTCGTCGAGAAGGGCGTGCGGGTGATCACCCTGCTGGGGCAGACCGTCAACAGCTACGGCGAGGACTTCGCGCCGCCCGCAGCCGGAGAACCGGAGCTGCGCGGCCGTCAGGGCCGGGCGAGCCTCGCTGACCTGCTGTACGAACTGCAGGCCATCCCGGGCCTCATGCGCATCCGGCTGATCACGCTGCATCCCTCGTACGTGACGAACGCGCTGGCGCAGGCCATCGCGCAGTGTTCCAAAGTCGAGCGCTTCCTCCCGCTGCCCGCGCAGTCGGGCTCGGATCGGGTCCTCAAGGCCATGAAGCGCGGCTACAACCGGGAGCTGTTCGCCAAACGCACTGAGATCCTGCGCGCCGCCGTGCCCGACATCGAGCTGGCTTCCGACTGGATCGTGGGTTTTCCCACCGAGACCGATGCGGAGCACGAGCAGAGCGAAGCGCTGCTCGCCGAGCAGGGCTTCGTGGTCAACTACATCTTCAAGTACTCACCGCGCCCGAGCACGCATGCCGCCGAGGCGCTCGCCGACGACGTGCCGGAGGAGGTCAAGAAGACGCGCAACCAGCGCTTGCTGGCGCTGGCCGCGGAAACCGGGCTCAAGCGTCATTCCCGCCACGTTGGCGAGACGCGCCGCACCTTCGTGGAAGGGACCAGCGAGAAGCGCCCGGGCGAACTGCTCGGACGCACGATCCACGGCATGATCGTCTCGTTCCCCGGACCCGCGGAGTGGATCGGCCGGGAGATCGAGGTCCGGATCGAGGGCGCCAGCCCCTACGGGCTCGCCGGATCGGCCGCCGCCGATCCGCGCGCCTTGCAGGTCCCGCAGCAGGTTCCGCAGGAGAGCCCGTCCGCAGAGCAGAGCGCTACTTGAGCAGGTCCGCGACGACCGCGCGCTCGCCCTCGAGCTCCTTGACGGTCAGCGCGATCTTCTCCTGGATGAACGGCGGCACTTCGAGGCCGCGCACGATGCTCCAGCCGCCCTTGCCGTCGCTCGTCACTGGGAAGCTCGTGATCAGGCCTTCCGTCTGGCCGTAGGAGCCATCCGAGACAACGCAGACCGAATTCCACTGGCCCGCGGGTGTGGCGCAGTGGAGGTCGCGCACATGGTCGACGAGCGCGTTGGCGGCCGAGAAGGCGCTCGAAGCGCCGCGCGCCGCGATGATGGCGGCCCCACGCTGCTGCACGGTCTTGAAGAAATCACCCTTGAGCCAGGCTTCGTCCGTGATCACCTGCGCGGCGCTCTTGCCGTTGATCTTCGTGTTGTGGAAGTCGGGCACCTGCGTGGCGGAGTGATTGCCCCAGATCGTGGTGTGGGTCACCGCGCTGGTGTGGACGCTGGCCTTGAGGGCGAGCTGGCTTTGGGCGCGGTTCTGGTCGAGGCGCGTCAGCGCCGTGAAGCGCTCGCGCGGCAGATCCCGGGCCGAGTGCATCGCGATCAGGCAGTTGGTGTTGCACGGGTTGCCGACGACCGCGACGCGCACGTTCTTCGCGGCGTGATCGTTGATGGCGCGGCCCTGCCCGACGAAGATCGGTCCGTTGATCTTGATCAGGTCATTGCGCTCCATGCCCGGTCCGCGCGGACGGCTGCCGATCAAGAGCGCCCAGTTGACATCCTTGAAGGCGGTGTTGAGATCGCTCGTCAGCACCATCCCCTCAAGCAGCGGGAAGGCGCAGTCCTCAAGCTCCATCGCGACCCCCTTGAGCGCGTTCAGGGCCTTCTCGTCGGGGATCTCCAGCAGCTGCAGGATCACCGGCTGGTCGGGGCCGAACATCTGACCGGAGGCGATGCGGGGGAGGAGCGCGTAGCCGATTTGACCGGCTGCGCCCGTGACGGCGACGCGGATGGGAGCCTTCTTCATGATGGATGGGGGTGCTGGAGAAAAAAACCGGGCGCACGATTGTCCAGACTGGGCCAGCGAAGAAAAGTCCGGGTTCGGGATTTTTTTGGGCCCGAGGGCGCGGATCCGGCTTGGCCTTTCGTGCGCATGTATCCTAAGAACGGAGCCCGCGCCTTGAAGCCCACCCTCAACCTGCCGCCGGAGTCGACGCCGCTGGACGAAGTGCTCGTCCGCAGCGTGCTGCGCGAACTCGCGCTCGAGGCTCCGCGCCACCGCTTCGAGGTTGCGCCCAATCCCTGCGTGGGGGCGGCGCTGCTGGCGGGCTCGCAACTGGTCGCCAAGGGCTTCCACGAGTACTACGGGGGCCCGCACGCCGAGCTGTCCGCCTTCGCTACCGCTGAAAAGAGCGGTGTTCCGCGCGCGCGGATCGACACGCTGCTGGTGACGCTCGAACCCTGCTCGAGTCAGGGCAAGACGCCGCCCTGCACCGAGTTCCTGCTGCAAAGCGGCATCCGCCGCGTGGTGGTGGGCGCGCTCGATCCCGATCCGCGCCATCAGGGCCGAGGTCTGCGCGAGTTGCAGGCCGCGGGCATCGAAGTGCTGCTCGCCGAGGAACTCGCTCCGCTGAGCGAAGTTGCGCCCCATTTCCTGCGCTGGACCGCTCAGGAGCGACTGCGGCGTCCGCGTCCCTGGACCATCGCCAAGTGGGCGCAGACGCGCACCGGCCAGCTGGTGCCGCCGATGGGCGTCGGGGGCGGGCGCTGGATCTCCACGCCCGAATCGCTGCGCGAAGTGCAGGTGTTGCGCGGCCGCGTGGATGCGATCATCACCGGTGTCGGAACGATCCTTGCGGACGACCCGCGCTTCAGCGTACGGCCGCCGGGCAATCCGCAGCGGCCGCCGTGGAAGATCATCTTCGACAGCTACCTGCGCACGCCGCCGGATGCGGCCGTATTCCGCGAGGCCGGGCCCGGTGAGGGCAGCGGTCCGGTGCACATCCTGTGTCTGGCGGGTGCCGATCCGGTGCGCGAGCGCGCGCTGCGCGCGGCCGGTGCTGAGCTGCATCCCCTGCACGTTTCGAGCGAGCATGAGTTCTCGCTACGCGAGGCGCAGGAGTGGATGTGGAGTCAGGGGCTGCGCCGGGTGCTGCTGGAGGCAGGCCCGACGCTGCTATCGAGCTATCTGGCGTCCGACCTCGTCGACCAGCTGCGCATCTACACGGGCAGCATCAACGGCGGCATGGGGCCCTCGATGGCGGAGTCGATTTCCCGGCTGAAGCTCTCCGAGCGGCTCGACCGCGAATGGGGCAGCGATGCCGTGCTGGAAGCCTTCCTGGCGGCCCACGCCTGAGCCCCTGCCAGCCGGGTGGCGAAAAAGTCCCGTACGGCGGGCGGAATCCGGCGGGGAGGCTGCTACCGGGGAACCCGTTTGTGGGGTACGCTCGTCTAGTACTCACTCGGATCTCCCGAGCAAGGAAACCATGCTCCAGAAGACACTCTCCCTCCTCGCCGCGGGCCTGACGGCCCTTCTGGCGAGCTCCTCCGTGGAGACCGCGCAGGCTCAGCTCTCGCTCGACACCCAACTGGTGGCGAACGGGCTCGCCCGTCCGGTCTTCGTTACCGCTCCGGTCGGCGATTTCAGCCGCATCTTCATCGTCGAGCAGCGCTCCGGCACGACCGGTCGCCTGCGGATCTACGATCTGACGACCAACACGTTGCAGGCGACACCCTACCTCTCGGTCAGCCCCGTGCTCACCGGCAATGAAGAGGGACTGCTGGGTCTGGCCTTCCACCCTGACTTTGCCAACAACGGCTTTCTCTACGTGTATTACACCGCGACGGGCGGCAACAACGTGGTGGTGCGCTACACGGCGAATGCGCCCTTCGCGACCTCGACCACGGCGGATCCGGCATCGGCCACGCCGGTGCTGACGATTCCGCACCCGACCAACACCAACCACAACGGCGGCTGGATCGGCTTCGGTCCGGATAATTACCTCTACATCGGCACGGGTGACGGCGGCTCGGCCAATGACCCGCCGGGCAATGCGCAGAACCTCAACTCGCTGCTCGGCAAGATGCTGCGCCTCGACGTCGACGGCGATGACTTCCCGGCCGACACCACGAAGAACTACCGCATCCCGCCGACCAACCCCTTCGCGGGCGCGACGCCCGGACTCGACGAGATCTACCACTACGGACTGCGCAACCCCTGGCGCAACTCCTTTGATCGCCAGACGGGCGACATGTGGATCGGCGATGTCGGTCAGAACGCGATCGAGGAAGTCAACTTCGTCCCGGCGGGACTGGGCGGACTCAACTTCGGCTGGCGCTGCATGGAAGGTGCGGCCTGTACCGGTCTCTCGGGCTGCACCTGCAACGCGCCCTCGCTGACCATGCCGGTCTACACGGCCAACCACTCGGCGGGCAACTGCTCGATCACGGGCGGCTACCGCTACCGCGGGAGCGCGGCCTGCAACTTCCAGGGCCTCTACTTCGTGACCGACTTCTGCACCAACCAGATCTTCACGTTCGGCTGGAACGGCAGCGCGATCACCAACCTGACCAACCGCACGACGGATCTCGATCCTCCGGGCACGCTGGCGATCGGCTCGATCTCGAGCTTCGGCGAAGATGCGGCCGGCGAGCTCTACATCTGCGACCTCAACGGCGGCGAGGTGTTCAGGGTCGTTCCCGGGCTGATTGCTGACTGCAATGGCAACACCCAGCACGATGGCTGCGAGATCCTCGCGGGCACCGCTCAGGACCTCAACCTCGACGGTGTGATCGACAGCTGCCAGCCCACCGGCACGGCTAGCTGCTTTGGCGACGGTTCGCTGGCGACGGCCTGCCCCTGCGCCAACGTGGGCCTCGCGGGCCGCGGCTGCGACAACTCGGCCACCACCGGCGGTGCGAAGCTCGAGGCCTTCGGTGATCCGCTCTCCGACAACGTGGTGCTGCAGTCGAGCGGCGAGTTGCCGACGGCTCTGACGATCTTCCTGCAAGGGGATTCGATCAATGCCAACGGCGTGGTCTTCGGCGACGGCGTGCGCTGCGCCGCGGGCGCGCTCAAGCGTCTGTACGTGCGCAACGCCGCGGGTGGCGTGGCTTCGGCTCCCCAGCCGGGCAACCCCTCGATCACGGCCCAGTCGACGGCGCTCGGCGATCCGATCGCTCCGCTCTCGGGCCTGACGCGCATCTACCAGGCCTACTACCGCGATCCCAACCTCGCGTTCTGCGCCGCGCCTCCGGGCAACTCGTGGAACATCTCGAGCGCGATCACGATTCTGTGGTGATCGCCGCGGGTCGCTGAGACCTGCCCGCAATCGCGCGGCGCGCTCCCGATGAGGAGCGCGCCGCGCGGCTTTTTCAGCCGTCCGTGGGCGCGTATTCGGGCCACAGGCTCAGGGCCTTGCGGCTGGCCTCGGTGCCGGCGAGGCGCTTGGCGAAGAGCTTCTTGAGCGTCTTCTCGAGCTCCTTGGCGTGGGCGGCATCGCTGAAGCTCTGAGCCTGTTCGAGCAGCTTCTCGGCCTCGATCTCCAGTCGCACCCGCGCGATCTCGTCCTTCAGCTCCTTCTGCGCCTCGGCCTTGGCGATGCGCGCGCGGATCTCCGCCGCGATCGGCAGGCCGGCGCACTGTTCCTCGAAGCCGAGCAGCGCGCGATAGGCCTTGTCGGCCTCGCCCGGAACCAGGCGCGCCTGCAAGCTCTGGAAGCGCTCTCGCAGGCCCTTGTCGCAGGCTTCCCGCGCGCCCTTCGCCTCCTTGCCGTACTCGCTTTTCGGGCTCAGCGCAAAGACCGAGTCCCACAGGCGCACCGCCGCGGGCCAATCCTGCGACGACTGGGCCGCGCGCGCATCGGCGCACAGCTTGACGATGCGAACCCATTGTTCCTCGGTCAGGCCCGGTCCGAAGGATTTTCTCAACTCGTCGAATCCCGCGAGGATCTCGCTCGCCTCCGGCATGCTGCCGGTGTTGATGCGCAAGGCGAGCTTGCCATCCGGACCGATCAGGATGGTCTGAGGACAGCGCAGATCGCCGCTCTCCTCGCGGTATTCTAGGAACAGATCGTTGAAGTGCTGGGAGTGCTGCGCGCAGGTCGCGAACCAGGGGTAGACGGAGCAGACTTCCTGCTTCTGCTTTTTGCCGTCGACCTCGATCTCGACGCTCGCACGCGGGTGGCTGCCGTTGTTCGAGATCAGCACCACGGCTTCCTGACTGGCTCGCAGCAGCTCTTCGTCCTTGAGCAGCTTGTCGCGGTACTGATCGTTCGTGGGCTCGTTCTCGAGGATGATGTGAATCAGAAGCCCGGCATTGCGCTCCTTGGCGTGCGCGCGCGCTTCGCTCAGCTTGCCCATGAATGGCTGCAGCACGGGCGGCGGCGCCTTCTCCCGGCCCTTGGCGGGCGCGGGCTTGGGCTTGTCCTTGGGTTTCTGCGAGACCGGCTCGGGGCCGAGTGCGACGAGCGCGACGAGAAAGACGCCGAAGATGGGTTGGTGCATGGCGATCACCCGCCGGGAAGCGTACAAAAGATAGGGTGTTCGCGCGCCTGTTCGTGTTGCTGCTTGCGCTGCTTTGCGGCTGCGCCTCCGTCAGGAGCGGCGCCGTGCTGCCCGTCGCGGCCGAAGCCGCCCTGGATGAGGGCGTGCGCCTGCTGGAGGCGCGCGATCCGGCCGCTCAGGCGAGTCTGGAGCGTGCCCAAGCCCTCGCGCCGGGCTGGATCGCGCCTGCGCGCCTGCTCGACGAGTTGCTGCGGGAGCAATTGCGCCTGCCGGAGGCTCTCGCGCGCCGCCGCTCCGAGCCTGAGAGCGCCGCGGCCTTGTATCTGCGGGGTCGACTGGAGGGTGAGCGCGGCGCCGAGTTCTACCAGCGCGCCCTGGAACTCGATCCTCAGTGTGCCTTCGCCCACCACGGTCTGGGCGTGCTCGCCTTGCGCGCCGGCCGCTCGGCGCAAGCCGAACAGCACGCGCGCCGGGCCCAAGGTTTCGCGCGCGGTTCTTGGGAGCGTGCCTTCTTCGGGCTGGCGTGGGCGCGCGCGCTGACCCGCACGAGCGGAATCGCCGCGGCGGAGTCCGCGCTGGAGCAACTGTCGCAGCAGGGCGGCCTGCGCACCCGCGATGCTCTGTCGATCCGCACGCAGTCGCTGGTCTGGCGCTCCTTGCGCGAAGCTCCGGAGGCCGTGTTCGGCGAGGCGCTGGAGTTGTTGCGCCATCCTGAACTCTCCGACGCGGATCTGGGGCTGCTGGCAGCTCTGCTCCCGCGCCCGGCAGCGGGCGAGAGCGAGTGGCTTTTGGCCCTCTCGTCCCAACCAGGCAGGCTGCGCGAGCAGTGGCGTGCGCGACTGGAATGGCTGCGGCAACCGGGCCTGCTGGCGCTTTCGCGTCAGCCGCCGGACGAGCGCATCCCGCGCGCTGCGCGGTTCGCGCTGGGACGCACGCGTGATGCCGTGGATGACTGGCTGGCAGGACTGCCCAAGCAGGTTCTCGACGGGCAGGGACTGCCCAAGGATTCCCGGCTGGCGCGCATGCTGCGGCTGGCGCGTACAGGTCCGAGCGCCGAACTCGGTGAGGCGCTTGTCGATTGCGGCTGGTTCGACGAGGCGCGCGCGCTGGCCGAGGCACTGGCGGGCTCGGATCTGCCCGCTGCGCGCGCGCTCGACGATCGGGCCCTCGAGCGGCGAGCCGAACTGGCCCAGCTGGTGCGCGTCGCCCGCGATGGCGGTCAACTGGATGCGGCCCTGGAACAGCTCGGCCTTGGACGCAGTCCGCTCCTGCGCCTCTGGCCGATCGGCGAGCTGGCGCACCCCGGGCCCTGGTTCTCCGCGGCCGACGAGGCGGAGGGCCTGGGTCCGGCGGGCGCGCCCGTGGGGGGCCTGGCCGAACGCGCCGATCGGCTCGGCCGCTTCGTGCTGATGGGCGAAGTGCTGATCCAGCCCGGGCTCGATGCCGTGGTGCTGCCGCGCCTTGCGGTCGAGACCCAAAGCGGCACCCTGCTCGGCGAGGCATGGTCGGGCACGATCGTGTGGTGCGAGGGCCAGGAACTCGCGCCGCGCGCCTCGCGCAAGGGCGCGCACATCCATGCCGCGGCCCTGCACGAGGGCTTCTGGCTCGACATCGAGAGCGTGCGTCGGGAGCGCGACGAATGGCTCGAGCTCGAGCGCCGCTTCCTCGACCAAGAGTTGCGCCAGGCGGCGCTCGCGATCGCAGCGCTGCCGGCCGGGGGCGCGCCCGCCGCGCTGGAGCCGGCGCTCGATGCCGCCGACCGCCTGCGGCTGGCGGTGATCAACGAGCGCGGTGTGCCGACGCTGGAGGATTTCGTCGATGCGACCGCGACGCACGAGAGCTGGCATCTGGTCGATCGGCAGCGCTTTCTGCCGCTTCGGCGCGGCTGGCCGCGCGTGCTGCGGCAACTCGCCGACTGCGGCTTCTCGCTGCGGATGTTCGGCGAGGAGCTCGAGGCGCGCGCGCAGCTTGCGGCGCTGTGCGAAGCCCGTGAGCCGCGCATTCTGCTGGCTCATCTGCTGGATGCGGCCAGCGGCGAGTTCGGGAAGGACTTGCCGCATGCGGTGGGTTACCGTCGCCTGCTGGCCGGCCTGTTGCGACGTGCCGTCGATCATCCGCGGCTGGACTCCACCCGGCTGCTCGTGCAGCAGCTGCACCTTTTTTCCGCGCAGGAATTGCGCGATCTCGCGCGTGGACTGGCCCGCGAGCGGGGGCTTGAGCGCGCGTCCGCACGCTGAAAAAGCCCTACAGTCGGCTGCTGGAGCGGGTCGATACCCCGACCATGGCCTGGATCGACGCACTCTTCCAACGCATGGTCGCGAGCGGAGCTTCCGACCTGCACATGACATCCAACCTCGTCCCGATGTTTCGCCTGCATGGCGAGATGGTCCAGGTCGAGGGCTGCTCCGTCATCACGCCTGAGCAGATGCAAGCGATTCTCTACGAGATCGCTCCGGCCCCCAACCGGGCCGAGTTCGAGGAGACCAGCGATACCGACTTTGCCTACGCCCTGCCCAACGAAGGGCGCTTCCGGGCCAACTTCTTCCGCGACCACCGCGGTCCCGGCGCGGTCTTCCGTCTGATTCCCTCCAAGATCCTGAGCGCGGAGAAGCTGGGCCTGCCCAAGTGCGTGCTCGATCTGTGCCACCTCTCCAAGGGTCTCGTGCTGGTGACCGGTCCGACCGGCTCGGGCAAGTCGACCACGCTGGCGGCGATGATCGACCACATCAACAACACGCGCGCCGAGCACATCATCACGATCGAGGATCCGATCGAGTTCGTGCACGAAACGAAAAAGTGCCTCGTCAACCAGCGCGAAGTGCACCGCCACACCGAGAGCTTCAAGCGGGCGCTGCGCGCGGCTCTGCGCGAAGACCCCGACATCGTGCTGGTCGGTGAAATGCGCGACCTCGAGACGATCCAGATCGCAATCGAAACCGCGGAAACCGGCCACCTCGTGTTCGGCACGCTGCACACGACTACGGCGGCCTCGACGGTCGACCGCATCATCGACCAGTTCCCGGCCGAGCGCCAGGCGCAGATCCGCACCATGCTGGCGGCCTCGCTCAAGGGCGTCGTGGCCCAGACGCTGCTCAAGAAGCAGGGCGGCGGCCGCGTCGCGGCACTTGAAACCCTGATCTGCAACCACGCCGTCGCCGCGAACATCCGCGAGGGCAAGACGCACCAGATTCCCTCACTGATGCAGATGAACGGCAAGCTCGGCTGCAAGCTGCTCAACGATGCGCTGCTGGATCTGTGCCAAAAGCGCCTCGTCGATCCGGCCGAGGCCTGGCTCAAGGCCGTCGCCAAGGACGACTTTGTGCGCAAATGCCAGAATGCGGGCATTCCGCTGCAGGCACCGCTCGAGGACGGACCTCCTGCGCCGCATCCCAGCACAGGTGCCGCCGGCCCGGGTGCGCATCCGGTCGCGGGTGCGCCTCTACCGCGCGGCACGACCGGCCAGCCCGGCGCGCCGGCGCGCTAGGCGAGCTCGCGGATCACATCGTCGGCGATCTGCAGCATCGCCGACAGTTCCGCTTCCGTGTGGTCGCCCATGTGGCCGATGCGGAAGGTGCTGCGCTTGAGATCTCCGTAGCCCTCGCCGAGCTGGTGGCCGCGCTCGCGCATGCTCTTCAGGAAGGCCTCGATCGGCAGCAACCCGGCGCGTATGCACGAGATCGTCGGCGAACACAGCTCCGGCGGCGGCAGCAGGTCGAGCCCGTTGGACTGGGCCCAGGCCTCGGTGACCTGCTGCATGCGCGCATGCTCCTCGTAGCGCGCGCGCCAGGCTTCGGCGCCGGTCTTGGCGCGGTCCTTGCGATGCAGCGTGAGGCCTTGGCTGATGTCCTCGAGCTGGCGGGCCAGCGCGTAGTACAAGGGGATGCAGGGCGTGGCGGGCGTCGCGCGCTTCTCGTGGCCTTCGAAGATGCGCACGGGATCGAGATACCAGCCGCGTAGCTTGTGCTCGCGGGCCTGTGCCAGGTAGCGCGCGGAAGCGCAGGCCACGCTGATTCCCGGCGGCAGCGCCAGCGCCTTCTGCGAGCCCGCGAAGGCGAAATCGAGGCCGTTGGCGTCGAAGTCCACGGGCGCGCCCGCCAACAGCGTGACGACGTCCACGAGGAGCAGCGTGCCGGGATGCCCCGCCAGCAGCTTCTGTAGCGGAGCCAGCGGCGTGCGCACTCCCGTCGAGGTCTCGTTGGCGACCACCGTCACGGCGTCGAAGGGCCCCGACTGGGCCAGCGCGGCCGCCACCGTCTGGGGCTCGACGCAGGCGCCATTTTCGGCGCACAGCACCGTGACCTCTTTGCCGAGCGCGCTGGCGATCTCGGCGAAGCGCATGCTGAACGCGCCGTTGACCAGCGCCAGGACGCGCGGACCCGCACCCGCGAGCGCCGACTCCATCAGCCCAGAGGCGCTGGCGGTGTGGACGGCGACCTTGGCGCTGCTCCCGGCCGCGAGTCCGAAGCATTGGCGCAGCGGCGGATCGATGCGCTCGTGCAGCGCGCTCATCTCCGGGCCGCGATGGCCGATCATCGGCCGCGCGCACTCGGCCAGAATCGGCGCGCGCACCTCGGTGGGACCGGGAATCCAGAGGACGGGTTGGCTCATGAGGCGGGGGTGGGGAGCTCTGCGACCCAGTCGCGGTGCGCGTGCGAGCGCGCGAGGATCCGTAGTTCGCGCGCGGAGAGAAGGTACGGCGCGAGCGCGGTGAAATCACCCCTCCTCACGCAAACCGTGCAGCGACCAAGGACCGTCTCTCTCGCCACCACGCCTCCAAAGCCCACGAAGCGCGCCAGCGGCAGTCCCTCGGCGACTTCCAGATCGGTCATGCCGTCACCGACGAAGCACAGCGGCCCGCCGCCCGCCTCGAGCCAGGCGCGCACGAGCACCAGCTTGCCGCCGCTGCGGGTCAACGGGGACTGTTCATCGAAGCCGGCGTAACGGCCGTCGGTATGAAAGCGCAGCGCAACGGCGCTGACCGCGTCCCGTTCCAGCCCCAGCTCCGCCGCCACGCGCGCGACGGCGGGCTCGAGCCCGCCCGAGAGGATCCGCACGCGCTTGCCAAGGAAACGCAAGGCTGAGACCAGCTCGCGGGCTCCGCCGACCAGGCTCTGCACGTACTGCTCGCCCAGCCCCTCGAGTGCGGCGCGCGTGGGGCGGATCCGCTCCAGGCGCAGGCCGTAGACTTCCTCGAGGCGCAACTCACCGCTCATCGCCCGCGCGGTCAGCGCCTCGATCTCGCGCTGGTGCTCGCCCGCGAGCGCGTCGATGCCCTCCAGCGCGCACAGCGTCGAATCGCAGTCGAAGACCACCGTGCGGTACGGCGGGGGAGCGTCCGCTAGGCGCGCGTCCATCCGCCCGCGCGCTCCCACTCGGCGAGGTTGACCGCGCCGCGCGCCTCGCGCGCGAGGAAGAAAGCCTCCACGCCCTGGGCGATCTCCAGCGCCACGGCCGTCTGCGCCGCGCGAGTCGAGGCACCGATGTGGGGCGTCAGCGCCACGTCCGCGCGTCCGATCAGCGGGTGATCCGCGCGCGGCGGCTCGCCTTCGAGCACGTCCAGCGCCGCTCCGGCGAGCTGCCCGGAGTCGAGGCATTCGATCAGCGCCGACTCATCGACCAGCCCGCCGCGCGCGCAGTTGACGAGGCGCGCACCGCGCTTCATCGACAGCAGCCGCTCGCGCGAGAGCAGATGGTGCGTCGCCGCCGAGTAGGGCACGTGCAGCGTCACGAAATCGCTCCGGGGCAGCAGCTCATCGAGCGCACACAGCTCGACACCCTCGAGCAAGGCTGGCGGGGTGGGGTCATGACCCAGCACGTGCATTCCCAGAGCCTGCGCCCGCGCGGCCACGGCGCGTCCGATGCGTCCCAGGCCGATCACGCCCAGCGTCGCCCCGCTGATCTGGGCGCCCATCAGCGCCTGCTTGTCCCAGGAGCCCTTGCGCGTCGTTTCGAAGGCCAGGGGCAGCCTGCGCGCGCAGGCGAACAAGAGCGCGATCGTGAGCTCGGCCGTCGCGATCGTGTTGCCCGCGGGGGCGTTGATCACCAGCACCCCGTGTTCGCTGGCCGCCCGCACGTCGACGTTGTCGACGCCCACTCCTGCACGGCCGACCAGCCGCAGGCCGCGCGTCTTCTCGATCAGCGCGCGCGTGACTTTCGTGGCAGAGCGCACCAGCAGCGCATCGACGCCCGCGCGCAGCCGCTCGTCGCGCTGATGCTCGCTCCAGCCGACGGCGGACTCGACGGCCAAGCCTGCCTCGCGCAGTTGGGAGAGTGCGCGTGCATCCAAATCGTCGCAGACGAGCACGCTGGGAGGGGGCGCGTGCCTCATGCTCAGCCTGACAGGGCCGCGCGCAGCACGGCATCGAGATCCGACTTGCCGGCCCGATCCAGCGCCTTCTCGGCGGTCTTGCGCGCTTCCTTCTCGGAGTAGCCGATCGAGATCAGCGCCGCGATGGCCTCATCGAGCAGCGAACTCGTCGGGACCGCGCCCCGCGGCTCGTACCCGGGCAATCCGCGCGCGAGCTTGTCCGACAGGTCGAGCAGGATCTGCTCGGCCGTGCGCTTGCCGACGCCCTTGATGCGCGTCAGAGCGGCGGCGTCCTTGCCGATGATCGCCGCAAACAGCGGTTCACAGCCGATCCCCGAGAGGATCGTCAGGCCCATCACGGGGCCGACGCCCTTGACCGAGAGCAGTTGCCGGAACAGATCGCGCGAGCGCTGGTCGGAGAAGCCGCACAGCGTGTGGGCGTCCTCGCGCACGACCAGATGCGTCCAGGCCCGCGCGCGGCCGGCCGCGGGGAACTGCGAGCCCAGCGGAACCGAGAGTTCGTAGCCTACCCCGCCCGCGCTGATCACGACGCGCGTCGGACTCTTCGCGGCGACCTCTCCCTCGATGAAGTCGTACACAGTGGGTTCAGCCGGCGGATCAGGCCTGCTTGGGGGCCAGCTTGAGGCCCAGATCGGAGAGCTTGGCCTTGAGCTCCTGCAGCGAGGTGGAGCCGAAGTTCGGCATGCCGAGGAACTCGTCTTCGGAGTGCTGCGTGATGTCGCCGGCCGTCAGGCAGCCCATCGCCTCGACCACCCGGCGGCAGCGGATCGAGAGCTCGAGCTCGGAGACCGGGCGGTTCATCACGTCATTGGGATCGCTCGTCACGGTGCGCCGACGCGCGGCCTCGATCGATGCGACCGCTTCCTCGCGCCCCATGCCCAGACGCAGGCCCTTGGAGACCAGGATTTCCTTGATCTCCTGCAGGCTGGTTTCACCGAAGTTCTTGTAGGCGAGCAGCTCGGTCTCGCTGTGGCGCACCAGATCGCCCAGCGTGAGGATGTTCATCTTGTTGAGGCAGTTGCGCGCGCGCACCGAGAGTTCGAAGTCGGTGATCGGGATGCGCAGGATCTGGTTGAGTCGATCCTCCTTGCGCTCCATGTCCTCGTCGTAATACATGTCGATGCCCGAACGCGCATCCTCGAGATAGCGGCGCAGGCGTGCATCGGTGGGGAAGCTGCGGTTGGCGACGTCGTAACAGGCGCAGGCCTCGCGGTCGCGGCCCATGTCCTCGAGCAGCATGCCCATGTTGATCAGCACATTGCGGTCGATCGGCAGCATCGAGGCCAGTTGCTGGTAGCCGGAGAGCGCGCTCTCCGTGTCGCCGATGCGCTCGCTGACATAGGCGAAGCGGAACAGGGCGGCGCGGTGGGTCGGATCGGCTTCGCGCGACTGATCGTAGGCCACCACGGCGGCCTCGTACTGGTGGTCCATCTCGTGCAAGCGGCCCTGGAGATAGCAGCCGTCCGCGCTGGTGGCGAAGGCCGCCGGAGCGCTCTTCAGCGCCTTTTCCAGATTGGCGCGGGCAGCCTCTTCGTTGCCGGCCGCCAGATCGGCTTCCAGACGCGCCTCGATCATCCCGCCGCGCGGGCGGGCCTCGTCGGGGAAGCTCTTCGAGAGCCGCTCGAAGATCGCGTGGGCTTCCTGAGCCTTGCCGATCGCCATCAGCGACTTGGCGCGGGTGAAGGCGGCGACGTGATCGTTCTCGAAGCTCGCCAGCTGCGCGGCGGCCGCCGCGCTGTCACCCGCCATCCACAGGCCGAGCCCCTTGCGGCGACCCTCCTCGCCGCTGCCGGAGAGCTCCGCCAGACGGTTGCGGAAGCTCTGCAGCGCATGCGCGTTCTCGAAAAGGTCGGCGCGCGAGGTGCACAGGGCGGCGTAGCTGGAGATCGGACTGGTCTTGATGTCGAAGGCGGCTTCGAGGGTGCCCGTCGCGGAGGAATCGTGGGCGGAGGAATCGTGGCTCATCGGTGGTGTGGGGGGGCGGACGGCAGCGAGGGAGTCGAAATGAACCCGCTCGCGCTGCCTGTGCGGCCGCGCTCCAAGCTGAGGACTATAGGGCTTGGGCGGCGAGCGCGTCAAGCGCGACGGCGGTACGCGAGGGCCTGAAAACGCGATTCTTGTCGTGTGTGCAACCGTTTTTCCGGCAAGCACTTGGAATCAATCCGCGAGCCGGGTCTGGAGCCCGCCCTTGCGCGGTGCGCAACCTGCGCTCCGCGCGTCCAGCGCTGCACGTCAACATGAGCTGCATCTTCTGCCGCATCGGGAAAGGGGAGATCCCCGCCACCCGGGTCCACGAGGACTCGCAGGTGCTGGTGATCCGCGACATCCGGCCCCAGGCCCCGGTCCACCTGCTCGTCCTCCCGAGGGAGCACATCGCCTCCCTGTGGGAACTGGAGAACGAGGCGCTCGCCGGGCGCCTGCTCCAGACCGCCGCCCGCGTGGCGCGGGAGCAGGGTCTGGAGCGCGGCTGGCGCCTGATCGCCAACACGCGCGAGCACGGCGGCCAAGAAGTGGAGCATCTGCATTTGCACGTGCTGGGCGGACGCAGCCTGGGGCAGATGCTGCCCGAGGCGCGCGGCGGCTAGCTCGGAGCGGCGCTGCATTCATTTTGGAGACCAGCAGACCAGCAAACAAGCAGAGGGGTAGGGAACCGTCTTGGACAAGTTCGTGATTGAGGGTGGCCATCCGTTGGATGGCACGGTCAGGGTGGCGGGCGCGAAGAATGCGGTGCTGCCGATCATGTGTTCGGGGTTGCTGTCGAGCGGGCGGCTTTCGATCACCAACGCGCCGCAGCTTTCCGACGTCAACACCATGATGGCCGTGTTGCGCGATCTGGAGTGCGGCACCGAGCGCAACGCCGACGGCTCGCTGACGATCCAGCCAGCCGCCCAACTCGAGGCCTGCGCGCCGTGGGAGAACGTGCGCAAGATGCGCGGCTCCGTGACGGTGCTCGGACCGCTGCTCGCACGCACCGGCAAGGCGCAGATTTCGCTGCCGGGCGGCTGCGTCTTCGGCGTGCGTCCGATCGATCTGCACCTCAAGGGGATGCAGGCGCTGGGCGCGCGCGTCAAGATCGAGCACGGCTACGTGATCGCCGAGGCGCCGCGCGGCGGCCTGCGCGGCGCGGAGATGTATCTGGCGGGCTCGATGGGACCGACCGTGCTGGGCACGGCCAACGTGATGATGGCGGCGACGCTCGCCAAGGGCAAAACTGTGATCCACGGCGCCGCCTGTGAGCCGGAGGTCGAGGATCTCGGCAACTGTCTGCTGGCGATGGGCGCGAAGATCAAGGGCTTGGGATCACCGCGCATCGAGATCGAAGGCGTCACTCAACTCGGCAGCGCCGATTGGGCCGTGATCCCCGACCGCATCGAGGCCGGCACCTACGTGCTCGCCGGCGCGATGTCGGGCGGGCGCGTGCGCGTCGAGGGCTGCCGACCGGAGCATCTCTCGGCGCTGATCGACCGCATGTGGGAAGCGCGCGTGCCCTTTGAGGTCGGGACCGACAGCATCGAGACCCAGCCCTACCATCCGCGCGATCCGGCGCGCCGTCCGCGCGCGACCGACGTCACGACCCACCCGCACCCCGGTTTCCCGACCGACCTGCAGGCGCAGTGGATGGCGCTGATGACGCTCTCCGATGGCATCAGCCTGATCGATGAGCAGATCTACCCGGACCGCTACATGCACATCGCGGAGCTGGCGCGCCTTGGCGCCAAGATCCGGCGCCAGGGCAACACGGCCATCGTGCAGGGAACCGATCGACTTTCCGGTGCGCCCGTGATGGCGAGCGATCTGCGCGCCAGCGCGGCGCTGGTGCTGGCGGGCCTTGTGGCGGACGGCACCACGGAGGTCCACCGCGTGTACCACATCGACCGCGGCTACGAGAAGATCGAGGAGCGCCTGGCGGGGCTGGGCGCCTCGATCCGGCGCGTCGACGACAAGGAAGCTCCGGGCGACAACTGAGCCCGAGCGCGGCGCGGGCTCCACCCGCTCGGCTCTAGCGCGGCGCGGGCTCCACCCGCGCCTGTGCGGCCTGCAGCACTTCCTGAACGCTCAGCGGGTGGTAGCCATGCCCCGCCCGCCAACCGAAGCGGATCTCGCCTCCAAAGGCGGGATCCGCGCGCTTGAGGAAGCTGTCGAGGCGCACGACGGCGTTGTTGAGGAAGTAGTCGTCGGCATCGCCGACATAGACATGCAGCTTTCCGGCGAGCTTGGGCCCCAGCGTCTTCCAGTTCTCCTCCAGCCGCAGACGCAGATCGTGCCGTTTCCACGAGTTGCGCAGGGCCGCGTCGATCTCGCCGGTGCGCGGATCCCACAGGCGGCTCGGTGCGCCGTCCGGGCCGCGCGGGCCGTAGGTCGCATTCCACGCGCCCCATTGGCCGCCCGAGCGCGTCCAGGAGTTGCCCACGCCCAGCACGTTCTCCAGCTGGCACTCATGCCGGACGCTGAACTCGAGGTCCCCGTCGATGGTGCGCTTGGAAGCGCGCTCGAAACCAAAGCGGTTCTGGTAGGCGTTCTTGTCCTTGTAGACGTCGATCAGCTGGAAATGGCGGAAATCGACGCCGTCGGGGGCGAAGGACCAGCAGCCGTTGAAGAATTCGGGGTAGTGCACCTGCAGCGCGAGCGAGACCCAGCCGCCCGTGGAGTGGCCGGTTGTGAAGCGCGCGCGCGCTTCGCCAAGGCCGCGGAAGCTGCGTTCGATGTGCGGGATCAGCTCCTCGGTCAGCGCCGCGCCGTAGGGGCCGTGATTCTCCGAATCGACCTGATAGGGGTCACCGAGCGGACCGGCGCCATCGGGCATCACCAGCAGGAAGCGCGGCATCGTCGGCGCGTTCCAGTTGCTCAGCAGGCGCGAGCCCTTGGCGTACATGCGTGCCAGCGTGGCGCAGCGCTGGCCGTAGCCGCCGACCTCGACCATCAGCGGATAGCGGCGCTCGGGTTGCTGCTCAAAGTCCGCCGGGAGCAGCACCGCGGCCCGCAGGAAGATCTCGCGGCCGTGAAAACGCGAGAGCTTCTCGGAGCGCAGCCGCACGAACCGGATTTCGGGCGTATCGGGGGGCAACTCGGGGCCTTCAAGGCGTGTGCTCAACTCCAGACGCAGCGTGCCCGGCTGCGCGGGATCGACGCGCACGCGCTGGGGGGCGCTGTGCAGATTGCCGGGCGCGTCGTCGACGAGCAGATCCGGATGGCAGCGCAGCAGAGCCTGCACATGGTACTCGCCGGGCTTGAGTCGCGCGAAGGACTCCAGCGGGAAGGCGGCGCTGCCGGCATCGATGCGCGCCGTCGCGCCGGAGCTCCAATCCGGGGCGTCGGTGCCGAACAGCGGCGCCGCATCCATGCCCGTGTCACCGATCGCGCGCAGCGGGTCCTTGGAGTCCGCTGGAGCGAGCACCACCAGCACGCGTCCGCCCGGATGGCCGGGCTGGACCCCCGCGCCCAGCGCGATCTCGATCGTTTGCTGCGCCTGGGCCAGCGGGGCAGACAGGATCAGGGCCGCCAAGAGGGTCTTCATGCAAGCGGGAGTCTAGCGCTAGGCTGTGCATATGCGCCATTTCCTCGCCCTCCCGCTGGCCCTGCTCGCCAGCAGTTGTCTCCACGCACCCCTCGATCGCCAGGCCGAGTGCAAGGAACTAGAGGCCTGGATGAGCGGCTCTTTTTCCAGCGAGGCGCAGCATCGGGAGGATGATCGCTTCTTCCACATCGTGCTGCACATGCAGCCGATCTGGACGTCGCGCCAGGACGGACCCTGGCTGTACGTCGAGCAGGCGGCCGCGGCCAAGGCCGAGACGCCCTACCGCCAGCGCGTCTACCGCCTGCGCCAGGGCGAGGCCGGCAGTGTCTGGAGCGATGTCTACACGCTGCCTGGTGACCCGCTGAGCTTCGCCGGCGCCTGGCGCGAGCCCGGACGCTTCGACGCGCTCGATCCCGCGCAACTGGAGCTGCGCGCGGGCTGTTCGCTGCTCCTGGTGAAGCAGCCGGACGGCGCCTGGCAGGGCTCAACCGAGGCCCGCAACTGCGCAAGCGAGCTTTCGGGCGCCGCCTGGGCCACGAGCGAGGCACGCATCGAGCCCCAGCTGCTCACCAGCTGGGACCGCGGCTATGCCGCGGAGGGAAAGCAGGTCTGGGGCTCCAAGGCAGGGCCCTACCGTTTCGTCAAGCGCTGAGCATCCGCCGGCAGCTGCGGCGCGAAAGGAGAGCAGCATGAAGATCCACTCCGCCCTGCTCTGCCTCACCCTCGCTTCCTGCTCCGTTTTCTCCGGCGAAGACGCCCCCAAGACTGAAATGGCCCAAACCCAGAACTTCCATTCCTTCCAAGTCCAGTCGCTCGAAGGCGCGCCCGTCAACCTCGCCGACTACAAGGGCAAGGTCGTGCTCGTGGTCAACGTCGCGAGCGAATGCGGCTACACCAAGCAGTACACCGGTCTCGAGGCGCTGCACCAGGAGCTCGCTCCGCGCGGCTTTGCCGTGCTGGGTTTCCCGAGCAATGAATTCGGCGGCCAGGAGCCGGGCTCGGCCGAGCAGATCCGCAGCTTCTGCAGCAGCAAGTTCGGCGTGACCTTCCCGATGTTCGGCAAGCTCGAGACCAAGGCCGGCGCCAACCAGTCGCCGCTGTACGCGTGGCTCGGCGGCGCGACGGGCAAGTTGCCGGGCTGGAACTTCTCGAAGTACCTGATCGGCAAGGACGGTCAAGCGCTGGGCTTCTACGCCAGCGGCGTCACGCCTGAGTCCGCAGAGCTGCGCACGGCGATCGAAGCCGCGCTCAAGTAGCCTTGCGGCCGCGCCAGCGGTCGAGCGCCACGGCGATCACGATGATCGCTCCCGTGACGACTTCCTGCACCCAGTTGTCCATGCCGAGCTTGGTGCAGCCGTTGTCGACAACGGTCATCAGCAGTGCGCCCGCGATCGTTCCGGGAATCGAGCCGCTGCCGCCCGAGAGGCTGGCACCGCCGATCACGGCCGCCGCGATCGCGCGCAGCTCGAGTCCTTGCGCTGTCGTCGGATCGCCCATCGACAGATAGGAGAGTTGCAGCAGCGCTGCAAGGCCCGCACAGCCGACACCGAGGCTGTAGGTGAGCAGTTGCGTGCGCTCGACATCGACACCGCACAGGCGCGCCGTGCGTTCGTTGGAGCCGACGGCAAACAGATGCCGTCCGGGCACGGTGTGGCTGAGGTACAACGCTGCCAGCACCGCCAGGCCCAGCCACAGCCACACTCCCGGTGCGAGCCAGCTTCCACCCTGCATCAGATCCGCAATCCAGCCGGTGCTCGCAGGGTAAACGGGTTGGTTGTCGCCCAAGCCCTTGGCGAGTCCGCGCAGCGCACCCCAGGTGCCTAGCGTGACGATGAACGGCGAGAGCGGCATGCGCCAGGGGAAACGCCCTGCCCACAACGCGGCCACCGCACCGCTCGACAGCACGCCGGCGATCGCCAGCCATCCGCCTTGTGAGCGCAGCAGCCAGAACGCAGCCAGAAGTGCGAGCGCCAGCGCCAGCGCGCTCAGCACGCGTCCGCTGACGAGACAACCGATCCACGTGCCGAGATAGAGCCCCATCAGCGGCATCGCGAGTGCGGCGGCGGCGGGGGAGCCCCCCTGCGTGAGCACCAGCGCGCCGATCACCGTGCCCAGAGCCACACTCGAGCCCACCGACAGATCGATGCCGCCGCCAGCGATGATCAGCGTCGCGCCGATCGCGGCAGTGCCGACCACGGCTGTCTGCAGCAGCATCAGGCGCAGGTTGGAGAAGGCCGTGAAGTCGCTGCCGGCTGCCAGCGCGAAGAAGCACCAGACCGCGAGCAGTCCGAGGAAGGGCGCCAAGAAGGGCAGCAGTGCACGCGCCCGATTCAAGCCGCGCGCTCCGCGCCGAAGGCAGCTTCGACCAGTTGCTCTTGAGTCCACTCGGAGGCAGGGCGGGCGGGTCCCAGCACGCCGGCCTGCATCACGCGGATCGAATCGCACACGCCGAGGAGTTCCGGCGCGTAGCTTGAGACCAGCAGGATGCCGCCGCGCTGCTCGCTCGCGATCGTGTCGATCCAGCGGTAGATCTCGCTCTTGGCGCGCACATCGACGCCACGCGAGGGCTCATCCAGCAGGAACAGCTGCGTGTGTGCGGCCAAGAGCCGCGCCAGCGCGACCTTCTGCTGGTTGCCGCCCGAAAGCGTGCGCATCGGTGCCTCGACGCTGGCGCTCTTGATGGCCAGCCGCGCACGCCATGGTTCGCTGGTGGCTCGCCGCGCCGCGGGTGTGTTGAACAGACCCCGCAGTGCGGGCAGGCTGAGGTTGTCGGCGAGGCTGCGCTCTAGAAAGAGACCCTCGCGCGCGCGGTCCTCAACCACCATGCCGACACCCATCGCCCAGCGCTCGGCGGGCGTGCGCGCACCGCGCGCGTGCATGACTTCCAGCTCGGCTGTCTGTGGATCGAGGCCGAAGATCCTGCGCAGGATCTCGCTGCGACCGGCGCCGATCAGGCCATAGATGCCGACCACTTCGCCGCGGCGCACGAGCAGGGGATCCGCGGGTGGTGCCAGAAACACGCGCAGCAACTCTTCGGCGGGCGTGTGCGGCCGGCGCGGGTACAGCTCACCGAGCTCGCGTCCGGCCATGTGCGCGATCAGGCGCGAGGTCGGTGTGTCGCCGACCTCCCCGCTCGCCACGCTGGCTCCATCCCGCAGCACCGTCCAGTGCGTGCACAGCTCGCGGATTTCCTCGAGCGCGTGGCTGACGTACAGCACCGCCGTGCCCTGCTGACTGGCGGCACGCACCAGCGCGAAGAGCCGCGTGACATCGCCGCGCGCGAGGCTGGAGGTCGGCTCGTCGAGCACCAGAACGCGTGCGGGGTGCGCGAGCGCGCGTGCCAGCTCCAGCCATTGGCGCTGCGCGATGGAGAGCGTGTCGAGTCTGCGTGCGGGGTCCAGATCACTCAAGCCCACGAGCGCCAGCGCTCGGCGCGCGCGCTCCCGCTGTGCACGGAGATCCAGCCGCAGGCCGCGCCGCGGTTCCCGGCCCAGACAGAGGTTCTCCTCGATCGACAGATGCTCGCACAGCGCCAACTCCTGGTGCACCAGCACCACGCCCGAGCGCAGTGCCGCGCGCGGCGCGGAGGGCTCGAAGCGTGCGCCATTCAGCATCAGTTCGCCCGCATCCCTCGGCTCCACGCCGCCGAGGATCTTGAGCAGCGTCGACTTGCCTGCACCGTTCTCACCCAGCAGCGCGTGGATCTCTCCCGCGCGCAGCGTGAGGTTCACATCCGACAAGGCCTGTGTGGCGCCGAAGCGCTTGGAGATGCGGCTGGCTTCAAGCAGGGGGGCAGGCATCGCTCGCGGGCTGCGATGCTATCACTCCAGCAGGCGTACGATCGCGGGATCGTCGAGCTTCTCGCGCGTGACCAGCACGGCACCGGTGTCGGTGAAGCCTGCGAGCGTACCGCCCTTGCGCAGGGTCTCGAGCGCCTCGACGGAGAGCCGGCCCATGCGCCTTGGATCCTGCACCACCAGTGCCGCGATCTCGCCGGCCCTGAGCGCTTCAACCAGCGGCGGGGAGGCATCGAAACCGACCAGTTGCAGCTTGCCGGCCAAGCCCTCCTGACGCAGGGCCAGCAGCATGCCCAGCGTGGCGGATTCGTTGGATGTGAAGACGCCCTTGGCAGCCTTGAGCGTGTCGATGCCGTTGAGTGCGGCCGTCTTGGCCTCCCCGACGGTGGCGCCCGCGTAACGCTGGTCGCTCAGGATGCGAATGCCCGACTGCGCGCGCAGGGCCTCGAGCGCGCCCTCCTCGCGCTCGTGCGTACTCGCGCTGCCGACCACGTAGCGCAGCACGACCACCTCGCCCTCGCCGCCGAGCAGCCGCGCGAGTTCCGCGCCCGCGAGCCGACCCGCGGCGCGGTTGTCGGTCGCGATCAGCGTGGCGAAATCCACTCCGGCCTCGCCGTCGAGGGCCGAGTCGAAGATCACCACCGGAATGCCGGCGGCGCGCGCGGCCCGCACGCTCGGCAGCAGCGCGGCGCGATCGAGCGGTGCCAGCGCGATACCCGCCACCCGGCGGGCCGTGAACTGCTGGACAAGCGCGATCTGCTGCGCGCGGTCGTCTTCGGCCAGCGGGCCCTTCCACACGAGCTCGACGCCCTGCTCGGCTCCGGCCTCCCGCGCTCCGCGCTCGACGGCTTTCCAGAACACGTGCGTGGTCCCCTTGGGGATCACGGCGTAGGTGGGGCGGGCGTCCGCGGCCGGGGCCTGCTCGGGTGAGCAGGCGGCGGTCAGCACGAGGCACAGCAGGGCGTACAGGCGCATACGAAGAGCTTATCTTGTATTTGCGAAAGATGGAAACTGCCGGTAAAAACCATACATGGTTTCGCCTCAAGAAAGCACCCCTCAGGAAAGCGGCAGTGCCGCGCGCTATCGAGCCCCGGCCTTGGACAAGGGACTCGACATCCTCGAGTTGCTCAGCGATCGGCCGGAGGGGCTGACGCAGGCCGAGGTGGCGCGGCAGCTCAACCGCAGCGTGGGGGAGATCTTCCGCATGCTCAACTGCCTGGTCGAGCGCGGCTACCTGACGCAGCAGGGCAGCGGCGATCGCTACCAGCTGACGCTCAAGCTGTTCGAACTTTCGCACCGCCACGATCCGCTGGCGCGCCTGCTCCACGAAGCACTGCCGCGCGTGCGCGCCTTCTGCGAGCAGGTCCACCAATCCTGCCATGTCGTCGTGCTGCACGACGATCACGGCATCGTCGTGGCGCAGGCGGATGCGCCCGGCGAGATGGGGTTTGCGGTGCGCGTTGGCGCGCGCGTGCCGCTGGTCACGACGGCCTCCGGGCGCGTGCTGCTCGCCTTCCAGAGCGAGACGGATCGGGCCCGCTTGATCCAGCGCGTCGGCTTCGCCGAGCAGCCGCTGCAGCGCGAGCTCGCGCGCATCCGCGAGCGTGGCTTCGATGACATCGAGAGCACGCGCATCCGCGGCATCCATGACTATTCGTTTCCCGTCCTCAACCACCGCGGCGCGGCGGTGGCGGCGCTGACCGTTCCGCTGATCAATCGACTCGACAAGCCCGAAGCGAGCAACGCCGAAGCCGTGCGCTCGGGGCTCAGCGAGCTTTCGAAGACGCTGTCCCGCACGCTGGGCGGAAGGGGCACGGCCGGGGAGTGAGCGAGCTGTGTCAGAGTTGGCCAAGGCCCTCGCGTCCGCTGCCGATCGTGATCGTCGGCGCGGGCGGCATCGTGCGCGATGCGCACCTGCCGGCGTATCGGCGGCTCAAGCTTTCCGTGCGGGGTATCCATGACCTCGATCCGGCGCGAGCGCGGGCTCTGGCGCGAGAATTCGGCATCGCCGAGGTGTACGAGCGCCGCGAGGATGCGCTCGGGCAGCGCGGGGTGCTGTTCGACTTCGCCCTGCCTCCCAAGGCGCTCGAGGAGCTGCTTGGCTGCCTGCCGGACGAAGCGGCGGTGCTGGTCCAAAAGCCGCTGGGCCTCGATCTTGCCGGCGCGACCCGGCTGCGCGCGCTGGCGCGCGCCAAGCGCCTCTCCGCGGCCATGAATTTTCAGCTGCGCTTCAGTCCGCAGATGCTCGCGCTGGCCGAGCTGGTGCGCTCCGGAAAGCTCGGCGAGCTCCTCGAACTCGAGGTGCGCGTGGTCTGCCGCATGCCCTGGGAGCTGTGGCCGTTTCTGCGCGAGTTGCCGCGGCTGGAGATCCTGATGCACTCGATCCACTATCTGGATTTGCTGCGCCATCTGGCGGGCGAACCGCGGGCCGTCGCCGCGCGCTGCGTGCGGCATCCAGAGGCCGAAGGGCTCGCCGCGACGCGCAGCTCGATGATCCTCGACTACGGCGGCTCGCTGCGCTGCACGCTCTCGATCCATCACCACCACGAGCATGGTCCGCGCCATGAGGCCAGCGAACTGCGCGTCGAAGGCACGCGCGGCGCCGCGGTGGCGGTGATGGGCGTCAACCTCGACTATCCGCGCGGGCGCCCCGACCGGCTGGAGTTCGTCGAACGCGGAGGGAGCTGGCGGGAGATCGCGCTGCGCGGCAACTGGTTCACCGAGGCCTTCGAGGGACCGATCTCGAACCTGCAGCGCTTCGTCACGGGCGAGGATTCCACGCTGGTCTCGAGCCTCGAAGACGGCTGGCGTACCATGCGCCTGGTCGAAGCGCTCTACGAGGCGGACGCGCGGGGCGGGCAACCGCTGCCGCGGGATCCGGAGGCCGCATGATCCGCTCCACGCGCATCGACGCACACCAGCACTTTTGGAGGCTCGCGCGCGGCGACTACCGCTGGTTGTCACCCACACTCGGGCCGCTGTGGCGCGACTTCGAGCCGGAGGATCTCGAGCCCCTGCTCGAGCGCCACGGCATCGCGGGTACGATCGCCGTTCAGGCGGCCGACACGCTCGCCGAAAGCCTGCACCTGCTCGACCTCGGCACGCGCCGCGACTGGATCCTCGGCGTGGTGGGCTGGGTGGACCTGCGCTCGGCCGAGGCGGTGTCGGACATCGAGACCTTGAGCGCGCGCGGGAAGCTCGTGGGTCTGCGGCCGATGCTTCAGGATCTGGAACCGGATTGGATCCTCGATCCCGGCTGCCGGCCGGCGCTGGAGCACATGCAGCGCGCGGGGCTCGCCTTCGATGCGCTAGTGCGCCCCCGGCACCTGGCGGCGCTCGTGCGGCTGGTCGAGTGCTGCCCCAAGCTGCGCATCGTGATCGACCATGCGGCGAAGCCAGATCTCGCCGCGGGCCCTGACTGGCCGGGCTGGGGCCGCTGGCGCGAGGAGTTGGGCCTGCTGGCAGAGGCGGGCGCCTGCGTCAAGCTCTCCGGCCTGCTGAGCGAAGCGCAAGCCGGCGCGGGCGCGTCACAACTGCGCGCCTGCGTGGAAGAGCTGCTGGAGCTGTTTGGGCCGGAGCGGGTGCTGTGGGGCAGCGACTGGCCGGTGCTCGCCCTCCGTGCCGACTACTCGCGTTGGATCGAGCTGACCGAGGAACTGCTGCGGAACTGCGGGCCGATCGAGCGCGAGGCCGTGCTCGGAGGCAATGCGCGCAGCTTCTACCGATTGCCATGAAGTACCCGCGCATCACCCGTGTCGAAGTGCTCGACATCCGTTTCCCCACCTCCGACCAGCTGGACGGCTCGGATGCGGTGCACACCGATCCGGACTACTCGGCGGCCTACGTCGTGCTGCACACCGATGTCGCCGGGCTGGAGGGCCATGGCCTGACCTTCACGATCGGCCGCGGCAACGAATTGTGCGTGGCGGCCGTCGAGGCGCTGGCGCCCTTCGTGCAGGGCATGGATCTGGGGCTGATCGTGCGCGATTTCGGCGCTTTCTGGCGCCGCCTCGCGAACGACTCGCAGCTGCGCTGGGTGGGTCCGGAGAAAGGCGTCTTGCATCTGGCGCTGGCTGCTGTGATCAACGCGCTCTGGGATCTGTGGGCGAAGCACGAGCAAAAGCCGTTGTGGCAGCTCGTCTGCGATCTTTCGCCCGAGGAATTCGTGTCCCTGATCGACTTTCGCTACATCAGCGACGCTCTCACGCCCGAGCAGGCGCTGGCGCTGCTCCGGCGCAACGAAGCCGGCAAGCGTGAGCGCATTGCACAGCTCGAAGCGCGTGGCTATCCGGCCTACACGACATCGGCGGGCTGGCTGGGGTACTCCGACGAGAAGATCCGGCGGCTGTGCCGCGAAGGCGTGGCGGCCGGCTGGAATCATTTCAAGATCAAGGTCGGCGCGGACCTGGCGGATGACATTCGCCGCATGGGACTCGTGCGCGAGGAGATTGGCCCGAATCGCAAGCTGATGGTCGATGCCAATCAGCGCTGGGACGTGCCGCAGGCGATCGACTGGATGCGCCAGCTGGCGCGCTTCGATCCGTGGTGGATCGAGGAGCCGACCTCTCCCGACGACGTGCTGGGACACGCGGCGATCGCGCGCGCGCTGGCACCGATCGGCGTGGCGACGGGCGAGCAGTGCCAGAACCGCGTGATCTTCAAGCAGCTCCTGCAGAGCGGCGCGATACGCTTCTGCCAGATCGATTCCTGCCGCCTTGGCGGCGTCAACGAGGTGCTGGCGGTGTATCTGCTGGCCGCGCACTACGGCGTGCCCGTCTGTCCGCACGCCGGCGGGGTGGGCCTTTGCGAATACGTAAACCACCTGATCATGATCGACTACGCGCGGATCGCCTGCAGTACGCAGGATCGCGTCGCGGAGTATGTCGACCACCTGCACGAGCATTTCGAGCATCCGTGCGTCGTGCGAAACGGCGCGTACCTGCCGCCGCTGGCGCCGGGCTACGGCATCGAGATGAAGCGCGCTTCGCTGGAGCGGCACCGCTGGCCCGATGGCCCGCTGTGGAAGGCGCGTCTCGCCCAGGGAGCGGCCCGATGAGCGCCCGACTCACCGGCCGGCGCGCGCTGATCAGCGCCGCCGCGGCTGGCATCGGGCGCACGAGCGCCCTGGCGATGGCGCGCGAAGGCGCGCGTGTGCTGGCCACGGACATCGACGCCGCCGGGCTGGAAACCCTGCGGCGCGAGGATGGGCGCATCGAAACCGCCGAACTCGACGTGCGCGACGACCGCGCGATCCGGGCGCTCGTCGAGCGCCACGGACCCTTTGATGTGCTGTTCAACTGCGCCGGAGTGGTGCACCACGGCACGATCCTCGACTGTCCCGAGTCGGACTGGGACCTCGCCTTCGATCTCAATGTCAAATCGATGTACCGCCTGATCCGAGCCGTGCTGCCGGGCATGCTCGCGCAGGGCCGCGGCAGCATCATCAACATGTCCTCCGTGGCAAGCTCCGTGAAGGGGGCGCCCAATCGCTGCGTGTACGGCACGACCAAGGCCGCGGTCGTCGGACTCACCAAGTCCGTCTCGGCTGATTTTCTTCCCCGAGGCGTGCGCTGCAACGCGCTCTGTCCCGGCACGGTCGACACACCCTCGCTGCGCGCGCGCGTGGCGGCGCAGGGCGATGTCGAGCGGGCCATGGCGGCCTTCGTGGCACGCCAGCCGATCGGAAGGCTCGGCCGGCCGGAGGAGATCGCCGCGCTGGTGGTGCACCTTGCGAGCGATGAATCGGGCTACACCAGCGGCACTATCCACATCATCGACGGAGGTTGGAGTACATGAAGCTCTTGCGTTACGGTCCGCCCGGCGCCGAAAAGCCGGGCCTGCTCGATGCGGAAGGTCAGATCCGCTCGCTGGAGGGCATTGTCGCCGATCTCAGCGGCGAGTTTCTGTCCGATCGCTGGATGCAGCACCTCGCGACGCTGGATCCGGCACGTCTGGCGCGCGTTCCGGGCAGTCCGCGCATCGGTCCCTGCGTCGGCCAGGTGCCGAAATTTCTGTGCATCGGTCTCAACTACGCGGACCATGCCGCCGAGATCGGAGCCAGCGTCCCGGCTGAGCCGGTCGTGTTCTCCAAGTGCACCAGCGCCGTGTGCGGACCCTTCGACGCAGTCGAGATCCCGCCGCAATCGGAGAAGACCGACTGGGAAGTCGAGCTGGGCGTGGTGATCGGCCGGCGCGCCAAGCGCATCGCACGCGAGGAGGCGCTTTCGCATGTGGCGGGCTACTGCGTGGTCAACGATCTTTCCGAGCGCGCCCACCAGCTCGAGGGAACCGGTCAGTGGGTCAAGGGCAAGAGCCACGACACCTTCGGTCCGATAGGCCCCTGGCTGGTGACCCGCGACGAAGTTTCCGACCCCCAGAATCTGCACCTATGGCTGGAGGTCGACGGCAAGCGCCATCAGGACGGCAACACGCGCACGATGGTCTTCGGCGTGGCACAGATCGTCAGCTACCTGTCGCAGTTCTTCACGCTTATGCCCGGCGACGTGATCTCGACGGGCACGCCCCCGGGTGTGGGGCTCGGACAAAAGCCGCCGGTGTACCTGCGCGCCGGACAGGTGATGCGGCTTGGCATCGACGGCCTCGGCGAGCAACGCCAGACGACCGTGCAGGGTGTTTAGCGGGGCTGCGATGCGAGATCGAACACGCACTCCATCGGCGTCCACCAGGCACCGGGCGAGGCGCCGGGCACAGGGCGCTGGAAACTTCGCATCCAGCGCTCCCACGCCTGGCAGCGCGGATCATCCGCGTAGCGCTGGTAGTCGCGCTCGGGATCGAAGTCGTCCGGAGCTTCCAGGCACATGAACAGCCGGGTTCCGTGCAGGAAGATGCGCATCTCGCCGATGCCCGCGGCGCGCAGCGCGGCCGCGACCTCCGGCCAGACCCGCTCGTGCGCGCGGCGGTATTCCGCGATGCGCTCGGGATCGTCGACAAGCTCCAGGGTCTGGGCGAAGGTCCTCATGCGGGCTGAATCTAGCGCGGGAGCCGTCGGTGCGTAAGGCCGATCTCGTCGTGGTCGGCGGCGGGATCGTGGGGCTGGCCAGCGCGCGGGCCTTTCTCGCGGCGCGTCCGGGCGCGCATGTCGTCCTGCTGGAGAAGGAGACGGAACTCGCAGCACACCAGACCGGGCGCAACTCAGGGGTGATCCACTCGGGGCTTTACTACAAGCCCGGCTCGGCCAAGGCGCGCACCTGTAGGCGTGGCAAGGCGCTGGTGGAGCGCTACTGTGCCGAGCGGGGCGTGAGCATCGAAACCTGCGGCAAGGTCGTGGTGGCCGTCGACGAGCATGAACTGGAGGCGTTGGCCCGCATCGAGCAGCGCGGGATCGCCAACGGGGTGCAACTCGCGCGCATCTCGCGCGAGCGTTTGCGCGATCTGGAGCCGCACATGGCCGGCGTCGCGGCGCTGCACGTGGCGGAGACCGGGATTGTCGACTATGTCGGCATGTGCGCTGCGCTCGCGGAGGACCTGCGCGCGGCCGGCAGCGAGATCGTGACGGGAGCGCGAGTGTTTCACATCGATGCGCGCGAAGATGGCATCACGGTCGCCAGCACCGCGCGGGAAGTGCACGCGGAGCGGTTGCTCAACTGTGCGGGACTGCACTCCGATCGCATCGCCGAACTGGCGGGAATGCGCGTCGAGTCGCGCATCATCCCGTTCCGCGGCGAGTATTTCGAACTCACGCCGGCCGCCGCCCATCTGTGCCGCAATCTGGTCTACCCCGTGCCCGATCCCAGCTTCCCATTCCTTGGCGTGCACTTCACGCGCATGGTGAAGGGCGGCGTGGAGTGCGGCCCCAACGCCGTGCTGGCCTTTGCGCGCGAGGGCTACGCGCTGTCGACGATCGACTGGTCCGATCTGTCCGAAGCCTTGTCCTATCCGGGCTTCTGGAAGCTCGCGCAAAAGCACTGGCGGGCGGGTGCGGCGGAAATGTGGCGCTCTTTTTCCAAGCGCGCCTTCGTGCGCGCGCTGCAGCGGCTGTGTCCGGCCATCCAGCCCGAGCACCTGCATGCGGCGCCGGCGGGTGTCCGCGCGCAGGCGCTCACGCCCGACGGGGCGCTGGTCGATGATTTTCGCTTCGTGCGCGCCGCGCACATGCTGCACGTGCTCAACGCGCCTTCGCCCGCGGCGACGGCCTCGCTGGCGATCGGCGAGGAGATCGCACAGGAACTGCTGCAGGGGAGAGACTGAGTCCCATGGTCGAGATGCACACCTACCCGGCCGAGTTCCTGCGCGAGTTCGTCGAGCGCGTGTTCGCCAGTCACGGCGTCCCGGAGGAAGACGCACGGACGGCCGCGGACGTGCTGATCGTCTCCGATTTGCGCGGCATCGACAGCCACGGAGTCGCCCGACTGGTGACCTACTGCGACATGCTCGATCTCAAGCGCATCAACCCGCGCCCGCGGCCGAGCATCGTGCGTGAGACGCTCAGCACGGCCACCGTCGACGGAGACAATGGCCTGGGGCTGGTGGTGGGGCCTTGGGCCAACCGCGTGGCGATGTCCAAGGCAGAGAACGCCGGTTCCGGCTGGGTTAGCGTGCGCAACACCAACCACTACGGCATCGCCGGCTGGTACGTGCTCGAGGCTCTCAAGCGCGATCTGATTGGCTGGGCGATGACCAACACGACCAAGCTGGTGGCGCCGCTGTGGGGCGGGGAACGCATGCTGGGCACCAATCCGATCGCGATTGCCTTCCCCGGACTCGAAGAGCCGCCGATCGTGATCGACCTGGCGACCTGCGCCGTGGCTTACGGCAAGATCGAGATCGCACGCCGCAAGCAGCAGCCGATTCCCGACGGCTGGGCCATCGACGCCTCCGGCAGCGTGACGCACGATCCGGCGGGGATGATCGAAGGCGGGGCGCTGCTGCCGCTGGGTTCCGATCGCGAGCACGGCGGTCACAAGGGCTACGCACTGGCGATGATGGTCGATGTGCTCTCGGCCGTGCTCTCGGGCGCCAACTGGGGGCCCTTCACGCCGCCCTTCGCGCTGCGGCAGGAAATCCCCGCCCGCTCGGTGGGCAAGGGCATCGGCCACTTCTTCGGCGCGCTGCGCATCGACGGCTTCGTGGAGCCCGATGAGTTCAAGCGCCAGATCGACGATCTCATCCGCACTTTTCGAAAGACACGCCCGATGCCGGGCACCGCCGGCCCCCTGATCCCCGGCGATCCGGAGCGCGAGGCCGAGGCTCAGCGGCGCGTGGCGGGCATTCCGCTGGTGCTGCCGGTGGTGGAGGATCTGCGCCGTGTCAGCCAGCGCACCCGCGTTCCGTTCGACTGAGGAGTGTGATGCATGAAAATCCTTTCGAGCCTTGTCGTCGCTTCGTCGCTCCTCTCTGCCTGCCAGAGTGTCCGGACTCCGGCCGTACCGCCCGCTCCGCGCACGCAGGATGAGCGCATGAACTGGTGGCGCGAAGGGCGCTTCGGCTTGTTTCTGCACTGGGGGCTCTACGCGATTCCGGCGGGCGAGTGGCGGGGCTCCAAGGGTCATGGCGAGTGGATCCGCGAGACGGCCCAGATCCCGCTAGAGGACTACGTGCCGCTGCAGCAGCAGTTCAACCCGCGGAACTTCAACGCCCGCGAGTGGGCGCGCATGGCGCGCGCGGCCGGCATGAAGTACGTCGTGATCACGAGCAAGCACCACGACGGCTTCGGGTTGTGGGATTCCAAGGTCAGCGAGTGGGACGTCGGCGGCACGCCCTTCGGCCGCGACATCCTGGCCGAGCTCAAGCAGGCCTGTGAGGCCGAGGGCCTGCGCTTTGGCACCTACCACTCGATCATGGACTGGCATCACCCGGACTACCTGCCGCGCAGGGCCTGGGAGACTCGTCCGGAGGAAGGCGCCGATTTCGAGCGCTTCGAGGACTACTTGCACGCACAGGTGCGCGAACTGATCGAGAACTACCGGCCGTCCGTGATGTGGTTCGATGGCGAGTGGGAGCGCACCTGGAATCACGAGCGCGGCGTGGAACTGTTCGATTGGTGCCGCAAACTGGCCCCGGAGATGATCGTCAACAACCGCGTCGACGTGCACCGCGGAGGGATGGGCGGATTCAATCTGTCGAGCGAGGCCGTGGGGGACTTCGCCACTCCGGAGCAGGAGATCCCCGCCACGGGCGTTCCTGGCATGGACTGGGAAACCTGCATGACGATGAACGATCACTGGGGCTTCAACGCGCTCGACGCCAACTGGAAATCGGGCACTGACCTGATCCGCAAGCTGTGCGACATCGCCAGCAAGGGCGGCAACTTCCTGCTGAACATCGGCCCGCGCGCCGACGGCAGCTTTCCGCCGGAGAGCGTCGAGCGACTGGCCCAGATCGGTGAGTGGATGAAGCTCCGCGGCGAGGCCATCCACGGCACGCAGGCGAGTCCCTTCGAGAATCTCGAGCACGGACGGGCGACCGTGCGCGGCTCCACGCTGTACCTGATCGGGTTCGATGCGCCCTACGGCGGCGAGTGGCGCATTCCCGGCCTCGCCAACGAGATCCGCTCCTGCCGCGTGCTGGGCCTGGAGGTGGCCGGGACGCAGGTCAGCGTGCCCTTCCAGCGCGAGGGCGCGGATGTGCTGCTCAACCTGTGCATGGTTCCCACCAACCCGCATGCGGATGTCTTCCGGCTTGAGCTCGACGGTCCGCCGCGGGTCTACCGCTCACCGCGCATCGTGACGCCGGCACCGATCTTCACGGAGGAGCAGCGCGTGGAACTCGTCGCCAGCGCTCCGGAACTGGAAGTGCGCTGGAGCGTCGACGGCGGCGCACCGGCGCGCCGCGGTCCGCTGACGCTGCGCCAGAGCGCCACGGTGCAGGCCCAGTGTTTCCTCGGCGAGCGGCCCGTTTCGAGCATCCGCAGCGCCCGATTGGAGCGGGTGGAGCCGCTGCCGGCGCTGCCCGCCGCTGGCAGCTCGCGAGGGCTCCTGTGCCGGGTCTTCCAGGGGCAGTATCAGCGCCTGCCGGACTTCGCCACGCTGGCGGCGGCGCGCGAATACGCGGTCGAGGCCTTCGCCCTGCCCTCGGGCCATGCCGTGGAGCAGGAGCTGCGCCAGTTCGTGGGCTTCCTCGAGGTGCCCGAGCAGGGCATCTGGGAATTCGCGCTGGTCAGCGATGACGGCTCGAGGCTCCTGATCGACGGCGAGGCGATCGTCGACCACGACGGCCTGCACTCGCCCAGCGAAAAGCGCGGCTTCGCGGCGCTGGCGCGCGGACCGCACCGCATCGAGCTCAACTGGTTCAACGCCGCCGGCGGAGCGGAACTGGAACTGCGCTGGAGGAAGGCGGGCGGGGAGGCCTTCGTGCCGATCCCCGCTTCGCTGCTGAGTCACTGAGGCCAGTCGGCGGGCATCCACTCTGGCAGGCCGGAGATCTGCGCGCAGGCCTCGTCGCTCACCGGCACGCCCCACGAGCGGAAGAAGCGCGACAGATCGTTTCCACAGGCCCGGGCGCAGCGGATCATCCACTGGTCGCGGCGCGCTTCCTGAGTCTTGGGGCTCTTCTCGGGGGGATCGCTCAGGTAGCTCGCGATCACGCCCTTGAGCTTGTCCCAGCCAAGGTGCGCGATCAGCTGCCGGTACATGTGCAGCGCGAGGAATGGATCATTGCAGAAGCTCTCCCAGGTGCCGCCGGCCTCCAGATGCCGGCTCAGCTTGGCCGGTCCCTCGGCCACGCCGGCATGGCCTGCTTCGAGCGGGACCCGGCAGAGCGTGTCGAGCACGTAGAGCACGAAGACATTGTTCGTGACCTCGCCGAGGCAATCGAAGGTCCACTCCGGACGCTGATGGTTGTGTCCCAACTCGTGGTACAGGCCCCACTCACCGCTCTGGAGCGTGGGCAGCGAGACCATCCTCTGCGCCGCATCGAGGTGCGTCATGATCGGATAGCCCGAATGCATGTAGCCCGCGCTGATTTGCCGGTCGGCGACGATGCGCTCGGGCCGCCGGCGCTCGCGCGAGCTGCCCGCGAAGTCGGCCATCGCGTCGAGCACCTGATCCCAAAAGCTCATCAACGCCGCCGGATCCTCGAGCGCTTGGACGTGCTCGGAGGGAACGCTCAGCGCCACCTTGGACGAGACCAGTTCGGCCCAGGGCGCGGGCTTGTTGCGCTGGTTGGCGCGCCATTCCTCGAGGCTCGTCACCCCGTGCACGTACAGCGGTGCCTCGACCGCATTGCGTACGAGCACGGAGAACTCGCCGGGAAGCAGGCCCTCGGGCACCTCGATGTACAAAAGCCCGCCGAAGGCGCTCGCCACCTGCTGCGAGGGCTGGGTCAGGGCGAAGCTCTGCGAGATCTGCGGCATGCGCTTCCAGGCGTCATGGTCGGCGATGTTGTCGGTATGGCAGCCGATCCGCGCTCGCAGGCCGCGGCCGAGCGTTTCCTTGGGAATGTCGATCGTGAGCGCCTGGCCGGCGTCGGCGTAAAGGCCCGTCGAGGCCCAGCCGGGCACGGCGGCCGAAAGGATCAGCTTGCGCGTGACGCGCACCGCTTTTTCCGCGGGACGCCCGGGGAAATCGTCGGCCGAGGGATGCGCGCGGATCTCCAGCGGCTTTTTCAAGCCGTCGAACTCCGGCTGGATGCGCGCGAGCAGGCGCAAGAGGACTTGCTGGCGCAACAGCGGCTGTGCCTGCGTGGCGAGGAGCTTTTGACCGTGCGTGTTGAGCAGCGACTGCAGACGCGGGCGCAACTGCGTGTCCTCGGCCGGCAGCACGGAAAGCGCGAGGCCGATCGTGATCTGCGCCTGCCGTGCGACGGCGCCTGACCCGCTCGGCGCCGCAGCCTGTTCCGCGGCCTCGATCGCATCGAGAGCGCGCAGCGCGTGCACCTCTGGCGGGATGACTGAGCCCGCGGAGTAACCCTTCTCGGTGGTCCTGCCGGTGGTGGCGGTGGTCCAACCCAGACCCCAGGGCGTGAACAGCTGGTTGAGCCGATTGTCGCGGATGGTCTGCGCTCCCGCGTGCTGCGCCCAGCCCCAGGCCGTTTGCAGGCCGACCACTCCGCCGCCGCCCTTGAGGTACTTCGCCAGCGCTTCCACTTCGGCCGGCGCGAGACCCGGATTCCCGAGCAGCACGGCGTCGAAGTCGCTGAGCTTCGCCTGCGACAAGGCGCCGGGCTGGGCCTGCGCTCGCAAGCCCTGCGCGTTGAGCCAGCCGGAAAGGCCGCAGCCCCAGACCAGAATCCGCGGTCCGCCGATCGCGCGGCCCTTGGGACCGCTGGCCCAGCGCAGCGCGTTGAGCAGCAGCTTGCCCGTGTCGAGTTCTCCGGCGGCGCCCTCGCTACCGTAGCCATCGTGGGCGAAAGCCACTAGGCGCGTGCCGCCATGGCGCGCCGCGGCCACGACCGGCGCGCGTTCGCCCGCGTGCTCGCCCAGCACCACCGCGAAGGCCTGGCGCGAGTAGACCGTCAACGCCCCCGGGATGCCCGGAGCCGTGATCTCGCGCACGCCCTCGAGCAACTGGGCGAGATCGCGTTCCTGAGCCTCCTGCGCGCGGGCTCTCGCCAAGCCAGCCAGCAAAGTGCATCCTAAGAGCAGCGCCGCAAGCGCTCGAAACGACCTTTGTATGAAAGTCATCGCCGTCTGGGTCTTGAGTCTGTGCGCCAGTCTCCACGCCGAGGAGAAGACGCTCTTCGACGGCCGCAAGATGCTCGATGTCGAGTTTCAGGGCCGCGCATGGAGCGTGCAAAAAGGCGCGCTGGAATGCCAAGGACAATCCAACCAATTGCAGGCCGTGCAGGTTCTGGGTGCGGGGCCCTTCCAGATTCAGGCCACCGTGGAGCTGCCCGTGCGCAACGGGCATCACAGTGCGCTGATTCTCGGCGCCAGCAAGCTGTGCTGGGACGGCCCTGAGCGCCAGCCCTTCGCCGAGGGACCGCTGTTCGGCGGCCCGCGCAGCCAGCTCGCCGAGGCTGGCAGGCTCATTCAGGACGGCAGGCCCTTCCGCACCGAAATCGAGCGCCGGGACGGACAAGTGCTCGTGCGCATCGACGGCCAGATCGTGCTGCAGCGCGCGACGAGCGACGCCGAGGTCGGCACTCTGGCGATCTCGCCGGGCAATGACCGACTGCGGCTTTACCGCTGGATGGTTGGCGGCAGCCTCTCGCTGCCGCCTGTCGCGAGTGCGCCCGATCGCCAGCCCGCGATTGACAAGGCGATCGAGCGCGGCCTCGCGCATCTGATCTCAAGGCAGCTGCGCGATGGATCTTGGTCGTGCAACCAGCGCGGTTTCCCGACCGGTCAGACGGCGCTGTGCGTCTACACGCTGCTGCGCGCGGGACTGAGCCTCGATCATCCCTCGATCCAGCGCGGGCTCGCCTATCTCGACCAGAACACGCCCGAGGAAACCTACTCGGCGGGCTTCGCCCTGATGTGCTGGGAGGCGACGCTGGAGGATCGCTACAAGGGCCGCATGGAGCTGGTGCTCGAGAACCTGCTCGATTGGCAGCGCGGGGGCACATGGAGCTACCCCGAAGCGCCGCTCGATGCCTTCTCCGGCTGGTCGGGCATGCCCGGCAGTCCCGATCTGTCCAATGTGCAGTACGCCGTGCTCGGGCTGCGCGCCGCGAACCATGCGGGCCTCCAGGTCCCCGACAAGGTCTGGCTGGACGCGATGGATTACGCCATGCGGCTGCAGAAGAGCTCGGTCAATGTGGAGGTTCCGCTGGCCAGCGGCCAGACCGGCACGGGGACGCTTGCCATCGCGGGCTTCGGCTACAACGAGGGCGCCAACCCATCCGCCTCGATGACCGCGGCTGGCGTCTCGGTCCTGCGCATCTGCCGGCAGGAACTGGGCAGCCGGATCACGCCCAAGCTGGCGATGGACTCGCTGCGCGCGATCGAATGGGGTGTGAATTGGCTGGGTCATCATTTCAGCGCCGAACAGAACGTCGGCGGCGACGACCAGTGGATCTACTACACGCTCTACGGCATCGAGCGCGTCGGCACGCTGGGCGAGGCGCACAAGCTAGGTCCGCACGACTGGTATGCCAAGGGCGTCGATTTCATCCTGCGCACGCAGACACCCGAGGGGTACTGGTCGAAGACGGCGAGTGCCTGGCACACGCACCCCGACGAATACGACACCTGCTTTGCGATCCTGTTCCTGAAGCGCGCTTCGCGCCCGGTGGTGCGCACCGGAGGTCCCGCGCAGTTCCAGCCGAAGGAAAAGGCTCTGCCCGACAACAATGCCGCCGTGGCTTTCAAAGCTAGCGGCCGCACCTCGATCTACCTGTGGATCACGGGCTTCAGCGAAGCGACGCTGCGCAAGTACGGCGGGGATTCCGGCTCCTCCTTGCGGGTGGCGCGGGTGGAGTACCTTGCCGACGGCCGCGTGGTCGCGAGCGTCGAGGGCAACCCGCGCAAGGGCTGGACCACCGAGGATTACGCGGTGCGCGTCAGCCTCGAACAGCCGGGCAGCTACAAGGTCAAGGCGCGCGTGCAACTGGTGGCGGCGGACGCCGCGGCGGAGGAGCGCACCCCTTCGGCGAGCATCGAATCCCGGGAGATCAGCGTGGTCTCCGATGGCGTGTTCCTACCTTGGATGAAGCTCGCCGCACAGGCGCGCGCGCGCAACCTGCTGCAGGGGCTCGTCCCGAGCATCACCACCAGCTCGCGCGATGGGGGCCACGGCGAGGGACGCGCGGCCTTCGATGGATTCGAGGCGACCCGCTGGCTGTGCGATGAGAAAGACGCTGCTCCAATGCTCACGATGCAGCTCTCCAAGGCGGTCAAGGCGCGTTCGCTGGTGCTCGGACCCGCGCAGAACAACGCCTTCCTGCGGGGCGAGTTCGCGCGCATCACCCGACTCTCGGTGCGCATCAACAAGGAAAAGGATCCCATCGTGATCGAGCTGTCCCAGGATGAGCTTGAGCCCATCGTGCACACGTTCGCGAAGGAGACGCCGGTCTCACGTCTGGAGATCCGCATTCTGGCACGCGAAAACGGCCGCGCGGGCGCGCGCGCGGGCTTCAGCGAGATCCACCTCGAGAAGTGAGCCCGCTCTGGGCTCAGCCCGCAGGGCCAGCGCGCGTGATGGCCAGCTCCCAGCACAACAGGCCAGCGCAACGCAATCGAAGCCGGCCGGACCCCTGAGGGCGTGGCCGCAAGGCGGTCCGCGGCGCTAGCGCTGGCTTCGCAGCTTGCGGGCGCACTCGTCGAGCAGGGCGTAGGCCTTGCGAATGTCGGGGTCCTCGAACTTGCGCCCCGGGGAGAGCCTGAGGAAATTCTCGAGGTCCGCCTGCGCCTGCTTGTACTCGCCGGCACCCATGCGCGCTTCGGCGCGGCGGCTGTAGGCCTCGGCCAGCTCGGGCTTGAGCGCGATCACGCCGTCGAGTTGAGCGATGGCCCGGTCCACCCGACTGAGCTCGAATTCGAGGCTGGAGGCGTGCAGGCGTGTGGCGATTTCGATCTCGCTCTGCGCGCGCGCCAGCTTGCGAAAGCGGGCCTCTTCGTCGGCGGACAGTTCCGGGCGCGTCAGGCTGGTTTCCCAGAACTTGCGGTCGGCCTGAATCACTTGAATCAGCTTCTCGGCGGCCGCAAGGCTCGCCTGGCGGTCGCCCAGATGGGCCTGCGTGCGCACGCAGCCAGCGAGCCCGTCGACGTTCTCGCCGCGCTGTTCGAGCGAGCGCTCGAAGGCTTGGAGGGCTTCGGCGAAGCGTGTTCCCGCGAGCTTGCGCAACTCCGCGGCGCGCGTGGCCGGATCGGCGGCCGTGGTGATCTGCTTGCCGCTTTCGATGCGTTCGGCGGATTCGCGGTAGAGCACGCCCTGACGCTCCAGCGCGTTGCCCAGACCCACGGAGACCTGAAAGTCCGGATGGTTGTCCGCGAGCCAACGATAGACCTTCTCGGCGCGGAAGATGTCCTGCTGCTGGTCGCGCTTCAGCAGCACCTTGCCGAGGATGTTGAGCAGCCGCGGATCCTTCTCGGCAAGTTCGAGTCCCTTCTCGACCTGGCCCTCGGCGCGCTCGATCTCGCCCATGTTGAGGTACTGCTGCGCCGTCTCGGTGTGCACCTCGATCAGACGCTTCTTCTCGGTCTCCGTGAGATCGCGCTTGCCCTCCGACTGACAGGCGCAGGCGATGGCGACGAGCAGTAGGGCGTGGGGCAGTGTCTTCATGCGTGGTCTGAATGGGGGCCGCGGGAGCCTCCTAGTAACCGCTCCAACCGCGCCGGTTGCAAGACAAGCTCCCAAGTCTTGCCTCCCGAGAGGTGCACGAGGCCCGGCTTGGCTCCGCGCGGCTTGTGGACCTCCTTGCAGCGCGCGAGGTGCAGGCGCGCCTTGCGGGCGCCCCGCAGCGGAGAGAAATGGACGGCGAGGTGCGCGGCGTCGAGCAGGTCCTCGGGGTCGGGTTCGCTGCGTCCGGCGAGCACGAGCACCACGTGGCTGCCCGGGCTGTCGGCGGTGTGCAGCCAGACATCGTTGCCGCGCGAGAGCTTGAGCGAGAGCTGGTCGTTGTCCCTGGCGGAGCGGCCGACGCGGATCGCGCCGCCGTGCAGGCCCTTGAATTCGCGGTAGGGCAGGCGCGGCGGGGGAGTGCTCCGGCCGCGCTCGTGGACGAGCTGGCGCGGCTCCAGCCAGCCCGATTGGATCAGCTCCTGTTCGAGCAGCAGCGGCTCGGGCGACTGCCGGGCCTGCTCGAGGCGCATGGCGTAACCGGCTTCCTTTTCGCGCGCGGCTTCGAGTTCCTGCTGCACGAGCGTGCGGGCGCGCTCCAGCTTCTTGGCGCGCTCGAAAAGGCGCTCGAGGTTCTCGCGCGGACTGAGGCGCGGGTCGAGTTCCAGCGTGCGGGGCGGCGCGCCTTCCTGATAGAAATCCTCGACTTCGATCGTGCGCATCCCGCGCTGCAAGCGCGCCAGGTTGGCCTTGAGCAACTCGCCCTCGCGCTCGATCGCTTCCGCGCGTTCGCTGGCGCGCAGGCGCTCTTCGAGCCCGCGCACGAGCCCGCGCGCGCGCTCCGCGCGGCGTGCGAGCCGCTCGAGCACGCTCTTGCGCTCGCGCTCGACGTGCGCGGCCTGCGCCGCGGCGCCCAGCGTCTGTTCGATCCGCCAGGATAGTGGAGCGAGTCCCGCATGGCGCGGCGGCGCGTCGGCGGGTTCCGCGAAGCTCGCTTGCAGCGCGGGCTGCTCGCGCGGGGGCGCAGCACCGGGCGGGGGGGCCCAGGCCTGACCCTTGCGGGTGCGCGGCGCCGACTCATCCAGCGCGGCGAGAATCGCGTCCTGTGGCCCGAGCCAGTAGAGGTTCGCGTGGCGTCCGGTCAGCTCCGCCAGCAGGGTGCGGGCCTGCTCCAGCGGGCCCGAGCGGAATTCCAGCGCCACGATGCGATCGCCGCGCACCTGCGCCAGCCGGACGAGTTCCGCCGGCGCGTGTTTCCCGGGAAGCAGCGCCGTCTGCAGAACGCGGAAGAACGGCCCCAGCGGGCCGGAATGGGGTTGCGTGCGTGCGTGCTCCAGATGCAGGCGCGGCGCATCGGCGGAGGCGCTGAGGCGCAGAGCGAGCTTGTGCGGCAACTGCTCGCGCTCGAAGACCAGCACCAGATCGGCGGGCGGCAGACCGACGATGTCGATCAGCCGCCCGCCTTCGAACAGGGGCGCAAGCTCGCTGACGAGCTCACCCACGTGTCTGGCCGTCAGTCGATTCAGCGGAGTTCTTCCTCGATGCTGTAGACCCACTCCAGCGTGGCGGGCTTCCAGTCGACCAGTTCGCCAGCGGCGCCGAAGAACAGCTTCAGCTCCTTGGCCGCGGCCTCGGGGCCGTCGGAGCCGTGCACCAGATTGTTCGAGAAGCTCATGCCGAAGTCGCCGCGGATCGTGCCCGGCTCGGCCTGGCGCGAGTTGGTCTTGCCCATCAGCTTGCGCACCACCTCGATCGCGTCCTTGCCCTCGAGCGCGAGCGCCACGACCGGGCCGGAGCTCATGAACTTCAGCAGCGCGGGATAGAAGGGGCGCTCCTTGTGCACCGAGTAGTGCTCCTCCAGCGTGGCGCGCTCGAAGCAGCGCAGCTTGAGCCCGATCACGCGCAGGCCCTTTTTTTCAAAGCGGGTCAGGATTTCCCCGATGAGACCGCGTTGGACGGCATCGGGCTTGAACAGGACGAGGGTGCGTTCGAGCATGGCTGAGGGGGGTAGGGGGTGGTGGGGGGGGCGAAAAGGGGTGAAAGAGGATAGCGGGGGCGCCAGCCCCGGGAAACCCTCCGGCCCTGCTCCTTTTTCCCTGAGGTTCAGCGTTGACTTGACCCCCTGCATTTCTACACTCTTCGCCCCAAACGATCCTTTCAAGCTCAACCGCGCCGCCGAGCCCCGCTGCCAGGCCGCGCCGCCAGCCCCCTCCCGACGATGAAACCGCTGCCGAACGACTATGCACGTTACGCAGGTCTGGGTTTTCAGTTCGGAGCGACGCTGCTCCTGTTCGGAGCGCTGGGTTGGTGGCTCGACCAGAAGCTGGGCAGTGCGCCGTGGCTCTTGATAACAGGCGTCTTCACCGGCGCCGCGATCGCCTTCTACGCCCTGATCCGCGCCGTTCCCTCCTCCAAGCCCCCCCGACGTCCATGACCAAGCTACTCTGGATTTTCGTTGCCCTGCTCGGCAGCGCCCTATCCATCGGCGTTTGGCAGGGTGGCGCGCGCGGCGGCGGGATCGTGTTCGGAGCGGTGGCGGGCGCAGGCCTGACGCTGCTCGCGCTGCTGTGGCAGCGGCACGTCCTGGAGCACCGGCCGGAGCGCGTCTTCGCCGCCACGCTGCAGGGCTTCCTCGTCAAGCTGTTTGTGATGGCGCTGATCGCCATCAGCCTGCGCCACCTGCCGATGCTCTCCGCCCGCGCGGACTGGCGAGCCTTCCTCGTCAGCTTCGTGATCGCCGTCCTCGCTCTGCAGAGCCTGGGGACGCTCGAAAACCTGCGCCTTTGCGCCCCGAAGGAGCGCCGCGCCTCGTGAGCTTCACACAGATCCTCTCCAAGCTGTTCGCCACCCCGCGCTTCTGGCTGATCGTCGCGCTGATCGCGGCGACCTCCTGGTTCGCCACGCAGCACACCCCGCACGCCAAGCTCGACCGCACCGAGCCGAGCACGGTCTTCAAGTATTTGTACCACCACGTGGTGCCCTCCAAGCTCGAGGTCAACAACCACGATGCCGTGAGCGGCGACTGGCTGCTGTCGACGACGGTGCCCGGACTGCCGGCGGTCTTCGACATGGACAAGCGCGCGGACGGCGCGCAGCTGGTGCTGACCAACCTGCAGTTGTTCCAGCTGCTGGCGGTGGTCCTGATCTTCGTGTGCTTCGCCGGCGTGCCGAGCTACCTGCGCACCGGCCGGGGCGATTGGATCACCAAGATCTTTGCGGGCTTCGCGCTCTGGGTGCGCGACGAAATGATCCGGCCTGCGCTGGGCAAGGAGCATGCGGCGCCGCTGACGCCCTACTTCCTGACGCTGTTCTTCTTCCTCCTGTTCATGAACCTGCTGGGCCTCACGCCCTATTCCTCGACGGCCACGGCGAGCGTATTCGTGACGGGCGCGATGGCGATGCTGACGCTGCTCGCCATGATCGGCGGCGGAATGATCGTGCAGGGTCCGGTGGCGTTCTGGAAGCACCTCGTGCCGCACGTTCCGCTGCCGATCTGGCCGATCATGTTCGTGGTCGAGTTCATGGGCCTCTTCGTCAAGCCCGTTGCGCTGATGATCCGTCTGTTCGCGAACATGACGGGCGGCCACATGGTTGTCTTGTCCTTCATGGGCCTGATCTTCTTCTTCGGCATGCAGTCGCCCGTGGTCGGCGCGGCCGCTTCGCCGCTGGCGCTGGGCTTCGCGGTGTTCATCATGATCATCGAGAGCTTCGTGGCGCTGCTGCAGGCCTTCATCTTCACCCAACTCTCGCTGCTCTTCGTGGCGAGCTGTCTCCACCCCGAGCACTAGCGCCCTTCACCGGGCGTGCGCGCGGGCGTACGAACCTTTCCTCCCCAAACCCTCAATCCCAATCCTAGAAAGCAATGATTCAGGAAACGCAACAAGTCATGGACATCGCCAAGTTCGGCGCCACCGTCGGCGCGGGTCTCGTCGCCATGGGCGCCGGCATGGGCATCGGCCGCATCGGTGCGGCGGCTGCCGAGGGCATCGCCCGCCAGCCGGAAGCGCAAGGCGATATCCGCGGCTCGTCGATCATCCTCTCGGCGTTCATCGAAGGTGTCGCGCTGCTCGGCCTCGTGATCTGCCTGCTCGTCGTCCTCTGATCCGGACTGCCTGACCGGCCCGCCTTTCGCGCGCGGAAGGACGGGTCGGTAGGGGAGCTTCGGCTCCGCTTGCCCACGAACCGCGCGCGAGATTCACTTTCGACTAGCCCCACCGACGAGCCACCATGCACACCTTCCTCACCTTCGCGCTCTCCTCCGAGGGCGGGGGCTTCAACCCCCTCGATCCGGAGTACGGCGGCGTTGCCGTCTGGACCTGGCTGATCTTCCTTCTCTCACTGCCTTTCGTCTGGAAGGTCGTGATGGGGCCGGTCACCAAGGCGCTCGAAGCACGCGATGAAGCGGCCGCCAAGGCCATCGTCGACGCGCAGGCCGCCAAGTCGGGCGCGGAAGCGGCCCGCGCCGAGGTCGAGGCCAAGCTCGCCGAAGCGCGCACACAGGCCTCGCGCATCGTCGAGGAAGCGCGCCTGCGCGCCGAGGCGCGCGAGAAGGAGATCCTCGAGACCGCGCGTCGCGAGGCTCAGGCGATCAGCCAGCGCGCCCAGGGCGAGATCTTGGCCGCGCAGGACAAGGCGCTCGGCGAGATCCGCGCCCAGGTCGTCCAACTCTCGCTGTCCGCCGCTGGCACGGTGCTGCGCCGCAAGGTCGACGGTGCCGATGACCGGCGCATGGTCGAGGAGCTGGTCTCGGGCGCCGGGACGAAGGGAACCACGCGGTGATTCTCGATCCCGTCACGCTGCGCTACGCCCAAGCGCTCTGGAACGTCGCTCTGAAGAGCGGCGCGCTCGAGCGCGTGCGGGCCGACGTGCGCGCGCTCGACGGCGCGTTGAAGGCACAAGTCTTCGATCCCGCCATCCTGCGCGACAAGCGCCGCGCCTTGGCGCTGTCGGCCGTCAGCGGCCTGCATCCCTTGTTGCAGAATTTCACCGGGCTGCTCTTCGACAAGCACCGTGAGGATGTGCTGCGCGGACTTTCCCGCGCCTTCCATCGCATGGAGCTCGAGAGCCGCAACGCAGTCGAGGGCATCGTCGAGTCGGCGCGTCCGATCGGCGAGGACCTGCTGGCGAGCATCGCGGCCCGCATGGGGCAGCTGCTCGGCAAGGAAGTCGTGCTCAAGAACCGCATCGTTCCCGAACTCGTCGGTGGCACCCGCGTGCTGGTCGCCAACCGCATGCTGGATGCCTCGGTCGCCGGCCGCCTCGAAAGCCTGCGCCGCACGCTCCTGGACGCGCCGCTGCAATCGGCGCGCAGCTGAATCACCTGTTACCTCTCACCACGCCCGTACCCAACCCCACTCGATAGCCCACCATGGACCTCCGTCCCGCTGAAGTCACCTCGATCCTTGAGAAGGAGATCGCCTCGTACAAAGGCGAGCAAAGCCTCCAGAGCGTCGGCACCGTGTTGTCGGTCGGCGACGGCGTCAGCCGCGTCTACGGCCTCGACAACTGCATGATGAACGAGTTGCTCGAGTTCCCCGGCGGCGTGCGCGGAGTCGCGCTCAACCTCGAAGAGGACAACGTCGGATGCGTGCTCCTCGGGGATGCCACCAAGGTCAAGGAGGGCGACACGGTGCGCTCCACCGGCCGAGTGATCTCGGTGCCGACCGGCGACCGGCTGCTCGGCCGCGTGGTCAACGCGCTGGGTGACCCTGTCGACGGCAAGGGTCCGCTGGGCACCGGCGAGTCTGACCTGCGCCCGATCGAATCGCCCGCTCCCTCGGTGGTCGAGCGCGAATCGGTCAAGGAGCCGATGCAGACGGGCATCAAGGCCATCGACGCGATGATCCCGATCGGCCGCGGCCAGCGCGAACTGATCATCGGCGACCGCCAGACGGGCAAGACGGCGCTCCTGATCGATACGATCATCAACCAGAAGACCACCGGCGGTGGGGATCCCAAGAACCCCGAGCAGATGATCTGCATCTACGTCGCGATGGGCCAGAAGCAGTCGACGATCGTCGACCTGGTTCGCCGCCTCGAGCGCACCGGCGCCATGGCCTACACGATCGTCGTCGCCGCGAGCGCCAACGACGAGGCCTCGATGCAGTACCTCGCCGCCTACGCCGGCGTCACGATGGGCGAGCGCTTCCGCGATGAAGGCCGCCACGTCGTGATCATGTACGACGACCTCTACAAGCAGGCGCTGGCCTACCGTCAGGTGATGCTGCTCTTGCGCCGTCCTCCGGGCCGCGAAGCCTTCCCCGGCGACGTGTTCAACCTGCACAGCCGTCTGCTCGAGCGCGCCGCCAAGATCGGCCGGGATGCCCCGCAGTACAACAAGCGCTACAAGAAGGGCGGCGGTTCGATCACCGCGCTGCCGGTCGTCGAGACGCAGGAAGGCGACGTTTCGGCGTACATCCCGACCAACGTGATCTCGATCACCGACGGTCAGATTTTCCTCGAGAACCAGCTGTTCAACTCGGGCGTGCGTCCGGCCGTGAACGCCGGCATCTCGGTCAGCCGCGTGGGCGGTTCGGCCCAGATCGGCGCGATGAAGAAGATCGCCGGCGGCCTGCGCCTCAACCTCGCGCAGTACCGCGAACTGGCGGCCTTCGCGCAGTTCGGCTCCGATCTCGACAAGGCGACGCAGGCCGTGCTGACGCGCGGCGCCAAGCTGGTCGAGATCCTCAAGCAGGGCCAGTACGCGCCGCTGCCGGTCGAAGAGCAGATCCTGATCATCCACGCCGGCACCTCCGGCCAGCTCGATGACTTCCCGACGCGCTCGGTGCAGGATTTCGAGAAGGCTTTCCTCGCCTACATGCGCGCGTCGCATCCGGAAATCGGGGAGGAAATCCGCACCACCAAGGCGCTCTCTGACAAGGCGAAGAGCGTGATCGACCGCGTGATCGCCGAGGTCAAGGCCCAAGTCGCCCCGCAAGGCAACAAGAGCTGATCCATGGCCTCGATCCGCGATCTGCGCAGCCGCATCAAGTCTGTCGGAAACATCCGGCAGATCACGCGCGCCATGGAAATGGTCGCGTCGACCAAGCTGCGCCGCTTCCAGGACCGTGCGGTCGCTTCGCGGCCCTACGCGGTCGAGATCGCCGGCATGGTGGCCCGCATGGGCGCCCTGCTGGGCGAGGCGCTCGCCGAGCGTCCGCTGTTTCGAAAGGGCAAGGGCGACAAGACGCTGGTGCTCGTGATCAGCTCCGATCGCGGCCTGTGCGGCGCCTACAACTCGAACCTCTTTCGCAGCCTGGAACTGTGGCTGCGCGAGCGCGGCTCGCGTCCGCTCGACTACTACGTGGTCGGGCGCAAGGGCTACCAGTACCTCACGCGGCGCGGCCGCGAAGTGGAGCGTTTCCTCGTCGAACCGCCGCTGGAGAAGATGGACTACCGCGGCGCCGCGCGCATCGCGCGTCTGCTGACGGAGGCCTTCCTCTCGGGCAAGTACTCGGACGTGGTCGTGTTCTACACGGCGTTCGAGTCGGTGGTGCGCTACGTGCCGAAGTCGCCTCAACTGCTGCCGATCGACGCCAACGCCATGCTGAATGACGGTAAGTCCAAGGGCAGCGCCAAGCCCTCGGGTGGCGACTTGATCCTCGAGCCGGAGCCGGCAGTGATCTTCGATCGCCTCGTGCCGCGCTACCTCGAAACCCAGATCTACAACGCGCTGCTCGAATCGCTGACCAGCGAATACGCCAGCCGTCGCGTGTCGATGAAGAACGCGACGGATGCGGCCCGGACCATGCAGGGCGCCCTCAAGCGCGTCTACAACAAGAAGCGTCAAGAGAACATCACCAAGGAACTGCTCGACATCGTCGGCGGCGCGGAAGCGCTGCGCGGCTGAGCCTCGAAAACGATTGCCATGACTACGACCCAGACCCTGACCAACGGCAGCATCGCCCAGATCTTCGGCCCCGTCGTGGACGTCCGCTTCCCCGCGGGCTCCCTGCCCCCGATCTATTCCGCCCTTCAAGTCAAGGATGCCGCGCGCGGCATCGACCTGACGCTCGAAGTGGCCCAGCACCTCGGCAACGACGTCGCGCGGTGCGTCGCGATGGCGACCACCGACGGCTGCCGCCGCGGCATGAGCGTGATCAACACCGGCGCGCCCATCTCGGTGCCGGTGGGCGAGCGCACCAAGGGGCGTCTGTTCAACCTGCTCGGTGATCCGCTCGACTCCGTCACGCGCGGCGCGCTGCCGGCGGGCGAGACCTGGCCGATCCACCGTCCCGCTCCGGCCTTCGACCAGCAGGAAGCGATCTCGGAAGTGTTCGAGACCGGCCTCAAGGTCGTCGACCTGCTCTGTCCCTTCGCCAAGGGCGGAAAGATCGGTCTGTTCGGCGGCGCCGGCGTCGGCAAGACCGTGCTGATCCAGGAGTTGATCCGGATCACGGCGGTCGAGAAGGGCGGCTTCAGCGTGTTCTGCGGCGTCGGCGAGCGCACCCGCGAGGGCAACGACCTGTGGGTCGAAATGTCGGAAGCCAAGTACAAGACTCCGGACGGCAAGGAGCAGAGCGTGATCGACAACGCCGTGCTCGTGTTCGGTCAGATGAACGAGCCCCCGGGCTCGCGTCTGCGTGTGGCGCTCTCGGGCCTCACGATGGCCGAGTACTTCCGCGACACCAAGGGCCAGGACGTGCTCCTGTTCGTCGACAACATCTTCCGCTTCGTGCAGGCCGGATCGGAAGTGTCCGCGCTGCTGGGACGCATGCCCAGCGCCGTTGGCTACCAGCCCACGATGGCCAGCGAAATGGGTGCGCTCCAGGAGCGCATCACCTCGACCAAGAAGGGCTCCGTGACCTCGATGCAGGCCGTGTACGTGCCGGCGGACGACATCACCGACCCCGCGCCGGTGGCCACCTTCGCGCACTTGGACTCGACCATCATTCTCGAGCGCTCGATCGCCGAACTGGGCATCTACCCCGCGGTGGACCCGCTCAAGTCGACCTCGCGCATGCTCGATCCGCAGGTCGTGGGCGAGGAACACTACAAGGTGGCGCGCGAAGTGCAGCGCATCCTGCAGCGCTATGCTGACCTCAAGGACATCATCGCGATCCTGGGCGTCGAAGAACTGCCGGACGAGGACAAGCGGGTCGTCGCGCGCGCGCGCCGCATCCAGCGCTTCCTCAGCCAGCCCTTCTTCGTGGCCGAGCAATTCACGGGCACTCCGGGCAAGTTCGTGCCGCGCTCCGAGACGGTCCGCAGCTTCAAGGAGATCATCGAGGGCAAGCACGATGAGATCCCGGAGACGGCCTTCATGTACGCCGGCGGCATCGACGAGGTCGTCGCGCGCGCCAAGAAGGGCTGATCCATGGCTGCTTCGCTGACCCTGCGGGTGATCACGCCCGAGCGCATCGTGCTCGATGCCGAAGTCTCGTCCATCAGCATTCCGGCCACGGACGGGGGCATCGGCATCCTGCCGCGGCACGCGCCGATGATCGCGGCGCTCGACACGGGCCTGTTGCGCTACAAGCTGGGCGGGAAGTCGCACGTGATGTTCGTTTCGGGCGGTTTCTGCGAGGTGCGCGGCGCGACCGTGCGGATCGTGACCGAGGCGGGCGAGCGGCCTGAGGAGATCGACGAAGAGCGCGTCAAGGAAGCAGAGCAGCGCGCCCGAGAACGCCTGCGCTCGGGTCAGGTGACCGAGGGCGAGCCCCTCGATCTCCTGCGCGCCGAGGCCGCCCTGCGCCGTGCCATGTGGCGCATGAAGGCTGCGGAATTCCACGCCAACAGCAAGTAAGCTCACACACATGACACAGGCGAGCTCGGGGGGGGACTGGCGTCGCACGCACACCTGCGGCGAGCTGCGCAAGTCGCATGTCGGTCAGTCGGTCACGCTCAACGGCTGGGTCCATGCCCGGCGCGACCATGGAGGCATTTACTTCGTCGACCTGCGCGACCGCTACGGACTCACGCAGGTGGTGCTCGGCCCCGAGCAGGCCGATGCGGCCAAGCTCGGTCCGGAGTTCACCATCTCGGTGACCGGCAAAGTCGTCGCGCGCGAGCCGCAGAACATCAACCCCGAGCGTCCCACGGGCGAAGTCGATGTGGTCGTCGAGCGCCTCGTGATCCTCTCGCGCTCCAAGACGCCGCCCTTTCCGATCGAAGCGGAGGAAGAGGTCGCGCTGGAGACGCGCTTCAAGTACCGCTACATCGACCTGCGCCGGCCGGCGATGCAGAAGAACCTGCTGCACCGCTCGCGTTTCATCAACGCGATGCGCCGCGCCTTCGAGCGGCAGAATTTCGTCGAGGTCGAGACTCCGATCCTGACCCGCGCCACGCCCGAGGGCGCGCGCGACTATCTAGTGCCCAGCCGCGTGCACCCCGGACAGTTCTATGCACTGCCGCAGTCGCCGCAGCTGTTCAAGCAGATCCTGATGGTGGCGGGACTCGATCGCTACTTCCAGGTCGCGCGCTGCTTCCGCGACGAGGACCTGCGCGCCGATCGCCAGCCCGAGTTCACGCAGCTCGACATGGAGATGAGCTTCGTCGAGGAAGACGACATCTTCCGCACTTGGGAGCAGGTGCTGACCGAGACCTTCCGCGACGCGATGGGCGTCGAGATCCAGACTCCGTTCCCGCGCATGTCGTGGAGCGAGGCCATGAACCGCTTCGGCATCGACAAGCCGGACCTGCGCTTCGGTCTGGAACTCGTCGACATCGCGCCTTGGGTCGCGCAATGCGAGTTCGGCGTGTTCAAGGACGCGCTCAGCGGTGGCGGCCGCGTGATGGGCCTGGTCGTGCCGGCTCTGCACGCGCTCTCGCGCAAGGACGTCGAAGGCCTGGAGACGATGGCCAAGGCCTCGGGTGCCAAGGGACTGGCCTGGTGGAAGGCCGGCAAGGAAGGCGGCGTCGGTCCGCTGGCGCGCTTCGCCGCGGGTGAACAGGCCGGCCGCCTGATGCAGGCGCTGCAGGCAGCCGAAGGCGACACCTGTCTGTTCATGGCCGGCAAGGAAAGCCTCGTCTGGCGCGTGCTGGGCGAGTTGCGCAACCACCTCGGCAAGCGCTTCGGCCTCGCCAGCGGCGGTTGGCGTTTCCTGTGGGTGACGAGCTTCCCGATGTTCGAATACGACGAGCAGGCGGGCCGCTGGTTCTCGGCGCACCACCCCTTCACCGCCCCGGTCGACTGGTCGCTCGGGGGCTACACGGGCGGCGAGAAGGCCGATCTCTCCCAGCTCGAGAGCCGCGCCTACGATTTGGTGATGAACGGCTGGGAGCTGGGCTCCGGCTCGGTGCGGATCCATCGCTCGGACGTGCAGCAGCGGGTCTTCGAGATCCTGGGCATCGGCCCCGAGGAGCAGCAGCAGAAATTCGGCTTCCTGCTCGAGGCCCTGTCCTTCGGCGCCCCGCCGCACGCCGGCTTCGCGGTCGGCCTCGACCGCCTGACGGCACTGTCGCTGGGCATGGACAATATCCGCGAGATGCTGGCCTTCCCGAAGACCACCTCGGCCTCCGACCTGATGTGCCAGGCACCCTCCGAGGTCTCGGCCGACCAGCTGACCGAGGTCCACATCCGGACCGCGCTGCCGCCTAGCGCCCGTTGATTCCGGCGGGTATTCTCTTCGACTGCCGGGCAAGCCTCCTGCTTGCCTCATCCCGAACCTAGGAGCCGAGTGACCACCGAATACCGCGTCAACCGCCAGATCCGCATCCCTGAAGTCCGCTTGATCGACGAGAAGGGTGAGCAGGTCGGAGTCGTCCCCACGCAGGAGGCGATGAAGCGCGCGGAAGAAGCGGGGCTCGATCTGGTGGAGGTGTCGCCGACGGCGAAACCCCCGGTCTGCCGCATCCTCGACTTCGGCAAGTTCAAGTACGCGCAGCGCAAGAAGGAAAAGGGCACGCATGCGCGCGCCAGCCAGTTGAAGGAACTGCGCGTGCGTCCGGCGATCGACAAGCACGATCTGGAGTACAGGCTCGACGCGGGCCGCAAATTCCTCGAGCAGGGCCACAAGGTTCAGGTCGTGTGCATCTTCCGTGGCCGCCAGATGGCACACCCCGAGCACGGCTATCAGGTGATGGATCAGGTGCGCGAATCGCTCGCGGACATCAGCAAGGTCGAGATGCCTCCCAAGCTGATGGGCAAGCGCATGACCATGCTGCTCGCGCACAAGTAGCGCGAGCGTGGGAGTCCCCGCGGTGCCGCGCTGGCTCATTCCCCTTACCCTCGCACTGCTCTTCGCCGCGATGGCGTGGGCGACGTGGAACCAGTGGGGTGACGCCCAGGTCGATTACGGCGGCGAGGTCTACACCGCCTGGCGCCTGTCCCAAGGCGCCGTGCTTTACCGCGATGTGGCCTACTTCACGGGGCCTTTGTCGCCCTATCTCAACGCCCTGGTGCTGGCCCTTGGGGGCGGGATCCTCGGCCTGCAGCTCTTTCATCTCCTGCTCGCTGCCTGCAGCGCCGCGCTGATCCACGCGCTGCTCCGGCGCATCGGCGGAGTCTGGTCCGCGGTCTGCGGGACGGCTGCGTTTCTGCTGCTGTTCTGCTTTGCGCGCTTTGAATTCCTCGGCAACTCCAACTACATCGCGCCCTATTCGCACGAAACGGCGCACGCCTTGCCGCTATGCCTGGGCTGTCTCCTGCTGCTGGAGCGCTGGCGGGAATCCCCAAGCGCGAAAACGCTCGTGTGCGCCGGTCTTTGCCTGGGTGCGGTGCTGCTCACCAAGCTCGAGCACACGCTGGCGTTGGGCGCGGCGGCGGTGTTCTTCCTCGCTGCGGCGCGCGCGGGCCGCGCGGAGTGCCTGCGTTTTTCCGCCGCCGCGCTGGGGGTGGTGGGAATCGCCTTCGGGCTCCTGCTGACGGCCCTGCCGGTCCGGGAAGCGCTGCGCGGGGTGCTCGGTGCGTGGAACTACGTCTTCGACGCCAGCATCACCGACAACCCCTTCTACCGCGGGGTAATGGGCACGGACTACCCGCGCGAGAACCTCGAGTTGCTGGGAATCATCGCCGCTGCACAGATTGCCGCGCTGGGCCTGCTGACGCTGCTCGCGCGCCATGTGCGCCTGCCGGCGCTGCTGCTGTTCTGCTTGGGGGCGAGTGCGTACTGGCTGGTGCCGCTGCAGGCGCCTGCTTGGCTGCAGCTGGCGCGGCCCTGGCCCCTGTACACGCTGCTTGCCGCCGCGCTGCTGGGCTGGCGCGCATGGCGTGAGCCAAAACTCACCCTGCACGCCGCTTTCGCGCTGTTTGCGCTGGCGATGCTCGCCAAGATGCTGCTCCATACACGCCTGCAGATGTACGGCTTCGCGCTGGCGCTGCCCGCGACGCTGCTCGTGGTTTGCGCTCTGTGCGACTGGCTTGCGCGCTGGCGCACGAGCGATGCTGCAACCGTGGCGCGCGTGCGCGCCGCAGGACTCGGACTCTTTGCGGCGATCGGCCTCGGGCATCTGCGCGTCCAGGCACAGTATCTCTCCGCTCCGCGGGTGGCGGTGGGCGAGGGGCGCGATCGCCTGCAGTGCGATGCCATGCGCGGCCCGGTGCTCGAGAGCGTGCGGCGGGAGCTGGCCGGCAAACTGCGCCCGGGCGAGCGTCTGGCGGTGCTGCCCGAGGGCGTGATGCTCAACTACTGGCTGCGCGCCGAAACCCCAGCGCGCTACATCAACTACATGCCGCCGGAACTCTCGATGTTCGGCGAGGAGCGCATGGTCACGGAACTGCGCGCCGCGCGTCCCGAGGCGATCGTGCTGCTGCACAAGCCCACCGCCGAATACGGAGTGCCCTGGTTTGGCAAGGACTACGGCCGCGCCTTCGCTGCGTGGATCGAAGCGGAGTATCGGCCCGGCACGCTGCATGGAGAGCCACCGCTGAAGGCGGGTACTCGCTTTGGCGCCGGCGTGCTCTGGCGCAAAGACCTAGTCCGCTGAGCGCGAGCGGCTCGCCACCGCGCGCACCCCTTCGGGCAGATTCGCACGAATGCACTCCGCCAAGAGCCGGTGATCGCCTCCGCGCGGATGCGTGCCGCGCCAGCACAGGCCTAGCCGGCGCGCGGGCGCGGGATTCGCAAACGGGATGGCCTTCACAGCTCGCATTTCAGTCCCAAGCGAGAGTGCGGGCAGCAGCGTGGTGCCCATGCCCGCCGCGACCATCTGCCGCAGCGTTTCGATGCTCGTGGCGCGGAAGTCGCCGTTGCCGCCCTCGCTGCGCGCGCCGTTCTCCGTGCACAGCGACAGGGCCTGCTCGCGGAAGCAGTGCCCCTCGTCGAGCAGCAGCACGGTTTCGTCGGCCAGATCCTGCTCGCGCACCTGCTTCTTGCCAGCGAGCGCGTGTTCGCGCGGCACCAAGAGCCAGAAGGGCTCATCGAACAGCCCAACGCTGACCAGCCCCGCTCCGGCGGGCAGCGCCAGCACACCGCAGTCGATGCGGTGCTCTTCGAGTTCCAGCAGGATCTCGCTCGTCTTGATCTCCCGGTACACCAGCCGCAGGCGCGGGAAGCGCTTCGCCAACGGTTGGACGATCCAGGGCAGCAGATAGGGGGCCAGCGTGGGGATCACACCCAGCCGCAAGGTTCCCGACAGGGGCTCATGCTGGCCGCGCGCGAGCTCCAGGATGCGCTGCGTGCCCTCCAGAATCGTACCCGCTTCGCGCGCGAGTTCCTCTCCGACCGGCGTGGGGCGAACGCCCTTGGTGCTGCGCTCGAACAGGGTCACCCCCAGCGTGCGCTCGAGCTTCATGATTTGCGCCGAGAGCGTCGGCTGGGTCACATGGCAAAGTTCCGCTGCGCGGCCGAAATGCCTCGTTTGGGCCAGCGCCACCAGATAGCGCAATTCCGTCAGCGTGATCGCACTGATGTCGATGGGCATGCAGGAGCTAGACGCTCGTGATCCCGTGGCGGATCGCGAACTTCGTCAGCTCCTGCAGTGTGCGCACGCCGAGCTTCGCCATCAAGCGGCTGCGGAAGGCATGCACGGTCTTGTCCGAAAGACCCAGCTGGGCGGCCGTCTGCTTGGTCGAGAGCCCGCTCGCGAGCAGTTCCAGCACCTGACGCTCGCGCGGGGTGAGATCCGCGGTGGGCGCCTCCGTCTTCGTCACGTCGCCGAGCGTCGGTGAGGTGTAGTTGCGGCCCGCCTCGATCTCATCGAGAGCCCTGAGCAACTCCTGAAAGGCACTCGACTTCGGCACATAGCCGCGCGCGCCCTCGCGCAGGGCCTCGGCCACGAATTCCGGGTCGGCGTGCATCGAGAGCATCAGCACGGCCGGCCGGGGTTCGTTCATGGCCTTGATGCGTCGCAGGACCTCGATGCCGCTCAGCTTGGGCATCGCGATGTCGAGCAGCACGACGTCGGGCTTGTGCTTGAGGATCAGATCCAGACCGGCTGCTCCATCGGCGGCCTCTCCGACGACGCTGTGGCGGGGAGCCGCGGACAGGCACATGCGCAGGCCTTCCCGAACGATCTGGTGGTCATCGACAATCGCGATCTTCATGGCTGGATGGTTCCTCTATTCCACTCTTTCGCCGGCCGCGCGCCTTGGATCCAGAATTGGCAATTCCAGATCGATGCGCGTCAAACCGGGCCGGCTCTCGGCTCGGAGGCGCCCGCCGAGCGCCGCCAGCCGCTCCCGGACGCTGAACAGGCCGAAGCGCCCGCCCTCGGGCGCCGGACCCTCCAGCAGGGCCGGATCGAAGCCGTGGCCGTCGTCCTCGACGCTGACGCGCAGGGCGCCCTCCCCGACGGAAAAAAGCAGCCGCACCCGGCCGGCTTCGGCGTGCTTGACCACGTTCATCAGCAGCTCCCGGGTCGAGCGGTAGAGCAGCACGCGGCTGGCCTCATCCGGCTCGCGGCCCACGCCCTGCTCTTCCCACTGACCCTCGAAGCCGTACTCCTCCGACAGGCGCCGCAGCAGCGAGCGCAGCGCCGGACGCAGGCCCAACTCGTGCAGCGTCGGCGGCGAGAGATCGTAGGTCAGGCTCTGTGTGCGGCGGATCGCGCGCTTGAGCGTCTCGAGCAGGTTGTCGAGCTCGCGCTCGCGCAGCTCTGGAGCCAGGGAGCGCGAACGCTCCAGCGTCAGGCGCGCCACTGCCAGGTCCTGACCGATGCCATCGTGCAGCTCCAGCGCCAGATCGCGCCGGTTGCGCTCCTCGGTGACGGTCAGCTCCGTGGCGAGGCGCTGCAGGTCATCGCGGTGGCGCCGCAGGCCGCGCTCGGCCTCGCGGCGCTCAGTCACGTTGCGCAAGAGCGCCACGACACGGTCTTCGCCCAGCGGCGCGACGCGCAGTTCGTAGGCGAGCCGGCGACCCTCGCGCGCCACCTCATACTCCAGCGCATCGATGCGCGTCGAGGCGATCACGCGCGGCACACTCAGCGCCAGTTGTCGAGTCGCTTCCTCCGGCAGCAGATCGCGCAGATCCGCGCCCAGAAGGCGCAGCGGCGCGGCATCGAGGAACTCCTGCGCTGGTCCGTGGTAGTCGAGCACGATCAGGCGCGCGGAAAGCGTCAGGATCAGGTCCGGCAGCGCACTCAGCAGTGCGCCCGCCCGCGCTTCGCTGGCCTGCAGCTGGCGCAACTCGTAGCGCGCCTCGCTGACGTCGCTGACCCAGACGAACAGTTCGCCGCCCGAAGCGGGCGCGATGCGCCCCTCGAATTCACGGATCGCGTCCCCGGCGGGCAACTGGTGCGCCACGGAGAGCATCTGACCACTCTCGCGCACGGCGCGGATCGCGCCGAGCACGCGCTCGCGCAGGGGCGAGGGCAGCAGGTCGCCGGGCCGCTTGCCGCGCAGCGTCCCGATCACGGAAGCCAAGCTGGGATCACCGCCGGTGAGATCGACCAGCCGATCCTCGCTGTCGAGCCGGAAGAACACATCTCCGCTGACGGTCAATCGCGCAGGTTCGCTCATGAAGACGATGCTAGAGTTTCGCGGGAGCGTCTGTCACGGATCCAAAGGTCTGTCGCAGCACGCGGAGCGGTTAGCGCCTGAGGTTCCGCTCCTGGCGCGCCGCGCAGCCTCCCTGAGCCCTCCGTTCGCCGATCGACAGCCTCGATCGTGCCGATCGAGACACTCGAATGGGATTTCAGGCTGCCTCACTCGATGATCGCAGGGACTCAAACGCACCACCCAACCACAAAGACACACCCACAAGGAACCAAACATGCTCACCATTGGCGACCGCATCCCGAACTTCACCCTCCAAGCCTGCGTCGGCCTGGATTCCGGCAAGGAATTCGAGACCATCCAGAACACTTCCTACCCGGGCAAGTGGCTGCTGCTCTACAGCTGGCCGATGGACTTCACCTTCGTCTGCCCGACCGAAATCGCCGAATTCGAAAAGCGCCGCGCCGATTTCGCCGATCGTGACTGTCAGATTCTGGGCTTCAGCACCGACACGCACTTCGTGCACCTCGCCTGGCGCAAGCAGCACCCCGACCTCAGGAATCTGGGCTATCCGATGCTGGCCGACATCAAGCGCGAGCTGTCGAGCGCGCTTGGCGTGCTGCACCAGCAGGAAGGCGTGCCGCTGCGCGCGAGCTTCCTCGTCGATCCACAAGGCGTCATCCGCTGGGTCGGCGTGTACGACCTTTCGGTCGGCCGCAGCGTCGACGAGACCTTGCGCGTGCTCGATGCGCTGCAGACCGGCGAGTTGTGCCCGTGCAACTGGAAGGCGGGTCAGGCGACTCTCAAGGTGTGACCATGGGCGCGCTCAGCGAACTCTTGCAAGCATTGCCCGAGGAGGCGAAGGACCTGCGGCTCAACCTGCAGTCGCTGCTTGCCGACGGAGCGCTGTCGCGCGAGCAGCGCCTCGGCACGGCGCTCGCCTGCGCGCATGCGGCGCGGGCCCCGGAACTGGCGCGCGCGCTGCTCGCTGAGTACGGCACGGAGCTCTCGCCCGCCTGGCAGAGCGACGCGCGCGCGGCGGCGGCGCTGATGGGCATGAACAATGTCTTCTATCGCTTCCGGCACCTCGTGGCGAAGGAGAGCTACGCCAGCCTGCCTGCGCGCCTGCGCATGAACCGCTTGGCGGCGGTAGCGACCACCAAGCTCGACTTCGAGTTGCTCTCGCTGGCGGTCAGTGCGATCGGGGGCTGCGGCATGTGCGTCGCGAGCCACGAGCGGGCGCTGGTCGAGGGCGGCCTCAGCGAAGGACAGGTGCTGGAGGCCGTGCGCCTCGCGGCGGTGGTGCAGGGGCTGGGTACGGCTCTCGCGATGGCCTGAAGCCCGGCCCGGGCGAGAGCCTGGAGCCCGGCATTAGGGGTGGGAGGGCTTGCTCTCCCCCCGCCGAGCGCGTAGGATCTTCCCCCTCCAAGCGCCGGGGCTACACCCTCGGCCCCCTGCAGCGGTGGCGGCATGCCAGCGAACAGGGCGTCGAAAAACCATCCTTCGAGGAAGTCCCATGCCCAAGCAAAAGCAAGGCAAGACCAAGCACAAGACCCGCGGCGCGGTGAAGAAGCGCTTCAAGGTCACGAAGACCGGCAAGGTCATGTCCAGCAAGCCCGGCCGCGGCCACATGCACGCGACCTACAACGGTGAAACCGGCCGCAACCTGCGGCGCAAGCTGATTCTCAACAAGACCTGGAGCGACCTCGTTCGCCCGATGCTGGAGGGCTGATCCACCATGGTACGCGTCACGATCGGCGCTCCGCGCCGCCAAAAGAAGAACCGCTATTTCAAGCAAGCCAAGGGTTTCTGGGGCGGCCGCTCCAAGCTCTGGCGCACGGTGCGCGAGACGCTGTTGCGCGCCTGGGCCTACGGCACCCGCGACCGCCGCCACAAGAAGCGCATCTTCCGCCGCCTGTGGATCGTGCGCGTCAACGCCGCGGCTCGTGCGCGCGGCATGACCTACGCGCAGTTCATCGACGGTCTCAAGAAGGCCAAGATCGACCTCAACCGCAAGCAGTTGAGCGAGATCGCGATCCACGACCCCAAGAGCTTCGACGCTCTGGTCGCGGAAGCGCGCTCGGCCCGCAAGTAGGCGCTCGGCCCGCAAGTAGGCGCTCGGCCCGCAAGTAGGCGCTCGGCCCGCAAGTAGGCGCTCGGCTCCGCGCGGGCCTCTACAAGACCACCCGCACCGCTGGGTGCCGCTGCAGGGCGGCGCCCAGCTTCAGTCTGGTGGCCTCGTCGGCCACCACCAGCGTCACGCGCAGCGAGCAGTAACGCCCGGAGGAGCTGGTGCGGGTCAGCTCCAACTCATGTTCCAGACCCAGCAGGGTGGCCTCGATGTGGCCCCGCAGCAGAGCCTCGCCCTGACCGATGATCTGCCAGGTCCAGGAACAGGGGTACTCGATCTCGGGGCGTCGCTCGTCCATGCTTTCGGGCTCCCAGCCTAGCAACCGCGAAGCCTGGCTGCGCGCCCCTTGAGTTCATCGGATCGGTACTGTTTCATCCTGAACCTCATGAGCGATCCCCATGCCAGTTTCGAGAGCGTGCTCGCCCGCGTGCACGCCGCGGCCGATGCGGCCAGCCTGCGTGTGTTGGAGCGCGAGCAGTTGGGCAAAGAAGGCCCGATCGCTGCGCTGCTGGCCTCGATTCCCGCGCTGCCGCCAGAGAGCCGCAAGGAAGCCGGCCAGCGCGCCAACCGCATGAAGAGCGAGCTGGCGGCCGCCGTCGCCGAGCGCCTGCGGCAACTGGAGGAGGCCGAGCTAGCCGCCGAGCGCTCCGGCGCGGGCTTCGATGCCACGCTGCCGGCTGCGCGCGTCGAGCGTGGCAGCTTGCACCCGCTGACGCAGGTCACGCGCGAACTCGAGGACCTGTTCACCTCGATGGGCTACACCGTGCTCGACGGGCCCGAGGTCGAGCTCGACTGGTACAACTTCGAGGCGCTCAATATCCCGCGCGATCACCCCGCGCGCGACATGCAGGACACCTTCCGCTGCGATCTGGACGGCAGGGTCGTGCTGCGCACGCACACTTCGCCGGTTCAGATCCGCGCGATGGAGCGCATGCAGCCGCCGTTCCGCGCGATCGCGCCGGGCAAGGTCTTCCGCCAGGAGAGCACCGATGCCAGCCACGAGCACACCTTCCACCAGATGGAGGGGCTTGTCGTCGGCAAGGACATCTCGGTGGGGCACCTGATCGGCGCGATGAAGACGCTGCTGCGCGGCGTGTTCGGCCGCGAGATCGAGATCCGGCTGCGCCCGGGCTATTTTCCCTTCGTCGAGCCGGGTTTCGAACTCGATGCGCGCTGCCCGTTCTGCAAGAGCGGCTGCCGCGTGTGCAAGCACTCGACCTGGATCGAGCTTCTGCCCTGCGGCATGGTGCATCCCCATGTGCTGCGCGCAGGCAACATCGACCCGGCCGAATGGAGCGGTTTCGCCTTCGGCCTGGGCCTCTCGCGCCTCGTGATGCTGCGCCATGGCATCGACGACGTGCGTCACCTTCTGTCCGGCGATGTGCGCTTTCTGGAGCAGTTCCGATGAAAATCTCCTACCGCTGGCTGGGACGCCATGTCGATCTCAGCGGCATCAGCCCACAGCGCGTGGTCGAGGACCTGACGCTGTCGACCTGCGAGGTCGAGTCGCTGACCCCGTTCCTGCCGCATCTTTCGAACATCGTGGTGGGTCATGTGCTGACCCGGGCCAAGCATCCGGATGCGGACAAGCTCGCGGTGTGCACCGTCGACTGCGGTGAGGGTGCCGTGCGCCAGATCGTGTGCGGTGCGCCGAATGTCGATGCCGGCCAGAAGGTCGCCGTCGCGCTTCCCGGTGTGGAACTGCCCGGCGACTTGCGCATCAAGAAGTCGAAGATCCGCGGCGTCGAGTCCGACGGCATGATCTGCTCCGAGCGCGAGCTGGGACTGGGCGAGGAGCACAACGGCATCTGGGTGCTGCCGCAGACGCTGAAGCCCGGCGCCAGGCTGGCCGAGGCCATGGATCTTGCCGACTGGGTGATCGAGATCGACAACAAGTCGCTGACGCACCGTCCCGATCTGTGGGGTCACCGCGGTTTCGCCGCGGAAATCGCCGCCATGCATCTGCGGCAGTTGAAGCCGCTCGAGACCAGCCTGCCGCCGACAGGCAATCAGCCCCCCGTGCCCGTCCGAATTGAATCCCAGGCCTGCACGCGCTATCTCGCGCTGCGCCTCGAGGGCGTGCATGCGCGGCGCTCTCCGGATTGGCTGCGCGCGCTGCTGTTCGCCGTCGATCAGCGTCCGATCGATCTCCTGGTCGATCTGTCGAACTTCGTGATGCTCGATCTGGGCCAGCCCAACCACACGTTCGATGCCACCCGGCTGGATGCGAGCGGCATCACCGTCCGCAATGCCCGCGCCGAGGAGCGCTTGCGCACGCTCGACGGCGTGGAGCGCCGGCTGGAACCGGGCGATCTCCTGATCTGTTCCGGCGACAAGGCCGTGGCTCTGGCGGGCATCATGGGGGGCGAGGACTCCAAGGTCGAGGCCGGTACGCAGTCGCTGCTGCTGGAGGTCGCGAGCTTCCACTTCGCCACCGTGCGCCGCACGGCGGCGCGCCTCGCGCTGCGCACCGACTCCTCGACGCGCTTTGAGAAGCACCTCGATCCCACGCTGCCGCTCCGCGCGGCCGGGCACTACGTGCGCCTGCTGGCAGAGCTGGAGCCGGGCCTGCGACTGCCGGCACCGCTGTGCGACGCGGGCGAGTGGAAGGACCCCGCGCGCGTCATCGAGCTCTCCTGCGAGCGGGTGCGCTCGCTGCTGGGCGTCGAACTCGGCGATGTGCACATCGCCGACATCCTGATGCGGCTGGGCTTTGGCGTGAAGGGCTCGAGCGGTACGCTGTACGTCAGCGTGCCGAGCGCGCGCGCCACCAAGGACATCGGAATCGACTCCGATCTGATCGAGGAAGTTGGCCGCATCCATCGCTACGGCAACATCCCCGAGGCCCGCATCACGGCTCCGATCGCGCCGCCGCCGCGCGATGAGGGCTGGCAGCGCCGCATGCTCGTGCGCGTGCTGCAGGATCGCCTCGCCGGTCCTGCGCGCTTCCATGAGACGCTCTCGTACTCGTTCGTCTCGGACGCGATCCTCGCGGAGCTGGGAGCGACGGAAGAGCGGCATGTCGCCGTGGTCAATCCGATCGCTGAGGGCTTTTCGAAGATCCGACGCCATGTCATGCCCTCGCTGCTCGCCACGCTGGCGCACAACCGCCGCATGGCGGGCGAAGTGCGCCTGTTCGAAATCGGCAAGGGCTATCAGCCCGAATACTCGAGCACGCGCGGCGAACCGCGCGAGGTGCACGAGCTCGCTCTGGTGTGGGCGGGCGCGCCGCTGCCAAAGGGCGCGCGCTTCGACGCCGGTCGCTTCCCGCAGCTGCAGGGCGTGCTGGAGGATCTCGTGCGCGCCAGCGGACGCCAGAACCTGCAGTGGTCTCGCCCCGATGCCTCGGCGCTGCCGAGCTGGGCGCATCCCGGCCGAGCGCTGATCGGGCGCTCCGGCGACGGCGATGCGCTGGTGCTGCTGGCGGCGCTCGAGCCGGGTCTGTCCAACCGCCTCGGTTTCCGGGAGGAGCTGGCCAGTGACGTGGCGCTCGCGGAACTCAGCGTCGATGTGCTGCTGCGCGCGCCGCTTTCCGGCCCGCGCTACAGGCCCTTGCCCGTCTTCCCGGCCGTCAAGGTCGATGTGGCGATCGCGGCACCGCGTGAACGCAGCGCCTTTGATCTGACGCAGGTGCTCTCGCGCGCCGGGAAGGGACTCGTTTCCGACTTGGAACTTTTTGACGTCTACGAGGGTGAGCAGCTCGGCCGAGATCGTCGCTCGCTCGCCTGGCACGTCACGCTCGTTTCCTCCGATCGCACGCTCGGGGAGGAGGACATCGGAAAGTTCTTCCAGCGTGCCGAGCGCGAACTGGCCCAACTCGGCGCCGAACTGCGCAAGGGCTAAGGCGCACTTACGCCCCGCTCCAACCTGCGTGATAGTTTTCATGGACGGGTCGTCCACGCACCCTTTCTCCGGAAAGCGCGCACGATCGTCCCAAAAAACACCATGTCACGCACCTATTGGTTTGGAATGTGTCTGCTTGTGATTGCCTCGGCCGGCTGCGGTCAGAGCTCCTCGAACGGCTCGGGCGGCACGAGCGTCGCGCCGGGAATGCTGGCGCTGATGATCACCGACGCGCCGTTTCCGCACGACGTCATCGCCTCTGCCAACGTCGTCGTCGACCGCGTCTCGGTCGACCGCGGCCTGGAGCAGGGCGATGCCTCCCGAGTCATGCTGCACGAGGGCGCCCCGCTCGCCTTCGAGCTGACCTCGCTGCGCAATGGGGTGATCGACGAAATGCTGCGCGTGCCGCTGCCCAGCGAGTACTACTCGAGCCTGTACCTTCACTTCGCCAGCGTCGAGCTGACACTCGCCGACGGCCGCGTGTTTCGCTCCGCGGACGGCACGCTGCAGATGCCGGAGGTCGGGCCCGAAGGCTTCCTCGTCCCGCTCGACACGCTGTTGCGTGTTCCGCCGGGAGATTGGGCGCGGCTGCTGCTCGATGTTGACCTGACCCGATCCTTCCAGCCGATCGGCGGCAAGGGCATCGACGATGCGACAGGGTTCAGCTTCCAGCCGGTGATCTACGCGATCATGCCCGGCTACGCCAGCGAAGTGCGCGGCGTGATCGCGAGCGCGGATGCGCTGGGCGTGCTGCAGCCGGTGGACCGCGCCACGGTCTTCTTCCTGCCGCCGGGAACCAGCGATCTCAGCCAGTCGCTTGGCTCAACCTCGACCGACCCGGATGGCTCGTACTGCCAGCTGGGCCTGCCGCCCGGCTCGTACCGCGTGCTGGCGGTCAAGGGCGCACTCACGAGCTTCGCCGACACGCCCAGCGTCGGTCCGGGCAACTACGCCACCGTGGACTTGGTGCTGGATTGATGCTCACCGGCATGGCGCGCGCCCGCTGGCTGCTGTTGCTGCTGCTCCTGATCAGCGCGAGCCTCACGCTCGCGGGCCTCGCTTGGCGGCTGCCAGGGGCGCCAGCGCCCGCGGAGCCGCGCATGGGTGGAGGGGACTCGGCGGATCCGTCTGCGGGAGCCCCCCGGATGGAGGCCGCGGTCCTTTTGCGCAGCGCGCTCGAATCCGCGGCGCCGGCCGCGCCGATGGCCGAGCGAGCTTGCGCCGACGCGCTCGATGCCTGTCTGGCGGAACTGGAGCGCGCCTTCACGCAGCACTACACCCCGCGCGCACTCGATGCGCAACTCGCCGCGTGCATCGCTCGACATCAGCTCGACACGGACGCTGAGCTGCGGCAGGAGCTGTGCCGGCGACTGGAAGCGGGCCCAAGCACCGACGCGCTGCTCGTCCGGCTTGTGTGCCTCGCACGCGGGGCCAGTCTGACGGGAACGCAGCGCGCGGGGGTGCTGCTCGCGGTGCGCGCGCGCACCTGGCGCGTGGCCGAGGACCGCACGCGCGCGCTCGCCGAACGACAGGAGGCGCTGCGCGGACTCGCAGCCGTGGGTGGCCTCTGCGAGATCGAGAGACTGGTAGCTTGGCTGCTCGAGGCCTCGGATTCCGAAGAAGCGCTGGCGCGTCAGGCACTGGCAAGCGCCCGGGAGGCGGCGGCGCTCGCGCCGGCGCTGGAGCGCAGCCTGACGCTGGTGCCCGTAGGCAAGGCGCAGCTGATCTGGAGCGCGGTGGAACAGGCTGCGGCGCGCGCTCTGGGAGCGGGCGAGGCGCGCGCGGCGCTGCGAGCCGAATGGCTCAGGGCGCTCGAGCCCGTGCTGCTTCCAGTCTTGGAGCGGCGCGCGCCGGGCGAGCGCATCGCCGAGTGCGCGCTGTCGATCTACGCGATGCTCGCGCCCGAGGCCGCCGAGGCACAGGCGCTTCGCTGGCTGGAAACGCAGGATCTGCCGGTCGGAATGACCCGCCAGGCCCTCAACGTGCTCCGCGATTCGAGCGTCGCGCTCGAACACCTCGAGCGCACGCTGAGCGATCCGCGGGCCGGCACCGAGGCGCGCCTGCTCGCGATCGAGAGCCGCCTGCGAAGCGAGTGGCCGGAGGCCTTGCGGCTGGAGGCTCAGGCCTTCCTGCGGACGCTGGCACAGCAGACGGGCGTCGAGGCGCGGCGGGCCTTGCATGCTCTGGGGGACCTTGGGGATCCCAAGGATCTGGACCTGCTGCGCGCGCTCGCGCTCGAGGCCGGCGATCCGCTGTCCCGGGCGGCGGCCCGCAGCGCGCTGTTGCGGGCTGAAAGTGAATGGCTGCGCTGACCCTGTGAGAGCCCAGAGTTGGGTCGTAGACTGCTTTCGGCCGAAATGAAGATCGTCCTCGTCAACCCTCCCAGCCCGCCGGAGTTCCGCGTCAGCCGCGGGCTGATGGGCGGCTTTGGGATGGCGGTCAATCCGGGGTTGCTGTACCCGCCGATCGAACTCGCCCACGTGGCCTCGGTCCTGATCGAGGCCGGCCACGCCGTGGTGATCCACGATTCGGATGCGCTGGGCCTCGATGTCGAGGGCGCGCGAGGGGCGATCGTGGCTGAGCGTCCAGAGCTGGTCTGCGTCGACTCCTCGAGCACTTCGCTCGATCAGGATCTCGCGCTGTGCCGGGCGTTGCGCCGGGACCTCGGCATCCCGGTCGCGATCCTGGGCTCGCAGGTGACCTACACGCCCGGCGAGATCTTCCAGAACGACAACGTCGATATCGTCGTGCGCGGCGAGCCGGAACACACCGTGCGCGAGATCGCCGAGCGCATCGCCGGCGGCCAAGCTCTCGAGGGCGTTGCCGGAACCAGCTGGCGCAAGCCTTCCGGCGAGGTGGTGCATGAGTCCGAGCGCGAGAAGATCGCCGATCTCGACGCGCTGCCGCTGCCCGCCCGCCAGCTGCTCGACAACCAGCGCTACCGCTTCCCCGGCATCGAAGGCCCGGTCACGACCGTCAAGAGTTCGCGCGGCTGCCCGCTCAACTGCAGCTTCTGCGGCTACACGCTGGCGCAGGGCCTGCGCTTTCGCTTCCGCAGCCCCGAACACGTCGTGAAGGAGCTGGTCGATCTTCATCGCAACCACGGTCTGACGCAGGTCGTGTTCCGAGATCCGATCTTCACCACGCGCAAGGACCGCGTCATGGCGATCTGCGACGGCATCCTGCGCGAGCAGCTGCCGATCCGCTGGCAGTGCGAAACCGCCGTCAAGACGCTCGATGCGGAACTCGTCGCCCGCATGGCCGAGGCCGGCTGCACCCACATCTCGCTGGGAGTGGAGTCGGGCAATGTCGAGATCCAGAAGAAGCACTGCGGCTCCAAGCTGCTCGACGGCCGCAAACAACTCGATCTGGAGCGCTGCGTCGAGGTCTTCGACGCCTGCCGCAGGCACGGCATCGAAACGCGGGCCTTCTGCATGGTCGGCTTCCCCGAAGAGACCGCCTCGATGGTCGAGGACACCTTCCGGCTGGTGGAGCGGCTGGACCCCGATCAGGTGCAGTTCTGCGCCGTGACGGCCTATCCGGGAACACCGCTCTACAAGCTCCTGCACGGCTCGCGCGAGTTCGACTACGCCACCATGACCGGCTTCCAGGCACTGGAGGGCAACGAGCACATGAGCGCGCTCGAGATCCAGGAGAAGATCCGCGAGGGCTACCGGCGCTTCTACCGGCGTCCACGCCGGCTGCTGCGCGAAATGCGCTCGCCCGTGCGCTTTGCGGGCCGGGTGCTGCGCTACCTGACGCTGTTTCGCACCCGGCAGTAGCGCACCCGCCGTGCGGGTTCTTATGCTCGCCCGGCGTCGAGCTATGCGCGCACTCACCTTCCGCTTGCTTCTCCCCTGGCTGCTCGCCGCGTTCGCCTGCCAGAGCACCCCTTCCGTGCCCGCGGAATTGGCGCTCCCGCCGCTGGAGGCGCGGCGCTCGGCGCACTGGGGCAGCGCGCTCTCCGGCCCGCTGGCCGGTGCACGGGCCCCGGACCGAGAGGAGGCGCTGATACCGGCGCTGCTGCTTGAGGTGCTCGCGCTGGAGCGCTGGCCAGCGAGCTGGCCGCAGGTTCCGCTGGAGCGCGAGGCCAGCCTGGTGCTCGATGCGGGCGAGGGAGAATTGCTGCAGCCGGCCAGCCGGCTGGGCACGCGCGTGTGGCGCGTGCAGGAGGGTGCGCTGGATGCCGCCACGACCGGGCGCACGCGCGCGATCTTCAGCGAATCCAGCGCGCTGCCGCTGGGCTCGACCCAACTGCTCGAGATCCTGCCGCGCGCGGGCGCCGGCGGGCTGCTCGATGAGCTGGCCCGGCCTCAGCGCCTCGATGTGGCGGTGGGACGGGATGGCGAGGGCAGCCTGCGCGTCCTGTTCCATCTGGAGGGCGAGGTGCTCGAAGTGCCGCACGAAGCCGAGGACCTCATGCCCGGCGCGGACCCCACGCAGCAGCAGGCGGCGCGCGCGGCCGCGATGCGCGAGTGGATCGGCCTGCGCCAGCCCTGGAGTGGCGGCGCGGAGAGCCTGAGCCTGCTGATGGGCTCGCCCTTCGCAGGTGAGGCGCGCGCCCTGCTCGTGCGCATCCGCCTGGTGCCCGGCGATGACTCGGCCGCGCACGCACAGAACGTGGCGAAAGCGCTGACGCTGCTGTCCGCGCGCGCCAGCGAGCAACTCGAGCGCGTGCGCACGCGCGAGGAGCGCGAGGCCCGCCGCGCCGCGACCGAACGGGCGCTGCGGGCGATCGCCAAGGCGCAGAATCGGCGCGCCGCGCTGGCCTATGTCGCGACCAGCGCCGGCTCGGTGCTGATGGGGGATCTGGCGGCGGTCCTGTCCGAGCCCGAACTCGACCGGCTGCTTGAAGGCCTGGCCGCGGCCGGCGATGCGGAGCGGCTGGCGCTTGAGGACGCCTCGCTGCGCTGGACGCTGGAGCGCGTGGCGATCGAATTCATCCTGAGTCACGCCGACGAGGAGGGACTGCGGGGACCGTGGCTCTCGCGCATGAGCCTGCGCGTCGGCGCGCTGGCGCGCTCGCCGGAGGAGGTGCGCGATCTGGTCCGCCGCTGCGCGGGCTTGACGGCCTTCGACGAGGCCCTGATCGCCGAAAACCGGATCGCACTGGAAGACAATTCCGCGGCGGTGCGCGTGCGCGCCTTCGATTGGCTCGCCATGCGCAAGGCGGCGCCGGCCGATTTCGATCCGCTGGCCAGCGAAGCGCTTCGCGAGGAGCGCATCGAGGCCCTCGAGGAGCAGGCGGCCGGCAAGGAGTCCGATCCGCCGTGAAGCAGGCTCGCTGGCTGCGCATCGCTCTGTGGACGCTGGGGGCCGCGCTGCTGCTGCGCGTGGCGCTCGCTTGGCTGCTGGTTCCCGTTCTGGGCTGGGTGGCTGCGGGGAGAGGCCTGGAGTTGCGCATCCACGAGCACTCGCTGAGCCTGCTGCATCTGGAACTGGTGATCGAGACGCTGCAGGTGCGCGAGCGCGATGCCCGGGGGGCTCCGCGCGGCGCTCCGATGCTCGAACTGGATCTCGCGCGCATCGACCTCGATGGCAGCGCGCTGCTGCGCGGCGCCGTGGTTGTGGAGCGGGTGGAACTCGACGGCTTGCGCGCGACGCTGGAGCGCGGCGCAGATGGCCAGCTGAATTGGGCGCGCCACTTCGCCGGCGGCTCCGCGGACTCGCCCGCCCCCGAGGTTCGCGAGCCGGTTCCGCTGAACCTGGAGCTGCCGGTGGTGCTCGAAGAAGTCAGGATCAGCGAAATCGAACTCGCGCTGATCGATCGGAGCGCGGCCCAGCCGCTGGAGGCGCGCGTGGAAGCCGAATTCTCGGCTTCCGGCATCGGCAGCCGCGAGCGCGTCGGAGATTTTCGGCTGTATTCCCACAGTCCGGGGCGGCTGGAGTCGCTCCGGATCGAGGGTCGGCTGTTCAGCGTCGCCCGCAAGCTCGACTTGGAGCTCGAGGTGGCCCTCGAGGCGCTGCAGCTCGAAACCGGCTCGCATTCCGGGCGCCTGAAGCTGCACGCGCGAGTCGATCCGCTGGAGAACGATGCGGCAGCGGGCGAACTGGTCCTTGACGAGCTGGCGCTCGAGCGCAACGGCCGGTCCTTGCTGGAACTCGCCAACGCGCGCGTGGGCATCGAGGCCCTGCGGCCGCGCTCGCTGGCGCTCAGCGGAGCCCGCATCGAGTCGGCCGCCGCCGCCTGGCCGCTCGGGGACACAGAACCCCTGCGAGTCGAGCTCACCGCGGCCGAACTGGGCCCGCTGCAGCTCTCGCAGCCGATGCCCGAGCAGAACTGCGCCTGGCAGCTTGCGCTGCGGGCGCCGGGTGTGTTCGAAGCGCTCCAAGCGGGGGGGCGCTACTCCAGCCGGGCTGATGGCGGCAGCCTGAGCGTCGACTTGCGGGCACAAGCCGTGACACTGCGTCGGCTGGAGCCTGTGCTCGAGACATTCGGCTGGCGCCCGGCGCTGGTGAATGGCGCGCTGGAGCTCAGCGCCCAGTCCAGCTGGGATCGTTCCGGCTGGCAGGCACAGCTGGAGCGTCTGAGTTGGGCCGACGCCGAAGCGCTGCTGCAACTGCAATCGGCGCGCCTCGCGCAACTTGAACCGTTCGCACTGGAGTTGGGCGCGCTCGAAGCGGACCTGAGCGTGCTCGCCGACGGGCGCGTGCGGGCTCTTGGCCTCGAGAGCCTCGCACCGCTGGCGCCGCCGAACCCGGCGGGCCTGGCGCTCCGCGCGCGCCTTTCCGAGCTTTCCGTGCGCCAGTCGGGACAGCAGTGGCAGGCACAGCTTGTCGCCGCGCTCGCTCCGCTGCTCGCACAGGCGCGGCTGGAGGCGCGGCTGGAGGAAACGCGCATGGAGGGCAGCTGGAAGCTAGAGGGCATCCAACTCGAGCCCTTGCGACCCCTGCTCGAGCCGCTCGGCATCGTGCCCACGCTCGCCGAGGGGCAATGCTCGGGCCGTTGGAGCGCGCAGCAGGCGGGCGAGCTGTGGGATCTGCGCCTCGACGAAGCCCGGCTCTTCTCGGGCGGCCAGCAGGAACTGGGTCTGGAGTCGATCGAGTGGCTCGGCCTCGATCCCAAGGCGCAAACCAGCCGGGAACTGCGCGTCGGCGGACTGGCGCTGCAACTCGGCCGCGACGCACAGGGCCACCTGTTGCTGCCGGCGCTGCGTCTAGAACCTGAACGTCGCAGCAGCTCCGGCGCGCCCGCAGCCAGCGCTCCGGGCGCGCTCTCCGCGCCGCAGCTGCCCGCACTGCCGACCCTGCTGCCTTCGAGCGTGGCGCTCGAAGGCCAGATCGGTTGGAGAGATGCCAGCCGGGCGGTGGAGCTTTCCGTGCCGCTCAACCTCAAGCTGCGGGCGCTCGATCAGCTCGGCGGCGCCGGCGCGCGCGTGCAGCTCGAGAGCGGGCTCGATTCCGAGCGCGCACTGCGCCTCGATGCCACGCTGCGCCTGCCACCGGGCAAGCTCGAGGGCGATCTCGATCTCGCGCTCGAACCGCTCGCGCTCGAAGTGCTGCAGCCCTACCTGCCGGCGGAGTGGCGCATCGGCTCCGCACCCTGGCGGGCTCGCTTGCGCTCGGCTTGGAAGATCGCCAACCATGAGGCGGGTGGCGTGCGCGCCGAGTGGAGCCTGCGCGACGTGGAACTGTCGCGTGCCGACGATCCGACGCCCTGGCTCTCCTTGTCGGCGTTGGAAGCACAAGTGGCGCGCGTCGATCCGCTCGCCGCCGTGTTCGTGCCCGAACAACTCAAGCTCGCGGGGCTCGGCGTGCGCGTGCGCCGCGCGAGCGATGGAAGCGTGGCGCTGCTGGGCCTGCGTTCGGCGGAACCCTGGCTCGCGCCGGGGCCCGAACGCGACACCTCGCTGACGCTGGATCTGGAGCGCAAGCCCGCGGTCGGCGGCGCGCGCGCGTACGGCTGGGTGCTAAGGCTGGGCCTCCCGGGCTTCGTCGAAGCCCTGCAACTCGATCTTGGCGCAGAGGAACTGGCGCCGAAGAGCTGGAACTTCGGGCTCGAGCTCGCCGCCGAGGGGCTGGGCGCCGGGGCGCTGCTCGGCAGCGTGCCGGAGTTGTCGGAGCGCGTGCGCGCCGAGGAACTGGAGGGCGCTCGGTTGCGTGCGCGTCTGGAAGCCAAGCTCGCCTTCGGCCAGACCTTGAGTGGCTCGCTGAGCCTGCGCGATCTGGAGCTGCGCTCCGCGGATTCCCAACCGCTCGCCGGTCTGGCAGCTTTGGAACTCGATGGGCTGCGCATCTCGCCCAAGACGCAGAAGCTCAGCGCCAGTGAGTTGCGCGTGCGCACTCCGCTCCTGCGCATCGTGCGCGACGATCAAGGACTCAAGCTGGCCGGCCTGCGCCTGCTCGAAGCGAGCGCTGCTCAGGCTTCGAGCGCTCCGGCCGCCCCGCCTGCGGGAACAGCGCTACCGGGCACAGCGCTACCGGGCTCGGACGCGCCTGTGCCTGCCGCCGCGGCGCCCGATCTGGCGCTGCGCCACGTCGACGTCGAAGGCCTCGATCTGGAATTCACCGACCTCCGCGGCGGCGTTCCGAAGAGCTTGCGGCTCGAAGCGCTCGATTTCGAACTTGGAAGGGTCAGCACCAGCGGACTGGCAAGCGGCAAGAGCCTCAGCTTCCACGGTTCGGTGCGCGGTGGCCTGCTCGAGCTGCCCAAGGTCCATCGCTCCGGATCGCTGTTCGCGCTGCTCGCCCAGGCGGGCGGCAGCCTGCTGCGCGGAGGAGCGAATGAAAAGGTGGAGACCGAAATGCGCCCGTGGATGGAGGAACTCGATCTGCGCGGCCGTATCGCCCTGCAGCCGGAGCTCTCGGGCTGGCTGCAGGTGCACGTGGTGGCGCTGGAATTGCTGGGGCTGCGCGACTGGGCCCGCGAGCAGGGCATCGAAATCGGCGACGGCACGCTCGACAACACGCTGATGCTGCGCCTGCGGGGCCGGGAGGGCATCGGCATCCGCAACGATGCGGTCTTCACCCATCTGAGCCTCTCGGAGCCGTCCGGCGGCCCGATTTCCAGCCTGCTTCGCCTGCCCGCACCGCTCGACACGGTGCTGTTCCTGCTGAAGAACGATGCGGACGAACACCGCGTGTCGGTGCGCCTTGCGGTGGATCCTTCCCAGCAGGGCGGGGGCCCTGGCTCCGGAGCGGTGCTCAACGCCGCCGTCGGTGCCGTCGCCGCGGTCATTGCGCAGGCCGTGGCGAGTTCGCCTTTCCGATTGCTCAGCGGTGTCGGTGCCCTGATCGGAGTGCAGCCGGAAGCACCGATGGAAGCCCGAGCGCTGAGCTTTGCTCCCGGCAGCGTGGAGCTGACCAACGAGGCAGGAGCGGCCTTGCAGCAGCTCTTGAGACGCTATCGCGATGACGAGCGGCGCAGGTTCGTGCTGCAGTCGCTGCTGGGTCGCCAAGACCTCGAGTGGGCCGAGCTGCGCGCCAATCCGACGCTTGCGGATGCCCTGGCCCTCTCCCAGCGGCTGCGCCAGCGCAAGGCGGAGATCCAGCGCGAGCGAGCCGAACGGCTGACCCGCATTCGAGTGGACCTCGCGACGCTGGCGGGCGATGAGGCCGCCCGCGAGCGATCCCTGCTGGCTGCGCTCGACGTGGAGCTGGGCGGCATCGAGAGCGGCTTGGATCAACTGCACGAGCGCTTCGACGACGGCGACGAGCGCCGCAAGGAAACCCGCACGAAGCGCTTCTGCCTCAGCTTGGCCCGCGAGCGCGCAGCCCGGCTGCGCCAGCGGCTCTACGAGGCCGGGGTGCGGCCCGAGCGAGTGGAGCTGCGACCCGTCAAGCTGGAACTGATGCAGGAGGCCGCGGGCGGCCTGATGCGCATCGAGATCCGCAAACGCAACGGATAGTCGGGCTGCGCGGTGGAGTGCCGCCGGCGTGCTCGCTACCCTTGACATCCCCCATGAGCGGCATCGAAAACGTCCTGCACGAGACCCGTCTCTTTCCTCCCCCGGCGGACTTCGCCGCCAAGGCCCGCGTCGCGCGCGAAGAGGACTACCAGCGCATGTACCGCGAGTCGATCGAGCGGCCGGATAACTTCTGGAGCCGGGTCGCGCGCGGTTTGCCCTGGATCGAGCCCTTCACGCAGGTGCTCGACTGGTCGCAGGCACCCTTCGCCCGCTGGTTCGTCGGCGGCCGGCTCAATGTCAGCGCGATCTGCGTCGATCAGCACGCCTTGTCGGCGCGCGCCCAGAAGCCGGCGCTGGTCTTCGAAGGCGAGCCGGGCGACACGCGCACGCTGAGCTATGCGGAGTTGCACGTCGAGGTCTGCCGCTTTGCAAACGTGCTCAAGCTCCGCGGGGTGAAGAAGGGCGACCGCGTGGCGATCTACATGCCGATGATCCCCGAGGCGGCGATCGCGATGCTGGCCTGCGCGCGCCTCGGCGCCGCGCACTCGGTCGTGTTCGGGGGCTTCAGCGCGCAGGCTTTGAAGGAACGCATCGAGGACGGCGGCTGCACGGCCGTGATCACGGCCGACGGCAGCTGGCGCCGTGGGTCCATCCTCGCGCTCAAGCCCCAGGTTGACGAGGCGCTCGCCGGACTCTCATCCGTTCACACTGTCTTCGTCGTGCGCCGCAGCGGCCAGAAGGTCGAGTGGAACCCGGCGCGCGATGTCTGGATGCACGAGCTGTATCCGCTGGTCAGCACCGAGTGCGCACCCGAGCCGATGGACTCGGAGGATCTCCTGTTCCTGCTGTACACCTCGGGTTCCACCGGCAAGCCCAAGGGCATCATCCACACGACCGGCGGGTACATCGTCGGCGCCTACCTTTCGGCGCAGATGGTCTTCGATCTGCGGGAAGACGACGTCTACTGGTGCACCGCGGATGTCGGCTGGGTCACGGGCCACAGCTACATCGTCTACGGGCCGCTCTCCAACGGCGCGACGGTGGTGATGTACGAGGGCGCGCCCAACACGCCGCACCAGGGCCGCATGTGGGAGCTCATCGACAAGCACAAGGTCACGATCTTCTATACCGCGCCGACGGCGATCCGCACGTTCATGAAGTGGGGCGAGTCCTTTCCCGCCCAGTACAAGCTCGACAGCCTGCGCCTGCTCGGCACGGTGGGCGAGCCGATCAACCCCGAGGCCTGGATCTGGTACCACAAGCACATCGGCCGTGAGCGCTGTCCGATCGTCGACACCTGGTGGCAGACGGAGACCGGCAGCATCATGATCACGCCGCTGCCGGGCATCACCGCCACCAAGCCGGGCTCCGCCACGCGGCCCTTCTTCGGGGTCGACGCCGCGATCGTCGACGAGCATGGCAAGGAGCTGCCGCCCAATCAGGGCGGTTATCTCGTGATCCGCAAGCCCTGGCCCTCGATGCTGCGAGGCATCTGGGGCAACCCCGAACGCTACAAGGAGGGCTACTGGGCGAAGTACAAGACCATGTACTTCGCCGGCGACGGCGCGCGCCGCGACGAGCATGGCTACTTCTGGATCCTCGGGCGCGTCGATGATGTCATCAACGTCAGCGGCCACCGCCTCTCGACGATGGAGATCGAGAGCGCGCTCGTCAGCCACGCGCGCGTGTGCGAGGCGGCTGTCGTCGGGCGCCCGGATGAGCTGACCGGACAGGCCATCGCGGCCTTCGTGACGCTGGAGGCCGGCCACAAGCCCTCCGATGCGCTCAAGCAGGAGCTGATGGAACATGTCGCGCGCGAGATCGGAAAGCTGGCGCGTCCGGCCGAGATCCGCTTCACCGAGACGCTGCCCAAGACGCGCAGCGGCAAGATCATGCGCCGCCTGCTGCGCGACATCGCGGCCGGCGTGCAGACGAGCCAGGACACGAGCACGCTGGAGGATTACAACGCGCTCGCCAAGCTGCGGGAGAGCGAGGAGTGAAGCTCTGGGCCACGCTCGAGCGCGCGGCACATCTCTACCCTGACACGCCGGCGCTGGTCGAAGGAACGCGCACCCGCACCTACGCGCAGACGCTGGAGCGCTGCGCCCGCCTGCACGCCTACCTCGCCGCCAAGGGCCTCCAGCCTGGCATGCGCGTCGCGGTCTTGGCATGGAATGGCATCGAGTTCTTCGAGCTGTACTACGCGGCGCTGCGCGCAGGCCTCGTGCTCGTGCCGCTCAACGTGCGGCTCAGCGCGACGGAGCTGGCCGAGATCCTGCGCGACAGCGAGGCGCGGATGCTGTTCGCCGACGCCTCGTTCGCGGAGCTCGCACTGGCCGTCTGTACGCGCCTTGATGCGAACCTGCCGCTGAACTGGCTGGGAACTGCATCCCAGGCACCAACCGGCGATCAGTACGAGCGCGATGCGATTGCGCCGGCCCGCCCGCTGCCCCCCGTGCAGGCGGCAGAGCCGGATGCGCTCGTGCACCTGTACTACACCAGCGGAACGACCGGCCGCTCCAAGGGCGTCATGCTCACCGGTCGCAATGTGGCCACGCACGCGCTCGGCGCCATCGCCGAGCTGCAGCTCTCCGACACCGACCGCTGGGCCCACATCGCGCCGATGTTCCATCTCGCCGATGCCTGGGCGACCTTCGCCATCACCTGGGCGGGCGGTACGCATGTCTTCCTGCCGCGCTTCGAGGCCCTGCCCGCACTGGAGCTGTTCGTCGAAGAGCGCATCACGATCACCAACCTCGTGCCCACGATGTTGAACCTCATGCTGCGCCACGAGAGCGCGCCCGGCCGCGACTACTCGAGCCTGCGCGCGATCCTCTCGGGCGGCGCGCCGATCGCGCCGACGCTGGTGCGCGCCATCCAGGAGACCTTCCGCTGCACCTACATCCAGACCTACGGGATGACTGAGACGAGCCCGTACCTGACGCTCTCCTGCCTCAAGGCGCCGCTGCGCGAACTCGCGCCCGAGGAGCAGTTCCACTACTCGGCCCGCACCGGCCGGCCCTTCGCGACCGTCGAATTGCGCGTGGTGGGGGAGGATGGCCGCGAGGTGCCCGCCGACGATCGCAGCGTGGGCGAGATCCGGGTGCGCGGGGAGACGGTCACGCCGGGCTATTGGAACCGCCCCGAGGAGACGCGCGCCGCCTTCGTGGAGGGGTGGCTGTGCACCGGTGATCTGGCGACGATCGATTCGGAAGGCTACGTGCAGATCGTCGACCGCAAGAAGGACATGATCCTCTCGGGCGGGGAGAATGTGTATTCCACCGAGGTGGAGAACGCGCTCTACGCGCATCCCGCCGTGCTCGAGGCCGCCGTCTTCGCGCGGCCGGATGAAGTCCTGGGCGAGCGCGTCTGCGCCGCCGTGGTGCTGCGGCCGGGTTTGCAGGCCTCTGCGGAAGAGCTGATCCGTCATTGCCGTAGCCAGCTGGCCGGCTACAAGACACCCAAGGCGATCGAGTTCCTGGATGCCCTGCCGCGCACGGGCACGGGCAAGATCGCCAAGCGCTTCCTGCGCGACCCTCGCACCTGATCATTTGTGCGAGACCACGGCTGTGGTCACGAATGCTCAAAAAAATCCGCGTGAAATCGCGGATTTTCTTCTTTCCCACCGGCGCAGGATATTCCAACCGTGTCCGTTCCGCCTGCTTGGTTGGGAGTGTCGACGACGCGTCGTGATCTTCATTGATTCTAGGAACGCGCAAACGGGCGTCGGCGCATGGGCGAGCATCGATCGGGCTGGGGAATCCTTGCGATTGCGCCCGCAGCAAGCGCAGAAGCGAGCTTCCTGGACACGAGTTTCTTGAGGAGTGCCCGCCGCACCGCCATTTTTCGCGTTGTTGCCACGCGTGGGCAACGAGCTCTTTCTCGCGCAACGGTGCTGCCGCACGCAGTCACCGCGCTTCCAATTCAACCATCCAAGACACGCATCATGAAAAAACCCCTCAATACCCTTCCCTGGCTCGCTCTTGCCACGGCGCTCTCACTGCCGTGGTTGACGGGTACCTCGCAGGCGCAGCAACTGCCTAGCCCCCGTTCCGCCAAGCAGCAGCTCCTGCCGCCGTGCAGTCCGACGGCTTTCACCTGTCCTGATAGCTGTGCGACGGTGACGCACACGGTGACGGGATTCATCGGCGATTCTGCTTCCAACCCACTCTCTGCCCGAGCTGGCAATCTGCCACCTTCCATTCAGGTTCCCAAGTTCAGCCCCAGCTTCGGCACCCTGAAGGCCGTCGAGGTCACTTTCAATGCCAACACCACCGATAGACGTTATCAATTCGTCAACCTGACGGTGCCTTCTGCGCCGGGCGCGGACACAACCTGCGTACCGGGTGTATCTAACCCGCCCGTGGGTTGCCCCGTGCAGGTCGGTGGAGATATGGTGGTGACGATCCCCGACTCGGTCGTGGTCTTCAACCCGCCGCTGGAGAAGGCTCCGTACCTCAAGAAGACGCACTGGCCAGCGCCGCCCCAACCGGGGTTGCCCCTCTTCACCCAACTTCCCCCGGTACCGGGATTCGATGGAGGCGGGGGGGTCATTCCCGACTTGCAGGTGAATGACTGCCCCGCAGTTGACCAAGCGACGCTGCAGGACGGGTTGGGGGGGTGTGGCCTTGGCATGGATGGTGGCAAAGGACGCACATACTCCAACGCAAACGGCAATGTATTCGCGTGGCGCAATTGCTGGGACAATCAACCTGCCGTTGTGCAGACCGATTGCATCACCACCAACCTCGGAAATTTCACATCCACGCTGCCGGCTTGCTCTGCGATGCCTTGCTGCGTGACTCCGAGCACCAATCCTCCAGTTTGCAGCGGTGACTTCTGGACCATCAGCGTGGGTGACCAGAGCCTCAACCAAGTCAACGATACTGGCCTCACCGCCGGGTCCGATAACGGGTGTGGTCAGTACAATCACGGCCTGTTCTGCAGGCTGTCGTTGTTCGTGACAGTCAAGTACATCTACTGCCCGGCCAACCTGCCTCCGCAGACGCAGCCGGACATTGCGACGGTGTGCCGCAACCTGACGGGCGCTTGCCCGAGTTCGGTCGACATCCCGATTCTCGCCAACGACTGCGATCCGGTGACCTGCCCTGGCAGCACCACCTCCGGTCGCATCAACTGCGGTTCGATCGTGATCACTCAAGCCCCGGCCAACGGCAGCGTGACGATCGTCGGTTGCTCCGGCACTTCTACCCAGCAAGGCTGCCCACAGACGAACAACTGTTCCGGCTGCGTGGTGCGCTACACGCCGACCAACGGCTACACCGGCCCCGACAGCTTCTGCTACACGGTGGCCGACAACGAGGGCAAGGTCTCCTGCGCCACGCCGGTCTCCATCCGCGTGCTGCCGGCACCCAATGCCAATGACGATGCCTTCGACACCTGTGTCGGATCACCCGTCACCATCAAGCCGCTGGCGAATGACACGGGAGCTCCTGCTGCCGCAGCATTCACGCCCTCGCCCTGCACGCAGACCAACCCTGGTAGTGGCTGCGTTCCGCAGCCGCTGACGCTGCCCGCCGTGGCCGTCACACAGATCAACTGCACCACGCTTTCGATCGTGACCCCGCCTACCAACGGCACGCTCTCGATCAACCAAGCCTGCACGGGCGTGGTTGGTCCGTGCACGGCCTGCGCCGGCAACAACTGTGTGGTGTACACGCCCAACAGCGGCTTCTGCGGTACCGACACATTCGTTTACAAGGTCAACGATTCTTCGGGTTGCTGCGACACCGCCACGGTGACCATCCGCGTCTTCCCGCGGCCGGTGGCGAACGATGACTGCATCGAGCTCTGCGAAGAGGCCTCGTGCGAGGCCGACAACTGCGTGGTCATCCCGATCCTCGCCAACGACACGCAGGGCACCTGCGGATCGCTGCCGACGAGCCCGATCAACTGCGGCAGCGTGACCATCACGAGCACGCTGACCCCGCCGAGCGCGGGCACGCTGACGATCGGTCAGAACTGCGGCGGTCAGGCCAACGGCGGCTGTACCACGGCCTGCGTCCGCTTCTGCCCTGCCCCCGGATTCCGCGGTCAGGCGAGCTTCAAGTATCGCATCAGCGATTCGCGCACTGTCAATGGGTCGGTCTGCCAGTCCAACCCCTTCCCTTGTCCTTCGAACGAGGCCACCGTCACTCTGTTCGTGCGCTGCGCCCCGGATGCCGTGGACGATGTCTACTGCGATCCCAATCCTCTGGATCTGTCGGTGCTGGTGATCCCCGTGCTGAGCAACGACACCTTCGTCAGCTCCGGCATCAACGCGGATACCTGCACCAACGCCGGCGTGGGCTTCGCCACGCCTCCGATCGAGATCGTGGCCGGCGGCACCACCGGCTGCCAGGGTCCCACCAAGGGCACGGCGGAAGTTTTCCTCGACAGCGACAACGTCTGGAAGATCCGCTACACCCCGACCGTGGTTCTTGGGCCCACGGGGCAGGACTTCATCCAGTACCGGCTGAAGAACGTCTACCCCAATCTCACCAACTGTCTCCCGGCGGGGGCGCTGGGATGCTGTGACACGGCTTGCGTGACGATCAAGTTCTGCCCCTGCCCCGAGCGTCCGCGCAACGACTGTGCTTCGCTGCTCCTGTATCCCGAAGTCGTGATGGGGGGCGGTTCCAAGACCTTCTTGACGATCACGGATGCCTGCTGCGAGGGGAACACCCAGAACACGCGCGTGGAGTTCGTGTTCGTCAACGGCGCGAGCTGCGAGCGGATTCACAAGACCGTGATCCTCACGCCCTGTGACCAGCTCTCGATCGACGCCAGCACTCTGTTCGGCGTGACCAGCGGTTCCGGTTATGTCTACGCCTTTGCCAAGAGCGCGACGACCAACGCAGCCAACCCCGGCGGCATCCCGATCGTGTGGAACCACCTGATCGGAGAGACCCTGCGGGTCGATGGTCCCAGCGGTCTTTCCTACGCGCTGAACCCCGTCGCGTTCCGCGCCTATGGAACGGCCGAGGGAGCCTTCAACGATGATGACAATGACGGCATCCGCGACTTCAATGCCACGGATGAAACGGGCGTTCCCAGTCCCCCGGCCAACTGGGAGTACGATCCGATCCCGGATGCGATCCTGATCCCGCGCTTCGTGGGGCAGGGTGCTGAGGGAACGGCCTCGGGGCTGGTGCTGCTCGGCCTCTCGGGCGGGCAAAAGTTCAGCACGAAGGTCCGCATCCAGCGCTGGAACGACAGCGAGGATCTGGTCGCCAACGACTACACGTTCTCCTGCTGGACCAAGCAACCGCTGAGCTCGGTCGCGCCGTCGACCACCCAGTCCATGCTGGTCATGCCGACGGACGACGCTCAGGAGATCGTCGGCTGGCCGCAGCCCCCGGCAGGAGCCCCGCGGCTCAGCGCGGGCTGGCTGCGCATCGACGGCGTCTCGGCGACCTCGACGGTGACGCCTTTCGAGGTCATCCAGAACCCCGCCATCTATGCGGTGCTAATCGAAGTGCGGGACGGCCGCGTGGTGGCGGACCTGCCCTACGAGGAGTGCTCGCAGGTCAATGGTTCGCTCTTGCCCGTCGATCCGCTGGGCGATGGCGATCCCACCCCGGCCAACAACGACAACCAGTGAGGGACACCATGCTCCAAACCATGAATCGAAAGCTCTTCCAAAGTGTTCTGGCTCTCGGCGCGCTCGTGCCCCTGGCGACTCCATCGCTGGCGGATGGGCGCAATCCCGGCAGCCTGCTGCTCTACCCCGAGTTCGATCACACCAACGGCCGCAATACGCTGTTGACGGTGACCAACACTCGCGTGGACCGCTCTGTCGTCGTGCATTTCAAGTACGTCAGCGGTCAGAACGATGCCACGCGCTGCACGATCGCGAATGTCTGGGAGACCTTGACCCCGGGGGACACCATCACGGTGCTCACTGGGACGCACAACCCAGGCAACTTCAACAAGGGCTACGTCTACATCTACGCGGTGACGGCGGTTGGAACGAACGGCAAGGCCGTCTCATTCAACTACCTTGCCGGCGATGTCGTCCAACTGGGCGGGGATCGGACCTTTGACTATGCCATCAACCCGCTGCCCTTCCGGGCTGTTCCGTTCCTCGATTCACTCACGGATCTGGAGAACGGCGGCGTGGGCGACGGCATCCGCGACCTCGACGGGCTGGAGTACGAGGCTGCGCCGGATCGGATTCTGGTCCCCAGATTCTTCGGTCAGGCCTCCCAGCAGGGGCCGGGCGCATCCAGCGACGTGATTCTGGTCGCGCTGAGCGGCGGCAAGCAGTTCGAGACGATCGTAAGCCTCCTGCTCTACAACGACAACGAGGAGATCTTCTCGGGCGAGCACGCTTTCCGCTGTTGGGAGAAGCTCCCGCTGATCGGGCTCAACGCTGCCTTCAGCAACGACTTCTTGAAGACCGGCACCATGCACGACACCAGCGAGTCGGTTCTGGGGCTGGAGACCGGCTGGTTCCAGCTGGACGGACTGGTGGCGAACTCACTCTCGACCACCATCATCGACCCCGCGATCCTCGCGGTGTTGGTGGAGCGCAACGGCTCCAACGAGGGTCCGTACTCGCGCGCTTCGGAACTGCCGTTCCTGAACGGCAAGCAAACCAACGGAGATCTCCTGCCGCAGACCAACAACGGCGAGCAGTAGGGTACCTCCGGGTGGATTGGAAGCGAGCGGGCCAGGGTGTCCCCCTGACCCGCTCTTTCTTTTTAGCTTTCCGGAACGCAGATTAGGGCACCGTGGTGACCTGCAGCGCGCTCGAACCGAGCTGGCGCGGGTTGGTCGCGAAGCTCTGCAGGTAGCGCGTCTGTCCGGGCTGCGCCGGCATGGGGAATGCCATGTCCAGGTAGCCGCTGGCGGGCACGATGCCTGCGGGAACGCGGATCAGGCCGGAGGTGCCGACATACAGCGTTCCGATGTTGTTGAACGTGATCGGGTTGGGTGCGAGGTAGGTCGAGAGCAGCACCTGGGCGCGGCTGCCGGGGGTGGCGTACAGGCGCAGGTCGGCGGAATTGCCGGCGTGCGGGACGCTGCGCAACTCGAGGTTGCGGGCCGAGAGATCGATCAGGGTCACCTTGGACTCGATGGTCGCTCCTCCAGTGGGAATCCCGCAGGTAGTCAGGCTGGCTCGGCCGTCCCGGGAAGTCCGCAGGTCGGTAGCCGCCACCGTGCTCTCCGCTTGGCTGCTGATTGTCCAGGTTCCACTGGAACGTAGGAATCCGTAAACTTCCGGGGATGTAGCGCTTAGGCTGGAGACACAAACGAGCCTGTCCTCGCCAGCGAACTCCATGCGCGTCATGTAGCTTCCCGCCGGGCTTGTGGCCATCTGGATCCGCTGCGTGCGTGGGTGGGTGGTCTGGGTCAAGTCGTAGAACTCGATCGCCAACTTGCCCGCCATCGTGTTTGAGGAAGTTGCGACGGCCAAGGTGTCACCGCTGGGCGAGAGGGCGCAGTTATTGGCAATCTCGTTGCCCTGAAAGGTCTGCGTGAACCAACTGGTGTGCGTGTAGGGTGCATCCGGTTGCGTCCAGCGCTGGTAGACCTCAAGTACCGTATAGGTGCCGAATCCGCGAATTCCAGCGTAGTGGTCGCAGGTATCGACTGCGAGTGCGTTGGCGTTGGCTGCCAATCCTCCATTGACGATATAGTTGTACATCGCCTGACCGGTAGTAAGGTCGATCGCCGTATCGATTCCTCCCGCGGTGAAGAAGAGGGATTCCCCTGCGGCGCTCAAGGTCGCCTGCACCGGCGAGGTGGAACACTGTAGCGTGCGGGAAGGCAGCGCGGCGCCCGAGGGCAGCAGGTTGCCCTCGATTCGAATCAGCATCGAGGCGGAGTCATAGCGCCATGCGTAGACCTTTGTCCCGTCATCGGATAGGTGTACTCCGATTGTCGGAAATACGCCAGCCTGTGAGTAGATAGTTCGAGTAAGGATCGGCATGGATGATCCGGCGAAGGCGCGGAGCACGAGTTGCTCGATCGCTCCGCTGCTGGAGCGCTCCCAGCTCACAGCCGCATGGAAAGGCGCGTTCTGCGCGGATGCCACTCGCCCCGAGAGAACCTGGTAGGCAAGCGGAGCTTCCCAAACCTGTTCGCCTCCTTGGATCGTCGCGCCGGAAACCAGGCGCACCTTGCCGCCGACGCCCGGGATCAAGGTGAACACCTGGCCTCCGCGGTCGCCGATGCTGGCCTGGGTGGCGTAGTTGCTCCCCGAAAGGGTGTTGTGCGTCCAGACCCGGCCAGGCTCCGTGCCTGCCAGGCCAGCGGTACTCAAGCCCAACGCTGCCAGCGCGATCCCGATCGTCCTGATGAACTTCATGCCTGCCTGCCTCGCTCTGCCCCTGCCGGGGGCGCCTCTTGCCTGTCTGCCGTGGATGGGGGGGGCTCGCCGGCCCTCCCGCTTTCCGCCCTGGGCGGATAGCTAGGTCCTCCCATCGGGAGGCCGGGGTCAAAAACCGAATGCGAAATCGAGAAAAAAGCAGTGTTGGCTGCCTTGGGGTCTGTACTGTAGTTCCGAGTGCAAACAAGACGGGTTGGAAGAATCTTCGAATTTGCATTGACGGGGTAGAAGGAAGCTGCAAAACTCCAGCCCTCCCCGGAGCCCGCACCTCCGGACACCTGCCCCCTCGCCCCCCTGCCGCGCATTCGGCATGGGGTCCCCGCGAGCGGTCGTGTCAGGCGCGGGTTCTTGCTGGGGACCTAAGGATCCACACCGCGCCATGCAACCGCTTCGCCTTCTCGCCGGACTTGTCTGCCTGCTGACCACAGCGGCTCTCTCCTCCTCCGCCCATGCTCAGACCTGCGAGCGGGGCACCTTCCAGACGAGCGTCACCTTCACCGGTACCTTCGGCCCTCAGCCACCGCCCTGGAGCGGCCAGACCATCAGCGTGCCCAAGTTCACGCCCGGTCCGGGTGAGACGTTGCTCAAGGCCGAAATCACGGCCAAGGGAACGATCACGGGCAGTGTTCAGGCGGAAAATCTGTCCACCAGCGGGGGCCACCTCCTGCAGTGGTCGCTCGGTTCGGCCCTGCAGGTGATCAACCCAGTGCCGGCCCAGCCGCCGCTGGTGCTGGTGCCGACCATCACGGGTCAGAACAGCCTCGCCACCTACGACGGCAACATCGACTTCGGCGGCGCTTCGGGTGCCTCGAACTTCGGCTTGTCCGCTGATGCTTCGCAGTCGGCGACCTTCACCGATCCGGCCGTGCTGACCGGCGTATTCACCGGCCCGGGCAATCTGACCTTCGTGCACAACGCCAACGATGGCAGCACGCACAACGGCGGGGGCAACCTCGTGATCGTGCTGCTCAACCAGACGCGCGTCGATGTGACGGTCAAGTACACCTACTGCACGCCCATCCCGCCCGATGTCTGCGAGGAGCGCAACCGCCGCAACTGTGGATCGCTGCTCCTGTATCCCGAGTTCGACAACCGTCTCGCCAAGCTGACGCTGGTGACGATCACGAGCGCGTGCTGTGACGACGATCCCAGTGGCTCGTGGGTCGAATTCCGCTTCATCAACAAGGACAACTGCCTGGAGGCGAACTTCTCGAGGCAGATGACGCCTTGCGACACATTCTCGTTCCTGACGAGCTCGCTCAATCCGAATCAGGCCCAAGGCTACATGTACGCCTACGCCAAGACGCCCCCCAACGGGGATCCCACCAATCCCAGCGGGACGCCGCAGGTCTACAACCGCCTGATCGGCCAGCTCTTGATGATCGATGGGATCGAGGCGCTCGACTACTCGCTCAATGCGGTCTCCTTCCGCGGCATCGGCGAGGAGTTCGAACCCAACGACGATGACGACGACGGCATCCGCGACCTCAACGGTCCCAAGAGCAACACGCCCGAGTACGAGGAGGCGCCGGACCAGATCCTGATCCCCCGATTCCTCGGACAGGATCAGGCGTACTCGGCCACGGCCCTGTACCAGAGCGAGCTGATCCTGATCGCACTTTCCGGTGGCGCGCAGTTCACCACGACGATCGACGTGCTCGGCTACAACGACAACGAGGACCCGCTTTCGAGCCAGTACAGCTTCCAGTGCTGGGCCAAGCCCAAGCTCACCGAGGTGGCACCGTTCACGCTGGAGAGCTATCTCGACAGCCTGCCGACCAACAGTCCCAATGAGATCCTGGGTGCGAGCACCCGGGAGTCCGGCTGGCTGCGCCTCGACGGTCTGGTGGCCAACTCCTTTGGGCCCGAGACCATCCAGGACCCGGCGATCTACGCGGTGCTGATTGAGCGCTTCGGCGGCTACGCAGCGGCGGATCTGCCCTTTGAGTGGTGCTCGCAGACCAACGGCGACCTGCTGCCGGTCTCGAACTTCGGTGACGGCCCCAAGCCGGTCCCGGGCGACAACCAGTGAACTCGCAAGGCTGACGCAGCCCACCCCCGCGCAGCTTGCGACGCGCGCGTTCCGTCCTCGCGTGATGGAGCGCGCGCCTTTTTTCGTGGCAGGGAGCCGGGGCTGGGATCGCGCACAGCGCACCAGCCAGCGGGCCTCCACGGATCAGGGCAAGATCGTGACCGGCAGCCAGTTGTCGCCCAGCCGGCGAGGCTGGGTCTGGAAGGCTTGCAGATAGCGCGTCGCGCCGATCTGGGCGGGCACGGTCCAGTTGCTGGCGGCCGTGCCGGCTCCGCTGACCAGGCCCAGGGGCAGGCGCACCAGACCGCTCGATCCCAGGTACAGCGTGCCCAGGCCCGGGAAGACCAGGGGCGTCGGGCGCAGGCTTGGGCTGATCAGCATCCAGGCCGGCGCCCCGGGCGTGCCGCGCACCCGGGCGCTGACGACGCTGCCCGCTCGCGGAACGCCGACGATCACCGCATCCTCGGGCTCGGTGGCGTAGAGGTCGATGCGACCGCCGGATCCCGACTGGTTGGCGTGCACGGCCTTGGAGGCCACGGCCACGCGGCGGCCGTCGGCCGAAAGATCGAGTGCGAGCGCGCTGCCTGGCAGATCGAAGCTCGCGATCGGCGTGGCGCTGGTCCGCGAGAAGACCTGGACCTCGGGCACGTTTCCGGCGCTGTCGCCCCAGTTGGCGAGCGCGAAGCAATTGCCGTTGGCAGCCACCGAGAGATCGCTGACGCAGATCTGCAGCGAGCCCGAGCCGCTGATCGTGCGGCTCATCGCGAAGCTGAGCGTGGCGAGATCGATCGCCTGTACCCGCATCGAACGGAAGGTGTCCGTGAGGTTGTAGGCCGTGACCAGCGTCGAGCTGTCATCGGAAAACTCGAGACGATCGCACGCCCAGTTGCCGCTCGCGCCCACGGCCGGTTCGGCGAGCAGGCTGTAAGCGCCGCCGCTGTTCTTCTTGTAGAGCTTGACCTTGTTGGTGGCGCCCCAAGCGAAGTGGCTGCCGTCGCCGCTGATCCCGAAGGCGTTGTAGCTCGGCTCCCAGAGGAAGTCGGAGTGGATCAGGTTGCCGCTGGGGATGGCATGGATCTTGAGCATCGTGGCGCTGGCCACCAGCAGGTGTGTGCCGTCGGCGGAGAGCTCGAAGGCCTTGAAACCGGACTGCGTGTCGACCGCGAAGCTCGCCACCGGAGTGGGGGAGTCCGGCCCGAGCACGATCACATCCGTGCGGTTGGTCTGGAAGTTGTACACCCCGGCCACGATGCGCGAGCCGTCGCGCGACACGCGCACTTGGATGCGGTCAGTGCCGTTCGTCAGCGTCGGATGCTGGCAGGTCCAGTTGCTCGCGGGCTGGGCCGCGCTGAGGCGCTGGATGTACACCCTGCGCGTGGAGAGCGTCTGATCGGCGTAGCTGTCGTGGATCGTCACCGACAGGCCGCGGGTCTCGGCGGCATCGACCTGATGATGGAAGGTGCTGCTCGTCTGGTTGGCTTCGAGCAACGGCGAGGGGGGATTGAGGTCGTAGCCGGAGTACACCCGGGTGCGGTCGAAGAAGGGGCCGAACTGGCTGACGACCTCGGAGCCCGCCTGGCCCACAGCCACCGTCGTCGGCGTCCAGCCCTCGGCTCCCGAGGTGCTGGTCCACAGCGAACTGCCCTGTCCGAAGGTGCTCGTGAAACTGGCGAGCAACACAGCCCAAGCCCCGATCCTGATCCGATGCGTCATATGCAATGTCCTACCGAGGCAGTGTCTCGGCCGCCCGGGATGCGAAAAATGAACCGAACGCAGAAAATTGCAAAACGGAATGGGGATCGGGATCCGGACCGCCACCGTCAGAAGTTTCGCTTGAAACGAAATGATAGTTAGGTTTCATAGGAATCCGCATTGACCTTGCGGGGCCGGATATGCCATCCTCACGTCCCCATGCGAGGCGGTCCGCTACCACCTTGCATCTCCCCCGCACCTTGATCCCGCCGAACCTTCCACCCCGCAAGGTGGACGCTCCGGCCCCCGCACCACTGATCCCCATGCAATTCGCCGCGCTGCTCCGCAAGCTCGCTTTCGCCCCCGCTCTCGCGTTCGTCGCGTTCTCGGGCTCGCTCTCGGCCCAGTCGACGTGTTCGCCGCAGACCCTCTGCGCTCCGACGGTGCCCTGCCCACCGCCGGTGTGCGCCCCGGGCACGATCAACCAGACGACCGTCTTCGCCAACTCGACGACGCCGACGCAGCCGCCGCTCTCGAACCTGCCGATCTCGCTGCCGCGCTTCGTGCCCGGCCCGGGTCAGACGCTGGTGATGGCGGAGGTGCAGATCGAAGCGGAGATCGTCAACGGCAGTGTCCAGGCGCGGAACCTGACGACGCAGCCGCTGCTCAACCAGCAGTTCACGCTCTCCTCGAACGTGAACATCCAGAGCAACTTCGCACCGCTCAACGGCAGCGGTGCGGCGCTGACCGCGGCCAGCGTGGCATTCAACACCAACCTCGGGCCCACGACCTGGCCCGGACCCCCGGCCAATCCCTGCGACTTCACCAACCCCCAAGACACATTCACACAGGCCAACATCAACGGCATCGACGCCAAGAAGACCTGCATCGTCGATCCGGGAGTGCTGAGCTCGGTGTTCACGGGCAGCGTGGGCCAGACCGTCGACTTCACCTACAGTGCGCTGGACAACTCGACCCACACCGGTGGCGGCAACCTGTGCATCATCTTCCTCAACTTCACCAAGGTGAATGTCAAGGTCACCTATTACTACTGCCAGAACACCCCGCCGGTTGCCAATGACGACACTGCGACGGTCTGCGCGGGCGGGGCGGTCAGCATCCCCGTGCTGCAGAACGACAGCGATCCCAACGGCGGCGTCATCAACTGCAACAGCATCCTGATCCTCACCCAGCCGCAGCACGGTACGGTGCAGATCGTCAACAACTGCACCGCCGGCGCTCCCTGCCCGGGCATCTGCATCGAGTACACCTCCACCAATCCGGCCTTCCAGGGACTCGACACCTTCGTCTACCGGGTTTCGGACAATGTCAGCCGGACCGACACGGCGACGGTTTCCGTCAACGTTTGCAAGACGATCGCGCAGGATGATGTGGGCATCGTGACCTGCGCGGGGCAATCCGTGTCGATCCCCGTGCTGCAGAACGACAACACCAGCTGTGGCCTGATCGACTGCAACAGCCTCGTGATCCTGACCCAGCCGGTGGGCGGCACGGTGCAGATCGTCAACAACTGCACGGCGGGCGCACCCTGTCCGGGCAAGTGCATCGTCTTCACGCCCGCTCCCGGTTTCGTGGGCAACACGAGCTTCACTTACCGAGTCGGCAACAACCAGACGCCCTCCTGCACCGATGACGCGCTGGTGCAGATTCAGGTCTGCGCCGTCGAAGCCCCCGATGTCAACTCGCAGGTCTGCGCGGGGGGAACCGTCGACATCTGCATCCCGGCCACCACGACCTGCGGCACGATCAACTGCAGCTCCCTGTCGGTGACGGTGCTGCCCTCGATCGGAACGGCCACTCCCCAGCCCAATTGCTCCAACTGCGGCGCCGGCAACTGCTGCATCCGCTACACCGCGCCGGCGGGCGCGCCCGCGGGGCCGGTGACATTCACGTACCAGGTTTCCAACAACGGCACGCCGGTCTGCACCGACACCGGGGTCGTGACGGTCAACATCTGCCGGGTTACGGCCAACGCGGACACCGCGACGGTCTGCTCCGGCGGTTCCGTGACGATTCCGGTGCTGATCAACGACACGACCACCTGCGGCTCGCTCAACTGCGCGACTCTGGCGATCGCCTCGGGTCCGGCCAACGGCACCGCCGTGGTCAATCAGTCCTGCGGCGCCGGCGGAGCGCCCTGCCCCAATACCTGCATCACCTACACGGCCCCGGCGGGCTTTACGGGCACCGTCAGCTTCACGTACACGATCGCCAGCCTGAGCACCCCCGCCTGCACAGCGACGGGCACCGTCACCGTCAACGTCTGCGCGACCAACGCGCCGGATGTTTCCGCGACCGTCTGCGTCGGCGGCACCGTGGACATCTGCATCCCAGCGACGACCACCTGCGGCACGATCAACTGCGCGAGCCTGCAGATCACCGTTCCGCCGGGTCAGGGCACGGCGACGCCGCAGCCCAACTGCGCGGCCTGCGGCGGCGGCAGCTGCTGCATTCGCTACACCGCTCCGGCGGGAGCGACCGGCAACTCGGTCAGCTTCACCTACTCGGTGGCGAGCGGTGGCACTCCCGGCTGCGTGGACACCGGCACCGTGACCGTCAACCTGTGCCGCGTCACGCCGGTGGCGGACACGGCCACGGTGTGTGCCGGCGGCACGATCAACATCCCCGTGCTCGCCAACGACACGACCAATTGTGGTGTGCTCAACTGCGCCTCGCTGACGATCACTTCCGGACCTTCGAGTGGCTCCGCGACCGTGGTCCAGAACTGCAGCGGGGGCGGCACGGCCTGTCCCTCGACCTGCATCGCCTACACGGCACCTGCCAACTTCAGCGGCACGGTGACGATCAACTACACGATCGCCAACAACGGCACCCCCGCCTGCGTGGGCACCGGCAGCGTGACGATCAACGTCTGCCGCGTCGACGCCCCGGATGTCACGGCCTCGGTGTGCGTCGGCAGCACGGTGGACATCTGCATCCCCGCGACGACGACCTGCGGCACGATCAACTGCAGCTCGCTTTCCATCACGGTTCCGCCCGGTCAGGGCAGCGCAACCGTGCAGCCCAACTGCTCCAACTGCGGAACGGGTCAGTGCTGCATCCGCTACACCGCTCCGGCGGGAGCGACCGGCAACTCGGTCAGCTTCACGTACTCGGTGTCGAACAACGGCACGCCTGTGTGCAGCGACACCGGCGTGGTCACCGTCAACCTGTGCCGGGTGACTCCGGTCGCCGACGCCGCCACTGTCTGCGCGGGCAGCACGATCAACATCCCGGTGCTGGCCAATGACTCGACCAACTGCGGCGCACTCAACTGCTCGACGCTGGCGATCTCGGTTCCGCCCGGTCAGGGCAGCGCGAGCGTGGTCCAGAACTGCAGCGGGGGAGGCACGGCCTGCCCCTCGACCTGCATCGCCTACACCGCGCCGGCCGGATTTAGCGGCACGGTCACGCTCAGCTACACGATCGCCAACAACCAGTCGCCTGCCTGCGTCGGCACCGGCACGGTGACGATCACGGTCTGCCAGACCAACGCGCCGGACGTCACGGCCTCGGTCTGCGCGGGCGGCACGGTCGACATCTGCATCCCGGCGACGACCACCTGCGGCTCGGTCAGCTGCAGCACTCTGCTGATCACCGCCCCGCCGAGCCTGGGCACGGCCAGCCCGCAGGCCAACTGCGCCAACTGCGGCACGGGTCAGTGCTGCATCCGCTTCACGGCGCCCGCGAACGCGCCCGCGGGTCCGGTGAGCTTCACCTACTCGGTGTCGAGCGGCGGCACGCCTGGCTGCGTCGACACGGGCGTCGTCACGGTCAACATCTGCAAGGTGGATGCGCAGGATGATCGCAACCTGCGCGTGTGCGCCGGCGGCACGATCGACATCCCGGTGCTGGCGAACGACACCACCAGCTGCAACACACTCAACTGCTCTAGCCTCGTCATCACCTCGCCGCCCGCCCAGGGCACGGCGACGGTGGCCCAGAATTGCACGGGCGGCGGCGGCGCATGCCCGACGAGCTGCGTGCGCTACACGGCCCCGGCCAACTTCAGCGGCACCGTCAGCTTCACCTACTCGGTGGGGAACAGCGGATCGCCCGCCTGCACGGACACCGCTACGGTGACCATCCAGGTGTGTCAGGTCAACGCGCCCGATCTCTCCAAGCTGAGCGTGTGCCTCGGTCAGTCGATCGACATCTGCATCCCGGCCACGACGAACTGCGGAGTGATCAACTGCGCCAGCCTGACCGTGGTCAACGCGCCCTCGGTGGGCACGGCGACCCCGCAGTCGAACTGCAGCAACTGCCCGGCCGGCAGCTGCTGCATCCGCTACACCGCCCCGGCGACGACCAGCGCCAGCTCGGTGAGCTTCACCTACTCGGTGGCGAACCGCGGCAACGGCTTCCCCGTGTGCAGTGATACCGGCACGATCACGATCAACCTGTGCCGTGTGGACGCGGCGGACGACGTGGCCTCGGTGTGCGCGGGCGGGCAGGTCAACATCCCGGTCCTCGCCAACGACACGACCAACTGCGGAGCGCTCAACTGCTCGTCGATCACGATCCTCTCGCAGCCCAGCCAGGGCAGCGTCAGCGTCGTGTCCAACTGCACCGGGGGCGGATCGTCCTGCCCCTCGACCTGCATCCGCTACACCGCTCCGGCCAACCCGACCGTGACCAGCGTGACCTTCACGTACTCGGTCTCCAACAACCAGAGCCCGGCCTGCTCCGACACGGCGACCGTCACGGTCAACCTGTGCCGGATCGAGGCGGGCGATGTCTCAGGCTTGAGCGTGTGCCTCGGCGGCACGCTCGATGTGTGCGTGCCGGTGACGCTGATCGGCGGCAGCTGTGGACAGGTCAACTGCTCCTCGCTGACCATCACCAGCGCCCCGGCCGCGGGCACCGCGACGGCCCAGACCAACTGCACCAATTGCGCGCCGGGGACCTGCTGCATCCGCTACACCGCTCCGGCCAGCACGGGCCTGAGTTCTGTGAGCTTCACCTACTCCGTGAGCAACAACACGACGCCGGCCTGCACCGACACGGGCACGGTGACGATCAACCTGTGCCGCGTCACGGCAAACCCGGACACGGCCGTGATCTGTCAGGGTCAGACCGCCGTGATCAACGTGCTCGCCAACGACAACACCAGCGGCACGGGCGCGGGCTGCGGAGGCATCGACTGCAAGTCTCTGGCCATCGTCTCGCAGCCGCCGTCCGCGGCGGGGACCGCGGTGGTGGACGCGGGCTGCGCGAGCGGCTCGGACTGTTCGCTGTGCGTGATCCGCTTCATCCCCAATCCGAACTTCACCGGTGTGGCGAGCTTCAGCTACCGCGTTTCGACGCTCGGCACTCCGAGCTGCACGGCGACGACGACCGTCAGCGTAACGGTCAACGGCAATCCGATCGCCAATGACGACACCTTCACGATCCTCGCCGGACAGCTGCCCCCCTACCCGATCGATCTGCTCGGCAACGACAGCGCGGGAATCGGCTGCACGCTGCTCTCCCCGGCGCTGAATCTCACGCTCGGCAACGACCTGGTCGTCGCCCCGCAGCACGGCACGGTGGTGTTCAACCCGGTGACCAACCTCGCCGAGTACACGCCGGGTCCGAGCTTCACGGGGGCTGACAGCTTCCAGTACCGCCTGGTCAACAGCTGCGGCTGCGTGGACACCGCCGTGGTGACGATCGAGAACACGCCGCCGTGTCCGACGGTCAACCGTCAGGAGTGCGGTTCGCTACTCCTGTTCCCCGAGTTCGACAACCGGGCGGGTCAGCGCACGCTGTTCACGATCACCAATGCCTGCTGCGAAAACCTGACGGGCAACACGCGCATCGAGATCGTCTACATCGACAAGACCGCCTGTCTGGAGACCAACCGCACCTACACGCTGACGCCCTGCGACACCGTGACGCTGCTGACATCCAGCTCCGGCCTGATGGGCCAGCAGGGCTACGCGTACGTGTTTGCGAAGAGCGCGACGCCCAACGCGGCCAATCCCAACGGCGTTCCGATCGTTTTCAACCGCCTGATCGGCCAGTCCGTGATGCTCGATGGCATCGCGACCTTCGAGTACGCGGTCAACCCGGTGGTCTTCAAGGCCTACGGTCAGGAAGGCGCTCCCAACGACGATGACAACGACGGCATCCGCGATCTCAACGGCGATCCCACCGCGGTCAACGTCACCGGCATGGAGTACGACCCGGCCCCCGAGCAGATCGTGATCCCGCGCTTCCTCGCGCAGGACGGCTTCCCCTCGGCGGACGTGTGGAGTGAGGTCGTGCTGGTCGCGCTCAGCGGTGGCGCCGAATTCACGACCACGCTCAAGGTCCTGGGCTACAACGACAACGAGCAAGCCTACTCGTCCGAGTATTCCTTCAACTGCTGGGACAAGGTCCCGCTCAACGCGCTGACCGGCAACTTCGCCCAGCAGAGCTTCCTCAGCGTCGGCGGAGACCCGGATGAGATCGTCGGCTGGAATACCCGCGATGCCGGCTGGCTGCTGCTCGACGGCCTGGTGGCGAACTCCGCTCAGGAGTCGATCAAGGACCCGGCCTTCTATGCGCTGCTGGTCGAGCGAGCCTACGGCGAGTTCGCCGCGACGCTGCCCTACGAGCTGTGCCTGCAACCCAACGGCGATCTCGTGCCGCGCTCGCTGTTCGGTGACGGGCCCAACCCGGTCGGCGACGACAACCAGTGAGTGACAAGACCCTTCTCTTCCAGATGAGTGCCAACGCCATGAAAATCAGCCTCCCGCTGTTCGCCAGCCTGTTCCTCAGCGGTCTTGCCACTGCCGATGGACTCAATCCCGGCAGCCTGCTCCTGTTCCCGGAGTTCGATCACTCCAGCGGGCAGAACACGCTGCTGACCGTCACCAACACCAATCGTGATGCCATCACGGGCGCGATCCGCGTGCACTTCAAGTACGTCAGCGGCGTGCCCGGCTCGACGCTGTGCACCGAGGCGGACCGGATCGAGTTCCTCACGCCCGGTGACACGCTGACCGTGCTGACGAGCGCGCACAATCCCGGCCCGTTCAACCGCGGGTTCGTCTACGTCTATGCTGTGAATGTCGCGACGCAGGCGGTGTCCTTCGACTTCCTCGCGGGGGATGCGCTGCAGATCGATTCCGGCAAGGCGCTGCAGCATTCCTTGAGCCCGCTGAACCTGCGCGCGGTTCCCGCGCAGGGGCTGGGCACGGACCTCGATGGGGATGGCCTGCGCGATCTCAACGGTCTGGAGTACGAGGGCGCGCCCGCCAAGGTCCTGATCCCGCGCTTCATGGGACAAGACGCCGGCTACCAGAGCGAACTGGTGCTGATCGGGCTCTCCGGCGGCTCGCAGTTCACCACGCTGCTCGATTTCCTGATGTTCAACGACAACGAGGAGGTCTTCAGCGGCCAGTACTCGTTCCGCTGCTGGCAGAAGGCACCGCTGAGCTCGATCAGCGCGATGTTCGACAACACCTTCCTGCGCGATGGCACCACTCAGGCGAGCGGCGAAATCATCGGCGCCACGGCGCGCGAATCGGGTTGGATCTCGATCAACGGCCATACGGCCTCGAGCATGCTGGCCACGATTCAGGACCCGGCCTTCCTCGCGGTGCTCGTCGAGCGGGGCGGCGGCGGCAACAACCAGGGTGCCGAGATGCCCTTCTTCCAGGGCATTCAGCTCAACGGGGACCTCGTCCCGCAGAGCATCTTCGGCGACCAGAACTGAAACCGGCGCGGGTCCCGCGGGTCAGGGAACCACGTGAAAACCCACCCAGCTCGCGCCCAGCGTGCGCGGCTGGGTGGCAAAGCCCTGTAGGCAGATCAGGGTTCCCGGAGCGTTCGGAAGGCCTAGGAGCTTGCTCGCCAGCCCCTGGTCGTTGAAGCTGCCCATCGGCAGGAAGCTCAGCGTGGCGCGGTCGATGTACAGCGTGCCCAGCGTGGGGAAGAAGGTCGGCGTCAGGGCCGGCAGCGGGGCCTTGAGCAGCACGGCCGGCTGGCCGTGGTTGCCCTGCGTGCGCACTTCGACGCTTCCTCCGGCCGTGGGTCGGCCGATCACGACCAGATCCTCGGCGCTGGAGCGGAACAGGTCGATGCGCCCGCCGCCACCGCCGATGTTGGCATGCACCGCCTTGCTGGCGACGGCGAAGCGCTTGCCGTCGGCGCTGATCTCCACATCGAGTGCGCTGCCCGGCAGGTCGTGGGTCAACAGCGGGGCGTTCTGCGTGCGGGAATAGAGCCGCACTTCCTCGGTGCCAGGCCCCTCGTCGCCCCACACGCCGACCACGAAGCGCGAACCGTCCGCACAGATCGAAACATCGGCCGCGGAATTCTGCAGCAGGCCGGTCCCGCTGACCAGATCGCTCATGCTGCTCGTCTTCGCGACGCAGTCGACGCCGATGACCTTGACCTCGTGGAAGCCGTTGGTGTTGTTGAACAGCAAGGCAGCCGCGCTGCCGTCGTCCGCAAGGTCCAATCGATCACAGGCCCAGCTCCCCGGCCCCGCCCCGATCGAGAAGTCCTGGGAGTAGGCGCCGCTGGTGCCGCGCTTGAAAAAGCGCGCGAAGTTGCTGGTGCCGTACGCGAAGCGGCCACCGTCGCCGCTGATGGCGAAGCCCGAGTACAGGGGCTCGAAGAGGTACTCGGTGTGCTCGATCGCGCCGCTGTTGAGGTTGACGATCAGCAGGATCAGCGAAGAGCTGATCAAAAGACGCGAGCCGTCCGCCGAGAGATCCAGCCCGCGGAAAGCCAGATTGACGTTCACCGAAAAGCTCGACAGCGGCACGGGGGAGAGCGGCGAGAAGACCTTGATGTCGGCCTTGTTCGTGTTCTGGTTGTGGACGGCGGCCACGATGCGCGAGCCGTCGCGCGCGGTGCGCACGGAAAGGCTGTCGTGCCCATTGGTCTGTACCGGCCAGAGGTAGGTCCAGTCGTTGGCCGGATCGGAAGGCCGGATGCGCCGCACCCAGACCTTGCGCGACTGAAGCGTGGCGTCCGCGTAGGTGTCGAACAGCACGGCCTGCAGGTCGTTTGCGTGGGCGCCGGCGACGCAGTGGTGGAAAGTGGGCTCGCTGTTCGTCGACTGGTAGAGCGGGATCGGCGGGTTGGCGTCGTAGGCCGAGAACACGCGCGTGAAATCGGAATAAGGACCAAAGGCGGTCACGACCTGCGAACCGCGGTCGGAGAGCGCGACGACCTTGCCGACCCACGATTCCGTGCCGCTGGAATGCGTCCACAGGAGTCCCGCCGGTCCCAGCTCGGGCGCCTGCGAGCAGACTCCGGGCCCGGCCAGAGCGAGGCTGGCGAACAGGCCTTTCCAGACGATGCGGTCGATCACGGTCTGCTTCCTCCCTGCAGAACCACCCGATGCTGAGGCCCATAGGATAAGCTCCCGAGGGGCCGGCCGGGAGACCCCGGATCTGATTCTTCAATGGGGCAGGCCCGCGCGAGCACGCCACTCGGCCGGGATCCAGGTCCAAGGATGCAGGAAGGCGGTCTGCCCGCTGGAGAACTCGACCATCGAGGTTGGCACGGCCACCAGCCGCGCCTCGCTGTCGAAGATCGCGCCGCCGGAGTTGCCCAGATCGATCGCGGCGTCGGACTTCAGGCGCACGAGGCCGGCGTAGGCTTCCAGACCGCTCAGCACGCCGTGCGTCAGGTGGCGCGGCACCCGATTCTGGCTGCCGCCGGTGCGCGGATAGCCGACCATCCACAGCGGATCACCCTCGAGCACCTGCTCGGGATCTCCCAGCTGCGCGGCGGGCAGGCGGTAGCCGGCCGGCAGAGGCTGACCGTAGTAGCCGCGCTCGATGCGGAGCAGGGCCAGATCGAGCTGTGCATCGCTCCACTCCACCCGCGCGCGAAAGCTCTCCACGGGAGGCAGCGCCGGATCCAGCGTTACGGAAATGGTCGCGCTCTCGGCCGCGCCGAGCACGTGGGCATTGGTCAGCACCCAGCCGGATTCGTTCACGATCGTGCCGCTGCCCACGGAGTCCTCCGTCGCGATCTCGACCACGCTGGCGATCGCGGCCTGGAAAGGCTCCTCGGCGCGCTCCCAGGTGGGCAGCGGCCCGGCGAGCTCCGCGGGCGCCGCGGTGCCCAAGCTCAGGCGGATCGAAAAGCCCCGGCCATCGCCAGAGCGATCGGCATCGACCACATCGAGGTACCAGCGTCCCGGCCTCAGCGGTTCATCGTCGCCGAGCAGCAGCGTTTCGGCGCCCAGCGGCGTCGCGCGTGTCGCGAGCTCCTCGTCCAGCGCGCCGACCGGCCGTCCCGCCCGCGCGTACAGGCTCCAGTCGACGCTGGTCTCGAACAGATCGATACGCGCGGTGCTCGCGCCCGGCGGCACGTCGAACCAGAAACTGTGCGTTCCGCAGTCCTCCGGCAGGCTCTCGACCCGCAGCGCGGCCGCGGAGCCGAGCTCGCGGCCTGCACTGGCCGTCCAGCCGCGCAGTTCCAGCTTCAGCGGAATTTCCCGCAGCATGCGCTGGCCGGTCTGCGGCGGAAGCGGGCCCGCGTAGCGGACCTCGAGCATCCAGGTCCCCGGCGCGATCGCGGGCTGCGTGAAGCGGTTGTGGACCAGCACGCCCAAACCGCCTTCGCAGGCCGCGCTGGAGAGGTCCAGCGGGTCGGACGCGGGGTACAGCTGCAGCTCCAGCGGCAGATCCTCGGACTCGCAGCCAAGCTCGATCGCGATCCACTCGGCCGGCACTTCGATGCGCCAGCGGCTCGACCAGCCCTCCGCAGCGGACAGCGCGAGCGGGACGGGCACGCCAGGCTCGAGTTCCGGCAGATCCGGCGCACGCCCGCAGCCGCCAGCCAGCAGGGCCAGGGCGAGCCACCTCATGCGCTCCGCGACTCGTCCTTCCACCAGTCGCCCTGAGCCACCTCGCGGATGCCCTCCGCGTAGCTGCGCGGCTTCCAGCCCAGCTCGTAGGTCGCGTTGGTGATGTCGTGCTCGTGGTGGAGGTTGAAATAGGCCGACGCGCGCCGGTCTGCCGTGGTGTCCATGAACAGCCCCTTCAGGAAAATGAAGCGATCGGCCCATTTCTTGGGGATGTTGCGGCGTCGGACCGAGCCGCCCGCGGCGGCGATGGTGAGGTCCAGAAACTCGTTGTAGGGAATGCCGGCTGGACCGGCGAGCTCGTACACGCAGTCCACCGCGCGGTCAAAGTGGAAGAAGCGTTTGACCGCATCGACCACGTCATCGACATGCACGGGATTGATCTTGCTCTTGCCGTCGTGGGGGACCCAGATCGATCCCGAGCGGCGCGCGCAGCGGCGCAGCAGCGGTGCCGTGTGCCGGTGGTCGCCGATCCCGTAGACCAGCGTCGGCCGGAAGCTTGCCCAAGCGATGCCCGAGCCGCGTATGATCTTCTCCTGCACGCGCTTGGAGTCGCGGTAGTAGCTGTAGACCGGCGCCCCGATCACCGCCGAGGAAACGACCCAGATCTGGAAGCCCTTGGCCGCGTTCTCGCGCGCGTCCTGCAGGAGCGCCTCGGTGCCGCCGATGTTGACGGCGCGCATCTGCTCCTCGGTGAAGTGGTCGTGCGCGCTGGCGAGGTGCAGCAGGATGTCCACCCCGGACAGAAAACCGCGCAGGCTCTCCTTGTGGAGCAGATCGCCGTGGTGCAGCTCGACCGGGCGGCCTGCGATGGCCGGCAGCGCGCCTTCGCGTCCGGGACGTACGAGCAGTCGCAGGTCATGGCCCATCTCGGCCATGCCTCTGGCCATGTATTGGCCGATGAATCCTGTGGCGCCGGTGATCGCGATCTTCATGCGTTGGAGAGTGGAGCAGGATAGCGCGCGGAACCCGCCGGTTGCCAAGCTCGTCTGCCCGCGCGAAGCTGTTCTTCGACCATGAACGGAGAAAAATCTGCCTGGGGCGTGCTGTGTGCCCTGCCGGAGGAGTTCGGAACGCTGGCTTTGCACGAGCGCACCCGACGCACCCGGGCGGGGCTGACGATCCGCGAACTGGAGATCGGCGGGATCCCGGCGCTGGCCTGCGTCAGCGGCGTGGGCAAGGTGCTGGCTGCGCGGGCCGCGAGCCTCTTGATCGCCGAAGGCGCGACGCGCGGCCTCTTGGTGGTGGGCACCTGCGGCGGACTGGTGCGCGGATTGGACGTGGGCACGCTGGTGCACTGCACGCGCGCGCACCAGACGGATCTGGGCGCGCGCGAGGGCCGCGAAGTTCTTTCCGACGAGCGTCTGCGGCTCGCCTGGCAGCGCGTCGAGCCCGGCCGGGAAGGCTGGTTTCTGACCGCCGATCGGCCGGTGCTGTCCTGGTGGCGGCGCCTGCGCCTGGCGCGCGCCTTCGCCGGCCCCTGCGTCGCCGAGATGGAAACCGCGGCGATCGGGGCGGTGGCGGCGGCCGCCGGCGTGCCCTGGGCGGCGCTGCGGGCCGTCACGGATCGGGCCAACCCCTTGGCCGGGGCGAGTTTCCGGCTGCACATCCCCAGTCAGGGGCCGCGCGCTGCCGATAGCATCCCGGCCCTGCTCCGTGAACTCGAGCGGGACTGACCTTATCCTCTGAGGCCCCGAAGAGACCCGCTTGGACGCCCCGTTGCCAGTAGCCCTGACTCGATTCGTGCGCCGGACCCGCGCGCGCCGCGCGCCGCCGCCGAGGAGGCTGCCGTGGGGCTAGGCGGAACCATCCTGCGGCGCCACTTCGAGCCGATCGTGCTTTCCGTGCAGGTGCTGCTCGACCTGCTGGTCGTGCTGCTGAGCTGCTACCTCGGCTACTGGCTGGGCGGCGAACTCGGCGGCATCGACCTCGAGGGTCCCTTCCTGCAGCAATCCCGCAACGTCTACCAGGAACTCTCGGCGCTGATCGCCGCCGTTTCGCTGGTCTGCTTCCACGCCTTCGGCCTGTACAGCCCGACCAAGAGCCTGCTCAACATGCAGGAGTTCAAGGCCATCGTGAAGAGCACGATCGTGGCCTTCCTGGTGCTGTTGAGCCTGCTGATTTTCTTGCGCGGCACCTCGCAGGAGGGCGAAGGCTGGATCTACGGGCTGATCGTGCCGATCCACGAGTGGATCAAGCTCAACCTCAACGTCGTCTCGCTCTCGCGCGTCACGCTGCTCCTCACCTTCGGCTGGATTCTGGTGCTGATGACCGCCAGCCGCTTCGCCTCCTTCAAGGTGATCCAGCTCCTGCACCGGCGCGGCATCGGCAACCGCAACGTGCTGATCTACGGCGCGGGCGAGACCGGTCAGCGGCTGCAGCGCAAGTTCGCGCAGGTGCCCACACTGGGGCTCAATCTCGTGGGCTTCGTCGATGACGACCCGGCTCGCCTGGGAGCCGCCGTCGGCCGCTCGCGCGTGCTCGGACGCGGCGCCGATCTCGACCAGCTGATCCCCAACCTCAAGGTCTCCGAGGTCTTCGTGGCGCTGCCCGAGGAGCGCGAGGAACATGTGCTCGAGATCCTCACCCGGCTCGAGCAACTCGGCGTGCAGTCTCGCGTCGTGCCGCGTTTTCACCATCTGCTGAGCTTCAAGGTGCGCATCGAGAGCCTGGACTCGATCCCGCTGATCACGCGTTCCGATTCGCGGCCGGGCCTGATCGCGCAGGCGGCCAAGCGCGTGCTCGACATCGGCTTCGCGCTGCTCGCGATCCTGCTGACGCTGCCGCTGTGGATCATCGCGGCCCTGCTGATCAAACAGCAGTCGCCGGGGCCGATCTTCTTCGTGCAGTCGCGCATCGGCAAGGACGGCAAGCCCTTCGACATGTACAAGTTCCGCACGATGCACGTGCATCTGTCGGGCGATGCGCCGACGCCGCGCTCGCGCCAGGATCCACGCCTGACGGGCATCGGACGCTGGCTGCGGCGCTTCAGCTTGGATGAGCTGCCCCAGTTCCTCAACGTGCTGAAGGGCGACATGAGCGTCGTCGGTCCACGGCCGGAGATGCGCTTCATCGTGGAGCAGTACACGCCGCTGCAGGCCGAGCGCTTGCGCGCCAAGCCGGGGATCACCGGGCTGTGGCAGATATCCTACGCCCGCCAGGAAGCGATCCACGACAACCTCGATTACGACCTGTACTACATCGAACACCAGTCCCTGCTGCTGGATCTCGTCATCATCGCGCTGACGGGCTTTGCCGTGGTCAAGGGCACGGGCGCCTACTGAGCCCTGCGATGCGCATCCTGCACGTGATGGAGGCCACGATCGGCGGAACGCGGCGTCATCTGGTCGATGTCTCGCGCGCGCAACTCGCCCGCGGCCACGAGGTCGGCGTGGCGGCCTCCTGCCTGCGCACTCCGGCCTTCGAGCGCGATCTGGAGCAACTGGAGCAGTGCGGGGCGCGCGTGCACCGCATCGCGATGCGGCGCGAGATCGCTCCGCGGTCCGACTGGGCTCATCTCCGGCAGCTGGAGCGCCTGCTCGGCGAGTGGCGGCCCGCGATCGTGCACACGCATTCCAGCAAAGCCGGCGCGCTGGGCCGACTCGCCTCCCTGCGCACCGGCATCGGCGCCCGCGTCCACACGCCCCACACCTTTGCCTTCCTGTTCGGCGCGATGTTCTCGCCCGCCCGGCGGGCGCTGTTCCGCGAGATCGAGCGCTGGCTTGCGCGCCGCACCGCTGCGCTGGTGGCGGTGAGCGAGGACGAGCGCCGGACGATCCTCGCGAGCGGCATCGTGCCCGCGCACAAGCTGCACGTGGTCGGCAATGGCATCGATCCGGCGCCGCTGGAAAGCGCCCAGGCGCTCACCCGCAGCGAACTCGGCGTTCCCGAGCGCGTTCCGCTGCTGCTGTGCGCGGGTCTGCTCAACGCAGCCAAGGGACAGGATCTGCTGGTGGAGGCGCTGCGTGACGCGGGGCTGGAGCACGTCCACCTGCTGCTCGCCGGAGACGGGGAATTGCGCGCCAGCCTTGAGCGCCATGGGCTCGGGGCGCGCGTGCGCCTGCTCGGCCAGCGCGAGGACGTGCCGCGGCTCCTGAAAAGCGTCGATGCGCTGGTGCTACCCTCGCGCTGGGAGGGCATGCCGTACATCGTGCTCGAGGCGCTGGCGGCTGGCACGCCCGTGCTCGCGACTCCGGTCGACGGCGCGCGCAGCGTGCTCGGCGCGAGCGGGGCCGGTCTGTTGGCCGCGCGCATCGACGCCGCCGCCATCGCCGAGCTCTTGCGCGCCTTCTTGGAACTCTCGCCCGCGCGGCGCGCCGAGATGGCACACGCCGGCCGGCAGTGGGCGCGCGAGAATGCCACGCTGGAGGCCATGGTGCGCGGGCTTGATGCCGTCTACGGAGCGCTGGCATGAGAATCCTGCACCTGATCACCACGCTGGATGTCGGCGGCGCGGAGATGCACCTTCTGGCGCAGGTGCGCGGACAGACGGCGCGCGGACATGTCGTCAGCGTGCGCTACCTCAAGGGCCACGGTTCCCTGCACGAGGACTTTCTCGCGGCCGGCGCGCGCTCGGTCGAGTGCCTGCCGCTGGGACCCGGCTTCGCCTGGCGGCTGCGCACGCTGGCGGGCGAGCACGACATCGTGCACACGCATCTGCTCAAGGCCGACATGGCGGCCGCCGCCGCGCTGCGGCTCTTCGGCGGCTCAAGCAAGCTCGTCTCGAGCAAGCACAACGACGAGCAGGTGCTGACGCATCCCACGGTCGGACGCATCCACGGTCTCCTCGGTCGCGTTCCGCGCGCGACGATCGTGCTCTCCGACCATGTCGGCCGCTTCATCGGCCACCACGGACGCATCCCGACGACGCGCCTGCGGCGCATCTACTACGGGCTCGATCCCACACCCTTCCGGGCCGCGACGAGCATGAGCACGGCCGAACGCGACGAGCTGCGTGCCAGCTTCGGATTCACGCCCCAGACGCGGCTCGCGCTGTGCGTGGCGCGCTTTGCGCCCCAGAAGGCGCACGAGGTGCTGCTGCGCGCGCTGGCCCTCGCGCGCCAGAGCGAGCCGGCGCTGGGGCTGCTGCTCGTGGGAGACGATCCCTTCGGCGATGGCCGGCGCAGGGCGGAGGCGGTCGCGGAGGAGTGCCGGCTGGGTTCGGCCTGCGTGTTCGCGGGCATCCGGCGCGATGTGCCGCGCCTGATGGCGGCCTCGGACTGGTTCGTGATGAGCTCGCTGTGGGAGGGGCTGGGGCTGGTGTTCCTCGAAGCCATGGCCGCGCACAAACCCGTGCTTTCCACGCGCGTCTCCGCGATTCCGGAGGTGGTCGAGGACGGCGTCACCGGGATCCTCGTGCCGCCGCGCGACCCCGAGGCGCTGGCGCAGGGCCTATTGAGGCTGGCCCGCGACAGCGCGCTGTGCGAACGCATGGGACAGGCCGGCGCCGAGCGCGTGGAAAGGATTTTCGGCCTTGATCGGATGGTCGAGGAGACGCTGGCGGTCTACAGGGAGGTTCTGGAGGCCTGACTTGAGTCCGTCGGGCACTTCGGTCGATTTTCACACGGATGGGTCAGGAATCCAGCCCCCCCGACACTCAGGCCCCGGTCTACCGCGGCCCGGATCGTCGCCGTCGCCCGACGCCGCGCTTCTCGCGCTTCACGTTCTGGGGCGGCCGCCGCAAGCAGGCGCGCCGCGCCGGCGAGCGCGAGACGAGCTTCGTGGATCAGTACGACATCCGTCTGTGGCTGATCGTGCTGTGGGTCTCGCTGATGAACATCGCCGACAGCTTCTTCACGCTGGTCCACCTGCAGAACGGCGGCATCGAGGCCAATCCCTTCGCCGCGGCGCTGCTGGAGACGGGCCGCACGGGCTTTGTGCTGTGGAAGTGCGGGCTGATCTCGGCCGCGCTGGTGGTGCTGGTGATCCACAAGAATTTCCTCGTCGCCCGGGCAGGATTGAAGCTCTCGATCGTCGTGTACACCGGCCTGTGCCTGTACCACCTGGCCCTTTTCTGGGTGTAGCCTGCTCGCGCTGGAGCGGCGGCCCGCCCCGCCCTAGACTCCGCTCAGGAATATCGCGTGTCGGCTGAATCCCATTGCCTGATCAGCGGCGGCGCCGGTCTGATCGGCCGGGCGCTGGCCCTCGAATTGTCCAGTCGCGGCCGGCGCGTGACGGTGCTCGACGATCTCTCGGGGCACTCGAGCTTTCCCAAGCTGCCCGATGGCGTCGAGTGCGTGCGCGCCGACGTGCGCGACGGCGCGGCCCTCGAGGCTCACTGCCGCAGGCTCCGGCCCGACACGCTGTTCCATCTGGCGGCGATCGTCGGCGTGCGCCGCGTGCTCCGCGATCCCGCTGAGGCCTACGAGTCCAGCCTGGCAGGCGCGCGGGCCTGCCTCAGCGCGCAGCGGGCGATGGGAGGCCGCATGCGGATCGTGTTCGCCTCCTCTTCCGAGGTCTACGCCGAACAGCCCGGCCGGCTCGACGAGCAGGCGCCAGTGCGCACGCAAACCGGCGGGCGCTGGGCCTACGCGGCCGCCAAGCTGGCTTGCGAGCGACTCGTGCTGGCCGCGGATCCCGATTCGCGCGTGCTGCGCTTTTTCAACGTTGTCGGTCCCGGACAATCGGCGGAGGCGGGTATGGTGCTGCCTCGCTTCGTGGAGCGCGCGCGCGCCGGACTCGATCTGGAGCTCTATGGATCGGGCGCGGCCCGGCGCACCTACGCGCATGTCGACGAGGTCGCGCGCGTGCTCGGTGACCTCGAGCAGCACCCGCATTGGAAAACCCCGATCCTCAACGTCGGCGGCTCGGCGCGCGCCAGCGCGCGCGAACTGGCCGAGTGCGTGCTGCGGCTCAGCGCCTCGAGGGCCGGCCTGCGTCAGGTCGATCCGCGCCAGGAGCTCGGCGGCAGCTTCGAGGAGGTCGGCTCGCGCGAGCCGGCGCTCGCTCGCCTCGCGGAACTGGGGATCGAGTTGCCGAGTCGCTCGCTGGAAGCGATTGTCGGGGACATGCTGGAGCGCCACCCGCACAAGGAGCACATGCCATGCGCATCGCGCGCGTGATGACGCGGCTCAACCTCGGAGGCCCGGCGCGCCAGGCGCTGGCGAGCGATCGCTGGCTCATGGAGCGAGGCCACACACTGCGCCTGTACACCGGCGAGAGCGAGGCCGGCGAGGGCGATCTTTGCGAGGAGTTCGCGCGGCGCGGCCACGATGTGCGGCACATCCCCGGGCTGGCGCGCGGCATCAGCCTCGTGGGGGACTGGCGCGCGCTGCGTGCGCTCCGGCGCGAACTCAGCGCCTTCGCTCCCGATATCGTGCACACGCACGCTTCCAAAGCCGGCGCGCTCGGCCGCCGCGCGGCGCGCGACCTGGCGCAGGCGGGGCGCGTCCACAGCTTCCACGGCCACGTGCTGGAAGGTTATTTTCCGGCTCCGGTTTCCAAGGCGCTGGTGGCGCTGGAAACGCGGCTGGCGCGCGAAACCGACCTGCTGATCGCGGTGAGCCACGCCACGGCCGAGGATCTGACGCGGCTGGGCGTCGCGCAGGGCGCGCTGGCGGTCGTGCCTCCGGGCATCGAGCTCGAACCCTTCCTCGAGTTGCGCGGCCGTCACGGCGGCCTGCGCGCGGAGATCGGGGCCAGCGAAGATGATTTCGTGGTGGGCATGGTGGGACGGCTCGCCGAGGTCAAGCAGCCTCTGCGCGCGCTCGCGATCTTCGAGCTGCTCGCCGCGAGTCAGCCAGGACTGCAGCTCGTGTTCATCGGCGACGGCGAGCTGTTCACGGCGCTGGAGCGGCGCATCCGCGCCTATCCGGTGGCTCTGCAGCGCCGCGTGCACCTGCTCGGCGCGCGGAGCACGATGCCGCCGCTGCTGGCCGATCTGGATGCCGTGCTGCTGACCTCGCGTTCCGAGGGATTGCCGGTCGCGCTGATCGAGGCGGGCGCCGCGGGCAAGCCCGTCGTGGCCGCGAACGTCGGTGGCGTCAGCGAGCTGGTGGTCCACGAGCGCACCGGCTTTCTCGGCGACAACGACGACGAGCTCGCCTTCGGCCTGGCGCAACTGTGCGGCAACCGCGCGCTGGGGCCCGCCATGGGGCAGCGCGCGCGCCTGCGGATCGACAAGCGTCACAGCGCGCAGGCGCTCGGCAGCCACCTCGAAGCGCTCTATCGGCAGGTGCTGGAGGCGCGGCGATGAGGCTCCTGATGCTTTCGGGCGACACGCAGGTGGTGGTCGGGGAAAAGGGCCCGTTCCACGCGCTGCAGCGCGAATTCTCGCGCTGGTTTGAGCGCATCGACGTGCTGGTGCCAGCGGCGAGGAAGCCGGTCACCACCCGCTGCCTGTTCGAGGTCGTGCACTTCCATCCCGTCGAGGCCGCCCGCACGCGCCGCGCCGGTCGCATCGCGGAGCTGGGCGAAGAGCTGATCGCCGAGCACCATGCGAAGCTCATCGTCAGTCACGACTACGGGCTGTTCGCCAACGGCGTCGCGGCCGCACGCATCGCGGCCCGCACGGGCGTTCCCTATCTCTCCGAACTGCACCACATTCCCGGCTATCCGATCGCCGAGTCGCTGCGCGAGCGCATCGAGCGGCGCTTGGCGCGCGCCTACGTCGGCTACGCGCGGGAGCGCGCGCTCGCCTTCCGGGTCGTCAACCGCCAGCAGATGCCAGAACTGCTGCTGCGCTGGGGGGTGGCGCCCGAGAAGATCGCCGTGATTCCCTCCCTGTACATCGACCAGCGGGTCTTCCGCGTGTCCGATCAGCCGGTCGAGCCGCGCTTCGACCTGTGCTTTGTCGGCCGGATGGTCGAGAACAAGGGCTTGCTGCGGCTGGTCGACGCGTTCACGGCGCTGCACGAGCGGGGCCGCGCCTGCAGCCTGCTGCTGGTTGGGCGCGGTCCGCTGCAGAAGACCGTCGCCGCGCGACTGGAGCGGCGCGGACTCGCGGCGCACGTCACCTGGAAGGAGTGGGTCGCCGAACCGCTCGATCTGGCGCAGCTGTACCGCGAATCGCGCGTGGTGGTCTGCGCCTCGACCTGCGAGGGCGGTCCGCGCTTCACGGTCGAGGCGATGGCCTGTGGAACCCCGGTGGTCAGCACGCCGGTGGGCGTGATGCCGGATCTACTGGCCGACGGACAGGCGGGCTTGCTGGTCGGCTTCGATGTGGCGAGCCTCGCCGAGGGGCTCGAGCGCTGCCTCGAGGACGAAGCGCGCCGGCGCCGCCTGGGCGCCGAGGCGGCGCTGCGCGCGCTGCCCTTTGAGTACCAACGGAGCATTCACTTCTACGCCAGCGAGCTCCACCGCCTGTGCGGCGAACGCATGCCGGAGAAGGCGCTGCGCGCATGAAGCTCTTGTTTCTGACGCAGGTGGTCGACGCCGAGGATGCGGTGCTTGGCTTCGTGCCGCGCTGGATCCAGGGGCTCGCGCGCGAGTGCGAGGAGGTGCGCTCGATCGCGCTGCGCGCCGGAGACCTCTCGAGCCTGCCCGCGAACGCCAGCGTACGCGTCGTGGGCGAGCGCGGTCTGTTTCAACGCTGGTGGCGCTACCGCGGCTTCCTGCGCGAGGCCCTCGTCGACGATCGTTTCGATGCCGTGCTGGCCCACATGGTGCCGCGCTACGCGCTGCTCGCGCGCGCTCGCGCGCGGGCCTGCGGTGCGGGGCTGTTCCTGTGGTACACGCACGCCGGCGTCGATCGGCGGCTCGAGCGCGCCGTGGAGCAGGTCGACAAGGTCTTCACCGCCAGTGAGGAATCGCTGCGCATCGAGACTCCCAAGCGGGTCGTGACGGGCCATGGCATCGATCTGGCGCACTTTCCGCCCGCGCGGCCGGAGGAACGCGTGCCGCTCTCCGTGCTGAGCGTGGGGCGCCTCTCGCCCGCCAAGGACCCGCTCGTCTTGATCGAGGCGCTGGCGCGCTTGCGCCAAGGCGGTCTGCCCGCGACGCTCGAGCTGGTGGGCGGCACGATGACCGAGGCCGACCGCGTGTACGAGACGGCCGTGCGGGCGCGCGTGCGCGAGCTTGGGCTGGAAGCCGCCGTCAAGTTCGCGGGCGCCCGGCCCTGGCTCACGATCGCGCCGCGCTACCGAGCGGCCGCGGTGGTGGTCAACGCCAGCCACACGGGCAGCGTCGACAAGGTCGTGCTGGAAGCGATGGCCAGCGGCACGCCGGTACTCTCCTGCAACGCGGCGATTCCGCGCGTGCTCGCGGCGCTGGGAGCGGAGCGCGAGGCACTGCTGTTTCGCCCGCGCGATCCCGAGGATCTCGCGCGCCGGTTGCGCGCGCTGCTGTCGCTCTCCGAGACGGAGCGTCTGCGCCTTGGAACGGCCCTGCGTGCGATCGTCGAGCGCGATCACGAGGTCGATCGCCTGATGCGGCTTCTGGTCGCGCACATGCGCGAGGGGCGCGCGTGCTCGTGAGCCCGCACGCGCGCGAGATTCTCGAGCCGTTGACGCGCGTCACCCGCTGGCTGGCGGGCTGGCGCGACGCGCAAGGTCGGATCATGTGCCCCGAGCACGGCGTGGAGCACACCGGCAAGAGCGCGTACGCCATCGTGCTCGCGGCGCGCCTGTGCCGCCTCGATCCGCAGGCGGACCGCGCCTGGCTGCTGGAACTCGCGCGCGGTCAGGCGCGCCGGGTGGTGAGCAATCTGGTGCGCGAAGGCACGAGTCCCTGCCACACCTTCCGGCCCGGCCGCCACGATCCGTTCAATTGCTCCAACAGCGTCATCGACGGCGGCGCCTGTGCCGATGCGCTGGCCGAGTTCGTGCGCGAATTCGGCGCCCAAGTGCCGGCGGAGGAGCGCGAGGCGGCGCGCGCGGCCTGCCTGCTGCACGCCCGCACGTACTTGCGCTACGCCGTGCTCGACAAGGGCATTCCAGCTCAGCGCGCGTGGGGGCTCACGGGGCTGGCGGCGGCCTGGTCGCTGGAGCGCGATCCGGTGCTGGAAGCGGCCGCGATCGAGGCGATCGGCGTGCTCGAAGGCATCGCGCATGCCGATGGCAGCTATCCCTACCATCCCGTGGAGTGGGGCGGGGAACACCCCGGTTCCTCGGATGTCTCGAGCTTCTACCACTCGCGCATCCCCGGCTTCGTGCTCCATGCGCTGGGCCTGCTCTGCCGCGACCCGCGCTCGGAGTCCTTCGCCGCCCCGCTGGCGCGCGCGCTCGAGTTCCTGCTCGCGCTGGTCGGCCCCGATGGCCTCAAGCCCGGACTGCTCGAGGCCAAGCCCTGGTACTGGGGGGCGCACCACGAGGTGGCCAGCCATCCCTTCGACGTGCACGCGCTGTGCCTCGCGCACCAGTTGAGCGGCCGTGTGGCGTACGCGGAGGCAGCAGCCGCCTCGTTCCGCGCCTGGGTCGCGCACCTCAAGCCCAGCGGCGAGCCCCAGAGCCATCTGCCGGCGGCGGGCAGCGGGCGCAGCTACCAGTGTCCGCTGTTCTGGGCCGCCCACGCGGCCTGGATCGCGCGCGTGGCCGAGCCGCTGACGCGCGCTCTGGCACTGGAAAAGCCGCGCATTCCCTCGCCCGGATCGATCGAGATCTCCGTGCGCTGCTTTCCGCAGGCGGGGCTGGCGCGTCTGGAGGATGCGCGGGTGGTCGCCTGGGTGCGCGGAGCGCGCCCGGCGCACAATGTCCACCACGGCGGGCCGATCGGCGGCGGGCTCCTGCGCGTGTACGACAAGCCCACTGGCGCGGATCTGCTCGCGCGAGGGCACGCCGCGCTCCGAGAGGGGCCCGAAGCGGAGTGGAGCGGGAGGGCCGGTCCCTGGATCTGGTCGCGCGGCTGGCGCTCGGGCCGCTCGGAGCTGCGCTTCGCGCTGTGGCTGGCGCGCGTCGATTGGCGCGCGGGCCGGCTCGTCGAGGCGCTGTGGCAGGTGCCGCGCGTGCTGCGGCGCGGCGTGCTGGACTACGCTTCGGGATCCGTGGGCAGCCAGCATGCCGACGAAGTCGAGCTCTGCCTCCTGCCCGAGGGCGTGGAGCTTCATTCCAGGCTGGCGCACCCCGATGGCAGCGCACTCGAGGCTTCGAGGCTGGTGCGCTCGTACCGGGTCGGCGGGGGAGCTCTGGAGGTCGAAGAACGCCTGCTCGACGCTGGCGGCGCGCGCGCGCTCGACTACCGGATCCCCCGACGGGCCGCCGAGGTGCTGCGCGAGGGGGGGCGGATTTCGTACCGTCTGGAGGCGCCATGAGCCCTCATCCCGCATTCCACAGACCGGCTGCCGGGCTGTTGACCTCGCTTCAGGCCGGGGTCTCGGCCGGCTTTCTCGTCGGCACCCTGCACGGCCTCGCCGATGGCCTCGTCGCGGGGCTCGTGGGCACGGCCGATCTGGGCGCGTGGGACTGGATCGGCTGCGTGGGCTCGGCGATCGGCCTGTACGTCGCGCTGTGGATGGTCCTGCTGGGAGCGCTGGCGCTGCTGACGCATCCGCTGCTCGGCAACCGGCTGCGCGAGCTGACGCGCCGCTACCTCGCCTGCGTGGCGGTGGGCTTCGGGCTGGTGCTGTTCGTCGAGCTGTATTGGTGGTCGCGGCCCTGGGTCTTCTACGGCCGGCCCGCGCTCTCGATCGAGCGCCTGCTGAGCGCGGCGGGCATGCTGCTCGTGTGCGCCCTCGCCGGCTGGTGGCTCGCGCGCTGGTTCACGCGTCTACCAGCCGCGCTGATGCGCTCGATCTCGATCGTCGCGGCGCTCGGCATCGCCTGCGGGTTCGTCCACCACGCGATCGCCGACGCTGCCGCGCCGCGCGGGGAGCTCAGCCAGACCAGTCGCGACCAGCCCAACATCCTGTTCGTGGTGGTGGACGCGCTGCGCCGCGACACGCTGGGCTGCTACGGGGATCCGCGAGTCAAGACTCCGCACATCGACCGCCTCGCCGCCGAGGGCGTGCTGTTTGAAAACCACTTCGCGCAGGTGCCGTTCACTTGGCCTAGTTTCGGCTCGATGCTGACGGGCAAATACCCGCGCCGCCACGGACTGGTGAAGATGGAGCCGGGCTTGCGCATGCCGCCCAACATCACCCTGCCCTGGCACCTCAAGACGGGGCAGCGGCTCGACGGCCGCGAGATGCAGGATAGCGACTGGCTGACCGCGAGCTTCCACACGGGCACGCTTTCGACCGGCTCGGGCCTGCTGCGCGGCTTCGACGAGTACTTCGAGGCCATGGTCGGTCACGATCTGGTGCGCCTCGACAGCACTTGGAGCGTATTTCGCAGCGATCTCCTGCTGTTCGTGTTCAAGAACAAGTTCGAGGCGCGCTTCGACAGCGCGATCGTCGCCAGCAGCGCGCGCGAGTGGCTGGAGCACAACCACGGGCGCCGCTTCATGACGATGGTGCACCTGTACTCCACCCACACGCCTTACGATCCGCCGCGGCATCTGCGCGAGCAGTACCTCGATCCGAACTACAAGGGACCGATCCACGCCTTCTATTCGGTTCAGCGCGAGGCGATCGAGGACGGCCGCTACCAGCCCACCCCGGAGGACATCCAGCGCATCCGCGATCTGTACTACGGCGGCGTCGCGCACGCCGACGAGATGATCGGGGAACTGCTCGAAGCCCTGCGTGCGCGCGGCGTGCTCGATTCGACGCTCGTGATCGTCACCAGCGACCATGGCGAATCGCTGGGCGAGGACGGTCTGTGGGAGCACGACCACATGGTGCAGACCAACCTGCGCATTCCGCTGCTGATGCGCTGGCCCAAGGGCCTGCCCGCCGGCAAGCGCGTCGGGGCGATCACCGACTCGATCGACATCCTGCCCACCGTGTGCGAGCTTCTCGGCCTCAAGCTGCCGGTCGATGACAGCGAGGTGCAGGCCTTCGGCGAGATCGACGGCGCCAGCCTGATGCCGCTGATCCGCGGCGAAGCCGCCGCGGTGCGCGCGCATTCCTTCGCGGAAAACGCCTACTTTCATGCGGCGCAGGACGGCCGCTTCAAGCTGCTGGTCGATGCGCGCGCCTCGAGCGAGCCGACGCTGGCGGCGGCGCGCCTCGTCAAGGATCGCTTCGTTCCGCGCCTATATGACCTCGCCGCCGATCCTCATGAGCAAACGGACGTGCTCGATCTGCATCCGGGGCCGGCCGAGGAGCTCTTTCAGGCGCTGCGGCGCTGGAACGAGCGTCTGCCGGTGCGCCGCATGGAGGAGTCGCACCGCGATCTGGAGATGAAGGCCCGCTTCCAGGAACTCGGTTACACCGGCGGCGACGAGGAGGCGCCGCCGAGGGCTCCGCGATGAAGTCGCTGGTGCTGGTGGCCAACGCGCGCCTGCCCTCGGCGCGCGCCCAGTCGCTGCAGGTCGTGCAGTGCGCGGCGAGCTTCCAGCGCGCCGGCGTGGACACGACGCTGCTGACGGCGCGCCGCCACAGCCGCCTCGCCCTGCCCGAGGGCGTCGATCTGTTCGATTGGTACGGGGTTCCAAAGGGCCACCGGCCAGCGCTTCGCGAGGCCGACTGCGTCGACTGGATCGAGCGCCTGCCGCGCGCTCTGCAGTATGTCCCGGCGCGCGTTCAGGAACTGAGCTTCTCGCGCGCCGCGGCGCGGAAGATCCTCGGCGAATGGCCGACGGCCATCGTCTATTCCCGCGAAGTCGAATGCGCGCACGCGCTGCTCAAGCGGCAGCATCCCGCGGTGTTCCTCGAGATCCACCGCGTGCCCGGAGGGCGCCTGCGTCGGCGCGCGCTGCTGTGGGCGGGCTTGCGCGCCCGCGGAGTCGTGGCGATTTCGGGCGGCGTGCGCGCCGATCTGATCGAGCTGGGCCTGCCTATGGCCTCGATCACGGTCGAGCACGATGGTTTCGAGCTCGCGCGCTTCGCCGAGCGGCTGGAGCGCGCCGAGGCGCGCCGCCGGCTTCGGCTGCCCGAGTCCGCCCCGATCGTCGCCTACACCGGCGGCCTGCTGGAATGGAAGGGCGTCGACGTGCTGCTCGAAGCGGCGCGTTCGCTGCCCGAGGTCTACTTCGTGATCGCGGGAGGCATGGAAGCGGATGTGCACCGGCTGCGCGAGCGCGCCGGCGGCCTCGCCCACGTGCGCATCGACGGCTTTCAGCCGCCGGAGACCGTCCCCTGGTACCTCGCGGCGGCCGATCTCGCCGTGGTGCCCAACCGCGCCCGACCGGCGATCAGCGCGAGGTACACCTCACCGCTCAAGGTCTTCGAGGCCATGGCGGCGGGCATTGCGCTGGTGGCCTCCGACCTGCCCGCGCTGCGTGAGCTTCTGACGCACGAGCGCGATGCGCTGTTGGTGCCGCCGGAGGATCCCGCCGCGCTGGCTTCGGCGATCGAGCGGCTCCTCGGCGATTCGGCCTTGCGCGAGCGGCTCGCGACCGCGCTCGCCGCGCGTGCTCCCGAGCACAGCTGGGACGCCCGCGCGGAGCGGCTCTCCGTCTGGATGAGGGCGCGCCTTGGCTAGCGCAGACCGCCGAGCAGCGCGCGCGCGCGCTTGGCGTAGCTCGACTCGAAGCTCTCGCGGCGCACGGCGAGCTTCTTTTTCAGCTCGGTGTCCTTGAGCAGCTTCTTCGCGGCGCCGCTGAGATGCTGCTCCAGCTCCCGCGACTCCAGCCCGCCCGGCAGGGCCTTGGCAAAACCCACCAGCGCGCGGTAGTAGCCCTCCTGACCCGCCACGCGCCGACAGCCCTCGATCAGCGTGCTGGCGATGGCGCCATGCTCGAGCGCGCGCCAGCCGGGATGGCGCGCCAGCGTCTCGCCCCAGCCATCGAGGAAGGGGCCGAGCGGCAGCAAGAGGCGCGGGCTGGCGCGCAGCAGCTTCTGTTCGCGCAGCGGGTAGTGGCGATGGCCTTCGCCGGCGAGCAGCTCGCGGTAGATCGCGGCTGCCTGGCCGAAGGCGCCGGAATAGCGCTCCAGCCGCTCGCGCGCGAGCGCTCCGTAGCGCTGCAGCGGTTCCTCGGCCCATTCGCGCACGCCCTTGCGATCGAGCGCCTGCAGGATGTCGCCCGCATTGTGCGTCATCGCGTTGGCGAGGTTGCACAGCTCGATTTCCCGGCCCGCTCGCGCCGCGAGTTCGCGGAAGGCCTGGGCCTCGCGGCCAAGCTCGGCGTCGATCGCCGCGTCGACGCGCGCGGCATCCTGCGCGCGGCCGGCGGCCTTCATGCCCAGTAGGGCCCCGCACAGCACGGAGAGCCGCTCGCCGTCATGTCCGCTGACCGGGCCGAGTCCCTCCACGTGCACGCAGCGCGCGGAAATGCCTGTGATGTCCCAGGCGGACAGCGCGAGGGTTAGCTCGAGCATGATGTCGCGCTCGGATTCGGGCATCGGCTCGAACCACAGCGCGTGCCGGATCTTGGCATCCACATCGGTGGGCACGTAGCTTGCGACCGAGGCGAAGTGCGCCGCGAGGCACAGCGCGAAATAGTCGGTGCGGTTCTCGGGCGTGGGCGCCTCGCAGGGCGAGAGCAAATCGGCATGGCGCAGCACGGACCACCAACCCAGCGGATGGAAGGCGTGCTGGTGCAGGCGCTCGCCGCTGGTCCGCGGCACGCGCCCCTGATCGGGGTGCGTGCCGTCGAAGAGCCAGGGGGCGGCGTTGCGAACCTCCTCGACGAGCGTGCCGGGGCCAATGAAGCCCCCGAAAGCGCCGCGACCCTCCTTGCCCTGAACCATGAGCGCCTGAGCGTGACGTGGAAAGCGTTGAAATGCACGCGCTTGCAGGTCGAAGAGCGGTAGTGTTCGATTTCAGCCCCATGCGCGTGCTCTACCTGACCGATTCGCTCTCCGACCTCGACGGGGTCGGGCGCTATGCGGTGCGGCTGATCCACGCGCTGGAGGAGTTGGAACCGGGGCTTGAGGTGCGCGTGCTGCTCTCCCGCAAACATCGACCGACCTCCGCCGACGTGCCCTCGCGCTGGCAAGTCGACGTGGCGCTGCCACCCGACTATCTGTTCCACATGAGCCGTCCGCGCTTCTGGGCGAATTCGCTGCCCGCCATCGCGCGCACGGCGCTGGCCGCCCGCGGCTGCGATCTGGTGCATGCCATCAAGGACTATCCGCACAACTGGATCGCGCTTTCGGGCGCGCGGCTGGCGGGCCGGCCCTGCATCGCCACGGCGCACGGGACCTACAGCGTGCAGCCGCTCAAGGATCCGCGCCACGCGCGCCGCGCGCGCGCTGCGTACGCCCGCTTCGAGCGCCTGATCAGCGTCAGCGCGTACACCGCGCGGCTGCTCGAGCGCGAACTGGGGCCCGATCCGCGGCGGGTGGTGATTCCCAATGCGGTCGATGCCAAGGATCAGGCGGGTGCGGCCCTGAGCGAGCCGCGTCCTTGGCATGCGCACCCTTACACGCTGGCGATGGGGGAACTCAAGGAGCGCAAGGGACACCATCTGTCGCTCGGCGCCTTCGCCGCCCTCGCGCCGCGCCACCCGCACTGGCACCACTACATCGTCGGCCGGCTGTCGGGCGACGACTACGAGGTGCGACTGCGCGCGCGGGTCGCCGAGAGCGGGCTCACCGAGCGCGTGCACTTTCTCGGCAACATCCCCGAAGCCGACAAGCGCGACCTGATGCAGCGCGCCTCGATCTTCATTCACACGCCCGTCACCGCCAGCGACGGTGGCTTTGAGGGCTTCGGCATTGTCTACCTCGAGGCGGGTGCCTGCGGTGTGCCCGTCATCGGTTCGCGGGACAGCGGAGCCGAGGACGCGGTGGTCGACGGCGTCACGGGACTGCTCGTCGAGCAGCAGCTGCCCGCCGTGACGCGCGCCCTGGAGCAGCTGATGCAGGACAGCGCGCTACGCCAGCGGCTGGGTGAGCAGGGGCGCCTGCATGCCCGGCGCAGCGATTGGCGCACGAATGCCAAGGCCGTGCTGCAGCTGTACCGCGAAGCGCTGGCGAAGCAGGGAAGCTGATGGCGATGCGCATCCTCCTGCTCAACGACCTCCACGATCCGCGCATCGGCTCCTCCGTGCGCCTGTGCTACCAGCTGGCGCGCCAGTTCGCCTCCGCGGGGCATATGGCCGAGATCGTCAGCACGAGCGAGAAGGCGGCGGACAGCGGCCCCACCGAGATCGAGGGCGTCCGCGTGCATCGCCTGCACTCCTCGTACAACCCGCGCTGGCGTTCCTGGGTCAGCCTCGACAACCCGCGCGTGCGCGAGCCGCTCGCGCGGATCTACCGCGAGTTCCGCCCCGACATCGTCCATGCGCACCTGATCCACACGCACCTTTCCTACGCCGCGCTGACCGAGGCGCGGGCCGCCGGCGCCGCCGTGCTGTTCACCGCGCACGATGTGATGACCTTCTGCCATCAGAAGCTGACCTGCTTTCACGGCGGCGCCGCGCACGGTGGCGCGCTGCGCGACTACCGCGCCTACTGGCAGAAATGCCTGCCCTGCCAGCGCCTGCGCTGGAATCCCTGGCGCAACCGCGCCATCCGGCGCGTGCTGGAGCGCGATGTGCAGCGCATCAGCGCCGTATCGCACGAGCTCGCCCGCGCGCTCGGCGAGAACGGGATCCGCGTTGATCGCGTGCTGCACAACGCGCTGGAGCTGCAGGCCCGCCCCGTCAGCACGGCCGCCGTCGAGCGCTTCCGCCGCGAGCGCGGGCTGGAAGGCATGCAGCTGATCGCGATGGGCGGACGCCTGCACGAGCAAAAGGGCGTGTTCCAGCTGCTCGAGATGCTGCACGGACTGGCCCCGCGCTTTCCACAGCTGCGGCTCATGGTGCTCGGCAAGCGCGATGTCTACGAGCGCGAGTTCGCCATGCGCGCACGCGAGCTGGGCGTCGCGGAGCGCATCGTCGCCACGGGCTGGCTGGAAGGCGAGGAGCTGCAGGCAGCGCTCGAGGCCGTCGATGTGTTCGTGACCCCCTCGATCTGCTTCGACACCTTCGGCATGGTCAACCTCGAGGCCATGGAGCACGCCAAGCCGGTGGTCGCGACGGTCTTCGGCGGCAGCCCGGAGGTGGTCGAGGACGGAGTCAGCGGCCTGATCCGAAATCCTTTCGATCTGGAGGGTTTTTCCCGGGCGATCGGCGATCTCCTGAACGACCCGGCCCGGGCGCGGGAAATGGGGCGGGCGGGACAAGTGCGTCTGGCCCAGAGCTTTAGGATCGAGCGGCTGGCGGCGGAGTGCCTCGAGGAGTACCGCCGGGCACAGGCGCCTTGATCGAAACTGCATCCAAAGCCCATCCGCAGCCGATACAGCAACCGGACACTCCTGCTCCGGCTCCGCCTCAAGTTGCGGGAATCTCACGCGAGGGGTAGAGTTCATCCTCGGCTTATCTACAAAAGCACCCTCGTACCACACCATGCGCAAAATCCTGCTTACTTACGTCAAGCCGCACGTCCAGGAAGATCCGCTGGCGATGGTGCTGGGCATCGCTTACCTCGGGGCCGCTCTGGAGCGCGAAAAGATTCCGGTCGAGCTGTGCGACGAGCGCATCGTCAACGACCAGTACATGCGCGATGCGATCGACCGCAACGACGTGATCGGCTTCGACGCGCTGACGCCCAACATCCGCCGGGCCATCGCTTGGGCGAAATACGCCAAGTCCAAGGGCAAGATCACGATCATGGGCGGACCGCACGCCTCGGTCGACCAGGGCATCTTCCTCGACTCCGGCCACTTCGACTACGTGCTCAAGGGCGAGGCCGAGGAGACCCTGCCGCAATTCATGAAGGCGCTCGAAGGCGGGCGTCTGGAGGACCTGCAGGCCGTGGCTGGACTCGCCGGCGTGCGCGACGGCCAGCTCGTCATCGACAACTCGGCTCCGCCGCTGATCAAGAAGCTCGACGACCTACCGCTGCCGGCCCGGCATCTCTTGCCGATGGACCGCTACTTCCAGCTCAACCCCGAGCGCCTCACTTACATCTTCACGACGCGCGGCTGCCCCTTCAAGTGCATCTTCTGCCAGAAGGAACTCACCGGCCGCGGCTTCCGCGTGCGCTCGACCGAATTGATCGTCGATGAGCTCGAGCACATCGTCAAGACCTACAACCCCGGCGTGATCCTGTTCGTGGACGAGATCCTCACGCTGCGCAAGAAGCGCATCCACGAGATGTGCGACGAGATCCTGCGCCGCGGCCTCAAGTTCGAGTGGATCGCCAACACGCGCGCCGACTGCGTCGACTATCCGTTGCTCAAGCACATGCACCGCGCCGGTTGCCGCCGCATCTACTACGGCTGGGAATCGGGGAGCCAGCGCATGCTCGACGTCCTCAAGAAGGACCTGACGCCAGAAGTGATCATCGAGGCCGCCAAGATGACCCGCCGCGCCGGCATCTGGGCCAAGGTCTATCTGATCGTCGGCTCGCCCGGCGAGACCCTGCAGGACATCCAGGAAACGGAGAAGGTGCTCAAGCTGGCCTCGCCGGACCTCGTGCGCGTCAGCGTGTTCAACCCGCTGATCGGCACCGAGAGCTGGGACGGCTACCTCGCCAACATCGATCTCACCGACCTCAGCGAGAACTACGTGTCCTCGAACCGCTCGGCCTACAAGCACGAGCACTTCACGCAGATCGAGCTCGAGGAGTTGCGCAAGAACATGGTGCGCAGCTACGAGCGCTGGTACTACGGCTATCCGCAGCGCGCCAAGCGCTTTATGGAGCGCACGCTGTACTATCTCGAGAACCCGCTCTACGGGCGCAAGCGTCTGGGCCGCGCGCTGGGCATCGTCCCGCCGCCGGAGAGCGCCAACGTGATGGACCGCGTGATGGAGAAGAGCAAGGGCTGATGCCGCCGGAGGGATGCGAGGCCCGCCAACCGCACTGCACCCAAAACACGCGCCGCGAGCTGACCGTGCGTCAACTCGCGGCGTCGTTCTGTCAGAGCGATCTCAGAGCTTGACGTACTCGAAGTCGGTCGGCTGGTCATTGATGCCGCGCAGCGGGGCGGAGATCCAACTCGCGAACTTGCCCTTTTCGTGGCAAGGCACCATCAGCGACTTGACGTAGGCGCGGTCCTTTTCGTTCGGCAGCCACTGGTCGACCTTCTGGTTCCACTCGGCTTCCGAGATCGGGTTGCCGTCAAAGTCGAAGCGGCCGGCGGCGTAATCGCCGATGCGGCGGTTGAAGCGGCGGTGGGGCAGCTTGAACTTGAAGTCGATGCCGTGCTTCTCGGTGATGCGGTTCCAGTAGTCGACGCCCTTCTCGCAGTCCTTGATGTACTCCGAGCGCAGCACCTCGTTCATGGCGTTGCGCATGGCGACATCCTCGGCGCTGAGCTTGCCGTCGACGAAGCGCTCGATGCGCATCGAGCCCTCGTTGGCCTTGTGCTCCTTGTAGCGGTCTTCGTAGGCGCGGCCCTTGAGACCGGCGGCAAAGAAGTTCGCCGAGTTGGAGGAGACCTCGGCGCCGTAGAGGTCGGTGGAGGAGGAGTACCAGAAGTTGATGTAGCGCTGGATCAGCTCGAGCGGGATGGCGCCGAACTCGGTGACATCCTTGCCCGGGTGCTCCTTCATCAGCGTGCAGGCGCGGTCGATCACGCGGCCGACGCCCGTCTGGCCCACGAACATGTGGTGGGCCTCCTCGGTCAGCATGAAGCGGCAGGTGCGAGCCAGGGGATCGAAGCCCGACTCGGCCAGCGCGAGCAGCTGGAACTTGCCGTCGCGGTCGGTGAACATCGTGAAGCAGAAGAAGGACAGCCAGTCCTGGCAGGGCTCGTTGAAGGTTCCCAGGATGCGCGGATGGTCGGGATTGCCCGAGCGGCGCTGCAGCAGTTCCTCGGCCTCTTCGCGGCCATCGCGGCCGAAGTAGGAGTGCAGGAGATAAACCATGGCCCACAGGTGGCGGCCTTCCTCGACGTTGACCTGGAACAGGTTCCGCAGGTCGTAGAGCGAGGGGGCGGTGTGGCCCAGTAGGCGTTGCTGCTCGACGGAAGCGGGCTCGGTGTCGGCCTGCGTCACGATCAGGCGGCGCAGCCAGTTGCGGTACTCGCCAGGCACCTGCTGCCAGGCGGCCTCGCCTTCGTGGTCGCCAAAGCCGATGCGGCGCTCCGCGTCGCGCGGCTCGAGGAAGATACCCCAGCGGTACTCGGGCATCTTGACGTAGCCAAAGTGCGCCCAGCCATCGGCGTTGACGCTGACCGCGGTGCGCAAGTATACCTCGTTGGTGTTGAAGTCGGTTGGCCCGACGCTCTTCCACCACTCAATGTAGTTGGGTTGCCACTCTTCCAGCGCGCGCTGCAGGCGCTTGTCGCTCGAGAGGTCGACGTTGTTGGGAATCTTCTGGGAGTAGTCGATGCCGGTCATGGGATGCTCCTCGTGAGTGTGCGGGTCGTGGATTGTGAAGTGGTGATCGGAATCAGGTGCGCTCGAGATGGAACTCGGGCCGCTTGGGTGTGCCGTAGCAGGTCAGGGCGCCGCGTTCGCCGACGGCGTTGGGGCGCTGGAAGATCCAGTTCTGCCAGGCCGAGAGGCGCCCGAAGATCTTGGTTTCCATCGTCTCCGGGCCGGCGAAGCGCAGGTTCGCTTCCATGCCGGTCAGGGCGTCGGGTGAGAACGCGCAGCGCTCCTCGATGGCGAGGCGCAGCTCATCGTCCCAGTCGATGGCGTCGGGCGCGAAGGTGGCGAGCCCGAGCTGGTCGGCGCGGTCGGCGTCGAAGTCCGACTTTTCCTCCAGAACGGCACCGACGCATTCGGGCGTGCCGAGGAAGCGCGTCGAAAGACGCGAGATGCCGTTCGACATCGGGAACAGGCCCGCGTTGACGGCCGTCACGCCAAAGGTGGAGCGCGTGTCGGGATCGTTCTTGATGTAGGTCCGGTCGCAGGCGAGCGCCAGCTCCAGGAAGCTGCCGGTGAAGTTCGCGCCCTCGTCGGCGATCGCGTAGAAGCTCTTGGCGGAGAGATCGACGCGCTTGAGCGTGCGCTTGACGAACTGGCGCACCTCGTTGATGAACCAGTGCTTCGAGCCGGCGAGCAGCGCATCGGTGCTGCGCACGCTGGCGCTGCTGCCCTTGGCGCGCAGCGTGACGAGCGCGATCTGCGGCAGGTTGAACCGCAGGTGCAGGATCGCGTCCTCGAGCTCGCGAAAGGCCCGCAGAGCCCACCAGTTGGCGCCCTCGGCCCAAGCCTCGGCCTCGGTGGCGGGGCAGCGCTCGGGCGCCGTGATGACGAGCTCGGCAAGGCGCGTACTCTCGTCCCACAAGAGTTCCACATGTTCGTAGCTGCGGCGGTTGGCTGGCGTTCCGGGTGCGGGCCGGATCTCCGGCAGCGTCACGCCCTTCTCGCCGCGCACCGGCACGCTGTCGGCGAGCTTGCGGGCCCACTCCTTGACGAGCTCGTTCCAGCGCGACAGCGGCGCGATGCCATCGACCAGATTCCATTCGACCGCGCGCTTGCCCTTGATGCCCTCGGCGATGGTGGAGAACACGTCGCAGCGGTCGCGGCGGATCTTGCGCTTGTCCGTGATGCGCGTCAGGCCGCCGGTGCCGGGCAGCACGCCCAGCAGCGGAACTTCGGGGAAGGACACGGCGCTGTTGCGGTCATCGACCAGGAGGATCTTGTCGCAGGCCAGCGCCAACTCGTAGCCACCGCCCGAGGCGGTGCCGTTGAGCGCGGCGAGGAAGCGGATGCCGCTCGACTCGCTGGCATCCTCAATGCCAAGGCGCGTCTCGTTGGTGTACTTGCAGAAGTTGACCTTGAAGCCGTGCGTGCTCGTGCGCAGCATCACGATATTGGCTCCAGCGCAGAACACGCGGTCGAGCGCGCCGTCGAGCACCACGCAGCGCACCTGTGGATGTTCCAAGCGCAGGCGCTGGATGGCATCGTTGAGTTCGATGTCGACGCCGAGGTCGTAGCTGTTGAGCTTGAGCTCGTAGTCCTCGCGCAGTCCGCCGTTGAGCGCGACGGCCATCGTCAACCGCGCGATGTCGCCCTCGATCACAAGGCGCCAATGCTGGTAGCGCGAGGGGTGGGTCTGGAAGTGGATCGGTGCCTGGGTGGTGGAGGTGGCGGCCATGGATCGCGGTCGGAAAGGGGAGTCAAAGTAGGGAAGTAAACTTCCCTTGTCGATGTCGCCCGAGTATTCTATAGCTCATCGGATGCCTTTCCAAGCCCTACTGAAGGAACTCGGACGCAGAATTCGCCTCCAACGTGAGGCCCGCGGCCTCTCCGTGGCCGAACTGGCCCGCCGGGCGGAGCTCTCGCGCCGCCACCTGACCGAGGCCGAGGCGGGGCGGGCCAACCTGAGCCTGGTGACGCTGGCCCAGCTCGCCCGAGCGCTGGGCGTCCCGCTGGCGACGCTGTGCGACCTGCCGCTGGAGAGCCGGGCGCCCGAGCGCGTCGCGCTGGTCGGCCTGCGCGGCGCGGGCAAGTCGAGCGTCGGGCGCGCGCTGGCGCTGCGCCTGGAGGCGCCGCTGGTCGAACTCGACCGGCGCGTCGAGGAACTGGCCGGACTCTCGTTGGGCGAGCTCTTCGCGCTGCATGGCGAGGAACATTTCCATCGCCTCGAGGCGGAAGCGCTCGAAGCGGTGCTCTGTGAAGGGACGCGCTGCGTGATCGCCACGGGCGGCTCGATCGTGGCCGCTCCATCGACCTTTGCGCGGCTCAAGGAGACCTGCCGCACGGTCTGGCTCAAGGCGACCCCGGAGGAGCACTACACGCGCGTGATGGCGCAGGGGGATCGCCGGCCGATGGCGAGTCGCCCGCGCGCCATGGAGGAACTGCGCGCGATGCTGAGCGCGCGCGAGCCTTTGTACGCAAGCTGCGAGATCACGATCAGCACCAGCGGGCGCACGGTCGAGGAGGTCGCCGCGGCGATCGCAGCCGAGTTCGCGCTTGTGGAAAAGTTGCCGCGGCGCTGAGACATCAGCTCTGAGCGAGCCGTGCTCACGCCCGCGGCGTGCGCAGCACGAAACCCGGCAGCAGCAGCAGTCCGCCGGCCGCCACGATCGCCGCGCCCAGCGGCAGATCGAGCTCGAAGGACAGCACGACGCCCACCACGACGCTGAACAGCCCGCCGGCGGCGCTCAGCAGCTGAAACTGGCGCATCGAGCGCGCGAAGCGCCGCGCGGACAGCGGCGGCAGCACCAGCAGGCCGAACAGGAGCGTCGGACCGAGCGTCATCGTGCCCACCGAAACGATCAGCGCCACGAGGAACAATAGCAGGGCCTCAAAGCCCATCACGGACTTCTTCAGGATGCGCGCGCTGTCGCGGTCGTAGGAGACGAGCAGCAGATCCTTGTGGAACAGGCCAAGCAGCACCGCCACGGCTGCGCAGGTGACCGCCACCATCTCGAACTCATGCAGGCCGAGGAACTGGATTTCTCCGTGCAGCAGCTCCTCGATCTCATTGCGGCCGAAGGGCGCGTAGCGCGCGAAGATGTAGATCGCGGCATTGGCGAGCGCGAAGGCCGCGGCGATGCGCGCGGTCTCGCCCTCGCCGCGGCGGCCGAAGTACAGCAGCAGGCCCAGACCGGCGAGGCTGAACAGGCTGGCCCAGATGAGGCTGTAGTTCATCGCCGTGTGAGGATCCGTCAAAATCGCCTCGGGACTCCCCGAAGGCCAGCCGAGCGTGGACATGCACCAAGGCAGCAAGCAGAAGCCCAGTGCGACGCCCGCCAGCGAGATCTGCGGCAGCGCAATGCCCTGAAAGCTGGTGCGGCGCACCAGCAGGAAGGCCCCGATCCACGGGCAGGCAAGCCCCGCGAACAGCGCCGACAGCAGTGCCCAGCGGAACAACTCGATGCGCTCGAGCCAACCGATCTCATCCATGCTGGCAGGTCTCCAAGCGTTCGATCATCGCGTGGCTGGGACCGCGCTCGACCTTTCCGCCGTCGACGAGCAGGACCTCGCGCACGGCGTGGTGCAGCAGGGCCAGATGGTGCGAGACCAACAGCACCGCCATGCCTTGAGCCTCGCACAGACTCTGCAGCAGCTCCAGCACGCGGCGCTCGGCCTCGTGGTCGACGCCGCTGGTCGGCTCATCGAGCACGAGCAGCCGCGGCGTGCTCATCAGCGCGCGCGCGATCAGCACGCGCTGGCGTTGTCCGCCCGACAGGCGCGAGAAGGGCTCATGGCTGCGATCCGCGAGTCCCACGCGCGTCAATTGGGCGCGTGCCAGCTCCTTTTCGGCATGCGCCAGAAGGCGCAGTCCGGACAGACGCCCGTAAGCGCCCATCTGCACGACCTCCTGCACGCTCAGCGGAAAGATCGGATCGAGGCTCTCGCGCTGCGGCACGTAACCCAGATCGCGCTCAGGACGCTCGATGCCGCCCGCGAGCGGCGGAATCAGGCCCAGGATCCCGCGGATCAGCGTGGTCTTGCCGCCACCGTTGGGACCGATGATGCCCAGCAACTCGCCCGCGCGGACCTCGAGGTTCACGCTCTGGAGTAGGGGGCGGCCTGCATAGCCGAAGGCCGCCCCCCGCAGTGTCAGCAGCGGCTTCAAGAGCCCTTGCGTTGTCCGAAGGCCTCGGCCAGTCGCTTGTGCAGGAGGTCCATCATCCCGATCCAGCTTTCGGTGCCGGGCAGGCCGTGGCACATGTTGGGCAACTCGACCAGCGTCACGCCGGCCTGATCGCGCACTTCCTCCAGAGCCGAACGGCGCGCCCAAGCGGCCGCGAGCAGGCAGACATCCGTTTCCTTGCGCAGCGCACGGATCAGTTCCGCGAGCGTCGAAGGTGTCGGAGGAATGCCCGGCTTGGGCTCGATGCTGCCGATCTGGTTCAGTTCGTACGCCCGGATGAGATAGGTGAACTCCTGGTGGTACACGCACACCTTGCGGCCCTTCCAGCTCTCCGCCTGCTTTTTCCAGCGCAGCTTGGCCGCTTCGTACTCCTTGGTCCAGACCGCGTGGCGCGCCTCGTAATCGGCCTTGTGGGCCGGATCCACGGCGCACAGGCCCGCCAGGATGTTGCGCGCCATGGACTCGCCGCCCTCGACCGACAGGTTGAGGTGCGGATTGCCCTGGGGATGCACATCGCCGAGCTTACGGTCGACTGCTCCGGGAACGTCGAGGGCCGCAAAACCCAGCGAGGCGTTGATGAAGCCGGGCCTGCCGGGCTGGATCCTCGGATTGCCGCAGTTTTCGAGCAATCCTGGAACGAAGGCAACCTCCAGCGACAGGCCCACCTGCACGAACACATCCGCACGGCTCATCGCGACCAGATGCGAAGGCTTGATGCTCACGAAGTGCGGATTTTCAAGGCCCTTGCAGATCGACTGCACCTCGACGCGCTCGCCGCCGATGCGGCGAGCGATATCGGCGAGATCGGGGATGCTCGTCACCACCTTGAGCTTGTCCGCGGCCTCTGCGCACAAGCTCAGGAGCACGAAAGCGATCAGCGTCAGCACTCGCATGGCCATCACCAGTTGACGCCGTGGCCGTGGGCCCCGACGAAGAAGGTGTACTGCACGGCCGCGCGGAAGCTGTCGTCCTCGCCGTCGATGTCGAGCGTCGAGACACCGAAGCGGATGCGGTGGAACTCCGAAAAGTAGCGGGTGTAGTAGGCTTCGATTTCCGTCGCATCGGAACCCGCTTCGTCGCCCAGTTCGGCCCTGCTGATCTGCAGGCCGATCGAGTTGCTCGGATCCAGCCCGTGATCGGCGAACAGCATCCAGCCCGTGCGCGTGCCGTCCGCGACGATCGGCGCATCTCCGGGAGCGGCACCCAGCTCGGCGCCGACGGCGCCAGAGTTCACGAGGAACTCCAGCCCCGCCGTGAAGCTCTTCGTGGCCGTATCGTCCTTCCAGCCGTAGGTGGCATCCAGACCCCACACGGTGTTGTCGAGGCCGTCGGCCTCGCCGCCGCCCTGCTCATCGACGAAGGCGAAGTCGGGCACGAAGCGCGCCGAGCTGCCCAGCTGCAGCGTGCCGTTGGCGCCGACATCGGTGAAGCCGGTGACGCGCGCGCTGTAGTTGAGGTTTCCGAGCGACTTGCGGCCGGCGATTTCGGCCTCGGCCTCAGGCTGGGCTTCGTCGCCGTGCTCGTGTTCCGGCAACAGGCTGGAGAACACGCCCAGCGAGAAGCGCACGGCCGTCTTGTCATCGGCCGAGAACCAGTAATCCCACTGCACGCCCGTGCCCGAGACCTCGTCGCCGAGGTACTCGCGCAGGACCAGCGGACGCTCGAGCGTGCGCAACTCGTGCACGTGCGTCTGCATCTGCTTGCCGAAGTCGAGGAAGAACTTGCCGACGCGCAGTTTGTGGCGCTCGCCAAGGCCCGTGTAGTGCAGGGCCGCCTCCTCGAGGTCGAGGCTCTCGCCGTCGCTCACGGCGATGAAGTAGGCCCAGGCGGTCGGGTCCACCGAGGCCTGCGCGCCGAATTCCAGCGAGCGCAACTCGGCGTTCCAGCCGACCTCCTCAGCCCCGCTTTGGTAGTCCCCGACGAAGTCGCCGACGAAGGAAATGGCTGGGTTGAAGACCGAGGAAAAGCGCGAGGCCTGCCCCGAGGCATCTTCCGGTGGCGGACCGTAGACCTGCCGAGGCATGCCGGGGGTCTGGAAGGCGGCACCCTGCGCCAGCAGGGGAGAAGAAAAAATCAGAAGGGTGAATGCGGACGGAATGAAATTGTGCATGGAACGGTGGCGGGTACGCGAGCCCGCCGAGGGGAAACGCGAAAACAAGCGGAACGGAGGATTCAACAGTGTGGAGAACCGTTCCTATCGCGGCGGGCCCCGAGCCGGACGGACCCAGCACGGCGCTCGTTCTGGAGCACGTGCGGGCCATGTCGGCGGCGGCAGCGCGTCCTGCTCGAGCATCAACGGTGCCGAGCCCTCGAGCGGAGCCTCCGGGCTGGCGAACAGACACGCGGCGCAGTCGCTGCCCGCAGCATGGTCCACGTGCAGCGCCGCGTGCGCAGGGCCCGCGCACAACAGGCTCAGCACGATCAGGGTGCACAGCAGCACCTGCACCAGCGTGGCACGCTTGGTCTTCACGGCGCCGGGAAGTCTAGCAGCTCAGCCATCGAGGCGGAAGAGCGGGCGGTACTTGGGGTTCTCGACCAGCTTCTGGAACAAGGGATCGTTGGCGAGCGCCTGCAACTCTTTCAGCGAGATCGGGGCCTTTTCGAGCGTCTCGGCCGCATCTTTCAGCTTGCCCATCTGCAGGTGGCAGCGAGCCAGGCCGAGGTAGGAACCCTCGGGCCGCGCGCGGAAGTCGTCGGCGGAGAGCTTGAGCGCCGTCGTGTAGTCCTTGGCCGCATCACGCCACTGCTCGATGCGGTAGTACAGGCGCGCGCGTTCCTCGTAGTTCTGAGCGTAACCCTTGTTGCGATCGACCTGCGTCTCGATCGCGGCGAACAGGTCCCTGCGCGCGTTCTTGTCGCCGAGGAGCGTCAGCGCGACCAGTGCCGACTCGCGCACTTCCTTGGTCGGCGACAGGCCCAGCTCGCGCAGGATCTTCTTGCCCTCGTTCTCGATCGAGTCGTCGGGGAAGCTCGGCACGAGATCGAGCAGGCGCGCGCGCTGCTCGGGCGGGGGCGTGAAGTCCTGCGTCAGCCGCAAGATCGCCAGCGCGTGCGCCTTGTCGACCGCCTGCGGCACTGCGCCGTAGTACGCCGCCAGCGCCTCGACATGCGGGATCGCGTCGCGCACGGACTCGACCAACCGCAGCACTCGGGGCGCGAGATCGGCGCGCTTGGCGCGCGTCAGCGCACGCAAGGCCGCGTTGACCACTTCGGGTGCGGGGTCGCTGAGTGCCTCGCCCAGCGCCTTGTCAGCCTCGGCGCCCTTGAGGTTGGCAAGACTCGTCAGCGCGGCATCGCGCAGTTCTTGCGGCCCGCCCTTGACGATGCCCACCAGCAGCGGCGCGGCGCGCTCGGGCTCGGGCGCGGAGCCCAGCGCGAGCACGGCGTTGCGCCGACCGTCGGGGCTGGCGCTCTGGGCCAACTCGACGAGGCGCGGCGTCACGGCCGAGGAGCGCAGCTCGAACAAGGCCCGGCGCACGGTCTGGGCGACGAGCTTCTGGGCATCGCTTGCCTGCGCCCCCGGATCGAGCTTCTCCACCAGCAGCGGCGCCGCTTCCGCACCCAGCGCGATCAACTGCTCGCGGCCGCGATCGAGCGCCTCGGTGCGGCGTGCGAGCGCATCCAGTTCGAGCCGCACCAGGATCTCGGTGAGGCTGGCCGACAAGCCGACCGACTGCGAGGCCTGAACGGCGCGCAGGCGCTTGAGGTAGGCCTCCAGCGACTCCCGCGCGGGGCGCTTGTCCTGCGCCGCCAGTCCGCCGATCAAGAAAGCCATCGAGAAGAAGCACACCAGTGCACGCATCGGATTCGCAGAGAATAGCCCCCGACCTCTCCCGTGCAACCGCAGGCCGTGCGGAAAGTCCTCAAGACCCGGCCGCCCGCGGGATCCTCCCAGCGGGTGAGCCGGCCGCCCAACCCACTCGCGGTTGGGGGATCAGGCCGCACTGCCATCCCGCGGCCTGTGGATCAGGCCGCGCTGCCATCCCGCGGCCTGTGGATCAGGCCGCACTGCCATCCCGCGGCCTGTGGATCAGGCCGCGCCGGGGCTCTGCGGCCGCAGGTAGTAGACCTCGCCGCGGCGGGCGCACTCGCCGGGCCGCAGCCCCTGCGCCGTCCGGCGCGCGGCCTGCGCCCGGCTGGGAGCGGCGGGTGCCGAGGTCGGCACTCGGGCGCCGTACACGGCTTTGAGCCGCAGGCGGTGGCGAAAGATCCAGGAGCGCATGCCAAGGCTTCCTTTCGGCCGCCGCAGGGGTCGCTTTTTGAGGCCGATCGGCCAAAATACTCCGCTCCATGCGCGCCACGAGCGAAAGCCTTTCACACCCCGGCCCGGATGCCGCTGCCGTCGACTTCGGCGTGATCGTCGTCGGCGGGGGACACGCAGGCATCGAGGCCGCGCTGGCGAGCGCGCGCCTGGGTGTTTCCACCGCACTGGTCTCGCTGCGCCTCGATCGGATCGGCGAGATGAGCTGCAATCCCGCCATCGGGGGCCTCGGCAAGGGGCAGCTGGTGCGCGAGATCGACGCGCTCGGCGGCGCCATGGGCTGGATGGCGGATGCGACTGGCATCCAGTTCCGCGTACTCAACACAGGCAAGGGCCAGGCCGTGCGCGGACTGCGCTGCCAGTCCGATCGCCACCGCTACCGCGAGCTTGCGATCCAGACCTGCTCCGGCGCGCCCAACCTGAGCCTCTTCGACGGCGGCGCCGGGGGCCTCTGGATCGAAGGCCGGCGCGTGCTCGGCGTGCGTCTGTGCGATGGCCGCACGCTCCGATCGCACGCCACCGTGCTCACCACGGGCACCTTCCTGCGCGCCGTGATGCACACCGGCGAAGCCCAGTCGGCCGGCGGCCGCATCGGCGAGGGCACCAGCAGTGGCTTGAGCGAAGACCTCGCGCGCCTCGGCGTCGAGCTGGGCCGGCTCAAGACCGGCACGCCGCCGCGCCTCGCGCAGGATTCGATCCGCTGGGAGCAGCTCGAAGCGCAGCTCGGCGACGCAAGCCCCGAGCCCTTCTCCGAGCGCACCGACCGCGCGCGCTTCCCCGCGCTGCCGCAGGTCAGCTGCCACATCACCTACACCAACGAGCGCACGCACGCGCTGATCCGCGCCAACATCCACCGCGCGCCGATGTACGCCGGGCGCATCCAGGGCGTCGGTCCGCGCTACTGTCCTTCGGTCGAGGACAAAGTCATGCGCTTTGCCGACAAGGATCGCCATCAGGTCTTCCTCGAGCCCGAGGGCCTCGACACCGAGGTGGTCTACGTCAACGGCGTCTCGACCTCGCTGCCGGCCGAGGTGCAGGAAGCCTTCCTGCGCACCATCCCCGGCCTCGAAGAGGCGCGTTTCCTGCGCCATGGCTACGCCGTGGAGTACGACTTCTGCGCGCCCTCGCAGCTCACCGACACGCTTGCGCTGCGCTCCGTGTCAGGCCTCTACCTCGCCGGACAGATCAACGGCACCTCGGGCTACGAGGAAGCGGCCGCCCAGGGCCTGATCGCGGGCGCCAACGCCGCGTTGTGGGCCAGCGGGCGCGAGCCGCTCGTGCTCGGCCGGCATGAGGCCTACATCGGCGTGATGATCGACGATCTCATCCGCTCGAATCCCACCGAGCCCTACCGCATGTTCACCAGCCGCGCCGAGCATCGCCTGCTCCTGCGCAACGACAACGCCAGCGAGCGGCTGACCCCGCACGCACACCAGCTCGGCCTCAGCCCCGACGCGGACCACCTGCGCCTCGAGCAGCGCCTGCAATCCAAACGCGAGTGGGCGAAGCGCCTCGAGTCGATTCGCATCCCACAGCACGGCCACCGCACGCTGTCCGAGCTGCTCAGCCGGCCGGATTTTGACTGGAGCGCGGCCGAGGCGCTCGCACCAGAGCTTTGCGGCTGCGATCCCTCCATCGCGCAGGCGGTCGAGACGGAAATCAAATACTCCGGCTACATCACGCGCCAGGAAGAGAATGTGCAGCGCCTCGCGCGCCAGGAATCCACCGAGATCCCCGCCGAGATCGACTACGCGATGCTGCGGGGGCTTGCGACCGAAGCGCGCGAGCGGCTCAGCGCGCTGCGTCCGCGCACGCTGGGGGCCGCCAGCCGCATTGCGGGCGTGCGGCCGCCGGATGTGGCGCTGCTGGCGATCCACGTGGAGCGCCTGCGCCGCCAGCGCCAGGGCTGATAGGGCCCCCGAGAGAGGGCCGCCACAGCGGGCCGCAGAGTCGGAGGGAACACGCGGCTCCCCAAGATCGTCCGCCATCCCCTAGGATGATTCTCATGCGCACCCCCCTCGCCCTGCTGGCTTTCGGCCTCGCTACCCTCTTCTTCACCAGCGTTCTCCACGCTCAGGACGGCGTCGAATCGGACATGATCACCGACCCGCGCCCCCAGGCTGCCGCCCCGCGCCAACCGCTGCCCTCTGAGCGGCTCAACCTGGCGGGCACGGCCGAAGCGCTGCGCTTCGAGGTGCCGGGCATCAGCCTTGATCGGCTCTACGCGGAGGACGCTCTCGACGCTCGCGGTCCCGAGCGCATCGGCGTGGAGCGCCCCTTGAACCTTTCCGCGCGCGAGCTTTCCGACTGCTGGTTCGAGACCAAGGAGGGCGAGCTCTTCGCCTGCACCTTCGACGCGCCCGAGGCGATCGGCCTGCGCCTGCGCTTCGAAGAGCTCGACCTGCCCCCGGGTGCCGAGCTTTGGATCTACGCGGCGCATGCAAACGGCCGCGTTCAGGGCCCGATCACGGGCCGCGGCCCCTCCGGCAACGGCACGCTCTGGTCGGCCGATATCCATGGCCCCGCCACGCACATCGAGTGCTTCGTTCCCGCAGGTTTGCCCCGTCCCCGCTTCACGATCCCCGCCGCGCAGTACCTCTACAAGGAACCCTACGAGCCCACCGAGCTCGATCAGTTCCTCGGCGCCGGAGCCTGCCACAACGATGTCATGTGCTACTCGACCTGGCATCCGCTGCACAACGCGACCGTGCGCCTGACCTTCGTCGACGGAGGCACCTACCTGTGCTCGGGAACGCTGGTCTCGACCACCAGCAACGACCAGACACCCTACATCCTCACCGCCAACCACTGTGTCGCCACCGATGCGGTCGCGGCCACCGTCTCGGCTCGCTTCTTCTACCAGACGACCGCCTGCAACGGCGCCAACGCCTCCTTCGTCGAGGTCGATCACGGCGATGTCGTCGCCACCAACTCCGCCGTCGACATCACGCTGATGATCCTCGACGGCGCGCTGCCGACCGGTGTCACCTGGGCTGGCTGGTCCACCGCGTCCAACAGCACGGGCACGGCCGTGCGCGCCATCCACCATCCCGCCGGCGCGCGCAAGAAGTACTCCGAGGGCAGCCTGATCACGCACACCTTCGGCGATCCCACGCGCTACTACGGCATCAACTGGACCAGCGGCACGATCGAGGGCGGCACCTCGGGCTCCGCCGTCTGGCGCAACTCCAACCAGCTCGTCATCGGCGTCGCTTCGCACACCGAGGTCCCGGGCGATTGCACCAACCCCAACGGTCCCTCCGGCTACGGCAAATTCCCCTGGTTCTATTCCAACGTCTCGGGCGTCAGCACGCTCTTCGCCGGCGGCAGCGACGACGCGGCCGAGCCCAACGACAGCTGCGCCGCGGCCGTGACGCTGGCGGCGGGCACCTATACCAATCGCATCGTCAAGCGCAGCGACGAGGACTGGTACACGCTCGCCATCGCGCCCTGCAAGCGACTCGAGTTGACCCTGACCACCACCCAGACCTTCGGCGATGTCGACATCGAACTCACCAACGCCTGCGGCGGCACGCTGCTGGCGAGCGACACCTCGGCCAATGGCACCAAGACGCTCACCTGGGTCAACCCGACGGGCGCATCCGTCTCCGCCAAGCTGCGCGTTTTCATGGGAGTCAACGACGCGGACACGCGAGCGGTCTACGACTTGAGCTACGCGCTCCCCGAAGATGCTCTCTGCGGCTGCCCGACGCCGAGCAACTTCTGCATCGGCGCGCCCAACTCGGACGGCAACTCAGGCACCATGGCCTGGTCGGGCTCGCCGCGCGTCGCGCTCAACAGCTTCGTGCTGCGCTCGAGCTTCCTGCCCGCGAACAAGACCTGCCTCTACTTCTACGGCCCCAATCAGGTCGCACCCGTCACCTTCGGCAACGGCTACCGCTGCATCGGCGGACCGATCTACCGCCTGCCGACGACGAGTTCCGATTTCTTCGGCGATGCCTTCTTCAACCTCAACCTCAACACGCTGCCGCCCGGCGGGGGCATCAGCGCGGGCTCGGTGATGAAGTTCCAGTGCTGGTACCGCGACCCGGCGGCGGGGGGGGCGGCGTACAACAGCACGGATGGCCTGAGCGTGACGTTCTGTCCCTGAGTGGGGGGCTGCTGCCGTCTGGATTGATGCTTGCGTCTGGCCTTTCGCCGGTCGCTTGGGCCGGACGCCGCTGTCGCGGCGAATGCAGCGAAGAGCGAGTCGTGAAGTGGTCAAGGACTCAGGGGTGATGCCCCTGGCGGGACGGAGGCTGAAGAAGATGACGAGGCGGTCATCCGGCGTGTGGACGTGGCGGTACGCCGACCTCGCGAACCCGGCCGAGTCGATCCAACCGCCTCCGCGCCCGGAGTGCGCACTTCCCGGCCGGATTCGCTAGGGCGTGATCGCTCGCGCTGGGCGCAGACCGCTGCTTCCGAAACGATCGCCGGAGGTCCCGTTGCTGCGGCAGCCCGAGCGGCCGTATTCCGCCGCGTGGTACCAACTTCCGCCGCGCAGCACGCGCGCGCTGGTGAGATCGACCCCATCGTCCCGCAGGCCGTCGCCCGCGCGCGGTGCAGCCTGCGCGTCGTAGCTGTCCCCGCACCATTCGTACACATTTCCGTGCACGTCGTGCAGTCCGAAGGCATTGGGCCTCAGGCTGCCCACCGCCCGCAAGTTGTAGAGTTGCGCCACGCCCGCGAGATCCGCCTCCAGATCGCCGCTCCACCAGCGCGTCGCGCTGCCCGCGCGGCAGGCGTACTCCCACTGCGTTTCGCTGGGGAAATCGCACCAGCCCAGCTCGCGCGGCCACATCGCGCGCACGTCATCCCAGGAGATGTTGTTGGCGGGGACGGTCGGGACCTCCTTGAGGTACGCGACGCCCTTGCGGACGGAGAGGCGATCCCACTGCTCGTGGGTCAGCTCGTACTTGGAGATGAAAAAGGGGCGCAGTTCGATGGCCGGGATCCACTCCGCCTGCCCCTGCGGGTTCGCCTGGCGGGGGACGCGGCCGCCGGGCAGCAGGACGAAGACGATGCCCGTTTCGGCGCTCGGTGAGCTCAGGGGGGTGGGCGTGGGCTCGGCGCCCGACTGCAAGTGGACGAATTCCCACAGGCCGCTACTCGGATTCTCCCCGAGCGGCAGCAGCCCGAGTTGCGGCGTCAGTCGCGCGCCGCCGGGCCAGCGCTGGCCGGCGTAGCGAGGCGAGCGCGCGATGCTCTCGATCGCCTCGGCCCAGCGTACCCGCGCCTTCTCGGTTTCGACGCTCGCGAGGGCCGCGGCCCGGAGCTCGGAGAGCGCCGACAGCTCCGCCTCGAGCAGTTGCACCTGCGCGTGCCACCACTCCTTCTGGCTGTCGAGGAAGCGCCAGGTGCGCCGCTCGAGCGTCTGCTCGCGCAGCGGCTCCAGCCGCTCTGCGTACGTCTGCTGCAGGCGGGCGGCCTTGGCGGCGAGTTCCGTCGGGCTGGACGAGCTGTCGGCTTCGCTGCGCAGAGCCTCGAGCTGCTCGTCGCGCTCTTCTTCCAGATCGCGGATGCGCGCTTGGAGCGGATGCGTGGCGCGGTCGCGCTCGCGGTCCTCGTCGGTCCAAGGCAGCGCCTGGGCGCGCAGTTCCCCCAGCTTGGCCCGCACGTCGGCGAGCCCCGGCCGCCACTTGCGGTCCGTGGCGTGTCCGGCCGCGCCGGGCTCGTCGCCCGCTTCGCCTTGGAGGAGCTTCGCTGACTCCAGGAGCCACCATTGCCAGGCCGGACGATCGAGGCGCTGCAGCCCGTCGGTGCTGCGGCACTGGGCCCGGAAGCGGCCGACTTCCTGGATCATGCCGCGCAGTTCCTGTTCCCGCGCCTGCGCGCGCAGCTCGAGGTTGGCGCGCTCGGTCTTGCGTTGTTCCAGCAGGGTGAAGCTGATGCCGCCGATCAGCGCCAGCATGGCGGCGCACACCGCGAGCGTCAGCGCGCGGTTGCGGCGGACCCACTGCTTGGTCTCGGCCCAGGTGCCGGTTTCGTGGGCCTTGACCACGCGGCCCTCGATGTAGGCGCGCAAGTCGCCGGCCAGCTCCTCCATGTTGCGGTAGCGCTGCTCGATGTCGCGCGCCATGGCCTTCTCGACGATCGCGACGAGCGCGGCGGGGGCGTTGCGCTCGGATTGCTGGATCGGCGTGGGCGGGCCTTCGCCGACGAGCATCAGCACGCGCAGCTGCGAAAGCCGCATGCCCTTGGGCACGTAGGGCATTTCGATCTTGCGCACGAGCAGCAGGTGGTAGAGCATCGCGCCGACGGCGTAGACATCGGAGTGTGGGCCGAGCCGGGCGAGTTCGCCGCGCGCCTGTTCGGGCGGCATGTAGGCGGGCGTGCCCATCACGTCGCCATCCAGCGTCACGATCGGCGAATCGGGCAGTTCCTCGCGGTCCGCGCGGCGCTCGGTCCGCACGGACGCGCTCGCCGGGCCGGCTTCGCGGGTCAATCGCAGATCGTGCAGGTCCTGCGCGCCTTCCACGCGCGCAAGGCCCCAGTCCATCACGTAGACCTCGCCGTAGCGGCCGACCATGATGTTGGCCGGTTTGAGATCGCGGTGGATGACGCCCTTGGCGTGCGCGTAGGCCATCGCCTCGCAGACCTTCAGCATCACGCCCAGCGCGCGCGTCGTGTTCCAGCCCTCATGCCCGCTCTCGACATGGCGGAAGATCGTGCGCAGATCCTCGCCCTTGACGAGGCGCATCGTGAAGAAGACCTGCCCGTCGGCGCCCAGACCCAATTCGTGCACGGGCACGATGCCGGGGTGGTCTAGCTGGCCGGTGATCTGCGCTTCTTCGAGAAAGCGGCCAAGCCGCCGGGGGTCGAGCGAGGCGGGCGCGTCCGGCAGCGTGGATTCACTCTTGCCTAGCACGACCTTCATGGCGAGCGTGCGCCGCAGATCCTTGTCCCACACGCGCAGCACGGCACCCATCCCGCCGCGGCCGATTTCGCCCAGCGGCTGGTAGCGCGCGTTGCGTGGAGCCTGGGCGCGCAGGCGCTGCAGAAGCTCGCCGGAGGCGGCCGATTCCTCGGAGGGCTTGCCGCCGTCGAGCGAGATGCCCGGATCCACGCCTTCGCCGAACTGCTGGCGCAGCTCCTCCGCGAGTCGGCCCTGCACAGGAGCGCCGGCGAGGCGCTCGAACAGCTGCCGCTGCTCCAAGTATTGCTGATACTGCCCGTGGAACTCGCGCAGCGCAGCGGCGGCCGCCGGGTGGCGCGTGACGAAGTCCTCGAAATCGGCGGCGCCGCTGCGTAGGAACTCGGCGAAGAGTGGCTGGGGGTCGGAGGACATGCCGGGTCAGGGCCAGAAGATAGCGTAGAGCAGGCGTGGTTGGCGCGCGATGAAAGTCCTCGAGTTCGGGGGCGCTCTGGACCTTGGCGCCGCCGCTCACGCCAACGTCCGCTCAGCGGATCATGGGCAGAGCGTCACCCTGCGGCCGTCGCTCAGGTTGGTGCCGCTGGCGCCAAAGCCCGGATCGCGATACCAGAGCTGGAAATGGGCCGTGTCGCCGGGATGCAGCGCGTTGTTTCCGCCCGCGAAGGGCGCTTCGGCAAAATCGAGCGCCTTCACCAACTCGCCGAAGGCGTCGGTGGTCACGACGCCCAGGCGCGAGATCGGAGTGCCGACGCAGCGGAAACCATCACCAAGGGGCGCCTGCGCGGCGCCCTTGGAATAGAGCAGGATGCCGTTGACGCCCGGCGGGCAGTTGGTCGCATAGAGACCCAGATCGTTGGCCCCGTAGCTCTGGCTGCCAAAGCTGGTCAGCTGGGCCGCGAAGCCGCTCGAGTTGGGGTTCGCGACGCAGTAGCTCTGCGGCGGCGGGCAGGGGTCGCCCTTCCAGCGGATCGTGATCGTGGCGGTGTTGGAAGTGCCGCCTGGCGTCTGGACGCGGAAGGTGAGCGTGTCGGTGCCGCTCGCGCCCGCGTTGGGTTGCAGCGCCACCCAGGGCGCTTGGGTGGGCGAGTTGGGCAGCAGCGTCGCCTGCGCGGGCAGGGAGAGGATCGTGATCGGCGCCGCGCTGAAGTCCGCGTCGTAAGCCGTCGGCAGCTCGAGCACGAAGGCGCGGTCGTTGCGCAGGCTCCTGCTGTAGGAGTAGGCGATCGGCGGCGAGTGCAGCGGTGCCGAGGCCGTGTTGGCAATGGCGAGCTCGATCGGCGCGGAGCGTGCGCGCGTGCCGTCGCTGTAGAGCGCTTCGAGCTGCAGGCGGGGCTTGCCCGGGCCGAGGTGGCGGCCGTAGAGGCTGACCGTGAGCGGCTGGGTGCCGGGGTTGGTGTTGGAGGCGACGACGCGATTGCCCTGAAAGACGAGCAGCTCCTGCAGCGTGGCGCTCGAGGTGGTGGCGGCGAAGAGCTGCAGATCGAAGCGCGCGGTGAGATCGCCGGCGAGCAGCGAAGATTGGAGCATCGCCGCGTGGCCGTGATTCTGGGTCTGGAAGGAGCCCACGAGGCGCGCAGTGTTGCGGGTCAGCGTGTTGTCCCAGCCGATGAGGCGCCATTCGTGCCAGCCGTCGGGGAGCACGGTGGTGTCGAGGAGGAAGCTGTTCCCGGGGCTGGTGCTGGAGACGCGCGCTCCGTCGACGAGCAGCTCGTAGCCGGCCATGGCCGCTCCCGCAGCGGTGGCGGTGCCCGAGGGCGTCGGTGTCGCGAGGCCGCTCGCCGTGGCGGGCAGATTGCCGAGAGCGAGGCTTGGGAACTGGGCCCAGGGCCGAGTGAGCGGATCGCCGGTGAACAGCTGCTGCATGGGCGCGAAGGCCAGCGAGCGCAGCCACGCTTCGCCGAGGCTCAGGCCCTTTCGGTAGTACAGATGCAGGCGCGCGTGAGGGAACTTGCCCGGGTAGTTGCAGGGTTCGTCGACGGATCCGGAGGTGCCGCTGGCGCCCTTCTGGATCCAGCGCGACATCTTGGTCTGGCTGGTGTCCTCGTAAAGGCCTGCGAAGCTCGTCAGGTGGTCGGCGAAGGCGCCCGGCAGGATCGTGTAGGTCGGGTTGAGGATGTCCGGCGTCGCCCAACCGGTCATGATGCCGATGCAGTTCTGCTGGCTCAGCGGCAGCACATCGAACAGATGCTGCGCGCTGCCGCCGAGCGCTTGGATCGCGCTCGTGACGCCCGGATAGGCCGCATGGCGCGGACCCGAGCGCGCGAGATCCGTGGTCTGCATGAAGTAGAATGTGCCCGAGGGCTGCGTGCCGTCGACCGCGACGCTGCGGTCGATCATCGTCAGGATTTCCGGGATGGTGTTGCCATTGGGCCCGGTATAGCCGAGCAGCGCGCCGAGGAAGTAGCGCTTGGCGCTCGCGGAGCTCGAGGGCACGCCCGCGAGCCAGCCTTGGGTGGCATCGAAGGCGCGCGCGTCCTGCGTGGTCGAGTAGTACTGGTTGGGATAGCTCGAATCGATGTTGGAGAGCAGCGTGGCCCCTTGGCGCGCGAGGATGTAGGGCGTCGTCAGAGCGAAGCGGCCGACGGGGTAGCAGGCATCGTTGATCGTCCCGCTGGAGTACATCGCGTAGTAGTTGCCGCTGGGCAGGATCACGCAGTCGATGTGATCGGCGAGGCCGAGCTGCTCGAGCATGCCGAGGAAGGCAGGCTCCTGCAGCGCATGGGCGTCGGCGAAGGTGCTCGGCGATGGCGCCGGATTCATGTACAGCACGTTGCCGCGCGGGATGTCGCGCTTCTCGATGTAGTAGTTAGCGACGAGCAGCGATTCGGGGTTCGCGGGATCGACGATCAGAAGGGCGTTTTCGCTGCCCGTTCCGGCGCGCAAGGAGAGGGCCAGGGAAAGCAGCGACAGGCAGGCGAGGGGGATGCGCATGGCGATTCCCAAGCCTATCGCATCAGGTGCCTTTGCGCAGGAGCACGATCTTGACGGTGTTGAACAGGATCGACAGATCGAACAGCAGCGACTGGTTCTTGATGTAGAACAGGTCGTACTGGAGCTTCTGGACGGCATCCTCGAAGCTCGCGCCGTAGCGGTAGTTGATCTGCGCCCAGCCGGTGAGGCCCGGCTTGACGAGATGGCGCTGACGGAAGTAGGGGATCTTGGTGGCGAGGTCGTCGACGAAGTGCGCGCGCTCGGGGCGCGGTCCGACCAGCGACATGCTGCCCGCCAGCACGTTGAACAGCTGAGGAAGCTCGTCGAGGCGCGACTTTCGGATGAAGCGTCCCACGCGCGTGATGCGCGGATCGTTGGCGGTGGCCCAGACCGGTCCGCTGGCGGTTTCGGCATCCGTGCGCATCGAGCGGAACTTGTAGAGCGTGAACGGCTTGCCGTCGCGGCCGATGCGCTCCTGGCTGAACAGGGCGGGACCGGGCGAATCCGCGCGCACCGCCAGCGCGGTCAGGATCATCAGCGGCCAGACGAACACCAGCATCAGCAAAGCCACGGCGATGTCGAGCAGGCGCTTGCCGAGCTCCGCCATCGGGTTGCGCTGGAAGCCCTCGTTGAAGATCAGGTAGGAGGGCCGCAGCGACTCGACCGCGATCTTGCCGGTGATCTGCTCGTAGAGCGCTTCGTATTCGCGCACGTCGATGCCCGCTAGCCGACAGGCGAGCAGCGCATCGGTGGGAAACAGCGCGCGCCGATCCTGCAGCGCCACCACGATCAGATCGATGCCGCGCTCGTTGGCGATCCGCAGCAGCGCCTCCGGCTGGGCGGGCAGCGGCGGCAGCACCAGCGCGCGCGTGTCGAGCCGGATCCCGTCCTGGCGCTGGGCGGGCGACTCGCCGGGGGGCGCCACGCCGGCCGACACGCCGGGCTCCTCGATCAGCGCGACCAGATCGAAGCCGGCGTCGGGGCGCTCGATCATCTGGCGCGCCAGCGCGTGGGCCGAGCGTCCCGAGCCGAGGATCAGCGTGCGCTGGCCGAAGTTGGCGCTCGACAGCGCCCAGTGGAACAGGCCGCGCCACAGGTACAGCGCCAGAAAACCGGTCAGCAAGCCGAAGACCAGCGCCTTGACCTTCTCGCCCAGCGAGAGCGGCGGGAAGTCGAGCACTTGTTGGAGCTTCCAGATGTGCGCCAGCCAGGTGATCAGGAGCAGCAGCGCCAGCGAGGATCCGGCCGATTCGACGAAGCGCGCCGCGCGGTGGAAGCGCGAGCCGGAGACGCGCACGTCGTAGAGCTCATTGAAGCTGATCGCGAGCTGGGCCAGCACCGCGAGCAGGATCGCGGAGCGCGCGCACATCCAGGCGGCGGTCTCGGCGTTGTAGGCCTCCGGCAGCGCGCGCGCCAGCGCGATGCGCACCGCATCGGAAGGCTCCCACAGATGCAGCGTGGTCCAGGCCAGCAGCGCCAGCGACAGGATCACGGTCTCGCTCAGGATGAGCAAGGCCTTGCGCAGGGGCAGGTAGTGTCGCAGGACGCGCAGCATGGGGCCGGAAAGCCTGGCAGCCTTCCATCAGGGTTCTAGCATGATCGGACAGCGGACTCGCGAGAACTAAGCGCGCGCCCGTGCATCCTGGTGGAAGCGCAGGCGCGGGGCCTGCCCGGCTTCCAAAGTCACCTCCACGGCGTCGATGCGCAGGGGGGTCTTGGAAAAGCCTTCCGCCCGGGCGTATTCGGCCAGCGCCCGCTCCAGTCGCCGGGCCTGCTCGCCGCGCCAGCGCGCCAGCGGCTCGCTCGCCAGCCGAAATCCGCCCGGCTGCGGCGCGGGCACGCGCGTCGCGAGCGTGGTCTTGACCTCCAGCGCGACCAAGGCCTCCTCGTGGCGCGCCAGAATGTCGATCTCGCCGCTGGGAGTTCGCAGGCGGCGGCCGAGCAGGCGGTAGCCCTGCTCGCGGGCCGCGCGGGCCGCGAGTTCCTCACCGACAAGGCCCAGCTCGGCGGCGCTGAGCGTGAACAGGCGCAAGGCGAGGCCCGGTGCGCGGATCGTGATCCAAGCGCGCAGGCTCACAGGCGCGGCGATCAGGCCTTGGCTGGCGCAGTCTGGCCTTCGGCGGCCTTGGGATCGGCGAGGCCCGCGACGGACTGCAGCGTGGTCTTGATGCGCACGCCGCTGGCGATCTCGACCGTCAGCTTGTCGTCCTGCACCTGCACGATCGAGCCGTAGATGCCGCTCGTGAGGACGATCTCGTCGCCCTTCGAGAGGTTCTTGAGCATCTCCTCGCGCTTCTTGCGCTGCTTGCGCTCAGGTCCGATCATGAAGATCCAGAACACCACCATGCACAGCAGCATGGGCACGAGCATGCTGCCGAACATGTCGCCCATTCCGGGTTGGCTGGGTTGTCCCGCGGGCGCGGCGGGAGCGGTCTCTTGGACAAGGGCAAGGAGGATGGGGTACAGCATGGCGCGGAAAAGGGTACTAGAATGGCCCCCGCGGATCCAAACCGATGAACACGAGCACGAAAAATCCGCGGCTGGTGGTGGCGATGAGCGGGGGCGTCGATTCCTCGGCCGCTGCCTGGCTGCTGCGCCAGGCCGGGCATGAGCTGGTCGGCCTGTTCATGCGCAACGGCGTGCACGTCGAGGAGCACGAGACCGCCAAAAAGGCCTGCTGCTCGGTCTCGGACGCGCGCGATGCGCGCATGATCGCGGCGCAGCTCGGCATCCCGTTCCATTCCGTCGACCTCAAGGAGGAGTTCAAGGCGATCATCCGCTACTTCCTGCGCGAGTATTCGCGCGGTCGCACGCCCAATCCCTGCGCGGTCTGCAACCGCGACCTCAAGTTCGATCGGCTGATCCGCTTTGCCGAGGAACTCGGCCTGGAAGGCGTCGCGACCGGGCATTACGCGCGCATCGAGCGCGTGGATGGACGCGTGGAGCTCCACCGCGGGCTCGATGAGACCAAGGACCAGTCCTACCAGCTGTTCTGCGTCAAGGAAGCGAACCTGGCGCGCACCTGGCTGCCGCTGGGCGGCATGCGCAAGAGCGCGGTGCGCCGCGTGGCCGAATCCGCGGGGCTGCGCACGGCGGCCAAGAAGGACAGTCAGGAGATCTGCTTCGTGCCTTCCAACGATTACCGCAACCTGCTGAAGCAGGAGGGCGTCACGCTGCATCCCGGCGAGTTGGTGGACACCAGCGGCAAGTCGCTGGGTCAGCATCCGGGCACGGAGCACTTCACGATCGGCCAGCGCCGCGGTCACGGCGTCGCGGCCGGCGAGCCCTTGTACGTGGTCGCGCTCGAGCCAGAGGCCGGGCGCGTCGTGCTCGGCTCGCGCGCGGAGTGCGAGCAGCGGGAGATGCTGGTCGAGGAACTCAACTGGATCGGCTTTGAGCTCTGCGAGGGCACCCCACTGCGCTGCGCGGTGCAGCATCGCTACCGCGGCGAGGCGGCGCCCGCCACCGTGGTGCGCGAGACCGGGAGCACGGCGCGCGTGCGCTTTGACGAGCCGCAGCTCGCCCTGACGCCGGGACAGGGAGCTGCCTTCTACCTCGGCACGCGGCTCGTCGGCGGCGGCTGGATCGAGCGCAGCCTCGGCAGCTGACGATGGGGCTGCGCCTTTCCTTCGCCTGGGCCCGCGCCTGTGCCTGGGTGGGCGTGGCCGCGTTGGCGGCCGCCGCCTGGATGGCCTCGCGCGGCGGCACGCCCGCGACGCTCGCGGGCCCGGCCGAGTGGCTGCTGGTCGATGTGTCGGATTCCATGCGCCGCGCGCGGCCCGATTTCGCGGCTCAGCTGACGCGCCTGTTCGCCGAGCAGGCACGGGCGCAGGGTCGTGAGCTCGCGGAGCTCGGCTGGATCGCTTACGGCAACGGTGCGCGCGAGTATCGGGGCAGCGCCGCCAGCCGCGCACTGGCGGAGATCGACGGATCCGCGAGCGACCTGGCGCTGGCGCTGGAACTGCTCGAGCGCCGCCTGCCGCCCGGCGGTGTCGTGCGCGCGCGCCTGTACAGCGATGGTGGCTCCACGGGCCGCGATCCGCGCCCGGCGCTCGAGCGGCTCGCGGACTCAGGCGTCGGCCTGGAGTGGCTGGAAGTGCCGGAGCGCACGCAACCGGAGCTGTACCTCGCCGAAGTGCGCGCGCCGAGCGAGGCGGAGAGCGGCCAGCGTGTTGTGCTGCAGGCGCGCGTGCACAGCTTCGGCGACGGCGTGGGCGCGCTGCGCGTGGCGCTAGGAGGCCGCACCCCGGTCCGCCGCGAGTTCCCGGTGGCGGACGGCCAGACCAGCGAGATCACGCTGGATGCGGGTCCGCTCGGCGCCGGCGCCGAGGAAGTGCTCGTCGAACTGGAGGGCACGCCGGTGCAACGCTGGCGCGCGCCGATCGCGCTCGCCGGCGAGCGGCGCGCCCTGCATCCGGGCGGCGCGGCGCTGTCGTCGTCGCTGCGCTGGGTCAACGGCAGCCTGCGCGAGGAACTCGCGCGACTCGATGTGCTGGTGAGCTCGCACGCGGGGCCGGCGCCCGAGGAACTCGCCGCCGTGTTGGACTGGTTGCGTCGCGGCGGCCTGTGGGTGCAGTTCGCCACGCCCGAGCGCGGGTTGGAGCCGGCTGAACACTCAGCCCTCGAAGTGCGCTGGCCCTCGGGAAGCGCGCAGTCCTGGGTGGCGCTGCTCGATGCTTCAGGCTCGATGCGCGGCGAGCGCTGGGCCCGGCTGACGCGCGCCTGGTCCGAGGTCGCTCGGCTGCTGCCGCCCGGGAGCACGCTGGAGACGCGCATGTTTGCCGCGGCGTTGGGGCCGCCGCTGACCACGCTGCCCTCCGAGGCCCCGGGGGGGCCGACCGCGCTGGTCGAGTGCGTGGAACAGCTGGTGGACAGCGGCGCGCTCGCGGGGCGCGCGCTGCTGGTGATCAGCGACGGCGAGGATCGCCTCGGCGCGAGCGCGCTGGCGCGCGCGTCCGCCTGGCGCGCCCGACATGCCGGCCCGCTGGTCGCGATCGCCACGAACTCGGGCGGCAGCAGTGCGGGCGGCAGCAGTGCGGGCGGCAGCAGTGCGGGCGGCAAGCCGCTGCTCGCGGCGCTCGCCGGCGGGCCGGAACGCGTGCTCGATGCCGGCAACCTCATGGCCGAAGCGGCCGAGCGGCGACTCCTGGAATGTCTGCGCGGCGCGCTGCAGCAGCAGCTGTGGCAGGACCAGCCCAGTCGCGTGGCCGGCGCCGATCTGCGCGTGCGCACGCATCTGTCCGTGCGGCCGGTGGCGGGCGCGCGGGTGCTGGCGCAGCTGGAGTCGGGCGCGCCGCTGGTCGCCGAGCGCGCGCTGGGGTTGGGGCGTGTGCTGACCTTGGGTTTTCCGCCGGAAGCCATCGAGGGCGCGGGCGCCGCGCCGTGGCTGGCGAGCTGGTGCGAGCCGCGGGCGCGCGGCACGCCGCGCCTGACGCACAGCGGTGAGCTGCTCTTGCTCGAGGATGCCCCCGAGTGGGGCGCACCAGCACCGCTGGAGACGCTCGCGCTGGTCTGGCGGCAACGCGATGGCCGCGAGCAGCGCCGCGGGCTGACGCCGCTTTCCGCCGGCCGTCAGGGTTGGTGGTGGAGTCGGGACTGGATCACGCTGGGCGACGGCTCGCCGCCGGAACTCCGCGGTCCGCAGGGCCTGAGCGTGCCGCTCTCCTGGCCGCTCGACTGGAGCCCCGAGGCCCGGCCGGACCGCCCCGTCATCGCCCGCGCGGAGCGCGTCCACCACCCGGCGCGCCCGCGGGCCAACCCAGAGCCGCGCACCACGCCCGTCGTGCTGTTCCTGATCTTGGGCCTGGTGGCGCTCTCGGCGGCGGCTGCGGGCGGTTTTTTCCATTCCCGGTCCCGACCCGCTCAAGCCCCCTGATCTTTCTTCCGATCCTGCTCCCATGATGACGCGCCAACGCATCCTCGCGGCCAGCCTGGGCCTGCTCGCCCTGTGCGGCTGCCAATCGACCCAGAGTTCCGTTTCCTCCGAGGGCTGGTTGAGTCCCTCGCCGGCGCTGGAGCAGCGTCTCAAGGACGAGGCCCAGCGCATGCCCTGGACGCACGGCATCGAGCGCGTGGAGCTGATCCAGTGGTTCGCCTCGGTCGGCGAGCCGGCCTATCCGACACTGCTCGCGCTGGCGCGCGATGCGCGCCGTGATGTCGCCAGCGCCGGCTGGGCGGCCCTCGGCGCGACGCGCGATTCGCGGCTCGTCGAGAGCCTGCGCAAGATTCCGTTCCAGAGCAGCCCGGAAAACCGCGATCTGGGACTGGAGCGCGCCCGCGCCTTCCTGCGCCTCGGCGACTGGTCGCAGGTGCCCGTTCTGATCGAAGGCCTCGGCGACGAGCGTCTGATGGTGCGCGGTCTGTCGATCCAGGCTCTGTTCGAAGCCACGCACGAGACCTTCGGCTACGATGCCAAGGCCGCGGCAGAGCCGCGCCAGGCCTCGATGGCGCGCTGGAACGAATGGTGGCAAAGCCGCTCGCAGGACGCGCTGTTGAAGCGCGACTAGCCGGGCGGTTCCTCGAGCAGGCGCGCGAGCAGCGCCTGAAAACGCGCGCTGCCGCGCAGGCGCTCCAGGTCGGGGTCGGCGGCCATCGCCGGACCGTCCTCGTAGCCCAGTTCCACGGACTCCTCCAGTCGTTCGAGGGCTTCCTCGAGCGCCCCGGTGAGGGCCAGCGAACAGGCCAGGTTGTAGCGCGCGATGGCATCTTCGGGATGGCGCGCCACCAGCTCGCGATCGACCGCCAGACCCTCGGCGTAGCGCCCCAGACGGGTGAACAAATGGGCCAGCTCAAAGCGCACCGGCTCGTTGTCCGGGTGCCGCGCGAGTTCCTCGCCATAGAACTCGACCAGAAATTCCAGTCCGAGTCGTTGGATGCTTTCGCTCGATTCCATCCGTAGCCTTGAGTCTAGCTTGCTACTAGAGCAGTTCTTAGGGTAGCCCTCGCCAATGGAAGTCGTTTTCTGCGACCTGTGCAACGAATCCGTCCCGCTGACCGACCTCAGGCAAGGCCGCGCCGTGCGCCGAGCGGGCCGCGTAATCTGCGCTGCCTGTGAGGTGGCGATGAGCGCGCAGGCGCCGGCCAACTCGCCGCACTCGGCCGTGCTCTCCGCACCCCATCCGGCCGAGGCTCCCGATTCGCATCTGGCCCCCGCGCGCGGCGCAGCTCCGGTCGTGCTCTCGCGTGGCTCGGGCTTGGGTGTGGTGATGGGCCTGTTCGTGCTCGTGGTCGGCGCGCTGGCGCTCCACCGCGTCGACCTGCGCCTTGAGTCCTTCGAGGAGGCACAAGTCGCTCAGGCAAAAGCCCTGCAGACGGCGCGCGAACAGAGCGCCCGCGCGCTCGAAGCCGCGGCTTCCGTGCGCGCCGGCAGCGGCGTGCTCGAACAGCGTCTGGCGAACAGCGAGGCCAACACCGCCAGCCTGCGCGAGGAGCTCGAGCGCCGCGCGCAGCACTCCGCCGCTCAGGCCGAGGAACAACTCGCGCGCGAAGCGGCGCGGGCGGATGACCTGCGGCGCAGCTTCGAAGCCCAACTTCTCGAGCGCGAGCGGCGCATCGAGGAACTGGGCCTGCGTCTGGCGAAGAGCGAGGATGGTGTGCGCGTCCTGCGGCAGCAACTCGATCAGGCGCTGGCGGAGGCGCTTGCGGCGCGCGAGCGCGAACCGGCCGCCAGCCAGCCTGCGCCGCAAGCGCCCGCCTGGCAGGCCTTCCTGCCGCGCCTGTTCGATGAGAATCCCTCCGTGCGCTGGCAGGCGGTCGATGAACTGTCGCGCGCGGGCGATCCGGCCGTGCTCGAGCCCGTCTGCCGCGCGCTGGCCGACAAGGATCTGTTCGTGCGCATGCGGGCCGCGGGCGCGCTGGGGGAGTTGAAGCTGGAGGCCGGCATCCCGGCGCTGCTCGATGTGCTGGCGGATCCCGAGCCGATGGTGCGGGAGGCAGCTTGCCAGTCCCTCAAGCTCGTCAGCGGTCGCGATCCGAGATTCGATCCGCTGGCGAGCGAGTCGGAGCGCGAGAAGCGCTTGCGGGCCTTGCGCGAGGCGTACGCAGGGCCCAAGCAGCCCTAAGGGGATACGGCTCCCCTTCCGGGGACATGGGCTGCGGATCCAGAAGATCCGAGGGCTCCATCGAAAAACGGCCCAGCCAAGCGACCGCTGGCGCCCTGCGGAGGCGTCTTGGCACCGAGCCCCGTTGGCTGGCGGAGCGGGGGCGGCGGTCCCGGTGGGTGCGCGCGGTTCTTGTCGCGGATCTCCATCCAAGAGTGCTCCTGCTTGCGCTCGAAACGCTGGTCGTCGCTGCGGCGGCGGTAGCGAAAAAAGGGGCTTTGGGGACCGTCGGGGTCAGGGCCTTTCGGCGGGAGGAACTTGTGCAGGGAGCGCTCCCTTGCCGGGGAGACCCAGGCGGCCCGGCACCCATGACGACGGCTCGGCGGTCCCCGGCTCGTGCGGGCAATCAGCTTTCTCGTTTCGATTGTGTCCCCGCTCGGGGAGCAGTATTCTTCCTCGTTACGGTTTTTCCTCCGCAACCGACTCTCAGCCCCTCCGCCCATCCTCCGACATGCGCCACGCGATCACCCTGATCACCGGCGACGGCACCGGCCCTGAACTGGCCGCCGTCACCCGACACGTCCTCCAGTCGACCGGCGTCTCCTTTGAATGGCGCGAAGTCGAAGCCGGCGTCGATGCCATGGCCAAGTACGGCACGCCCCTGCCCGATGCCGTCCTGCACTCGATCCGGGAGACGAAAAACTGCCTCAAGGCGCCGATCACGACTCCGGTGGGGACCGGTTTCCGCTCGGTCAACGTCGCCCTGCGCAAGGAGTTCGATCTGTACGCCTGCGTGCGCCCCTGCAAGAGCTATCCTGGCGTGCGCTCGCGCTACGAGAACATCGATCTGGTGATCTTCCGCGAGAACACGGAAGACCTGTACGCCGGCATCGAGTTCGAGAAGGGCAGCGAGAAGGCGCTCAAGCTGATCGAGTTCATCGGAGCGCTCTCGGGCGCCAAGATTCGTGCCGACTCGGGCATCTCGATCAAGCCGATTTCGGTTTTCGGCACCGAACGCATTGTCAAGGCCGCCTTCGAGTACGCCCGCAGGAAGGGGCGCCGCAAGGTCACGGCCGTGCACAAGTCGAACATCATGAAGTTCTCGGACGGGCTGTTTCTCGCGACGGCGCGTCAGGTCGCCGAGCAGTACAAGGACATCGCCTTCGATGACCGCATCGTCGACAACATGTCGATGCAGTTGGTTCAAAAGCCCGAGGATTACGACGTGCTCGTGCTGCCCAATCTCTACGGCGATGTGTTGAGCGATCTGTGCGCGGGCCTGATCGGAGGCCTGGGCATCGCTCCGGGCGCCAACCTCGGTGACGGCGGCATCGCGATCTTCGAGGCCACGCACGGCACGGCGCCCAAGTACAAGGGTCTCAACAGGGTCAATCCGACGGCGATGATCCTCTCGGGCGTGCTGATGCTCGAGCACCTCGGCGAAATCGAGGCCTCCAAGCGTCTCGAGGCCGCGGTTGCGCTGGTGATCCGCGAAGGCCAGCAGGTCACCTACGATCTCAAGAACGATCGCAATGACCCGACAGCCGTGGGCACGCGCGAGATGGGACAAGCCATCGTCGACGCGCTGAAGCGCGTGCGCGTCTAGAACGCCCAGCGCAGACCCAGCAGTAGCTGCGAGCTGGCGGAATCGACCGATTCACCGACCAGGCGGTAATCGGAGCCGTCGGCGTAGCGGGCATCGAGGCCCACGCCGAGGCTTTGGTGGAACATCCACCAAGCTCCGGCGTGCACGTAGTAGCCGATCGAGTAGTCGTCATCGATCTCGGTGTCGAAGATCCAACCCGGACCCAGCAGCGTGGCGTTGGCGATCCGCAGGCCAGCTCCAGTGACCAAGCTCAGGTGGGGGATCACGGTCCACTGCTTGGTCGCACCAAAGCTGAAGTCGGTGAGATCCAGATCGCGGTTTTCGGTGGCGGTGCGTCCGTTGGCGGATCCGAATTGGAAGCCGATTTCCACGCCCAACGGCCAGTCGTCGCGCTCCGCGGTGAACTGCATCGCGAGCGCCCAGGGAGCGTCGAAGTCGGTGCCCTCTCCCTCAGGCGTGCGGCCTTCCCCGCCGGTCACGGTGACGGCGAACTGCATGTTTTCGGGAGTGGAGGGCGGCGGAGCCACCACGACGCAGGAGCAGAGCGCCCACAGGAGCAGCAGGGTGATCAGTGGCTTCATGGGTGTTCAGTCTCCGCGGACCGGCAGCCGCCGGAGATACGCCACAGGGATGAGGATCCGCGCCACTTGTGAGCAGCGTCCGCGCCGCAGTAGGCTGACGCGCATCTCATGAGCACAACCATCCCGCAACGCAAGATCACCGTCGTCGGCGCCGGTTATGTCGGCTCCACCGCTGCGCAATTGTGCGCGATGAAGAACCTCGCCAGCGAGGTCGTGCTGATCGACATCCTCGAGGGCCGCCCGCAGGGCATCGCGCTCGACCTCAACCAGTCCGCGGCGGTCGAAGGCTTCGGCAGTCAGGTGATCGGCACCAACGATCCCAAGGACACGGCGGGCTCGGATCTGTTCATCGTGACCGCCGGGGTGGCGCGCAAGCCGGGCATGAGCCGTTCGGATCTGCTCGCCGTCAACGCCAAGGTGATCATCAGCGTCAGCGAGTACATCCGCAATCACTCGCCCGAGGCCTTCGTGATCGTGGTCACCAATCCGCTCGACTCGATGGTGCATCTGGCGCGGGTCAAGACGGGCTTCCCCGGGCAGCGCGTGATGGGCATGGCCGGGGTGCTCGACAGCGCGCGCTTCTCCTGGTTCATCGCACAGGCCACGAAGAGTTCGGTGGTCGACGTGAAGGCCATGGTGCTCGGCGCGCACGGCGATTCGATGGTGCCGATCCCGCAGTACTGCACGGTCAACGGCATCACGCTCAAGGATCTGGTCGACCGCGCCTCGATCGAGCAGATGGCGCAGCGCACCCGCACCGGGGGCGCCGAGATCGTCAACCTGCTCAAGACCGGCAGCGCCTGGTACGCGCCCGCCAGCGCCAGCGTCGCCATGGCGGCTTCGATACTCAACGATCAAAAGCGCATGCTGCCCTGCGCCTGCCTGCTCAACGGCCAGTACGGTCTTGAAGGCCTGTACATGGGCGTGCCCGCGATTCTGGGCGCCCGGGGCGTCGAGAAGATCGTCGAATTGCCGCTCGACAGCGATGCGCGCATCCTGATGCAGAAAACCGCCGGAGCCGTCGCCGCGGATGTTCAGCTGATGCGCGACATGAAACTGCTCTAGTGGCTCGCTATGCTCGGCGTCTCCTGACCATGAGCAAGACCAAGCACAAGAGCGCAGCCACCCCGATCCGCACAGCCACCCGCACGGAGTCCGATTCCTTCGGGCCGATCGAGGTGCCCTCCGAGGCGCTGTGGGGGGCTCAGACGCAGCGCTCACGCGAGAATTTCAGGATCGGCGGCCAGACCTTCACGCGACCGATGATCCGCGCGCTGGGCATCGTCAAGAAATGCGCCGCAGAGGCCAATCTGGATCTGGGCGAGCTCAAGATGCTCGACAAGCGCGCCCAGCAGGCGCTGCTCGAAGCCTGCGACGAGGTCATCGAAGGGAAGTGGGACGAGCACTTCCCGCTAGTCGTCTGGCAGACGGGCTCAGGCACGCAGAGCAACATGAACGCCAACGAGGTCATCTCCAACCGCGCTATCGGGATGCTCGGGGGGGAAATGGGCTCGAAGAAGCCCGTGCACCCCAACGATCATGTCAATCGTGCCCAGAGCTCGAACGATGCCTTCCCGACGGCGATGCACATCGCGGCGGCCGAGGAGAGCGTGCAGCGCCTGCTGCCCGCGCTCAAGCTGCTGGAGGGAGCGCTGCACGAAAAGGCCCTGCGTTGGAAAAAGATCGTCAAGATCGGGCGCACGCACCTGCAGGATGCGACGCCGCTGACGGTTGGGCAGGAGTTCAGCGGCTACGTACAGCAGCTCAAGGACGCGCAACGCGCGATTCGCTCGGCCTTGCCGGCGGTGTACGAACTGGCACTGGGGGGCACGGCCGTTGGCACCGGTCTCAACGCACACCCCCGCTACGCGGCGCTCGTGGCGAAGAAGATCGCGGCACAGACGAAGCTCCCTTTCCGCAGCGCCCCCAACAAGTTCTCGGCGCTGGCGGCCCACGATGCGTTGGTGCTGCTCTCGGCGAGCCTGCAGGTCAGCGCGGGCGCGCTGATGAAGATCGCCAACGACATCCGCTGGCTGGGCTCCGGGCCGCGCTGCGGGCTGGGCGAACTGCGACTGCCGCAGAACGAGCCGGGCAGCTCGATCATGCCCGGCAAGGTCAACCCGACGCAGTGCGAGGCCCTGACGATGGTCTGCGTGCAGGTGCACGGCAACCATGCCGCCGTGGCCTTTGCGGGCTCGCAGGGCAATTTCGAACTCAACGTCTACAAGCCGGTGATGATCCACAACATCCTGCAGTCGATCCGGCTCCTCGCCGATGCCTGCGACAGCTTCCGCTCGAACTGCATCGCCGGGCTGGAATTGGATGAGAAGCGCGTCGAGGCCCTGATGCGCCAGTCGCTGATGCTGGTGACGGCGCTCAACCGCCACATCGGCTACGACAACGCTGCCAAGGCCGCGAAAAAGGCCTATCTGGAGGGCACCACGCTGGAAGCGGCGGTGGTGGGCCTGGGGCTTTTGAGCCCCGAGCAGTTCCACAAGGCGATCCAGCCGCACAAGATGGTCGGCCCCAGCGGGGCGGGCTCGGGCGGGGGCTAGCGTTTCCGGCCCGTACAGCCGATAAGCTTGGGGTCATGATGCGACCGGGATTGGCCCTCACCCTCCTACTGCTGGCGCTGTTGGGCTTGCTGACGGGCTGCACGAGCGAGGCGCCGCGCGTGCCCAAGCATGTCGTGCTGCTCGTGATCGACACGCAGCGCGCCGATCGGCTGGGCAGCTACGGCAACCAACGCGGGCTGACGCCGGTGCTCGACGCCCTCGCGCGCGAGGGTGTCGTGTTCGAGAACTGCGTCTCGCAGGCCTCCTGGACCAGCCCCAGCATGGTCTCGATGCTCAGCGGTCAGGCGATCAGCGAGGAGGTCATGACCCTGCCCGCTGGCAAGCCGACTCTGGCCGAGCGCTTCCGCGCCGCGGGCTGGCGCACGGGAGGTTTCGTGTGCAACAACATCCTCGATGAGAAGCACGGCTTCGACCGCGGCTTCGAGGAGTATCAGTGCCAGCTCGCGCCCTACGGCGAGAACACGCCCATTCTGGAGTGGCTGCGCGCGCGTCGGAACGAGCGCACCTTCACGTGGATCCATCTCAACGAGGTGCACGACGAAAAGCACCCCGAACTCGGGCCGACCTACTGGCCGATTCCTCCGGAGTTGTGGCGCAAGTGGCGCGATGTGCGCGAGGGTCTGCCCCCCGGGCGTGAGGAGTACTACCAGCGCCTCAGCGAAAAGCTGGCGCTCCGGCACGGGGCCGAGAGCCGCGAGCGCATCCAGGCCGATCTGGGCGGTTACGACGACGATGTGCGCTACGAGGACAACCGGATCGCGGAGATCTTCCAGGAACTGCGCCAGCTCGGCCTTTGGGAAGACACGCTGATCGTGATCGCGGCTGACCACGGCGAAGGCCTGTACACGCGCGAGCAGTTCCTGAGCGGCACGCGCAAGGCCGCCCTGGAGCGCGGCGAGGACCCGACGCTGGTCAACACGCTGCAGATGACGCACGGTTCGCAAGGCTACTGGGAACTGATCCACGTGCCGCTGATCCTCAAAGCCCCGGGTCTCGCTCCCGCGCGCGTCAGCGGCTACGTGGAGAACCTCGATATCGCGCCCACGCTGGTGGAGCTGGCACAACTCGGCGACGCCGAGGGTCTGCAGGGCCGCAGTCTGGTCGCGCTCGCGCGCGATCCCGATGACCACAAGCTCTTGGCGCCGCAGGTCTTCAGCTACACGCGCTACCATTCCGGCGTGATCACGCAGGCGGGCCGCCACCTCTTGGTCCCCAGTCCGCGCGGCGAGTGCGATTTCGGTCTGGTCGCCGAACTCTACGATCTCAAGCGCGATCCGGAGTGCCGTCGGAACCTGCTGCTCGTGGGCGGTCGCGAGGCTGGCGAGGCCGCCCGGCTCGCCGCGGAGCTCGACCCAATCCTGCGCCGGCGCGAGGCAGAGGGCCTGCACGGCGCGCCCACGCAGCTCGATGAGAGCACGCAGGCGAAGCTCGCGGGTCTTGGCTACATCGGCAGCGAGGTGGTCGACCAGCTGCGCAGCGATCTATTGGGGAAGAGCACCGAGGCGCTGCTGAACGACCTGGAGCGGACCTACGCTCACGATTGCCTGCTGCGCCATGAGGTGGCGCGGGCGCTGAGCGGGCGCAAGTTCACGACCGAGGAGCGCGCCCGCATCGAGGCGGTGCTCCAAAAAGAGCCCTCCGGGGCCGTTCAGGCCGCTCTGCGCAGGGTTTTGTAGACAAGCTCGGCGCTTCCGCTACACTCTCTCCCCCCAAGCGGGCGCGGGAGCGCCCTTGCGGAGTCCACGCATGCATACCAAGATTCGTTCCTCCTCGGCCAAGCACAAGAAGCAGACCGGGTTCCTGACCCGCCAGAAGACCAAGGGCGGCCGCAAGACCAACCGCCGCCAGCGTCGTCGCCACGGCAAGATCTGATTCGCGCGCGCCTCGCAGGACGAGGAGCGGCGCCTGCATCCCATGTCCTCGAAATCCCAACCGGCCCCGTTCCTGCCGCGCACGCGCGCTGAGATGGCGGCGTTGGGCTGGGAAGCGCTGGATGTGCTGATCGTGACGGGGGATGGCTACGTGGACCATCCCTCCTTCGGCCATGCGGTGATCGGCCGCTATCTGGAATCCAAGGGCTACCGCGTGGGCATGCTCGATTGCCCGGATCTGGAGCCCGATGGCTCGGGTTGGAAGCGCCTGCCCGCCCCCCGGCTGTTCGTCGGCGTCACGGCCGGGACCATCGATTCGATGGTCACGAACTACACGGCCTCGAAGAAGCGCCGGCGCATCGATGTCTACCGGCCCGGCGGCACCCCCGGCCGGCCCAACCGCGCCACGATCGCCTACACGGCGCAGGCCCGGCATCACTTCCCCGGGCTGCCGGTGATCATCGGCGGACTCGAGGCCGGTCCGCGCCGGCTGGCGTACTGGGATTACTGGGAGGAGAAGGCGCGTCGCTCGATCCTCGTCGACAGCAAGGCCGATCTGCTCGTGTGGGGCATGGGCGAGCGCGCGGCGCTGGAGATCGCGGAGCGCCTCGAGCGCGGAGCGAGCCTCTCCGGCATGCCGGGAACCTGCGAGATCCTGAGCCGCGAGAAACTCCCCGAGAACGCGCGCGAGGTGCCGAGCTTCGAAGATCTCAACGCCGACCTCGACCATCTGATCGAGTTGTTTCACGCCGTGCGCGAGGAGAACAGCCCCTCCTCGCGGCCGATCGCCCAGGCGCACGGCAGCCGCTACCTCGTGCAGTACCCGCCGCCGCCGCCCGCCGCTCAGGCCGAGGTCGACAGCTTCTACGACCTGCCCTTCGCGCGCGCCTGGCATCCCGATCACGATCGCGCCGGCGGCATCGCGGCTCTGGAGCCAGTGCGCTGGTCGGTCAACACGCACCGCGGCTGCATGGCGGACTGCAGCTTCTGCTCGATCACGTTCCATCAAGGCCGCTCGATCCAGTCGCGCAGCGAGGAATCGATCCTGAAGGAAGCGGCGCAACTCGCCGCGGATGTCGATTTCCGCGGCACGATCACCGATGTCGGCGGTCCCACGGCCAACATGTGGGGACTGGGCTGCAAGCTGCTCGAAAAGGGCGAGCCCTGCCTCGACCGCGACTGCCTCACGCCCGATCCCTGTCCTGCGCTGCGGCTCGACAAGACCTCCGAGGGCTATCGCCGCCTGCTGTCGCTGGTGCGCAACACCAAGGGAGTCAAGCACGCGTTCGTCTCCAGTGGCATCCGCTTCGACATGCTGCGCGGCAAGGACGGCAAGCTCCTGCCGCTGCACCATGATCTGGTGCAGCACCATGTGCCCGGGCGCATGAAGCTCGCGCCCGAGCACGCCAGCGATGCGACGCTGGAGGCGATGAACAAGCCGCGCTTTGAGGTCTACGAGCGCTACGAGGCCGACTACAAGCAGGAATGCCGCGAGTCCGGCCGCGACCAGCATCTGGTCAACTACTTCATCGTCGGCCATCCCGGCACGAGCCTCGCCGACGCGCTCGATCTGTTCGAGAAGCTGCTCGATCGCAACTACTCGCCCGAGCAGGTGCAGGAATTCATTCCGCTGCCGATGACGCGTGCCTGCGTGCAGTACGTCACGGGCAAGGATCCGCTGACCTACAAGGAACTGCATGTGCCGCGCGGCGAGCGCGAGCGGCGCATGCAGAAGGCGCTGGTGCGCTGGAAGGCGCCCGAATCGCGCGCGCTGGTCGAAGAAGCGCTCCAGCAGGCGGGCCGCGCCGATCTCCTCGAGCGCTTTCAGCGCGCGATCCGCGCCGTCAACCGGCGCGCCGGCCGCGAAGCCGATCTCGATCTCGACACCTGCGGCTAGGCGCCGGGCGCCGTCCGCGGAATCCACACGAGGCACAGGGCCTCGATCTGGATGTTGGTCTTGCGCGGCGCGATCTCGAGCGGCTCGATGCCTCCGGCGAGGGCCTCGATTTGGGCCTGCAACTGCGCCAGATCGGCCTGGAAGGACTGTTCGAGCTCCGCTTTGGCGGTCTGCAGCGCCTCGAGCGAGTCCTGTGCCTGCTCGACGTCGAGGCCCTGCTTGTTCATGCGCGAGAGCGCGCGCGCTCCGGTGGCAGCGCGGCCGAGCTTGCTGGCGGCCCGGCCGGTGAAGGCACCCAGAATCGAAGCGCCCACCGTTGCCCAGCCGCTCAGCTTGGATTCCTGAGCTTCGGCGCGTTCGCGCGCGAGCTTGCCGCTCAGGCGCTGCACGCGCTCGTCCAGTGCCGCCACCTTGGGCGCGTACTTGCGTCGCAGCGCCTCGCTGGCTTCGTCGCGCCGCTCGCGCACGGCCTGCTGCACGCGCTGCGCGAAGGCGCGCTGGTCCTCATCCGGTGTGGAGCAGAGCTTGAGTTCACGGTGTTGGAAGAGCTTGAGGCGCGCCTCCGTGTACAGCAGCAAGGCCAGCTGTTTCTGCCAGGCGGCATAGCTCCTTGCCTGCAGCGCCGCCTTGGGCAACTCGGCAAAGCGCGCGCCCTCGGCCGGCCGATCGAGAAAGCGCGTCTCGTCCAGTTCGGTCGGCTCGGCGGCGTGCCAGTCGATCAGTGGATTGGCGGCATCGAGCTTGAGCAGCACGCGGGCTCGGTTGTGCTGCGTGAGGCCGAGCTTGCGTTCCTCGTAGAGCACCGAGGCGCGCGCGTACAGCGCCGGCGAGTAGCTTTCGACGCGTGCGTCGGCGGGCAGGAAGTGCTGCTCGATTCCGGCCGGCAGCACGGGCGCGCCGGCGAGCGCGGCCGGAATGTGTCTGGCAACAGCACTCGCGGAGGGGAATGGCTGTGACCTCAACGCGGGCGCGGGAGACTCGGCGCAGGGCGCCGCCGCGGCGGGCTTGAGCGCCTGCAGTTGCGCGCGCGTCAGCGGTCCGGCGAGGTAGCTCATCGTCCAGCGCGTCTGGAAGATCTGTGGCGCGGAATCGTGGATGTTCTGCATCAGGAATACGCGCTTGCCGAGGCTCGAAAGCGTCGCTTCCATGCCCGCGCGGTCAAAGCCGGCGCCCGCTTGCGCGGCGGCGCCCTCGAGCCCGTCGAGCACGCGCTGCTTGTCGCGCGCGGTCTGCAACCGGCCGAGAAACCAGGTTCCGCAGTTGGCGAGGCCCTTGTAGTCCAGATCGACCGGATTCTGCGTGGCGAGCACGACACCGAGCCCGTAGGCGCGCGCCTGCTTGAGCAGCGTCAGCAGCGGCTGCTTGCTCGGCGGATTGGCGACCGGCGGGAAGTAGCCGAAGATCTCGTCCATGTACAGGATCGCGCGA